>PPYE01484286.1_pt1 | contig 28957 bp, 15 predicted proteins | sample 1559881 | NCBI WGS metagenome assembly PPYE01 (sample SAMN08240022, study PRJNA423297) | Human gut metagenome, whole genome shotgun sequencing project. | reverse complement strand
GGACAGCAGGTATGGACTGGATATTCTGATGAAGAAGCGCTTTCACTGGGCGTATATAAAACATACACTGAAGAGAACCTGCGTTATTCACAGAATGCGCCTTTGAATATGTATGATGAGGTAAATACAAAATGTAACCTCCCTGCACAGATTGACATCGAAGCTACCGAAGGTATGGAATACGAATTCCTTTGCGTAACAAAAGGTGGTGGTTCTGCCAACAAGACATATTTGTATCAGGAAACAAAAGCGATCCTGAATCCCGGTACACTGGTTCCATTCCTGGTTGAAAAAATGAAAACATTGGGAACAGCCGCTTGCCCTCCTTATCATATCGCTTTCGTGATCGGTGGAACTTCTGCTGAAAAGAACTTATTGACAGTGAAGCTGGCTTCTACTCATTTCTATGATAACTTGCCGACTACTGGAAACGCTTGCTCTGCCGACCGTAACATCAAATGTAAAATCAATAAGGAAGGTATCTGGATTGAGAAACTGGATTCAAATCCGGGCGAACTTATTCCTGTAGAACTGCGTCAAGCAGGTGAAGGTGATGTTGTAAAGATCGACCTGAACCGTCCGATGCCTGAAATCCTGAAAGAGCTGACTAAATATCCGGTAGCTACTCGTCTGTCATTGAACGGAACGATCATCGTAGGTCGTGACATCGCCCATGCTAAACTGAAAGAACGTTTGGATCGCGGCGAAGACTTGCCACAATATATTAAGGATCATCCTATTTATTATGCAGGTCCGGCAAAAACTCCGGAAGGCATGGCTTGTGGTTCTATGGGTCCTACTACAGCAGGACGTATGGACTCTTATGTAGAACTGTTCCAAAGTCATGGCGGCAGCATGGTCATGTTGGCAAAAGGTAACCGTAGCCAGCAAGTGACAGATGCTTGTAAGAAATATGGTGGTTTCTATCTTGGCTCTATCGGAGGTCCGGCAGCTATCCTTGCACAGAATAACATCAAGAGCATCGAATGTGTGGAATATCCGGAATTGGGTATGGAAGCCATCTGGAAAATTGAAGTAGAAAACTTCCCTGCATTTATCTTGGTGGATGATAAGGGTAATGACTTCTTCAAACAGTTGAAACCGTGGAATTGCACAAAATAACCGGTTTTAACCTGTTGGGATAAAACTTTAAGAAGAGGCTAAATGCCCTGAATTTATAAAATCCCCTCACTCTGCAATGTAGTGAGGGGATTTCATCTTTTGAGGACTTAAAGACTTTCCGGATATTTATTTTTGTAGTGTAGATATCAGCCTTTCATCATTTGTGATTACTTGTTCTGTTCTTTTTTCCATTTTTCATATCTCTTCAATACCTTACTACCATCTTTGTTATACCAACTATAACCATTCCGGCGCTCATGCCCGATTTCCGATATATCATATTTTTTAATGCCGTCACGGTCGCAGAAAAAAGGCCGATTCGTTTCCAGTTCATAAAAACGTGCCCAGAGAGTTGGACAGTCTTCACAGGGAACCATACGATAGTCTTTTTTACCTTCACCGTTAGTGAAATATTCCTTCTGTATTCCTTTTATTTTAGACTTTTGGAACCATTTGATTGCTCCTTCTATGGATTTTACAATGTCTGTGGATGGATTAGGAAGTGACATCAACAGCAATACAATATTGTCCGACTCTTGTCCGCTTAGTGACGGAAGTTCATAAGCACGTGCTTTGCAGGGTTCCAAAGTGACACGGTCGTGTTGGGCGCACCATACTGTTAATTCACCATTTTGGCACACCTGCGTTTTGAGTATACACTCTATACCTTTGTTGAATGCATTGCGTGCTTGTTCGCAGATATTGTCAGGAAGAAAAGTATATGGAGCTTTCTTTTCGTATATGCTCCGAAGTTGATTCATGACTCTTACCATTGCATTGTCATTGTAGGTGATTTGTACATAATAACCTTTGGGACGTGGATAAAATTGAGGCCATCCTCCGTTTTCATACTGCGATTTGAGCAGATATTGAATACCGTTCAGCACTCCTTCTTTATATTTCTCTTTCTGTGTAGCCAGATAAAGTCGTGCCAGATATTCTATTTCTGTCGTGGTGGCATTGTTGTCGATTGTGCTTTGGTTGATATCCTCTTTGGCTTTTAGTGCCGCTTTATATTCCTGTTCTGTCAGTTCTGCCGGCATATAGATATTTTTTGGCCATCCTCCGGTGATTTGCTGATACAGTAACACGTTGTCACCAATGCGTTGGGCTTCTTCCGTCTTGAAGAAATCGTCGTCAAATTTAGGAGCGATGTGTACCCATTCTTTGTAATTTTGTTGTTTTCTGTAGTCTGTTGCTTTTTGGGCTGAGGCGTTTGTCAGGATAAAAAGTAGCAGTAAGAAAAAACCTGGTTTTCTCATGGCTTTATTATTTAATGTTTTTATAGTATGCAAATGTATGAAGAAAGAAAAATACTGATATGTAATAACTGTTTTTTATAGAGTAAAAATTGGGTTAACCCTCCCGATAAGAAGATTAACCCAATCAAAAAATAAATGGAAACTACTTCCTTATTCCAGATATTTCGTAATCTTTCCGCTGATTTGTAACAGGGATATTTCGCAAAGTTTCGTATTATAGTTACTGAGATCAGAGCGAAGTGCTAATTCCAAGTCCTGTCGTTCCAGGCGACGATTCTTGAAAGCCAGACTTGCATTTCTCTTTTCGCGGCGACGATTACCGTCGAAGATATTAAAACCGACAGTTATTCCGGCATTGAAGCCCAGTTCACCTCTTCTGCTGTTTGCATTGATGTCATACTTGTTGAACGTATATCCATATCCGGTATTTAATTTGAGATATGGATAGTTGCGTGAGTTTATTTTCTTGTAGTCCAATTGGGCAAGTACTGTGTTTTGATCGGCCTTGAGCAAAGAAGCATTGGTTGCTAACGTAGAATTCCACAAATCATCAAATTGCAAGTCGCTGTGTACGTCGATAGTGGAGTCTTTGATAATAATGTTTTGATTGACATTGTTGTTAGCCATCAGTTCATTCAACTGGATGCGTGAAGAATGTAGCAATTCCTGTTGTTTGATGTATTGGGCACTGTCTGCATTGAAATCCACCTTTGCCTGCTGATAATCCAGCCCTGAAAACTTACCGACCAGGTGACTAGCCTCGGCTATGCGCAAGCGCTCTTTGGAAAGTGACATTGCATAATGAAAGTTTTTCAGACGAATCTTCTGCTGGATAAAATTATAGTATTCGGAAGTCAGGGCAGCGATAAAATCTTCAATGGCAATACGCGTGTTGGTTTCCCCCTGACGTTCCAGCTCTTTCAACTGTTTGTAGGTGGTACTGATATTGAATCCGTCGAAAATAGTCCAGTTGAGGTTAAGACCGACATTAACTGTCTGATCGTAGACTCCGTTGTTCTTTGTTATTTCTCCGGTAGCACGCGCCTTGGTCTCAATATTGTCCAGGTTTCCGGTATATCCGGCAGAGAAGTCCAGTGTAGGCAGGTAACCTGCATTTCCCAACGTTGCGTTGTTTTTGCTGATCTGCTCTTCGTTATGGATGATACGTAAAGAGTAATTGTTTTGCAATCCTTCTTCCAGACACTCCTTGAGAGTGAGAACTTGTGCCTTTGCAAAAGAGACTGATAAGAAGGCACATGCAATGGTGATATAAATGATGCGTTTCATGCAAATTCCTTTCTGTTTCATTCTTGTAGTTTTTTGATTCGGTTAGTCGAAATGTAACTGTAAATAGCCGGTACAATGTACATCGTAAGCAGAGTGGATACGACCATACCACCCACTACCGCCGTACCCATGGCAATACGCTGGTTACAACCTTCTCCGGTGGCAAATGCCAGCGGGATAAGTCCCAAAACCGTAGAGGCACTTGTCATCAGAATCGGACGGAGGCGTTGAAGGGCAGCATCTTTGATGGCGCTCATTTTATCCTCTCCGGCTTCCTGTTTCTGATTGGCAAATTCTACAATAAGAATACCGTTCTTCGCCACCAGACCGATCAGCATGATAATACCGATCTGACTGAAAATATTCATCGTAATATCTCCGAAATACATGAAGACCAAAGCTCCGGCAATAGCCAGCGGCACTGTCAACATGATAATCAATGGATCTTTGAAACTTTCAAACTGGGCTGCCAGAATCAGGTAAATCAAAAGGATAGCCAGGATAAAGGCGAACATCAGACTGGAAGAACTTTCACGATATTCCTTCGAGTCTCCCGACAGGGCAGTACGGAAAGTGTCATCCAATGTTTCTTTGGCAATCTTATCCATTTCATCCAAGCCTTGCCCGATTGTTTTGCCGTCTGCCAATCCCGCAGAGATGGTAGCTGACACAAAACGATTATAACGATACAACTTTGGAGGTGCAATACCGCTTTCCAATTCAATCAAGTTGTCCAGCTGAATCATATCCCCGCTACTGCTACGGACGTAAATAGCTTTCAGGTCGGCCGGTTTATTTCGTTGCTGGCGGTTGATTTCACCAAGAATTTCGTATTGTTTACCGTTCATATAGAAATATCCCATACGCTGTCCACTTAATCCATATTGCAGCGTTTGAGCAATGTTTTTGGTACTTACCCCCATAATACTGGCCTTGTCACGGTTGATCTGAATACGAGCTTCCGGTTTACTGAACTTCAAATCAACGTCCGCCATCTGGAAAACAGGATTCTCATATACTTTAGCCATAAACTTGGGCAACACTTCTTCCAGCTTTTCCAAATTGGTAGCCTGAAGTACATATTGTACAGGCATGCTTCCACGACGTCCGCCGAAAGAAGACTGCTGCTGTACGAATGAACGCGCCATTGTTTTCTTCTGTACCGCTTTTGATATTTTCTCTGCCACATCCATCTGGGTATAATTACGTTCATTCATATCCTTCAGCGTGATGCGCACGTTTCCGCTACCGCTGGATACACGGGCAGTTACAGCCTCTGCATCAGGCAGAATGGAGTCTACCAGTTGATTGATGTCTTCTGTGTAATCCCTGATATATTCATAGGTGACGCCTTCCGCTCCTCGTGTATTGATACTGATTTGCGAACGGTCTTCAAGTGGGGCCATTTCCGCAGGAACTGCATTCCATAGAATACCAATCAGGCAAATGGTGATGAAAGTAAATGGAAGAGCGATCCAGCGTTTGCTAAGAAAAGCGGCAAGCGAACGGCTGTATAGCCGATTCATTCCTTCAAAGAACGGTTCTGTTTTTGCATAGAACCAACTTTGTTTTTCTCGTTTAATGAGTAACTTCGTTGCCAACATCGGAGTGAAAGTCAATGCGGCAAATGAGGATATAATCACCGAACCCGAAATTACGATACTGAACTCACGGAATAATCGTCCCGTCATTCCATCCATAAAGACGATAGGGAAGAATACCGCTACCAGCGTAATAGTGGTGGAAATAACGGCAAAGAAAATTTCTTTGGCTCCTTCTATTCCCGCTTCTTTCGGGGCCATTCCTTTCTCTATACGGATGTAGATATTCTCTGTCATAACGATGGCGTCATCTACCACCAGTCCCACCGATAGTACGATGGCGAGCATGGAAAGCACATTGATGGAGAATCCTGCCAGATACATGACGAAGAATGCACCGATGAGGGAGACAGGAATTACGATACAAGGCACCAATGTAACGCTGGTTGGCTCCCGGCTGTGGAATGACTACGACACCCACCATAGGAACGCCGTTCATCTTCATATAACTCTTAATATCAGCCGGCCCCAGTTCAGCACGTCCGATATCACTGAATCGTACAATACGGTTATTCTCTTCTTTGACAATCAAGTCATTGAATTCATCTGCGGTATGCATCAATCCTAGTGTACGGATCGTCAACTCGGTGGTATTTCCTTCGATACTACCTGAAGGAAGTTCCACATTTTCGTTATCTACAGCGTTTTTAACATCGACGGGAGTGATACCGTAACCTGCCATCTTTACCGGGTCGAGCCAAAGGCGCATGGAGTAACGCTTCTCTCCCCAGATAGATACACTACTTACATCAGAAATAGTCTGTAATTGTTCTTTCACAGTCAGATCCGCTATTTCACTTAATTCCAACAGAGAACGTTTGTCACTCTGAAGAGCAACCATCAAGATAGGCATGGCATCGGCATCTGCTTTTGAAACTGTCGGTGGGTCACAGTCGCGAGGCAGATAACGTTGGGCACGTGAAACCTTGTCACGTACGTCGTTGGCCGCTGTTTCCAGATCGACGGACAATTCAAATTCTACTGTAATACGGCTTTGCCCCTGTTGGCTCACACTGGACAAAGAACGGATACCGGGAATACCGTTGATATTCTGTTCCAACGGTTCAGTTATCTGGTTTTCGATAACGTCGGCATTAGCTCCCGGATAAGAGCAGCTGACAGAAATAATCGGATTATCTACCGACGGATATTCGCGGACACCCAAATAGTTGTATCCGATGAATCCGAAAAGGAGGATAATAATCGTTAATACTGTGGCTAATACCGGGCGACGTATACTTAATTCGGAGATGTTCATTGATTTATGATTTCTGATTTCTGAATTATGATTTCTGAGTTATGGATTGAAGATTTCTGATTTTTGAATTATGATTTCTGATTTCTGAATGTTTGCTGTATTTTGCTGACTTATAAATCATAAATTATTTGGCTTATAAATCATAAATCAGAATTCATAAATCATAAATTCTCATTCTTCAATATTGTCAAGTGTTACGGCGAGTCCGGTACGGAGTTGCAATGTTCCTGAAGTGATGATTGTGTCTCCTACGTGCAATCCTCTAATCACTTGCACTTCAGATGCGGTGCGGATACCAGTAATGATATCCACCGGTTCGGCCTTTCCTGATTTATACAGATAGACTTTATCTTTACCCATTTCCGGCACAATTGCTTCCGTTGGGATGGCTATTGCATTAGGTATTTCATCCTTTTTCAACAGTACACTGGCATAACGGCCGGGAAGTAGGGTGCGATTGACATTCGGGTATAATGCACGGGCGGTAAATTGATGCAGATTCGGATCGATGGCAGATTCTACAGCGTATACCTGTGCGCCAAAAGCATCCAATGTTCCTTCAACGCTGAAATTGAGATTGGTACCCTTTTTGATTTGCTTGGCATAACGTTCCGGAACGGAAAATTCAACCTTCAGTGGAGCGATTTTTGTCAGCTTGGCAACGACTGTGGTCGGAGACGCATACGTACCGATACTGACTTGGCGAAGTCCGATCACTCCGTCAAACGGAGCACGTAGCTCTGTCAGTTCAATATTAGCTTTGATAATTTCTATATCGGCATTCAGAGTTGCTAAATCCGTTTTCACCTGTTCGTAGGCTTCTTTACTGACAGCATCCCGTTTCAATAAAGCATCCTGGCGGAATACACGGTCTTCTGCCAGTTTCAATTGCGAAATCAACCTTTGCAATTGTGCCTGCAACTGTCTGTCATTCACTTTGGCTAGTAATTGGCCTTTCTTTACGGCTGTTCCTTCTTCAAAGTTGATTTCTACAATCTTTCCCGACGTTTCGAAAGACAAATCCACTTCTTCATCGGGCAGAAGTACACCGGTAGTGGTGAATTCATCTGTCAGAGATTGCGGTTTTATGACCTTGGCATTTACATTTAAAACTTGTTTCCCTCTTTTTTTATTACCGCCCATCACTTTGTCGGCGGCTGCTAGTTCGTCGTTTTTTTTCGGTAATTGTGAGTAGATTCCTCCACCGATAATCCCGGCACCAACAAGAATAATGATGCCCCATTTAGTCTTCTTATTCATGGTTTAGTATTGTATATGGCAATTATAATATAATCTTTGAAGATTAGACTTTCCCTGACTGGAAAGGTTTAATCTGTAAATGATAGAAAAAAAGTTAATGCATCTTTTTCAATTTAATAAGCTCATACACTTAAGGGAACTATTCTTTTATGGCATATAGAAGGGTGGTTGATATGACTTTCCCTTTTTTAGTGATAGTTTCTGATTTTACCAGCCCAATATTTTTGGCATACCAATCTATTGAATATTCGGTTTCTGAAATGAACATGACTTTTCCTTTTTGTTCCGTGTAGATTTTAATGCAATCAAAATCTCCCGCAGGAGTATGTATGGTTTCACGTCCTTTATATTTTCCTTTTAGAGAAGCTTTCATAGTCATTGGTCCTGATTTTTGCAAGAAATTACACTGTGGTATATCATCTCCATTCTGAACATGATCCTTTAAAGGTATGCTAATTCGTCCTTCTGCATATATGTTCTTAGAATATTTCTGATATTCATATTCTGATTTACCATCCAAAAGGATAACTTCGGTCATATCTTGACTCTTATGATAAATATAGAATAACCTGTTGATACCACTTTTTATACTTAGAGAATCATAGTGCTCTCCGAAAGCATCTTCTCTTATGATTAAGCGATCACCTTTATCAACCACGTCTGCGATGCACATAGTATCTTTCAGTGTTTTTCCTTCCTTTACTTCGGTTGTTACATAGTAAGCAGTTCTTCCTTTTTTAATACTGCAATATTGTGCATGTGCGGAAATTATGTATAAAATGAAACATAATAAAACTAAGATTTTTTTCATATTGTTTTTTTGTGTGTACTATTATAACTATAAGTGTGAACAGCATTGGTTTTATAAGCACGCTGCTCGCATTTTTTCTAATAAGCAGCCCGATATTTTCCTTCCTCTTTATCTTCCAACATATTGAGATAAGAGGTATAACGGGATTCGCTGATGAGGTGCTCTTCCACTGCTTTGCGTACGGCACATCCCGGTTCATGACGATGTGTACAGTTGCCATATTTGCAGTCGGCGGAGGTTTTGAATATTTCGGGAAAATAATGTCCGATCTCTTCTTCTTCCATATCGAATGTGCCGAAGCCCTTGATACCCGGAGTATCGATGATATAGCCATCTCCTTCCACAGGGAACATTTCGGAGAAAGTAGTAGTATGCATTCCTTTGTTGTGGTAAGAAGAAATTTCGCCGGTCTTGGCTGCTATGCCCGGCAGTATGGAATTGATAAGAGTCGATTTGCCGACTCCCGAATGTCCGGAAAATAAAGTAATCTTGCCTTCCAGTGCTTTTTTGATTTCAGCCACTCCAGTGCCGCTCTTTGCGGAAACTTTGAAGCAAGGGTAGCCGATTTGTGTGTATAAGTTGATAAGTGCGTCCAGATAGCGGAGTTCATCTTCGTCGTAAGCATCTACCTTATTAAATACCAGTTTTACAGGGACGCGATAGGCCTCTGCGGATGCAAGAAAGCGATCAATAAAAATAGTGGAAGTTTCCGGATAATTGATGGTTACCACCAGCATACACTGGTCGAGATTGGCAGCAAGGATATGAGATTGTTTGGAAAGATTGGACGAGCGGCGGATGATGTAGTTCTTTCTATCTTCTATTTCACTGATAAAAGCAGTGCCTTCCTGATTAAGTATAATCCGGACACGATCACCCACTGCAACAGGATTAGTACTGCGAATCCCCTTCAACCGGAAATTCCCTTTGATTTTACATTCAATAGATTGTCCGTCATCGGTTTTCACCTGATACCAACTACCCGTGTTTTTGATTACTAATCCTTTCATATAAATTATAAATTAAAAATGAAGAATGAAGAATTCAGGCTGTGTTTCAACTGAATAATACAGCATTATAATTCCTCATTCTTCATTCTTAATTCTTCATTATTTTTTAGACGGTCATAATTTCTTTATCCTTTTCAGCCAGCATATCATCGATTTGTTTGATATACTTATCATGGATTTTTTGCAGTTTGGCTTCCGCATTCTTCTGCTCGTCTTCTGCCAATCCGTCTTTTACGGCCTTTTTCAGTGCGTCGATGCCGTCACGACGCGCGTTGCGTACGCTTACTTTAGCCGTTTCGCCTTCTCCTTTACACTGTTTTGCCAGTTGTTTACGACGTTCTTCCGTCAGGGGAGGGATGCCGATACGGATCATTTCTCCATTGTTTTCGGGCATGATACCGAGGTCAGAGTCGATGATTGCTTTTTCGATGACACGGAACATGCTTTTATCCCAAGGCTTGATTACGATACTGCGGGCGTCCGGAGTAGTAATTGCTGCTACATTGCTGATAGGTACCATACTTCCGTAAGAATCTACGCGGATACCATCTAATAAGCGTGCACTCGCTTTTCCGGCGCGGATATGTGCCAGTGCTTCTTCCAGATACATGATGGCCATATCCATCTTTTCTTGTGCATTGTCAAGGCAAGTCTTTACGTCTACCATATTTTTTGAGATTTAAAATTGCATTTTGATTGATTAAGTAGCAAAAGTATATTATTTTTTGTTCATCTGCAACAGCATACCCATCTTTTTTATGAGTGACTTGCCAATGATAATCAGGGTAACGGCGGTGATAATCATTAAAATACCCATCATTAAGCGGGGAGTCAGTTTTTCGTGAAACAGGAGAACACCGAAGAATAAAGCTGTCACCGGTTCCAAAGCACCCAATATTGCCGTTGGTGTAGAGCCTATATAATGGATGGCCAGTGCGGTACAGACCAGTGATACGGCAGTTGGCAGGATGGCGAGTGATAATACATCGGCCCAGAGCCAGGCAGACGGTATTACTTGCAGTTCCGTACAGAAATTTAAACGGACGATATAAACCGATAGTCCGAACAAAATGGCATAGAAGGTAAGTTTCGTGGTCGGCAGGTTTTTCAATGTCGAACGGTTTACACCTACTATATATATAGCATAAGAGAGAGAAGACAACAGAACAAAGATAATTCCCAAAGTCGATAGCGGTTTGTTGCCGTCTCCCTGATAAAGCAAGGCAATGCCTGAAAGTGCCAGCAGGATGGAGAAAACGGTAATGGCGGAAATCTTTTCCTTGAAGAATATTCCCATAATGACAGCTACCATCACCGGATAAACAAACAGAATCGTTGAAGCAATTCCGGCATCCATATAATTATAGCTCATAAACAAAAGCAGTGATGAAAAAGAGAATAACAATCCCATAATGACTAAGGGCAAAACGTCTGAAACCTTTGGTTTTGTTAGTCATTGTTTTGCTTTTTTTAATGGCGTGCAAAAGTACGCAGTTCACCAATGATAAACAAGCGTTTAGGCGGTTGGTAGTATAATTTAATCTTTCGTATGCTAAAAACTATTTCTTAGTGAAGAGGATACTAATCTTGTTTATGCATAAAATTAATCGTCTGACAGTTGTTAAACTTGCGTCTGACTACTGTTGAACTTTCGTCTGACAACTGTCAGACGAAAAAGAATCAACTGTCAGACGACTAATTTTATTCGATCGGGAGATTAGTTATACGCAGTCTGAGGAATAATTAACAGGCAATAGTCAATCAGGTTTTTGCATAAACACTTGCATATATCTTGGATTTTCCCGAATATTGTATCCGAATTATCGAAAAACACAGATGACCAAAGCTAACTTTCTTGTTATTTATTGCCTGTTTATATCGGGACTTTGTTGCATGGCAAATGTGACAAAGGATATCAATATGCGTTTTAAAGACGTGAGGCAAGGACTTTCGCATCAAACGGTCAATTGTTTCTATCAGGATGAATTCGGATTTTTATGGATTGGTACTCAAGACGGACTGAACCGCTTTGACGGTCGTAAATTTGAAGTCTTCAAACCGGATAACGCCAATCCCTATTCAATCAATATAAATAATATCCGGCAGGTTTGCGGAAACAAGGAAGGATTGCTTTTTATCCGTAGTTTGCAGAGTGTGACTCTTTATGACATGCGTTTGAACCGCTTTAAGGTGTTGCGTGAAGGAGAAGTTGCAGGAATCTGCTATGCGCACGACGCATTGTGGATAGCTACCGGAAAAGAAATCTACCGTTATCGTGATCTCAACCAAGTGCCCGAGTTATTCTTTTCATTCCCTTCGGACGGAGAGGATATATTGATGAACAGTCTAATGGTTCGTCAGAATCAAACCGTGGTGGTGGGTACTTCTTCCAAGGGTATTTACTGTATCGATCAGGCTGCTCATATCACCCGTCATATTGATGTGGGGGCTGTTAATTCGATTACGGAAGACAGAGACGGGAGCATCTGGATAGCTACCAGAAATCGGGGACTTACCCGGTTGGAGGCAAATGGGGAGCTTACTCATTACAGATATAATAAAGTGGCTGATAATACAATCAACCATGATAATGTGCGTCATGTGACACAAGCCAATGATAGTCTTCTGTATATCGGAACTTACGCCGGTTTGCAGACTTTAAATCTCTCTACCGGAGAGTTTACGGATTATGAATATGACTTGAATGTGGAGGCAGCCGATATACGTTCCATCATTTCGATGCATTACGACACTTCGGGAACTTTATGGCTGGGCACTTTCTATCAGGGAATACAATATTATAATGTAGCGAATGATGCTTATCACTTTTACCGTTCGTCTACGGCTGTTGGCGGGCATTTGAATTCCTATATCATCAGTTCCATTGCCGAAGACTGTTCCGGGCGGATCTGGTTTGCAAGTGAAGGAAGTGGATTGAACTACTATGATAAATATGCCAAACGCTTTTTTCCGCTTAAACATTTATATGCTCAAGAGCTGTCTTTTAAGATTGTGAAGTCTTTGTATTATGAGAAAGAACCGGATTATCTTTGGGTAGCTTCGCTTTATCAGGGCATCAATCGGATTAACCTGTCGACCGGACATATAGAATCTATTACGGAAAATATCGATACTCCGGAAGGAAAAACAGTCGACAGGGCCTATAATCTGGTAAAAATGATAGAGTTTGCCGGTCATGATTCCTTATTGATAGCAGCCAAGGGTGGGCTGCTTGTATTGGATAAAAAACATCTCCGGTTGCATCATTTCGAACATCCTTCTTTAGCTTCCAGACATTTGTCGCAGGTTTGGGATATGACGTTTGATAAAGAAGGGGATTTATGGCTGACCACTTCTTTTGATTTGATACGGGTCAATTTGAAAGCGGGTACTTCCCGTAGTTATCCTTTCTCCCAAATAGCGCAGAGCACGGCACAGCATCACATTAATCATATTCTATGTGATAGAAAAGGACGTATATGGCTGGGATCGACGGGATCGGGAATTTATCTATTCGATAAGAAGAAAGACACCTTTGTAGGATACGGAGCGAAGCAGGGATTGGAGAATGGATTTATCACCGGATTGGTAGAGAGTCCGCTGGACGGTTCCATTTATGTGGCAACGAATGGCGGTTTCTCTAAATTCAATCTAGCCACTACCACATTCGAGAACTATAACAGGCAGAGTGATTTTCCCTTGAATAACGTGAATGACGGAGGGCTGTACATTACGTCCGACCACGATATTTATGTCTGTGGACTAGCAGGTATCGTTTCCATAGCCCAGGAGAAACTGAACAAGCAGTCTGTGGATTATAATGTGTTCGTAAAACGAGTGCTTGTGGATAATACGGAAATACAACCACTTGATTCGTTGGGACTTATCAAGGAAACGGTATTGTATGAACATCAATTAGTATTGCCGCCCAGGTATTCTTCCGTCACTTTTGAGATAGCGAGCAATACCCTGAATAATATTTCCAATATCGGTCTGGAATATAAACTTGAAGGATTTGATAACGAATATATGAAGGCGGGAGATAATACGATGGTTACTTATACCAATCTTCATCCGGGGCGTTATACTTTTCATGTTCGTGGCGACCAGTTGCGCATTCACGACCAGGAAGCACCTTCTGCCAGTTTTGAGCTGATAGTGGAGGCGCCCGTTTATCAACGAGCATGGTTTATTTTGCTGATGATATTGGCAGGTATCCTTATTGCAGGTTATATTATCCGTATGTTCTGGATACGGAAAACCTTGCAACATTCTCTATTGGCCGAGAAACGGGAAAAAGAGTATATCGAAAATGTGAATCAGTCCAAACTACGTTTCTTTACCAATGTATCGCATGAGTTCCGTACTCCGTTAACGCTTATATCCAGTCAGCTTGAGATGCTCCTGATGCATAAAGACATGATCCCCGAGGTGTATAATAAAATTTTGGAGATTTATAAGAACTCCCGCCGGATGAATAATCTGGTGGATGAAGTGATTGATATCCGTAAGCAGGATCAGGGATATCTGAAATTGAAAATTTCCAAAGAGAATATTGTTGCGGTGATAGAGGAGATTTGTTGTTCTTTCTATAGTTATGCGCAGCTGAATAAGATCGATCTCCGCTTTTCTTCCACTTTCAAAGAAGCGGATTTGTATATTGACAAGACGCAGATAGAGAAAGTATTCTATAATCTATTGTCCAATGCTTTTAAATATACGAAGCCCGGTGACTGGATTTCTGTAGAATTGGTAGCGGAAGGAGAGAATGACATTGTGATTTCAGTCAATAATCTAGGTGTCGGTATCGAAAAGTCCAAGATCAAACATGTATTTGAACGGTTTTGGCAGGATGACTCGGCAACAACTACACAGACAGTCAAAGGATCGGGTATCGGGTTGGCAATGGCGAAAGGAATTGTGGAATTGCATCAGGGAACTATCGGAGTGGAAAGTGAGCCGAATGGAATAACGTCTTTTATCGTTACTCTTCACCGGGATGCAAATGTGAATGTGGAAGCATCTTCCTCTGCAGATGAACGCGTTGCCGGACATTATGTAATAGAGCCTCAAGAAATCTCGGAAATGGTGAAGCCGGATAAAACGGTGAAAATACTGATTGTGGAGGATAACCCGGAGATGCGTAAGGTGTTGGCACAGATTTTTGAACAAATATATGATGTATATACGGCTGCCGACGGGCAGGAAGGATTGGAGCAGGCTTCTTCACTACAACCACAGATGATTGTGAGTGATATTATGATGCCTGTTATGTCCGGCCTGGAGATGTGCGAGAAGTTGAAAAGCAATTTGCAGACCAGCCATATTCCTGTGGTATTGCTGACTGCCCGCAACCGGGAAGAACATACCTTAGAGGGCTTGCAGACGGGAGCGGATGATTATATCTCCAAACCTTTCAATATCAAGATATTGGTGGCCCGTTGCAACAATATCATCCAGACTCGTAAACTGCTCCAGCAGCGGTTTGCCCGGAATGATGAACCTAAAGTGGAAGACCTTCCGTTTAATCCGATCGATAAAAAGATGCTGATGGATGCTACCGCGATTGTGGAATCTTATATTGATAACGCAGACTTTGACGTAGCCACTTTTGCACGTGAGATGTGCATGAGCAGAACTTTGCTTTTCACCAAACTGAAAGCATTGACCGGACAGACCCCGAATGACTTTATTTTATCTTTGAGACTGAAAAAGGCAACAGAAAAATTAATCAATGATCCCAATGCCCTGATTGCTGATATAGCATTTGATTACGGTTTTTCTAATCCAAGTTATTTTATCCGATGTTTTAAGAATGCTTTAATTAAATGGGCTGTGTTCCTGACAGCCTTTCTTATCTCTTTAGAGGTTAGTGCTCAAAACGTCAGAGTTTCTGGAGTTGTGACAGACGCACTTGGACCAATCCCCGGAGCTAATATTATGGAGGAGGGGACTACTAACGGTACAGTGACGGATGTAAATGGAAAATATTCAATCAGCGTATCTGCAAAATCTACCCTTGTTTTCTCTTGTATAGGATATAAGGAACAGAAGATACGTGTCGGTACGAAAACGGTACTGAATGTGGATATGGTAGAAGAGTCGAAAATGCTCGATGAATTAGTCGTTGTCGGCTATGGCGTTCAGCGTAAAAGTGACGTGGCAACTTCGGTAGCCTCGGTCAAAGCGGATGAAATGAAAACCTTTCCTGCCGGCAATGTGGCTGATATGCTGCGTGGACGTGCCGCAGGTGTGAATGTAACGAGTAGTTCCGGACGTCCGGGATCGACTCCTTCGATCACTATTCGCGGTTCCCGTTCTATCAGTGCGGACAATGCTCCTTTATATATCATAAATGGTTCTCCTTCTAGTGCAACGGAGTTTAGCACGTTGAGTGCGGACGATATTGAGTCGGTTGAAATTCTGAAGGATGCTGCGTCGCAGGCTATTTATGGGGCACGTGCCAGTGACGGTGTGGTATTGGTAACTACCAAGCGCGGTAAAGCCGGAAAGGTGGAAGTCAGTTATAATGGTTATCTGGGTATCCAGTCTCTCTGGAGGAATTTTGATTTCTATTCTCCCGAAGAGTATATGCAGCTTCGCCGTGAAGCGAAGGCACATGATAAGGGAATTGTTGATGCACGTGAGATTTCGATAGCCGAGGCATTGGAAGACGAGGTTATGCAGCGGGTATGGGCCAGCGGAAAGTTTATCGACTGGGAAAAAGAAATGTTCAGAAATGCAATTTACCATAATCATGATGTCAGTGTACGTGGAGGAACAGAGAAAATCAAAGTATCGGCAGGTGCCAACTATTTTGACCAACAGGGAATGGTGGTTACCGGATCGGGATACCAGAAGTTTTCTTTAAGGTTGAATCTGGACTTTGAAATATCAAAGTGGATTAGTTTTGGCATCAATTCTTCTTATGCGATGACTAAACAGGATCGTGAGGATGGTAACTTTAATGATTTTATTACCAGTTCCCCATTGGCGGAAATATATGATGTGGATGGTAAATATACAAAGTATATCAACTCGGAAGGAAATTATAATCCTTTGTACCGTGCTCAACATTACGGACGTGAAGTTTCTCGTGATAATTACCGCCTGAACTTTTTTATGGATGTGAAGCCTTTCAAGGGATTCAATTATCGTCTGAATACTTCCGTTTATAATCAGACATCTGAAGACGGTTCCTATAAAGATTCCCAATATCCGGGAGGCGGAGGAACAGCTGTGCTCGACGAATCACGCACGCAGAACTGGCTGGTTGAGAATATTGTGACTTATAAAGTGCCTATCCGCAATAAGAAACATCAGTTGACGTTGACCGGTGTGCAGTCTGTCGACCATAATGGCTCGAAGTCTATCGGCTATTCAGTAGAGAATCTTCCGGTAGATAAAGATTGGAATTTCATTTCTCAAGGTGAGTTTACAGGCAAGCCCCGTCGTCAGTTTAATGAAAATAATCTGGTGTCGTTCATGGCTCGTGCACAGTATTCGCTTTTAGACCGTTATCTATTGAATGTGGCTGTTCGTCGCGACGGTTCCAGCCGTTTCGGAAAAGAAAATAAATGGGGTACATTCCCGTCAGCTGCTTTTGCCTGGCGTGTCAATCAGGAGAATTTCCTGAAAGATGTGTCGTGGATTGATAACCTGAAATTACGTGTCAGTTATGGTATTGTTGGTAATCAGAACGGTATCGGCAATTACACTACTTTGGGGCTGGCAGATAATAAAGGATATGAGTTTGGAGATACTTTCCAGATGGGATATTTGCCGGGTAAGGAGCTTTCTAACCCGAACCTGAAATGGGAACAGTCTGCAACGGCTAATTTAGGTGTTGATTTTAGTTTCTTCAATGGTCGCCTGAATGGTACGGTGGAATATTACAATACGCATACGAAAGATTTATTGGTGGAACGCTCTTTGAATGCATCACTTGGATATACCACTATGCTGGATAATCTGGGAAAGACAAAATCCAGTGGTATCGATCTTTCTTTAAATGGTGATGTGATACGTACGAAAGAGTTTACCTGGTCGCTTGGAACTAATTTCAGTATGTATAAGAATGAAATTGTCCGTATTGACGATACGCTCGATGAAAATGGTAAACCCGCCAGTCAGGTAGCACAGGGATGGATTATCGGAGAACCGATCAATGTATATTATGATTATCTGGTAGACGGAATTTTTCAGTATGATGATTTTGATATTACTCGTGATGGTACAGGTAATCTGGTATATACGCTGAAAAACACCTATGACAGTAACAATGACGGTGTAGCCGACAGCCCGATTGATTACGGCGGCGCTATTGAACCGGGTATGGTTAAGGTACGTGATAACAATGGAGACGGAAAGATCACGGCAGATGACAGAGTGCCTATCCGGAAAGATCCGAAATTTACCGTCTCTCTTTCTTCCACATGGAACTGGAAAGGATTTGACTTGTTCATGGATTGGTATGGAGTTTCCGGCAGAAAGATAAAGAATAGTTATTTGTATGACTATAATTCCGGAGGTTCTTTGCGTGGAAAACTGAATGGAGTGAAGGTGGATTATTGGACTCCGTTCAATCCGTCGAACGAATTCCCGCGTCCTTCTTATAGCGCAGACCCTGCTTATTTGAGTGCCATCGCTATTCAGGATGCATCTTATATCCGTTTACGCACCTTACAATTGGGATATACTTTCCCGGCCAGACTATTGAAGAATACTCCGATTCATAAATTACGTCTGTATGCAACTGCTACTAACTTGCTGACATTTACGGAATTTAAGTCTTATAGTCCCGAACTGACTCCCGGGTCTTATCCGGAGTCCAGACAATATGTATTTGGTGTCAATGTTTCATTCTAAAATAAAGAATCCTTATGAAAAAGTTAATATATACAGCCTTTGTCATCTGCGGAATGTTGACCGCTTCCTGCTCGGATTTATTAAATCTGGAATCAAAGACAGACGTGACGAACAATTATCTGTTCACTACTCCCGAAGGGTTGAATACAGCTGTTACAGGTCTGTACTCCCTAGCTCGTGAATTGCCGGGTGGAGCGGATAATAATGAATCCAATCTGTACATCGTTACTATGTGTGACTTTAATACGGATATTGCGATACTTAGAGCAGGTGTTTCTACTTCAATCGGACGTTTGAACACGAGTTTTACTCCAAGTACTGGGGATGTCAATAAGTTCTGGAAACATCACTATGGTATTATTGGAAAAGCAAATGAAATTATTGTAGCCGCAGAAGCTCTGGGGCTGGATGACAGCGATGTGCTCCATGCATGGAGTGAAGCGAAATTCTTCAGAGGACGGAGCTATTTTGAACTCTGGAAACGCTTTGACCGTCTTTATCTGAATATCACCCCGACCACCGTCGACAATCTGAAACGGGAATACAAACCTGCTTCTCATGAAGAACTGATGACGCTGATTACAACTGACTTGGACGATGCCATGAAAGGGCTGGACTGGTCGCTTCCTCAAAATAATGGAAATGTATTGTATGGACGGGTAACAAAAGCTACTGCCAAGCATGTTCGTGCACAGGTTGCCATGTGGGAGTCAGATTGGGATACAGCCATTGAGGAATGTGAGGATATCTTTAAGCAGGAAGGCATCTACTCGATGGAAAAGAAAGCCGAGAATGTATTTAATGGGGCAGATTTGAAATCTCCGGAAGTGTTATGGAGTTTCCAATATTCACAAAACTTGGGTGGAGGTGGTTCCGGAACTCCGGTTGCCGGACATCGTGTCTCTATTCAAACCACTACCCGAATCAATAAAATTTCAGGTTGTATCAATACGGCCGATCAGGGTGGATATGGTTGGGGACGTATTTATCCGAATACCTATCTGTTGAGTCTGTACGATCAGGCAAAAGATACGCGATATAATGAGTTGTTTGTTCACCGTTTCAAATATAATGACCCTACTTCTCCTAAATATGGAGAATTGATTCCTCTTACACAGAGTTCCAGCTATTGTGAAACACTGCATTTTATGTCGAAAAAATACTTTGACCAATGGACGATGGCTGATAATCCGGACCGGACAACAGGTTTCAAGGATCTGATTGTCTATCGACTGGCAGAAACTTACTTAATGGCGGCAGAGGCATATATGCGTCGTGACGGAGGTATGAGTACGGATGCTTTGCGCTGTTACAATAAAACATGGGAACGTGCGGGAAATGATAAATTTGCAGGTCCTCTGACGCAGGATATACTTTTGGATGAATATGCCCGTGAGTTGAATTTTGAAGGCGTTCGCTGGCCTTTGTTGAAACGTTTGGGACTCTTGGGCGAAAGAGTGAAAGCGCATTATGGCGAGACGAAGGCTGAAAACCCTTATCTGGATAAAGATTATGCGGAATGCCGTACCAGTTTTGTGGTTGGAAAGCACGAATGTTGGCCTATTCCACAGGAACAGATTGACTTGATGGGGAAAGAGAATTTCCCACAGAATGAGAACTGGTATTAAGCGATTGATTATCTGTAAAACATGAATGAATATGAAAAAAATAATATACTTCTTATTGATTTTAAATCTGGGGTTACTTTCTTGTGTCGATGATGCATCGGTACGCGTGATGCCTGAATTTAATTGTAAAGATACAAAAGTAAATTTGGCGAAAGCGGCGGGTTCTTCTGTTACGTCGCTGTTATATACCAATGTTGGTCAGGTTGTTGCACAGTACGAAGCAGAATGGCTTTCTGTAGATGTAAGTTCAAAAAGTGTTGTCTACACGGCCTTGACACAAAATGATGGTGAAGATGCAAGAACGGCTGTCGTGAAACTGACTTGCGGCTCATATACAGTAGAAGTGACGGTTACCCAGGATTCTAAAGAACCGGATCTTTCTTTGAAGATAGGACAAAGTGTGGATGAGGGTATCGGTATGATTTTCTGGGTGGATCCTTCGGATAATATGGTAGGAAAAGCGGTTTCAGTGAAACGTCAGGGAGGGAATCCTTTTGAGGCTTCTGTGATGCCTCATAGTGCATTTTCCACTGTCAACGGATATGCTAATTCTGCCTTGTTCACTTCTCCGTCGGCAAATGATGCGGTAGCATATTGCCAGTCGTTGGGTGACGGGTGGTATCTGCCTGCCCGCGATGAATTATGGGAATTGTTTGATGCCTATAATGGTGTTGGACATACTGATCCGGATTTTGTTTCAGCCGTACCTGATAAACTGACGGAAGTAGAGAAGGCGGCACGTGCTGCATTTGATAAGATGTTGACTGATTTACAAGGTGATGTGATGAACGAGGCTGCCGGTTCGGGTAATGGCGAAAGCTATTGGTCGAGTACGGAAAACGCAGCAGGTAATCAGGCTTATTGGGTACGTTTCGGTAAATCGGGAGCTGATGCAGGAAATAAAACAGCTACCAACCGTTTTGTAAGATGTATGCGTACAATCGGTGATTATACTTATCCTGAAGAACCGGGAACATTGACGGTTAATCCAAATCCTGTGACATTGGAAGGAGCTAATGAAGCGGAAGCAAATGTGACATTGACATCCAATAAAACGGTATTTAGTGTGGCTTTGGCAAATGATTCCTGGCTTTCGTATACTATTTCGGGCACAACAGTTACGTTCAAGGCAAAATCTAAAAATACCACTGGCGATGTTCGTACGACTGTTGCTACGGTTACAGCCGGTACTGGCACAGCCGCTAAGTCGGTGGAGGTAACGGTGAATCAGAATGTTGCGGCTGAAGGAGGCGCTTCTCTCGAATTAAGCACAAATGCCGTGACTATTACTCCTGATGCTGTGACGAAATCAGAAGGAATAACGATGATTTCTGATGAAACAGAATTTACAGTAAATATAACTGATGAGTCTTGGGTGAAAGCGTATGTTGATATAACAAGTAAAACTCTTTATTTCTGGACATTATCGCCTAATTTGAATAGTTCTAACCGGGTAACGACTGCTACGGTAATAGCCGGAAGCGGAGCGAATGCACCTAAACAAGAAGTTACTATTACACAAAGAGGGCTTTTAAGTTCCGAGTTTGCGGTGGGACAGGTGATTGCGGATAATGGTTCGTTAAAAGGAGGCATTGTGTTCTGGGTAGATGGCACTAATCGTGGTAAGGCTAAGATTATGTCGTTGGACAGAGAGAATCTGGCATGGTCTACGGCAAGCTCTCCGGCTTCTACCGGTTTAACTTTATCCAATGACAATGGCCTGGCAAATACTACTGCGTTGGCAGCATTGCCGAATGCAGCAGAAATGCCCGCTCTTAAATATTGTATGGATAAAGGTTCCGGATGGTATTGGCCTACGAGAACGGATTTGGAACAGATGTTTGAAACTTATAATGGGACTGCAGTGGCAGATGCAACGGAGAATAACCCGGATGCGATTACCGATTTTGAGAAAGCAAACCGTACAGCTTGGGATCAAGTGATTACTGGTGCGGGAGGAACTATCATGAATACGGCAGCAGCATCTGCTACCGGAGATTCCTATTGGGCTAGTCGTGAAACATCGAGCGGTACAAGCGCATTTTATGTACGTTTTGGAAAACCGCTTGCCTGGGATAAATCGAATGCTAAAAAAGACGGTAAAAGATTTGTTCGTGCAGTCCGTTCAATCTCGAAATAATGGTATTAAGTATGTATAAGGTATATCCAAAAATAATTTTAGCCTGTTTGTTACTGGTTATGACCGGCACGGTTTATAGTCAGCGTGTGACGCAAACGATTAATGACGGTTGGAAGTTCTCCCTCTTTGAGGGAGATGCCTCTACTGCTGACTTTGATATTTCCGGTTGGACTGACGTTTCCATTCCTCATACGTGGAATGCAAAAGATGCAGATGATGAAATTCCCGGTTATTTCCGGGGAAAAGGCTGGTACAGGAAAGTGGTGGCTGTGGAGGAACTGATCCCCGAACAAAGAGTCTATCTTAGTTTTGAGGGAGCCAATCAGGAAACGAATGTGTTTGTGAATGGAACGTTTGTTGGAAATCATAAAGGTGGTTATTCCGCTTTTACGTTTGACGTGACTGATTATGTTCATGCCGGACGCAATCTGATAGCTGTGAGCGTTGACAACTCGCATAATCCGGATATTGCTCCTCTTTCAGCGGACTTTACTTTCTTCGGGGGAATCTATCGGGATGTTTATCTGGTGTATACTTCTCCTGTGCAACTGTCTACTACTCATTACGCTTCTAGTGGGGTGTATCTCAAAGCATCGAAGATTACGGATTTGCAAGCAGATATTTCAGTAAAGACATTCTTGTCTAATGCTTTGAAGAGTAATCAATCATTGATTCTTGAAACGGAGATTTTGGATGCAGATGGTAATAGAGTAGCACTTTCACAAAAGAAAGTAAATGTGAAGGCAGAAGAAAAGAATGTAGCTTTTGAATCGCTCATGGCTATTACGCAGCCTAAACGTTGGGATGTGTAAGGATATGGGAAGTAATTTCCTGCGAGTGGCTCATTATCCGCAAGATCCGGTTGTGATGCAGATGTGTGATAAGTTAGGACTATTGACTTCGGTTGAAATTCCAGTAGTGAATGCCATCACTCAAAGTAAGGCATTTATGGATAATTGCGTGGAACAGGTGACAGAGATGGTTTGTCAGAACTATAATTATCCATCTGTTATTATTTGGGCTTATATGAATGAAGTGCTTTTGCGTCCTCCTTTTAATCCGGAAAATAGGACGGAACGGGCGGACTACATGACATTCCTTCATCAAATAGCTTCGGCGATTGAGGCGCAGATCAGAAGTCTGGATTCGGAACGCTATACCATGTTGCCTTGTCATTCTACTTCTCAAATCTATCAGGAAGCAGGAATTGCAGAATTACCGATGCTATTGGGTTTTAATCTTTATAATGGATGGTATGGTGGTAGCTTGAGTGGATTTGAAGAGAAACTGGAAGAACTTCACAGGGAGTTTCCTCACAAACCGTTGCTCATTACCGAATATGGGGCGGATGTGGATACTCGTATTCACTCTTTTTCGCCGATGCGGTTTGATTTTAGTTGTGAATTTGGTTCCATCTACCACGAACATTACTTGCCTGAAATTCTAAAGAGGGATTATATCGTGGGAGCTATGGTTTGGAACTTGAATGATTTTTATTCCGAAGCCAGAAGAAACGCTATGCCTCATGTGAACAATAAAGGGTTGGTAAGTATGGATAGAGAACGTAAAGATGGATATTATCTTTATCAGGCTTATCTGAAAGAGGCACCTGTCCTGCACATTGCTTCTAAATCGTGGAAGAACAGGGCAGGAGCCAGTCGGGATGGAAAGAGCTGTACGCAACCTTTGAAGGTGTATACCAATGCAGATAAGGTGGAAGTCTTTTTAAATGGAAAGAGTTTGGGAGTATATCCGGTATCGGATAAGGTCGTTTCTGTGGATATTCCTTTTGTCAACGGAGAAAATGTGGTAGATGCTGTAATTGAAAAAGAGGGACGCGAATATCGTGACCAGTATGTTTGCAATTTCCAATGTGTCAATGTGAAGAACGGCTTTACGGAAGTCAATGTATTACTGGGTGCTCAACGTTATTTCGAGGATCGGACAGCAGAACTGTGTTGGATACCGGAACAGGCTTATGAAAAAGGCTCATGGGGATATATTGGCGGAGAAGTGGCTCCGAACAAGACTCGTTACGGTTCTTTGCCTGCCAGCGACACTGATATACTGGGAACGGATCAGGATCCTATCTTTCAGACGCAACGGGTAGGTATTGAGGCCTTTAAAGCGGATGTGCCGGATGGTGTCTATGCTGTATATTTGTATTGGACGGAACTTACTTCTGAAAATAAGAGAGAGGCTTTGGTGTATAATTTAGGAAATGATGTGGTGAAAGAGGAGTATGCAAACCGGGTATTTTCTGTGGATATAAATGGGGTATCTGTTGCCGGGCAAATGAATATTGCAGAAGAATACGGTTCCGAACGTGCGGTCATTAAAAAGTATATTGTTCCGGTTTCACAGGGAAAAGGGCTTGTCGTTCGTTTTGGAGCGGTAGAGTCTGTGCCTATTTTAAATGCAATACGAATCGTAAAAGAATATTAGAAGATGAAAAATAGTATAGTTATATTGTTTTTACTGCTGTTATCCCAGTTGGGTTATGGGCAGGGGCGTACATTTAAGGTCACTGCCCGTCCGTGGGTGAAAGGACAGAAAGATCTTCCATGGAAGGAGTATGATACCCGTACCATTGCTCAATTGGATGGTTTTAAAGCTACTGATAAAGTGCATGTAAATGAGTATGGAAGTGATTGGGATGCTCCGAAACACCGGGCTACTGGATTTTTTAGAGTAGAACGTATTGGAAATCGTTGGTGGATGATTGATCCCGACGGATATCGGCATTTGCAGAAAGTGGTGGTTGGAGTACGTTTGGGGACTTCCGAACGCAATAAACAAGCGATGCTGGACAAATTTGGTACGGAAGAAAAATGGATCGAAAGAACAGCACAGATGATTCATTCACTGGGCTTTTCCGGTACGGGCTCTTGGAGTAACGAAGAGGCGATTGCTTCTTACAATGCATCCCACAAGGAGGTCTTGACCCGCTCAATCATTCTCAACTTGATGAGCGGATATGGAAAGAAACGGGGAGGAACTTATCAGTTGCCTGGTAACACGGGATACCCTAATCAGTGTATTTTCGTTTTTGATCCGGAATTCGAAACTTATTGCGATGAGATGGCACAAAAACTGGTTGCGAATAAAATGGATAAAAACATCATTGGTTATTTTTCGGATAATGAACTTCCGTTCGGACCCAAGAATCTGGAAGGCTATCTGACTTTACAGAACCCTGGTGATCCGGGAAGAGTGTATGCGGAATCCTGGTTGAAAAAGCAGGGAATTACTTCGCAACAAATAACCGATGAGCACCGGGAGGAGTTTGCAGGGGTGGTAGCTGAACGATATTATAAAGTGGTATCGGAAGCGATTCGGAAGTATGATCCCAATCATCTCTATCTGGGTAGTCGTTTACATGGAAAACCGAAGTTTATCCGCCAGATTGTGGAAGCGGCAGGCAGGTATTGTGATGTCGTTGCAATTAACTACTATGGAGCGTGGACGCCGAGTGAGAAGACCATGAAACATTGGGGAGAATGGGCTCAAAAACCTTTCATCATTACGGAATTTTATACGAAAGGAATGGATTCCGGACTGGCGAATACGACAGGAGCAGGTTTTACCGTTCAAACTCAACAGGAACGTGGATATGCCTATCAGCATTTTGTTTTAGGATTATTGGAAAGTGGAAATTGTGTCGGATGGCACTGGTTCCGTTATCAGGATAATGACCCGACGGCAAAAGGAGCAGATCCTTCGAATCTGGACTCTAACAAGGGACTGATAGATAATGAATACAATCTTTATAAACCGTTGGCCGATGCTATGAAAGAATTGAATATCAATGCCTATCGTTTAGCCGACTGGTTCGATCAACAATCAAATAACAATCAATAAAATACACACCATGAAAAAAATATTTATACTGGGAGCTTTACTGTTTATAACTTCTATTCCTATGGTTTCTTGTACGGATGATGATGATAAGGACCCTAATTTTATGCCTCCTGATATAGTGATGGGTGGGGGAGATGTGGAGTCGGAATACCCGGAAGATTTACCCGTTCCTGGAGCCTCTGTGGTATATGCTCCGTCATTAAATGCCAATATGTATCGCCCTATCAGTGTCAAGTATTCCAGTGCTTATCCTCCCATATCCAGTTGGACAACGGGGAATACACGTATTATTGCTTATATGGATGGATATAAACCGGCTATTAAGACATTGAAAGCGTATCAGGAGTCGGTGAATAAATATGGAAGTTCGACAACGCTTCCGAAACAAGCAGCTACGGGCAGGTTTTATACGAAGAAGATAGATGGACGTTGGTGGTTGGTTGATCCAGAAGGTTGTTTACATCTGGAACGCAGTGCGACTTCTTTGCGTAAGGGGACTTCCAGTCGTAATAAAGCGGCTTGGAATAGTAGGTTTGGAACTGATGAGAAATGGCTGTCTACTACTCAACGTGAATTGAGCGAGATTGGCTTTCATGGTACAGGTGCCTTCTGTACAGGTACTTATTCACTGATTCAGACTCATAATGCTTCCAATCCGAGCAGTCCGTTGACTTTGGCGCCTTCATTTGCTTTTCTAAGCCAGTTCAAGAGTGCGAAGTCTTATAATTATCCCGGAGGAAGCGATGATAATGCTGCAGGTCTTGTGTTTTATAATGGATGGGCCGAATGGTGTGATTCATATTTGGCAGGTAGTGCTTTCGCAGATTATTTGCGTGATCCTAATGTCTTGGGGTTCTTTTCGGATAATGAGATAAACTTCTCTTCAAACAGTTCCCGGATTTTGGATCGTTTCCTGGCTATCAACAGTTCGAATGATCCGGCTTATGTTGCGGCAAAAAGCTTTATGGATTCCAAGGGCGTGCAAAGTGTGACGGATGCCTTGAATAATGAGTTTGCAGGCATCGTAGCAGAGAAATATTATAAAGCAGTGAAAGAGGCAGTGATGAAAGTAGATGATAAGCTGCTTTATCTGGGGACTCGATTGCATGGAACTCCTAAATATATGGAGGGAGTGATGAGAGCTGCCGGAAAATATTGTGATGTCATTTCTATCAACTATTATAGCCGTTGGAGTCCCGAACTGACAACAGCGATTGCAGACTGGGCAAGTTGGGCAGATAAGCCGTTTCTTGTAAGTGAGTTTTATACGAAAGGGGTGGAGGATTCCGATCTGAATAACCAGTCGGGAGCCGGGTATTCTGTTCCTACACAAAATGAGAGGGCTTATGCTTATCAGCATTTTACATTAGGATTGCTTGAAGCTAAGAATTGTATCGGATGGCATTGGTTTAAATATCAGGATGATGATGGTACGGATAATTCGTCGAAACCTGCCAATAAGGGTCTTTATGATAATTCTTATCAGTTGTTTCCTTATTTATCTTTCTTTGCCCGCGAATTGAATTTTAATGCGTATGATTTGATTCAGTATTTTGATAAATAGGTGTTGTTTGTTTCTATATAATATTTGAGAGGAAAAACAAAGTGCGAATTTTACAGGATTAGTTTTGGTTAAAGCTATACTGCAAAATTCGCACTTCTTATTTTTTAATGAATAATCAATGTCTTATCAGAGTAGAGTATCATCTGATAGACAAATGAATATTGGTAGTGAAAAATTAGTTATGTACTAACGTACCTATCTCTTCTCCACTGATAACCTTCTTTAAGTTGCCTACTGTGTCCATATCAAATACGACGATTGGCAGATTGTTTTCTTTGCACATACAAGTCGCTGTCAAATCCATGACTTTCAAACCACGTTTCAGTACTTCATCGTATGTAATATCGTCGAATTTGGTAGCGGTAGGATCTTTTTCGGGGTCAGCTGTGTAAATACCATCTACACGAGTACCTTTCAACATAACGTCTGCTTCGATTTCTATGCCTCTAAGTGAAGAACCGGTGTCAGTAGTAAAGAAAGGATTTCCCGTTCCAGCGGACATAATGACTACTTCGCCGTTCTCCATACATTCGATAGCTTTCCATTTACTGTAGAATTCACCGATAGGTTCCATCCGGACTGCTGTCAACACACGTGCCTTTACACCGGTAGCCACAAGAGCAGAACTTAGAGCGAGACTGTTGATTACAGTAGCCAACATTCCCATTTGGTCTCCTTTCACGCGGTCGAAACCTTTATTGGCTCCGCTTAGTCCGCGAAATATATTGCCTCCTCCGATAACGATACCAATCTGTACCCCTTGCTGGTGGATTTCTTTGATTTGTTCAGCATATTCTGCCAGTCTTTTTTCATCAATGCCATATTGCTTTTCGCCCATTAAGCTCTCTCCACTAAGCTTTAGTAAGATTCTTTTATACTTTGCCATACCTTTTGCTTTTTATTGTTTGCCGCAAATATAGAGATAATTTATCGGATAGCCTCACCGGGATACGATTACTTTTTTCATTATTTGTCTTCCCAAAAGGGTTTGTACAATTCCCCGCAATGAAAGATAAATGAGAAAGGCTAGCCACAGGGCGTGATTTCCTAAAAGGGGATGGAAAGCGTAATAGACTCCAAAGAAGCTGGCAGAGGCAACTAACATGGAGTAAAGCATCTGCCGGGTAGCAGTGGCACCGATAAAAATGCCATCCCATAAGAAAGCGGAGAAACCGGCTAACGGAATAATGAGTGCCCAGTAAAAATAAGTGTCTGAAGCGCTGATTACTGAAGTGTCATTGGTTAGTAATCCTAGGAATTCTTTTCCGCCAGCTGCATAGAGAAT
>PPYE01740086.1_pt1 | contig 28979 bp, 28 predicted proteins | sample 1559881 | NCBI WGS metagenome assembly PPYE01 (sample SAMN08240022, study PRJNA423297) | Human gut metagenome, whole genome shotgun sequencing project. | reverse complement strand
GAAACCGCCCCCATCGTGCGTCGGATCTTTGACCTGTGCGCTGCGGGGAAAGGACCGAACCAGATCGCCAGAATTTTGACCAGAGAGCAGGTGCTGAATCCCACCAACCAGTACTACCAGGCCACCGGCACTGCCTGCACCAATCTGGATACCACCCGTCCCTACACCTGGTGCGGAAAAACCGTAGCCAACATTCTGGAGAACAAGGTCTATATCGGGCACACGCTCAACATGAAGAAAACAACGCTCTCCTATAAAAACAAAAAGCAGATCCAGAAACCGGAGAGCGAGCAGATCCTTGTGAAGAACACCCATGAGCCACTCATCTCAATGGAAATCTGGGAGATCGTGCAGGATGTGCGGGAGCACAAGCGGCGACCGCCCAAGTACATGGAGGAACCCAATCTGTTCTCTGGATTGGTCTACTGTGCTGACTGTGGCAAATACATGGTGCTCTGCCGGACTGAGAAGATGCGGGAGGATCAGTACTATTTCCGGTGCTCTACTTACAGCAAGCGAGGGAAAAACGCCTGCTCACCTCATCAGATCCGTGAGGCGGACCTGAAAGCCATCGTGCTGGACGACCTGCGCAGGGTCACGCACTTCGCACGGATGAAGGAGCGGCAATTCGCCCAGTACATCAACCAGAGGAACACCGCAGAACTGCGCCGGGAGATCAACCGTCTGCAGAAGGATCTGGATTCCATGCATCGGAGATACGATGAGTTGTCCGCGCTGTTCAAGCGACTCTATGAGGACAATGTCCTGGGGCAAGTGAGCGATGAACAGTTCCGCATGCTGTCCGCAGACTACAACGCCGAGCAAAAAAATCTGTCTGTCGCCATTCCAGCCAAGGAGGAACAGTTGGAGAAACTGAAAGCCTCAGCCGCCAATGTGGACGCCTTCATTGAGAAAGCCAAACGGTACACTACCATCGACGAACTGACGCCGGAGCTGCTGCGGCTCTTCATCCAGCGGATCGAGGTGGGAGAGCGGAGCCAAAAGTATTCCCGCTCTGCGGGACAGAGCGTCAGGATCGTATATAGGGACATCGGCAGAGTGGACAGCCCTATGCAGGAGGGAGAGCACATACCGTATATCACAAAGCAGATCACAGATATTGAAGAAATCAAGCGATTGCTGGCATAAAACACAACAGGCGAACAGCTTCCGCTGTCCGCCTGTGTGCCTGACAATTCAGTGGGTTCAAAAAGTGTACCTGTGGGAACTATCAGAAGGCTGCTTCCTTTTTTGCGTTTCCTATCAATGGCTGCGTGTTACAGCAGAGTGATCCCGGCCTGCTCGCAGGCCTCCACCGTCTCCTTGTCCCAGAGGCTGGCCTGTACCTCACCGATGTGGCAGGTGCCGATCAGCAGCATGCACAGCCGGGACTGTCCGATGCCGCCGCCGATAGACTGCGGCAGCTCGCCCCGCAGCAGCATCTGGTGGAAGGGGAGCTGGCGGCGGTGGTCGCAGTGGGCCTCCGTCAGCTGCCGGTCCAGAGCCGCAGCGTCCACGCGGATGCCCATAGAGGACAGCTCAAAGCGGCGCTCCAGCACCGGGTTCCACATGAGGATATCGCCGTTGAGCTCCCAGTCGTCATAGTCCGGGGCGCGGCCGTCGTGCTTTTCGCCGGAGCGCAGGGTCTTGCCGATCTGCATGAGGAATACCGTGTGGTGCTCCCGGCAGATCTCCGTCTCCCGCTCATTGGGCGTCAGGTCGGGGTAGCGGTCCTCCAGCTCCTGGGTGGTGATGAAGTAGACCTCCCGGTCGGGCTTGAAGGTCAGCACAGGGAAGACGTTGCGCAGTGCGGCGGAAGTGTCGCAGATGGCACCCACAATGTCCAGCACCGTGTCCTTCAGATACTGCAAGTTCCGGTTCTTTGGGTCAATGTGCTTCTCCCAGTCCCACTGGTCCACGTAGATGGAGTGGAGGTTGTCCACCTCTTCGTCCCGCCGGATGGCATTCATATCCGTATAAAGGCCGGTGCCCAGCTTGAACTCATAGCGCTTGAGGGCCAGACGCTTCCACTTGGCCAGGGAGTGCACCACCTGACCGTCGGTACCCACATCGGGAATATCAAAAGTCACAGGACGCTCCACACCGTTGAGGTCATCGTTCAAGCCGGTTTTTCCGTCCACGAACAGCGGGGCGGATACTCGATGCAGATTCAGCCGCACCGTCAGGCTGTGCTGAAACTCCTCGTGGATCAGCTCAATGGCCCGCTGCAGCTCGTTGTTGGTCAGCGGCATCTTATACCCGGCGGGAATGGTCAGTTTACTCATGTATCATCATCAATCCTTTTTTGAAATTCTCAAGAAAACAGCCCCAAAAGCATAGGCGTCACATAGGCTTCCACCGCCGCAGCCACCGCCAAAAGCGGAATGACCACAGAAATGCACAGCGCGCTGATCTGCTCCATGCAGTCCCAGAACGACAGCGTACCCTCACGGCCGCGGACCCGGTTCGTCAGGTGGCCGCACAGGTACAGCCCCATGGCAAAAGAGAGCACCAAGGCCGGGATCTCAAAGACCCCGTGGGGCAAGATCGCCAGAAAATAGAGGGCCAGAGACTGCCCGGAGGCTACCATCTGCGCACCCAGGACGCCCAGCAGCATCGCGTTCAGGCCCATGGCCAACGCCGGCAGACGCACATAGGGGATCAGTCCATAGAGCATGATCATCAGGCAGGCCTCCAGATTGTTTACGAACAGGCCTCCCACGGACAGTGCGCCGCTTTCGTCCGTCACATCCATGCCGCTTACCAGGCCGTACATCTGCTGGACCAGCATGGTACGCAGGGAGGGGACCGCCAGGCAGAGCGCAAAAAACAACCCTGTCAAAATAAAGAACGCGATTGCGGACCGTTTGACCTCCTGGCTGTATCCATTTTGCCAAGACCTGTCCAGAAGGGAAAACTGCCCTTGCAGATACCTCATTGTGCCAGCAGCTCCAGACCCGCACGCAGACGGCGCAGGGTCTCCTCCTTGCCCAGGATCTGGCAGATCTCCACGGCACCGCCGGGCGTCACCAGCTTGCCGGCTGCCGCGATACGCACCGGCCACATGAGGGTAGCGTTCTTGACTTCCAGTTTGGCAGCCAGGTCAATGAGGCTGTCATGGATGGCGCTCTGCGTCCACGCAGGCAGCTGCTCCAAAACGGGGATGGCAGCTTCCAGCATGGAACGGGAGATCTCGGCGTTGGTCTTGGACTTTTTATTGGTGTAGAAATCCACGCTGTACGCCGGCAGTGCATCGAAGAAGTCCACTTTCTCCGGAATGTCCGTGAGCTTTTCGCAGCGGGCCTGCAGCAGCGCCGCCACTGCGGCGGTATCGATGGCGGGGTTCTTGACGCTCTGGCGGATATAGGGCTCTGCCACCCGGGCAAACTCCTCTGCCGGCAGAGCGCGCAGATACAGGGCGTTGAAATAAGTGAGCTTATCGATGTCGAAGATAGCAGGGGACTTGGAGATGCCGGCGATATCAAAGGCCTCCACCAGCTCCTCCAGGGAGAACACTTCCTTTTCGGAGAGCTCGCCCTTGGGCGCCCAACCCAGCAGCGCCACATAGTTCAGCACGGCAGGCGTCAGATAGCCCTGGGCGATCAGATCCTCATAGGAGGGGTCGCCGTGGCGCTTGGACATCTTGTTGTGCTGGTCCCGCATGACAGGGGAGCAGTGGACATAGGTGGGAACCTCCCAGCCGAAAGCCTCATAGAGCAGGTTGTACTTGGGAGCAGAGGAGAGGTACTCGCTGCCGCGCACCACATGGGTGATGCCCATCAGATGATCGTCCACCACGTTGGCGAAGTTATAGGTAGGCAGACCGTCCCGCTTCAAAAGCACCTGGTCGTCCAGCGTCTTGTTCTCCACGGTGATGTCGCCGAAGGAGACGTCATGGAACGTGGTGGTGCCCTCATGGGGAATGCGCTGGCGGATCACATAGGGCTTTCCGGCAGCCAGATTGGCCTGGACCTCCTCCGGGCTCAGATTACGGCAGGGATCATCGCCCCGGTCAAAGTCACCGCTGTCCTCCTCGGACTCGGTCTTCTCACAGAAGCAGTAATAGGCAGCGCCCTTCTCCACCAGCAGCTGGGCGAAGGGCAGATACAGGTCCCGGCGCTCGGACTGGATATAGGGACCCACAGGGCCGCCCACATCGGGGCCTTCGTCATGGGTCAGGCCGCACTCAGCCATGGTGCGGTAGATGACCTCAGTGGCACCCTCCACCTGCCGGACCTGGTCTGTATCCTCGATCCGGAGGATGAAAGTGCCGCCCGCATGCCGGGCAATGAGCCAGGTATACAGGGCAGTGCGCAGGTTGCCCACATGCATATAGCCGGTGGGAGAGGGGGCAAACCGGGTGCGGACCTTCCCCTTGGGGATACGGGCCTCCAGTTCATCAAAAAAAGCTTTATCCAGAGTCATGAAAGTACCTCCATGCCAGAATTTTTTATAAAACAGCAACATACATTATCGCTTTTCTTCCGGGACTTGTCAAGGCTGGAATCCACGCCGGATCCTGCATTTTCCCAGAAAAATGCAGGCATAAAAGAAAGCCGCGCACGCAGCCGTGCGCGGCTTTCTTTTATAACAAGTCAGTTTGCCAGCGTCTGGCCGTTGGGAAGGGTAAACTCCTTATCAAATACGGGGGAGAGGTCCAGCGCAGTCTCCCACATATGATAGACCAGCTCACCGTCCTGCAGCTTTTCAGCGGCAGCCAAAAGGCCGCTGTCAAGGCTGACCCAGTAACGCAGGGCATATCCGTTCTCATCCGGGCTGGTCTCGACAAAGATGCAGCCGCCGTAATCATCCGTAACCTGGTAATCGGCCTGGGCGATCCGCTCTGTATCCAGCGACAGAATATCCTCATACGTAGGAATGCTCTGTTCCATGTCCGGCGTGATATCATCTGCCGTGGAAGTAAACACCCTCGTTTCACTGTCATACCAGATGTAAGTGATACTCCCGTCCGTAATGGAATGGCGCACACGTCCGCTGGCCAGTGTGCGGTCCACCCGGACCCAGGTGCCGTTGGTACTGACGGAGGTATTCCACGAGCCGTTTCCGTCTTCCCAGTACTGTTCCACGCAGATGCTGCGGCGATACTGCTCCGGACGCTCCAGGGTGGCGACAGCCGTCTGCACCGTCTCGGGCGTCACAGACACCGTCCCCAGAGCCTCCTGCTGATCGCCGCTGTCCGGCGGGCGCTGGGAGTCATCCTGCTCTTCCGGCAAAACCAGGGGAGGGGGGCTTCGGAAGCTGTGAAAGAGCATGGCGGCCACTACCAGCACCACCGCCACCAGAAAAACAGCGGTGATCCGGTTGAGCTTCCGTCTTTCCATCTCAGCCCTCCTTTCTTTCCGGTCAGCGTATCAGGCCTGGTAATCCGCAGGACGCTCCCCACGGCCGAAGTGCCACAAAATAGCATCGGCGATCCGGCGGCAGGCCTGTCCGTCTCCGTAGGGATTCACCGCATGGGCCATTTTTTCATAAGCGGCCTTGTCCCGGATCAAGCGGGTCGCCATGGTGACGATATCATCCTGTACCACACCGCAAAGCTGTACGGTGCCTGCGTCCACTGCCTCGGGACGCTCCGTCTCCCGACGCATGACCAGGACCGGCTTGCCCAGGGCAGGGGCCTCCTCCTGCAGTCCGCCGGAGTCGGTCATGACCAGATAGGACCGGGCCATAAGATTGTGCATCTCGTCGGCGGGCAGGGGATCGATCAGGTGCACCCGGGGCGCGCCCCGCAGATAGGTATTGACTGCCTCCTGCACCACCGGGCTCAGGTGGACCGGGTACACCAGCTCCACATCCTGGTTCTCTTCGGCCACCTGCCGCAAAGCCAGCATGATATTCTTCATGGGTTCGCCGTAATTTTCACGGCGGTGGCAGGTGACGAGAATGATCTTCTTCTCCCCGTAGGGCAGCCGGTTCAGTTCGTCCGTAGCAAAGCGGTAGTCCGGCCGCACCGTGGTCTTCAGCGCATCGATGACCGTGTTTCCCGTAACGAACAGTCCCTCGGTGATGCCCTCCTTGAGGAGGTTGTTCTTATTGTTGATGGTAGGGCAGAAGTACAGGTCCGCAATGGCGGATACCATTTTGCGGTTCATCTCCTCCGGGAAGGGAGAATATTTGTCATAAGTCCGGAGGCCTGCCTCCACATGGCCCACCTTCACCTGATGGTAAAAGGCGGACAGGGCGCCCGCGAAGGTGGTGGAGGTATCGCCGTGGACCAGGATCATGTCCGGCTTGAGGGCCTCGATGGCCTCGTCCATGCCGATGAGACACTTGCTGGTGATGGTGGAGAGGGTCTGCCGGGGCGTCATGATGTTCAGGTCGTAATCTGGCTTCAGGTCAAAGACCTCCAGCACAGAGTCCAGCATCTGTCGGTGCTGGGCGGTGACGCAGCAAAGGCTCTCCACCTCCGGACGGGAGGCCAGTTCCTTGACCAGGGGGCACATCTTAATAGCCTCCGGCCGCGTGCCGAATACGCTCATGATACGAAGCTTGTCCATGTTATGACTCCTCATCTTTCCCGGGTTCCTTCCGGTGCCCGTGCTCTTTAAGCTCCTCCAGCTCTTCGTGGAGCTCCTCCCGCAGCTCTTCCTTGACCTCCTTGGGGAATACCACCCGGGCAGCCACCACTGCCACGATGCAAAGCGCCGCGAACAGCAGCATGGCCTTGCCCTCACCGCCGGTGGTCAGCACCACAGCGGAAAGGCCCAGGATGGCAGAGATGACATACAGTGTGGCCACTGCCTGCTTTTGGTTGAGACCCATGTCGATCAGCCGATGGTGGATGTGGCTGCGGTCGGCATGCATGGGGCTTTGTCCATGGGCAATGCGGCGGATAAACGCGAAAGCCGTGTCGAAGATCGGCAGCCCCAGGATCAAAAACGGGACCACAAAGGAGATGACCGCGTAGTACTTGAAAAGTCCCTGAATGGACATGGTGGCCAGGATATAGCCCAGGAATGTTGCGCCGGTATCGCCCATGAACATCTTGGCGGGATTGAGGTTATAGGGCATAAAGCCCACGCACGCGCCCACCAGTGCCGCCATGACCACGGCTACCTGCGCTTCAGAGCCCAGCATGGCGATGACCAGCATGGTGGTGGCGGAGATGGCGGACACGCCGTTTGCAAGGCCGTCCAGTCCGTCGATCAGGTTGACGGAGTTGGTGATGGCCACGATCCAAAGGACCGTAAAGGGAATGGACAGGCCGCCCAGGACCCAGTAGAGATTTTCAGAAAAAATATTGGGGTTGGAAAATGCCTGGATCGTAACGCCGTGAGTTGCGGGGATGGCCGCGGCGATGATCTGCACCACAAACTTGAGCATGGCGGGCAAAGCCATGATGTCATCCACCACGCCCAATACCACAATGATCACCGCGCCCAGCAAAATGCTCTTGATCTCCGGCGTAATGGGAACAAAGAGCAGGATGCTCACCATAAAGCCGATGAAGATCGCCAGACCGCCCAGGCGGGGGATGGGCACCTTGTGCATGCGCCGTGCGTCCTTGGGCACGTCGATGGCGCCCACCTTGTAAGCAAAGGTCTTGACCACAGGGGTCATAAGGAAACTGACCACCAGCGCCACCGCCATGGCCAGGATCACATAGACCAACAATTGATTTCCGATATTCATGGAGGACCTCCTCAGCGGGCCAGGAAGCCGACCTTCTTATACACCTTGGACAGGGTACGGTCAGCCACCCGACTGGCCTTCTCGGCACCGGCGCGGTACACACTCTCCAGATAGGCCTTGTCCGCCAGGAGGCGTTCCGTCTCCTCCCGGATGGGGCGCAGCAGCTCCACCACAGACTCGCCCACGGCCTTTTTGAAATCGCCGTAGCCGCGGCCTTCAAACTCCTGCTCGATCTCCTGGAAGCTCTTGCCCGTGGCCACGGAGTAGATCTGCATCAGGTTGGACACGCCGGGCTTTTGCTCCTTGTCGTAGCGCACGCAGGCGTCGGAGTCCGTGACGGCCTTTTTGAACTTGCGCATGATGTCCTCGGGCTTGTCCAGCATGTACACGCAGCCATTGGGGTCCTTGTCGGACTTGCTCATCTTGTTTTCCGGGCTGGTCAGGCTCATCACGCGGGCGCCCACCGGGGGGATGTAGGGCTCCGGGATATTGAACACATCGCCGTAGATCCCGTTGAAGCGGGTGGCGATGTCCCGGCAGATCTCCACGTGCTGCTTCTGGTCGCCGCCCACAGGCACCAGATCCGCCTGGTAGAGCAGGATGTCCGCCGCCATCAGGGCAGGGTAGGTAAAGAGGCCCGCGTTGATATTGTCCGCGTTTTTGGCAGATTTATCCTTGAACTGGGTCATACGGGAGAGCTCGCCGAACATGGTGTAGCAGTCCAGCACCCAGCCCAGCTGCGCATGCGCCGGGACATGGGACTGAACGAACAGCGTGTTTTTCTCCGGGTCCAGTCCGCTGGCGATGTACGCGGCCACCTGGGTCAGCGTGTGCCGGCGCAGGTCGGCAGGCACCTGGCGCACCGTGATGGTGTGCAGGTCCGCCAGCATGTAATAGCAATCATATTCATCGGCCAGGGCAGCCCAGTTCTTGATGGCGCCCAGGTAGGAGCCCAGGGTCAGGTCGCCGGAGGGCTGGATGCCGCTCAAAATCCGCTTTTTGCGCACTTCGTTTTCCATTGTATTCCACCTCAAAATCAATGCCGTCCCACCCTTCGGGCGCAAAACGGCAATTTAACTTTTATAGTATAGCATGGGCGGATGGAAAGTGCAATTCCCTCTTACCACAAAAAGGAGCCGCCTCGCGCTCTTTGTGCGAAGCGGCATTACAAGATCAAAAGCAATCCAAGCGCCACCAGCAGTTCCTCGTCCGCATCCTCCCGAAACAGCAAAAACAGCAACACCAAGATCAGAAGATCTCCGGTGTCCACATGCTCCAGATGCAGATGATCCAGCGCATGGCGCAGGGTATCGGACAGCGCGTCCGTCACGCGGCCGCCAAAAGGCGAGGAGGCAGCCTGCGCGTGGGGTTCGTGCCGGGGCCCCCGGCTATCTTCCTCCCGGGCCTGCTCAAAGGAAGGGCGCGGGTCAGATGCTCCGCCTCCATGCCGTGCCTGGGCAGCATCCGCCGCAGGCGGCGCGTCCTCCTGGGGAACGCGGGTGTATGTACCGTTGTCGTTTCGGATATAGCGGTTGTACATCCATCATCCCTCCCACTGGGCCAGCAGCGTCTTGCCCAGATGAAACAGCCGGGCCAGCTGCAATGCCCGCTCCACTTTCTCCTGCCGTTCTTCCTTCAGATAAGGCCGCAGGGCGTACAGCAGCGCCCGGGCGTTGCTGTCCTGCTTGCCGCCCAGCTCCCGCACCAGCGGCAAAAGCTTGGTGAGCATGGCAGGATCGATCCCGCTAGCCAGTGAGGACAGCAGGGAAGCGCCATTGTCCCCGGAGGGCTGCTTGGACGAGGCCGGGGGCGGGGAAGGCGGCGCGGAAGCGTCGCCGCCCAAAGACTGTGCCAGCTGCATGATCTGGGCCATGGCTCCCGGGTCGGAGAGGATCTGATTGAGCTTTTCATCAAATTCGGCCATGGGCCGCGCCGCCTTTCCCGCTCAGAGCGTTATTTCTGCATCGCCTGATTGATGCGCTCCACCAGAGCGGCGCCTTCCGCCGTGCTCATGACCTGGCGCATCATCTGCATCATTTCTCCCGGATTTCCCCGGGCCGCCGCCTGCGCCGCCCGCTGCAGCGATGCGCCGCGGTCCCCCTGGGTCAGCATCTGTAAAAGGGCCTGCCCGTCCCGGGAGCCCATCAGCCGCTGGAGCATTGCAGGGTTGCTTTTCAGCTGCTCCACCAGCCGCGCAGTATGATCGTCCATAGTTCCTCCTAACGATTTGGTCCATTGGCTGTGTTCCATAGCAGTATATGCGCCGGGGGCAAAAAAAGTGCCTGCGCTTTTGCGCAGGCACCAAGCCTCAACGGCTCTCTTTTTTATTTTTCTTGTACGTATCACAGTCAGCCGCCAGCGGGCATCCCTCGCATTTGGGGGAGCGGGCGGTGCAGACATCCCGGCCAAAGAGCACCATCCGATGGCAGAAGTCCGAGGATTCCTTGGGCGGGATCACCTGCCGCAGCTGCCGCTCCGCCTGGATGGGGTCCTTGGTCCCATCCGTCAGGCCCAGCCGCCCCGTGATGCGGATGCAGTGGGTATCGCACACATAGGCCTCCTGACCGAATACATCTCCCAGGATCAGATTGGCTGTCTTTCTGCCCACGCCGGGAAGTCCCGTCAGCTCCTCCATGGTACCGGGCACCTTGCCGCCGTACTCTGAGAGCAGCTTCTGCGCGCAGGCCACGATATCCCGGGCCTTGCCGTTATAAAAGCCGCAGGAGTGGATGTACCGGCCCACCTCTGCCGGGTCAGCCTCAGCAAAGCTCTCCAGGGTAGGGAAGCGGGCATAAAGAGCCGGGGTCACCTGGTTGACCCGCTCGTCGGTGCACTGGGCAGACAGACGGACGGCAAACAGCAGTTCGTAGTCTTTCTTGTATTGCAGGGAGCAAAGCGCGTCGGGATATCGCTCCTTGAGCTTGTCAATGATCCGCTTGACTGCGGCCTTGGATTTCATGGCGATCACCTCTTATTCGACAGCATAGCATACCTTTTTGCAAAAGGCCAGGGAAAAAACCATGGAAATCTTCCCCGGAGTGTGGTATGATATACTACCAAATCATGAAAAGGAGGGAGCGCCATGCGACAGCCGCTGGCGGACGCCATCCGCCCCACCACGCTGGACGAAGTGGTGGGACAACAGCATCTTCTCTGCCCGGGCGGCGTGCTGCGCCGTCTGATCGAAAACGGTACGGAAGCCAATATGGTGTTTTATGGTCCCTCCGGCACAGGAAAGACCACCGTGGCCAACATCATCGCCAAGCGAACTCAGAAAAAACTCTACCGGCTCAACGCCACCACGGCATCCCTGCAGGATATCAAGGACATCATTGCCGACGTGGGCACGCTGCTGGCGCCGGGCGGTATTTTGCTGTACCTGGACGAGATTCAGTACTTCAATAAAAAACAGCAGCAAAGCCTTCTGGAATTTATGGAGAACGGCTCCCTGACGCTGATCGCCTCCACCACGGAAAACCCCTATTTTTATGTGTACAGCGCCCTGCTCTCCCGCAGCACGGTGTTTGAGTTCAAGGCCGTCTCTCCCGAGGAGGCCCAGCCGGCAGTGCTGCGGGCCCTGCGGCTGGAGCAGCAGCAAAGCCCGCTGCCGCTGACCTGGGAAGAGGGGGTGCCTCTCCAGATCGCCACATCCTGCGGCGGCGATGTGCGCAAGGCCATCAACGCCGTGGAGCTTTTGTGCCAGGCTGCCCGCCCGGTGGACGGGCAGCTTTTGCTGACAAGCAATGATGCTTCACAGCTTACGCAGCGCAGTGCCATGCGGTATGATCGTGACGGAGACGCTCACTACGATATCCTCTCGGCGCTGCAAAAATCCATCCGGGGCAGCGACCCGGACGCGGCCGTGCACTATCTGGGCCGGCTGCTGGAGGCCGGGGACCTGCTCTCGCCCTGCCGCCGTCTTTTGGTCATTGCCGCAGAGGACATCGGCCTTGCCTATCCTATGGCCATGGCCATCACCAAGGCGTGTGTGGACGCAGCGGTGCAGGTGGGGCTGCCGGAGGCCCGGCTTCCCCTGGCAGAGGCCGCGATCCTGCTGGCCACCGCGCCCAAGTCCAACACGGCCCACAATGCTATCATCGCGGCCATGTCGGACCTGAAAAAGGGCAGGACCGGGGACATCCCCCGGCAGCTGCAAAACGTTCACGCAGACACCACCGGTTTTGATAACCAGCAGCACTATCTCTATCCCCACGATTTTCCTCACCGCTGGGTGCGTCAGCAATATCTGCCGGACGCCCTGAAAAACGTGAAATACTATGAGTGGGGCGACAATAAGACCGAGCAGGCCGCCAAGGCCTACTGGGAGAAGATCAAGGGAGAGCCGCTTTGAATACCGACTCCACCGGCGCGCCCGTGTAGTTGGGCGGGGAATAGACCCAGTGCTCCAGTACGCCATCGGTGATCTGATACTTCAGCGGCGGAGGCGTTGGGTCCGGCGGAAGCCTCTCGATGATCTGCAGCTTGATCTTCATGCGCTCCGGGCGGATGCTTTTGACGTATACAGACACGTGATCTCCCGGAGAAAGCCCCTCCCGGGCGTCCGCAAGGCCGGACAGATTCGGTGTCAGCTCAATGAAGCTGCCGTACTCTTTCACGCTGCGGACGATGCCCCGCACCGTCTCACCGGGCGTGAACCAGCTGGCGTTTTCCATCCAGGTTCCCAGCAGCTCCTTGTGGGTCATGGTCAGGCGCCGCTTCTTCTGATCGGCGGAGAGCACTGCGGCCAAAATTTTCTGTCCCACCTGGAAGCGGTCTTTCGGGTGAGAGATCCGGGCCACGGAGATCTGCTCGATGGGCAGCATGGCCACCACGCCGCGGCCAACATCCAAAAACGCGCCAAAGGGTGCAAGATGTGTCACCTTGGCCGTCACCACTGCTCCCGGAGGCAGCTTCAGCAGCGCCTCCAGAGCCTGCTCCTGTGGGATTCGGCGGGAAAGATGGGCCACCGGCGCACCTTTTTCATCGCTCTCCAAGGAAGTGACTGTAAAGCATATTCGCTTTCCAACTTTTGAAATTACAGAAATTTCTCTTTCCGCGCCGCTGATCCAGGAGGAGAGGGCTTCTGCCCTGGGCAAGATTCCGGTCACAGGGCCCAGAGAGAGGCGGAGATTTTGCTGAGGGTCGCATCGCTGCGCCACTGCCTCCAGAACATCGCCATGCTCCATGGCGTCGCGGAGAGATGAAACGGAAAAGGCCGGCTGGGGCGTCAGCCCCTCCGGGGGAAATAAAATGTTTTCCGGCATATGCCACGCATCCTATCTGCCGTTTTGACGGCGTTTTGATTCTATTCTATGCGGCGGGAAAGCCGGGTTTGACAGGAGGACAAAGATGGAATTGCATCTGCACGACCGCGTCGAGCTGAAAAAGCCCCATCCCTGCGGGAGTACCCAGTGGGAGATCCTGCGGGTGGGGATGGACATCAAGCTAAAATGCCTTGGCTGCGGCCACGAGCTGATGATCCCCAGAAGCAAGGCGGAAAAAAGCATCAAAAAGATTTTATCCAGCGGGGAGGGAACCAAATGAACAAGATGACCAGGGCGGTGGCACTGGCGCTGGTAGGCGTGATGATCATTGCGCTGCTGGCCTCTGTGCTGTTCCCCTACATATAATGTATTGCTGAAAAGGCGGACGCAATAGCGTCCGCCTTTTCTTTGCCCCTTTTGCGACGGTTTTTCCAGCGGACCTGCCCTATAATACTGTCCCAGAGAGGGGGATGGGCCATGACAGTGGTATATGTGGACAGCGTATTCGTGCTCAACGGCATCATGGATTACCTGATGCTGCTGGGCACGGCGCGTCTTGCGGGCGTCCCTCTGCGGCGCCGCCGATGCCTGCTGGGCGCCATCCTGGGCGGTGCCTACGCGGTAGCGGTCTTTCTGCCGGGACTTGGATTTTTGGCTGCGGGGCCGGTAAAGGTGGCAGCCGGCGTGCTTTTGTCCGTGGCGGTGTTCGGCGGACAGGCGCACCTGCTGCGGCTGACGGTGCTGCTGTTCGCCGTCTCCTGTGCCATGGCAGGCTGTGTGCTGGGACTGGGGTTGCTGACCGGTGGCGTGCCGGTGGTAAACGGCATTTTCTATACGGACGCCGATGCCCGCACCTTGCTGCTGGGCGCCACCGCCGCCTACGCCGTGCTGGCCTGGATCTTCCGCGCGGCGGCCCGGCACCGGATACGGAAGGACCTGCTGGCCGCCAAAGTCTGTCTGGGAGATGCGGTCGTCCCTCTGACAGTACTGCTGGATACGGGCAGCGCTCTGAGCGATCCGGTTACAGGCGAGGCCGTACTGGTAACGGCACCGGGCGCTTTGGACCGGGCGCTTCCCGAGAAGGTTCGGAAGCTCTTGACCCGGGAAGCGCTGGCACGGCCGGCGGACGTGTTGGAGCAGCTGTGCCGCGCGGCGCCGCAGCTGCATGGTTCGCTGCTGCCGTACCGGTCCGTCGGCGTACGGGGCGGACTGCTGCTGACAGTCCGCTGCCGATGGCTGGAAATTGGCGGCATGCGGTACCGTGGAATTTTGGCGGCGCTGGCACCATCGCCGCTGGGAGATGGATATCAGGCCCTGTGGGGCGGGCAGGTGAGAGGAGGCCGTTATGAAAAAAATGATTGGGATGTGGCTGAGGAGGATCTTGCTGCGTCTGGGGCTCTTAACCCCGGAGAGCATCCACTACATAGGCGGAAGTGACACGCTGCCTCCTCCGCTGAAGCGGGAACGGGAGGCAGAGCTCATCGAGCGCATCGGAGAAGAGTCTGCCCGGCAAGAGCTGATCGAACATAACCTGCGGTTGGTGGTCTATATTGCCCGGCGCTTTGAAAATACCGGCGTGGGTATTGAGGATCTCATCTCCATCGGCACCATTGGCCTGATCAAAGCGGTGGGTACGTACCGGGGCGACAAAAACATCAAGCTGGCCACCTATGCCTCCCGGTGCATCGAAAATGAAATTCTGATGTTTTTGCGGAAAAATGCGTCCCGTCGGGGAGAAGTCTCCATCGATGAGCCGCTGAACACCGACTGGGACGGCAACGAGCTTCTTTTGAGCGACGTGCTGGGCACGGAGGAGGACACGGTCATGCGGCCCATCGAAGAGGATGTGGACCGGAGTCTGCTGGCTTCGGCCCTGCGGGTGCTATCCCCCCGGGAGCGGGAGATCATCACGCTGCGCTTTGGCCTTGGCGGCCGCCGGGAGCAGACCCAAAAGGAGGTAGCCGACCGGCTGGGCATCTCCCAAAGCTATATCTCCCGGCTGGAAAAGCGGATCATCCAGCGTCTGAAAAAGGAGATATTGCGCCTGTCTTGACAAACGAAAGGGCGTAACGTATAATATTTGCTGTTCAAATGCAGGGAAGAGGAGCAGTACAGATACGCCAAAGCAAAGAGAGAAAGCGGCAGGTGGGAGCTTTCGTGCGGCGTATGTGGAAGTCGCCTTGGAGTTGCCGCGCTGAAAGAGCAGTAAGCCGGCCGGGTGCACCCGTTACAGTGCAAAGAGCGCCGCGTCCATGGATGCGGAATCCAGGTGGTACCACGGAACTTGTCCGCCCTGGGCCTTTCGGCCCGGGGCGTTTTTTATTGCGGGAGGTGCTGGATGGAATTTCATTTTGACTTGCCGGACGGCTATTCCAGAGCAGATTGGGAGGTCTTTTTCCGGGTACTCTATCGCGTCTATCCAGGCATCCGGCTCCGGCATATCCTGGTACGCCTGCTGTCCGCCGTCATGGGCGTTTTCAATTTTTTCCTGACAGTGGGGCTGCTGGTTTCCGAGGAGAGCCGTCCATCGTCCGCCGTGCTCCCGGCCGTGCTGTGCCTCGTTACGCTGGGATATGCGGCAGGCTTTCGCCGTCTGATTCTCTGGACCAGCCGCAAACATACCCCCGGCGCGCAGGAACGGATGGCGATCACCATTGCGGACAGCGGCGTGACCGACCAGACCGGCCCGGTGACTACCCAATATGCATACGGCGCCTTTACCGGGATATTCTACTGCCGGGATGTATACCTGCTGTTCCTGCCGGGAAAGCGCGCCCTGCTGCTGCCGGAGCGGAGCCGCACAGGCGGCAGCAGTCCGGACCTCCGGCGGTTTCTGGAGGAAAAGACCGGCATGCCGGTCAGGAGTATCAAGTAATCATAAGAACCTCAGGTTTGAAGAATAGGAGAGTCAGTGTATGAAAAAAGAACTGCCGAAGGTGTATGAACCCCAGCAGGTGGAGTCCCGCATCTATGAGATGTGGGAGAACGCCGGCTGCTTCAGCGCCAGCCCCGATCCCAAGAAAAAGCCCTTTTCCATTGTGATGCCCCCGCCCAACGTCACCGGCCAGCTGCACATGGGCCACGCCCTGGACTGCACGCTGCAGGACATCCTCACTCGCTTCAAGCGGATGCAGGGCTACGCCGCCTTGTGGGTGCCCGGCACCGACCACGCCGGCATCGCAACCCAGATCAAGGTGGAGGAAGAGCTGCGGGTCAAGGAGGGCAAGACCCGTTACGACCTGGGCCGCGAGAAGTTCCTCCAGCGGGTCTGGCAGTGGAAGGAGCAGTACGGCAGCCGCATCGTGGAACAGCAGAAGAAGATGGGCGTCTCCTGCGATTGGGACCGCGCCCGCTTCACCATGGACGAGGGCTGCTCCAAGGCCGTCCGTGAGACGTTCTGCGAACTCTACGACAAGGGCCTCATCTACAAGGGCAGCCGCATCATCAACTGGTGCCCCCACTGTGCCACCGCTCTTTCCGACGCGGAGGTGGAGTATCAGGACAAGCCCGGCCACCTGTGGCACATCCGCTATCCGCTCTCTGACGGCTCCGGCGACCTGGTGGTGGCTACCACCCGTCCCGAGACCATGATGGGCGATACGGGCGTTGCCGTGAACCCGGAGGACGAGCGGTTCAAGCATCTGGTGGGCAAGACCTGCATCCTGCCCATCATGAACCGGGAGATCCCCATCGTGGCGGACGACTACGTGGAGCTGGGCTTCGGTACCGGCGCCGTGAAGATGACTCCCGCCCACGACCCCAACGACTTTGAGGTGGGCCTGCGCCACAATCTGGAGGTCATCCGCTGCATCGGCGATGACGGAAAGATCAACGAAAACGGCGGCCCCTACAACGGTATGGACCGTTACGAGTGCCGCAAGCAGATCGTGAAAGATCTGGAGGTGCAGGGATATCTGGTCAAGACCGAGCCCTATAACCACAACGTGGGCACCTGCTACCGCTGCCACAACGACGTGGAGCCTCTGATCTCCGCCCAGTGGTTTGTGAAGATGGAGCCCCTTGCCAAGGAGGCATTGCGCGTGGTGAAGGAGGGCGAAGTCAAGTTCGTCCCCGAGCGCTTCTCCAAGACCTACACCAACTGGATGGAGAACGTCCACGACTGGTGCATCTCCCGTCAGCTTTGGTGGGGCCACCAGATCCCCGCCTGGTACTGCGACGAGTGCGGCCACATCAATGTCTCCCGGGAGGATCCCACCAAGTGCGAAAAGTGCGGCTGCACGCACCTGACCCGTGACCCGGACGTGCTGGATACCTGGTTCTCCTCCGCCCTGTGGCCCTTCTCCACGCTGGGCTGGCCGGAAAAGACCGAGGACCTGGCGTATTTCTATCCCACCTCCGTCATGGTCACCGGTTACGACATCATTTTCTTCTGGGTGGCCCGGATGATCTTCTCCGGCTGCGAGCAGATGAAGAAGATCCCGTTCCACACGGTGCTCATCCATGGCCTGGTGCGGGACGACAAGGGCCGCAAGATGTCCAAGTCTCTGGGCAACGGCATCGACCCGCTGGAGATGGCGGAGAAGTACGGCGCCGACGCCCTGCGCTTCAACCTCATCACCGGCAACAGCCCCGGAAACGACACCCGGTTCTACACGGAAAAGTGCGAGGCCATGCGCAACTTCGCAAACAAGATCTGGAACGCCAGCCGGTTCGTCATGATGAACCTGACCATCGACCGCTGCGTCCTGCCCGAGACCAGAGAGTTGGCCGCTGAGGACAAGTGGGTGCTCTCCAAGCTGAACACGCTGGTCAAGGAGGTCACGGAGAATCTGGACAGCTACGAGATCGGCGTGGCGTCCGCCAAGGTCTACGACTTCCTGTGGGACACCTACTGCGATTGGTATATCGAGCTGACCAAAACCCGGCTGAACGGCGAGGACGAGCAGGCCAAGCTGGTGGCTCAGAACGTCCTTTGCTACGTGCTCACGGAGCTTTTGAAGCTGCTGCATCCCTTCATGCCCTTCATCACCGAGGAGATCTACCAGGCGCTGCCCCATGAGGACGCGTACCTGATGACCTCCCAGTGGCCTGTCTACCGGCCCGAGCTTTCCTTCCCGGAGGAAGAGGCCGCCATGGAAGCGGTCATGGACACCATCAAGGCCATCCGTGCCCGCCGCGCGGAGATGAACGTGCCGCCGTCCAAGAAGGCGGAGGTCCTCATCGTCACCGCTACGCCGGATATCTACGCCCAGGGCCTGCATTTCATCGAGCGTCTGGCCTATGCCAGCGCCGTGACCTTTGCCGCCTCCGCCCCCGCGGATGTGACGGGCCAGGTGAGCGTGGTCACCGCAAACGCCACGGCGTATATGCCCCTGAGCGAGCTGGTGGATATCGCCGCGGAACTGGAGCGCATCGCCAAGGAGAAAGAAAAGGCGGAAAACGGTCTGCGCATCGTGGAGCAGAAGCTCTCCAACGAGAAGTTCGTCTCCCGTGCCCCTGAGGCTGTGGTGAACGCCGAGCGGGAGAAGGCCGCCAAGTTCCGGGAGCTGATCGCCAAGCTGGAGGAGTCTGCCAAGGCCATGCAGGCGTAAATCTGCGCATCCCGACATCTCAATATAGAAAAAGCCCCGGAGGAAAGTGCTCCATCGCATAGGGAAACAAACTGAACCCCCAGGGGCACTACCGGTACGGAACAAACGGAATAGCCGCAAGCCATCACGTGATGACTTGCGGCTATTTTACTTGTACTCCCAGCAATAGAAAGGAATATCGACTTATCAAGCGCAAGGGCGTTCCCGAGTAATCTCACGTATAGCGATTCCTTACACCACGTCTGCGGCCGCCATGCACCATTTCAACGGAATCAATGCTCGGGCCAGCAGTGAAGGTGTCTGTTTTATGCGGTCAAGGTGTAGGACTACCAACGGTCAAGGTGTAGTTTTGACCCGGCGTACGCATAATGCTCTGTTTCAAAATCAAATACCCCGCGAACTACCGTTCATAAAGAATTTCGTAACCTTGCTTAGAGAAATCCATGCAAAGTGAAGGAGCACAGTCGCAAGTAGCTATGCTCTTTCAGCGTCGGAACAATTCGTAGCCACAGATGCGATCTATATAAGGAGGACAGGGATGTTTTGCAGGCAAGCAATATAATCAACTTGCATCAAATCGGTATTTATTTACTTTCCCAGGCCGAAAATCCTCAGAGTTACGGACAAAGTTTACAATGGATTCCGCTACTTTGTCATACTCCTTTTCGGAAATAATTCCTTCGTCAATAAAATCCAGACATTGCTTGCGCTGTCCATTGATAGTTCCAAAGAAATCCACCGAAAAATCAGAGTCTCCTATATACAATTCAATTTCGAGTTTTTCACATTTTGGAAGCAGCGTCCTAATTTGCTGCGATGCGTAAGTTTCAATCGTCAACCCGATTACCTCCTTGAATTAATATAAATCTGGTTTCTACGGATATTTCCGTTTTCATCTGTATAAGTAATGCGTACCGTAGTCCTAACGAGCTTGCCATCTTCATCATATTCTTTTCTGATTGAAGAGACATGAGCCTCAGGATAGTCTTTAATAATCTGTTTTGCCACGGGTGATTTCTCAATCACCTCAGCGTCTAAGACACCATCAAGATTGTTGTCAAAGATGTATACTGTATCTTTTCCATCAACTGTGACAGTTACAGTAATTATATCTGGTCTCTCTGAATCATCGCTATACGTCATTTCTGTTTTAGTGGTAACATCTTTCCCCTCGTCCAAAGAAGCTTTTATGTTGTTTTCCATACATTTGTAGTCACTTTGGTTAATTCTGGAGTCCATTGCAATGAGGTTGCCGATGCCGCCATCACCATTCATATCACGGCCAACGATATGTCCACCTTGGTCGCTGAGTCTGCGATCTTCACCGCCTGCCTGCCTTTGAGCTTCATTATCGCGGGGGTTCTCTGGGCTACGTACAGGCTTTGCCACACAACCGATAATTCTACCTTTCTCATCAGTTGTATAAGTATTACCATTCAGTTCGTAAGTAATGTTAGGTTGGAGTTTTCTGTCGATGCTGTAGATGTTACCGTTATCGTCAGTTTTGTAAGTTACTTCGTTTAAGATATAGTTGGTATTCGGAATCTTTTCCCCATCGATACAATATATTTTACCATTGTCGTCCGTCGTGTACTCGATTCCATTTAACCTAAATGTCTTATTGGGTGGAAGAAATTCGCCTTCGTTTACCTCGTCCCCATTGTCATCCAAAATACTTTCATCGAAATCTGTTGTGTCAGCTTTGTTGTCTGGTAGTTCTGAAGTCTCTGAAACCTCCTTTTTTTCGGTTTCAGTCTTTGCTTCATCAGCTTCCAGCAATGTGGACTTTTGCAGATTCTCATGCTTATCAGTTTCTTGAGCAGAAGTATTCTCAGAGTCTCTAAATTGTGTTCTCATCAGCGAACGCCTCCCATCAAAGCACAGTATACATAATTAGTTTCACGGCGGCGGTGCTCTTGATTCAGAAGGTCAATCAAAACATCAAGATGATTCTGTTTCATTGCCAAATTGCTGATCTGGTACTTCTGCAAAGTCAGTCTAAGTTGCTGGGCGATCTCAGATTTTGTAGGTAAATCCTTCTTTATATATAGTGCATCGGCGTTTAACAGTTCATAGGCGATACCGGCGAGTTCCTTCTGACCAATCGGTTCTTCCGATGCGCACGCGCTCCAAATCTGGCGTTTCAAAGAGACAGGCAATGTAGACTTATAAATCAAGGAGTTCTTGAGCTGTTTGATCACGCTTGTAAATTCTGAAACCTTTGCACCATACAGCACAGCATTCAACAGAATGCCTGCCGATGTGTCCGGCCTATATTCTGCTGGTGCGTGCGATAGCGCCTTCCCATTTTCAAAACAATCAAACTTACAGAGCACCGATTCAATCCAACCGCTTTGATAGACCGCCGCAACGCCGCGCTCAAGTTTACTCAATTCAATGATTTGATAATCGTCAAGCCCGATTGACTTGCCCACCAGATCTCGATCAGAAAAATCAGGCAAGCGGAGGATAATCTTAGTGTTGGTATTGCGTATCGCGGCAGGGTCAAGTGCGCCGGGAGCCTGATCGACGATCATAAAGCATTCACCATAGGTACGCATTTCCGCAATCGCATTGGTAATCATCTCTACAGATTTTCCTACCGGATTGGAGCCCTCCGAGGTCTGCTCTGTGGAGGTGCGCTTCAACAGGTTGTGGGCTTCTTCCAGAACAGTGACATGCTTCAGCTCCGAGTTCATGGCTTTCGATGTCATGCGGTACTCCTGCAGCTTTAGAACGAGCATGCCCATAATAAGCGAAGTTGTTTCGGGGCCGATTTCCGACAAATCCACAATGACATTCTCATCGAAAAGTTCGCATTCTGAAATCTCATCACAGCCGAAAACATCACTGTAAATGCCATTCGTCAGAGACTTCAGGCGCGTTTTCAACGCTCCTTTGTAGTCGCCCTTGCTGTCACCGGAATAGTCTGATTCGTTCATGACGAGATCAATCTGACGCAGAACATCCGTAAATGTCGGGAACAAGCGGCCGCACTGTTTGTTCTCGGAAGTTCTAAGATCCCAACCAGCCTCCACATAGGCTCGTTCCACAGCATCCTTGAGGACCGCCGGCATTGCAGCATACATTGGCCAGCAAGCGTTGAATATTTCGATCAGGCGGTCAAGATGCGCAAACAACTGTACACCTTCCGGAAAACTGAAGGGGTTAATTTTCAGCAGCTTTGTGCGCTTGTAGTTTGTACCATAGACCGTCACATCCGGTCTGCCGCCAAACACAGACTTGTATTCACCTTTTGTCGGCTCCACCACGAGAAAATGCTTGCCGTTATCCGGCTCACAGAGCTTGTCCAAAAGCTGATACACAGTATTGCTCTTACCGGAACCAGTAGAACCAGTAATGAACACATGGGATGTAAGCAGATTTGTATCAAGTTTTACTGGATTACCATCGCTATGGCGCATGTGCCAAATCGTACCGGCTTCGATTTTGGGAGAATTGTTTTCACCGTCAAGCTGCGCAATATTTCTCCCAAAGGCTGCACACTCTGCAACCGAGAAGCCCGGTACTGACTTTCTTGGAAAATTCATTGCATGGGCAAGATCAAGAGAGGAAATGAGAACCGTCAAATCTTTTTGATCAGCCCCTGCTTCAAATACCGGGTGGCGATTAGTGCTCAGATATTTAAAAATCTCTTTCGATTTCTGGCCGTCCCAACTGATAATAGAAGAAGAAACACTATTAGATTCTCTCCCCCTGACAACCGCATCGTATTGATGGGCAACACTTTTGGCTGTTTCCGACGAATTCGAGAGTATATATGTTGCAAACTTCCATCCGCCGAGAGCTTTACACATTTCGACTCGCTCCAAAGATTTCCCAATCTGTTCAAGCATATGTTTTACAGAGTAGTTTGAGAGGGTCTTTGAATTACTAAATCCATTGGTTTCCGCGGTGCTTGAACCAGCCGAAACAATAAACGCAGATGCACCATAATTTTTCGTAGCGGTATGTGCAGTGTTTTCTGTTATTTGTTCATTCTCGTACTGGCTGATTTTCGATAGATAACTACAAAGAGAGTCTGTCTCGACCTTTAACTCACGTGTGGAATTGACCGGTTTTGCGAGCAAAAGAATTGAATACTCTTTCTTATCAGGGTAATTCAACAGATTTTCAATGCTAACAAAAGTATCTTTCTTTTCACTGGCAAGATTCGTTACTGACACAATATGTTTTGTGTTCTGTAATATTTCAATGTCGGACGGCAGTTCAGCGACTTCAGCCCCGGAGAAAGCAGAGGAAAAAATGCGCATTGCCCGATCTGTAAGCGCATTGATTTGTCCGGGTGAGGAAACATCGTCCCTGATATCAGCAATTCGGAAATATGTTTCTGTCCCTGCTGCTGTATGGTGATACAACAAGGCAATCGTGCATTCTTCATCACCAAAGGCCTGAAAAAGCTGGCAAAGATTGTCAATATCGGCATCGTCAGGACTTCTGACGAACTTTGACACCTTAATATTACGAATTCGATTTTCTGTCCATGATGAAAAACCTAAGTCCATAAGCGGTATTGGACTATAGGATGAAAAAGAACGCAGATAATCTTTGAAGACATCGTTTTCGACGGACTTAGCCAAACCCTTTAGTTCGTTCTCATTTAGCATAGGCTTCTCCCTTTTTACTTGTGCGTTGAAAAAATAGACACCACGGCAATTACTGTTACTAAAATTACTCCCACCGCAACAAATGATGCATAAATCGTATTCGTGACTTTTTTCAAATGAGCAATCGCACGTGGAGACCTTGCTCCATTTACCGACCACTCATACAGTTCATTCATGTAGCTGATTGTCCACGGCTTTTTCCGCATCACGTCATCGGGATAGTCTACAGTATTTGTGCTTTTCTCCAGCATAGCAATTCTTTTTTTCATATTTCGATATGTCATAACTACACCTCATTCACTTGACATTTGAGAAAACATTGCTTAGTTCTGATAATTCTCCTTCAATTCTTCTTTTCCTGTTGTCGAGTTCCCTAATATCTCTGCTCAGTTCTTGAATAACACGTTTAATGTCTCCGAGTTCCGGATTGAGATTGCAAATAAGGTTGTCATCTGCAGATTCGTCGCTAAATGCATCTTTAATCCTTTCAAAAATCTCTTCGATACTCTGATTGGTTTGCGCCAAAATACTTTCGGAATTCTCTATATAGGCGTTTTCGTGGTATAGAGCAAGATTTCCTTTGATTGAGCCAAGATTCTTTTCTACCCAATACTTGGCTTTTTTTCCAGAATTTACAATTGTTTTCCAAGCGATGGTATACCACTTATCTCCACTCAGTTTTTCTATTAGTTTTGGAATGTTTAGTTCAACGCCTTTTAGAGCGCTTTTTCTTTTTTCGCTTGTTTGATCTACGAGCTTTTGGATTGTAAAAAAACTTTCAAACACCTGCTTTTCTGACTCAGAAAGGTATGCCTGATTACTAATTCTCTGCTTACACTTAAGTGTGTACTCAGGAAGAGCTGTGTCAACAAGGAACTCGTTGAAATCCTGTTCAGCACGCTTTGTGTAATTGCGGACATCAGTATCCAGTAATGCCGCAATCTTTTCACGGATACTTTCTTCATTGTGCTCTGAATAAAAATCTATGTTCAGAAACCCATCAATTGCATGTGTAGCAAAATCCCCGGCTTTTTCTTTTGTCCATTTGTAATCTGATCCTTTGATTTTCCTGTTGAGTTTTTCCTTGGCCTGACAAACATACTCATCCGTGCAAGTTTTTAAATCTTTGCATAGAGGTTCATAGATGGATTCGAATTCGGCAATTCGGCTTTTACGCTGAGACTCCTTGCTTTCTTCCTTTTGAACAATCGCTATTCTATAATCTTCGAGCAACTTAAGAAAAACTCTTCGTGCGCGCTCACATTGATTATAGGGAAACAGTTCCTTGGCCACATAAATTATTTCTTGTTCAATGGTAGTAATACCAGAATTGAACTGCATCAGTTGATTCTTTTTCTGGGCGGCATCTGTTGCGACTTCCGTATCTCGCTTCAGTTCCTCGTGCATGGATTCAATGCCGTCTTTTCTGCTGTTTGGTAATGAACAATACTGTGGTAATGATATGTAACAAACATTGCTCGGTTCCGAAAAAGCGTTGCTATTCTTTGTATAAATGCTAAAAAGCTTTTTTTCTTTCCAGGAATTCCCCGAAGTGACCGGCTTTCTTGCGCCTAAAGCTACTGCGGCAGAAGCATATATTATTCTTGAAGCCCACTCTTTCTCCGTTGATGTCTGCACATCGCAATCAGGTTCCTCTTCTGTATGATTGCAAACGACAATGGTGTGTGCGAGATCAAGCTTGTTTCCGGTAGCAGCTTGAACAGTGTCAATTAAATTTTGAGACTTATCTAAATCTTTTCTCTCTGCACAAACAAAAATCAAAAATCCTTTTGTCTGTCCTTTTAGCGCATTCTCCAATGTTACGGCATCATCTTTGAACACATCACTGTCACCGCCAGGGGTATCAAAAAATACAATTTGTTCCGGAATTTCTTTGTTGTAAAACGGACAAAAAACGCTGAGCAGTTTGTTATCAATCATCGTTGTTCTATCCAGATGAATACTGTCATCTTTATAGTTGAAATAGTCGATAACACACCTAACACGATTGATAGGCTTTGGCTCGTTTTCAATTATTGAGAAGAGCTCGCCTGGAATCAAAGCTTGATTTTTTGAAGCACTCAGATTTACACAATCCAAGCTAACCATCTTGCCTTTAGCACAGTATTCTACTCGAACTTCTTTAGGTGAATTATGAAGTGCACAATTAACGCCGGTTGTTCTGTTCTGACCGGAGGGAAGTAGTTCTTCGCCTATCAGTGCATTCAAAAAAGTCGATTTTCCCGCACTCATATTGCCAACGACAACCACGGGGATAGTAGCATCAAGAATCTTGTCAATCTCTCCGTTACAATCGATATCATAGCCCAGACTCTTGAGTTGCATTACTTTGTCCGTAATTTTCCGACTTATTTCATCACAAGATAGGATACGTTGATTAGAACTCTTCTCAAGGGAAATCTGCCTTTTGGAACAAAGTTTGTAAAAAAACTGGAAGTTTTCATTGGTTCCAACAAACTCAATGGTAATTTGCGAACCGCGATATGATTCCAATATTATGTCCAAAAGTTGGTCTCCGTCATCTTCCAAACAGAATCTATCGCCAAAATGCTCTTCGATTTCGTCCGCAGCATTTCCGTCAATTTTCTCTTCCGAACCTTTGCTACTTAATATAGACAAGTTTACCTTACATAGATAAGGGTTATATTTCATTCTTATTCTCATGGCCATATTATCAACCTTTCTTCCCGTAGTGGTTTTGGGATGAGCAAAGTGCTTTGTCTTTCTATAAGGATTTTCACAAAATTGTCATAACCTTTTTCCCCTGGCTTCTCAGCCACATATCAATGCCTTTTCCGAACACCTCTGCGGTGATGATCCAACCGTCCTCGGTCTGCTCCACGATCTCCGCCGTGGGGAGCCGGTCCAGCACGGCCTCGATGGATGGGCCGGTGTACTTGAATTTGATTCTTTCCAACCTGCCCCCATACATGAACTGCACCCGCTTGCGGAACTCGCCCTCCTGAAAACGGTCTTTATAAGGAACGCTGAAATGCTCGTCCAGAACTTTGAAGGACTTGATCCGGTCGATGCGATAGATGGTGGGGAACAGGTCGTCCGGGTTTTCAAAAGTAGCCTTGTCCTCCAGAAATGCTGTCAGATAGAAGTAGTACTCCGAGAACATGATACCCACCGGCAGTACCCGGCGGCGTACCAGTTTCGGCTCTTTCATGCGCTCATACACAATCTCCAGTACCCGGTGCTCCTGTACCGCCTGACCAATCTCCCACAGGCCAGAGAGAATATGCTGTCCATGGTGAGGCTCAACATAGTGATGCTTTTCGTTTGCCAGCAACTCTGCTACCGCCCGCTTACTCCGCGCCGGCACGCAGCAGGAGATGAGTTTGTCCAGGATCGGCAGCATTTCGTCCCGGCGCATGGAGCGGCTTTCCAGCAGGATTTTACATACCGCCAGAATTTCGCTGTTACTGAGCAGAGGCAGAGCAGGCTGCTCCAGCCGGTAGCCGCGTTCACCCCTGTCGTAGATGATGTCCTGCCGCAGACCCTGTTCGGCAAAAAAACAGCGCAGCGACTCCATGTCACGCTGAATACTACGCTCCGTGACATGAAATTGCTGCGCCAATTCTTTTTTGGGGAGAGTATCCCCGCTGACTAATCGGGAATAGATCTGCAGCAACCGCTCTGATTTTACTGCTGTGCTGTCCATATGATCCTCCATCAATAACCATGTGCTCACAAGCACATATTACTATCTATAAAATATAATAATATATTTATAAACTCATGTCAATTTTTGTCACGATTCGCTACCATAGTACCATATGGAGGAATCGACTATGAAATCCATTTACGCTGAACAATACCGTCAGATTGGGCTGAAGATCGCCTACTATCGAAAGCTCCGAGGACTGACTCAGGAGAAACTTGCGGAGCAGGTCGGTCTGACCCCTGCTTATATCGGACACCTGGAGGCTCCCAACATATCCAAAGCGCTGTCCTTGGACACTTTGTTTGACATTGCCGCAGTACTGGATGTGCCGCCGCAAAAATTTCTGGATTTTGAGGATTGATGCTGCGCTTATTATAACATATCTTGTAGACAGTAGTTGTCACCCTTTTCTATTTTTTAACTTTTTATCAGGAAATTCATTCGTATTTCCTATGGCTATTCTCCACATCCTGTGGTATTGTGTGTTGCTACCAGGAGGTGCAACGCATGAAAACATTACTCAAGGACCTGCATGACTGCTTTTATACCCCACCCGAGTTTTCGGAACAGAAGCAGGAAGTGGAAGAATGTCACCAAGCACTGATCAAAGTGCTGGAGAAGCCGGAACGGCGGCTGGTACTGCGAATCATGGATGCTCAGAGTCTGATGGCAGAAGAACGCTCCATCGACAGCTTTATCTCTGGATTTGAGCTGGCGTGGCAGCTCTCCATGGAACTGAATCAATTTGAAAAAGAGCGCTCAGTCTCTCGCTGTACAGCGAAGAGATCGGGCGCTCTTTCCATGTCCGGAAAGGAGGAAGCAACATGAAGAAACGAGTCATTACTGCCGCAGCGTTCGCCGCCTGTCTGGCTCTGTGTGCCGCTGTGTGGCCGCAGGACCAACCGGCCGGGGAAACACCCGCACTGCCCACGCCAGCCGCTGTAATCGCCACACAGCCTGAAGTCCCGGAGATACCGGAAACGGAAGAAGTCATATCACCAGAGGAAGAAAAGGCGGAAGCAACACTGCCGGCACTGGTCGAGGAAGCTGACATTGTCCCGGAGCCATCGCCTGCTCAAACGCCCCCAGCGAGTGAAGTACCAGTCCCACCTGAACAGGATACCACACCACAGCAAGAACCTGAGCCTGCCTCAGCTTCACATGAAAGCACTTCAGACAACATGGTCTATGTGCCGGGCTTCGGCTGGATAGAAAGCCAAGGCCCCAACCATGCGGAATACGCCGAGGATATGTACGAGAACGGCAATAAAATCGGGATCATGGGATAAATGAAAAGCAGTGCGGTATCAGGACAAAGACTGGTGCCGCACTGCTTATTCTGCTTCCTGCTCCAATGCGTCGCTGAAGATCTCATGGACATGGATCAGCGAAACGACTTCACAGCGAAACCGCTCCGTCAGTTCCTTTTCGTCCAGCCAGGTCATCTGTGGCGGCACATAGCAGCCAGGATCGGCCTCTGCCTCCGTTCTGGCCTTGTGAATGGCTTTCTGGATGGAGAGCCACTGACCGTAAGCACCACCGTTCAACTGCTTTCTCAGTTTCCGAATGGCGCTTTTGTACGCTTTCTCCGCGCCGCTGGGGCCGTTGTAGTTGAGCCGGATAGCCAGTTCCTGAAAGGTCATGCCCTGATCGTTGGGCTGACCGATCCCCAGATAACAGCGCACCAAATTCAGCTCTCTGGGGCTCAGCTGCTCCTCCATACGCTGGAGGAGCAGCTTCCGGCGCATGAAGCGGTCATAGGCCTTGGCGGGGTCACCACCACACCCAAGGTCAAAGACACGCTCGCCCAAAGACTCAATCTGAAACACGGTACGGTATTCCTCCAGCAGACGCTTGGCTACTTTGGCGGAGACCGTCAGCTTCTCCTGAATGGCTGGCAGTAGATCCGTTTCGATGTCCCGCTCATGGGTGGCATAAAGGAAAGCCACCTGGCGCAGCTGGCGGTAACGGTCCAGTGGGAGCGACAGAGAGAAGGAACCCTGGGCGGCGCAGTCCCGCATAGCCGTCTCAATGGCGGAGGTCGCATAGGTCAGCAGCTTGGTCCCCATGGATGGGTCAAACCGCCGCGCCGTGTCCAGCAGAGCCAGCGCACCCTCCTGCTTGAGGTCGTCCACCAAAAAATCCTGAGAAAATTGCTCGCAGTAGCTTGTGGCCAGCATGGTCAGATATC
>PPYE01454175.1_pt1 | contig 28996 bp, 25 predicted proteins | sample 1559881 | NCBI WGS metagenome assembly PPYE01 (sample SAMN08240022, study PRJNA423297) | Human gut metagenome, whole genome shotgun sequencing project. | reverse complement strand
GGCAAGCGTGCTCAATTCCGCCGGAATGGATGCTCAATTTGAGCGGTCGTGCTGCGCAATCTCGCGCGGAATACTCATCTGAGCGGATTTACCAGTATTGTAATTAAAAAATAATCATTGACAATATGAACTGAAACATTGCTTCCAGCATGATGTGGTGCAGATAATAGACTGGGACAGTGAACTGGTCTTGACGAATGATTATTACCGGGCGGCGAGAGCGTGGCGGGAAGAATTCACATCGTCCGAAGCAGAACGAGAGTACTTTACGCGCTCCAGTGAAGAAGATGCGAGAGAGTATGCATACAACAATGTGTGGCTGTACGTGAGGTAGCATATGCAAAAGACCGCAGCCTATTGGCGTGATCAGAGCCAATAGGCTGCGGTCTTGTCCAGATACTGCTTCCGTTCCTTCCAGTCCGGCATCAGCATCGTGAGAAAGGCATAAAACTGCCTGGAGTGGTTGGGGTGAACCAGATGGCAAAGCTCGTGCATGACGACATATTCAATGCAGTGCCTTGGTGCTTCGAGGAGACGCTTGTTCAGTGTGATGATTCCCTTCTTCGCCAGACAGGAGCCCCAGCGCGTTTCCATGTCCCGGATTCTCAGAGAAGGCTTCTGCACGCCGTATTTTTGAAACGACGGATACAGCGCATCCATCACGTCGCCAAATACCGTTCTGCACTGCTGGCCCAGAAATCTGTTGACGACGCGCCGCTTCCTTTCGATATCGTGGAGATCCCGAACACCTAGATGGATGTAGACGCCGTCCGCTGAAATGGAATCCTTTGCGGCCTGTGTGACCTGCAGGCGCAGACCTCGACCCAGAATGTTGAATGCCTCGCCACTGACGTACTGCTTCGGCTGAGGCCTGTATTGCGCCATCTCATGGAAGTGGTCAAGGGCCTTTTGAATATACGGGGCCTTGCTGACAACAAAGGCGTCGATTTCCCCGCAGGGGACGCCCGGATCTGCTGAAACCCACACGCTGCCATCCTTCCGCACCCGCAGATTGAGGTTTTTGACCTGCTTTCTTTCAAGACTGTATAGGATTTCGCACCCATCGGCGGTTATGGTTCGTTGGCAGGTGATGTCCATCGCTCAGAACCTCCGCAGGGCAACAGTCTTGACATTGTCGATGATCTTGTCGATGAGATCGAACGAGAGCTTCAGACCATGCTCCTTTTCGTATTTGTAGAACAGATCGTCGATGTCCTGTGAAATGCGGTCGTGGATGGTCTTGTTGTTCGTCCAGTCCACCTGACTGTGGGAGGCGACGATTTTTGTGATCTCCTCGGAAACCTCTGCAACGAAATCGGGTGTAATCCGTTCGTCCTCCACCTCGTCAAAGAGTGCGGTCAGCACACCGAAAAAGGCCTGTGCGTGAACATTATTCTTGATGCGCTCCGGATAGCTGACGGTGCTCCTGCCGGCGTGGTAATCCCCCATGATGGTGCGCATCTTGGCAAGGTATTCGGCTTCGGAGATGACCTTTTCCTTGTAGAGCGCAAGGGCGTCCCTGATCCGCTTGGAGAAGCTGTCATAATAGGCGGGATTCTCGTCGCGCTTCTCGCTGATGCTTCGGGTCATCCGGCTGGCTATCGCATCAGCTTTTGACCGCAGCGAGCCCAGCTCCTCAAGCTCCTTTTCAAAGTCGTCCTTGTTCAGAATGTCGATGGGGCTTGTGATCTTCTTCAGCCCGGCGACAGACAGGTGCGTGTCGAGCAGATTCTGCATCAGCGGTTCATACTCTGCGTTGTCGATGGCGTCGCAGTACTGGAGCTTGACGCTGCGGCGAACCTTTGAAAAGAAGATGAACGTGTCCTGATACTTCTGCCGTTCCTCCTTGCTCAGCGCGTTGTATGCCTGCTCCGCATTCAGCACCAAATGCAGCGCCCGGCCAAAAGCGCAAAGCAGGGTGTAGAAATCCTGACGCACATTGTCATCGGCGAGGAACACCTCGACGGCTTCCGCATCGCTGATGCTGCCCACCGGGGCAAAGAGCTCTACCAGCTGCGTATAGGCGCTGCGGAGATTCCCGATGGCAGACATCACATCGACCACGACGCCCTTCAGATCGCCGCCGTCGAAGTTCTCCAGACCAGCGCCACTGTACATGTCCATGGCGGTGTCGAGCTTTTCAATCAGACCGCGGTAATCGACTATCAGGCCGTAGTCCTTGCCCTCGTGCAGGCGGTTTGTCCTCGCGATGGCCTGCAAAAGGCCGTGCTCCTTGAGCTCCTTGTCGATGTAGAGCACCTGACACAGCGGCGCGTCGAAGCCGGTGAGCAGCTTGCTGCACACGATCAGAATGTCGATTTCACCATCGCAGAACCTGTTCTTGATGGCTTCCTCGTAGCGGTCGGCATCCCCGTACTGCTGCATCATCTTGTTCCAGAAGGAGACGACCAGATCGTCCGCTCCCTCGTCGGCGTCGTCGACGCCTTCGCGCATGTCGGGCGGCGAGATGACGACGGCGCAGCTCAGGTCACCGAACTGCTCAAAGCACTGCAGATAGCGGATCGCGTCGCGCTTGTAGTTGGTCGCGAGCATGGCCTTGAAACCGGTATCTTTATAGCCCTCGATGAAGTGCTCGCTGATGTCCAGCGCGATGCGCTTGATGCGCGCGTCGGTGGAGGTCAGGCGGCGGATGCTGCTCCACTTCCTGCGCAGATCCTCCCGCTGCGCCTCCGTCAGGCGGCGGGTGGTTTGCTTAAACCAGAGGTCGATATTTTCTTCGTCCACCTTTTGCTCGACAAAGCGCCCCTCATAGATCAGGGGGACAATCGCGCCATCCTCCACGCCGTCCCGGATGGTGTACTTGTGAATCAGCCTGCCGAACCGGGCCATGGTGTTCTTTTCGCTTTTCATCAGCGGCGTGCCGGTGAAGCCGATGTAGCAGGCGTTGGGGAATACGCTGCGCATCCGGGTCGCCATGAGGCCGTAGTTGGAGCGGTGGCTTTCGTCCACGAGCACGAAGATGTCGCGGGAGGGGTTTTTGACCTCCTGCCGCTCGACGGTGTTGAACTTGTTGATGATACTGGTGATGACGTCCGCCCGGGCGCTGTTTACCAGCTCCACCAGATGGCGTCCGCTCGTCGCGCGGGCGGGAGTCAGCCGGGTATGGGCGAAGGTGGCGGCAATCTGCGCGTCCAGCTCCTTGCGGTCCGTGACGATGACCACGCGGGGATGGCAGTCCTTCAGCTCCATCAGGATATACTTCGCCAGCATGACCATGCTCAGGCTCTTGCCGCTGCCCTGCGTATGCCAGATGACGCCGCTCTGGCGGTTGCCGTGCTCGTCGTTTTCGGCGATGGTCTTCATGATTTCCCGGACGGCGAAGAACTGCTGATAGCGGCAGACCTTCTTCACGTTGGCGTCGAAGAGAATGAAATAGCGAATCAGCTCGTACACGCGCTCGGGGCTGAACAGCGAGACGATATTCCTGTCCTGTTCAGTGGGCATTCGATCCGGGACGAGCGCTTTCAGCCGGGTTTGCAGCCATTCGTCATCCTGATCCTTCCAGACGCTCCAGAATTTTTTTGGCGTGCCGGCTGTCGCGTATTTGACGGCGTTCTTGTTGGTCGCCACGACGAGCTGCGCAAATTTGAAGAGATGCGGGATATACGCCGCCTGCTGGTTGCGGATCATCTGCCCGACGGCCTCTTCCACGGGGATATGCGGGGCCTTGCACTCGATGACGGCAAAGGGAATGCCATTGATGAACAGCACGATGTCCGGGCGGGCGTTGTGCTGCCTGTCCTGGCTGTCCACGGCGAACTCCTCCGTGACGTGGAACACGTTGTTCTGCGGGTTGTCCCAGTCGATATAGCGGAGATTGAAGCTGAGCATTTTGCCGTCGCCGACGGTCTCCGGGTAGCTCTTGCCCAGCAGCAGCGCGTCATAAATCTTCTCGCTGGTGCACACGAGGCCGTCCGTCAGCGGTTCGTCCAGATCTTCCATGGCGCGCTCGATGTTGGCGGCGGAAAACTCGTTCTCCGCGCCCGCATAGACATAGCGGTTGATCCTGCGGAGCTGACCGCGCAGGATGTCCCGGAGCAGCACATGATACCGGCTGCCGCGCTGCTTGTCGCAATCCGCCGGAGAAATGTAGGTGTAGCCCATGGCATCAAGCAGCGCAAGAGCGGGACGCTGGCTTGCGTTGATTTCCAGATAGGCGTCTTTGTCCATGGAGAGACCTCCTTTCGCAAAGGGGTTATATGCAGGAATAGCGGGGCAGGGGGCTGCCTCGCTTAGCTCAAATGCAGGGCTGCAAAGTAAAGCAATGTTGCTTGAAGGATCTCTTCCGGTGTGTTGCCTGCGTCGATGATGTTTTTCAAATCCTGTTTGATCTGCTCTGTGCAATTCGGGCTGTTATCGACGATGCGTTTCAGCGCTTCTTTGGTGAGGTGTTCTTGTATTTCCTTTTGATTCATAGCCTTACCCTCACAATCCCCGTCAGCAGAAGCTGCATCAGGGCTTTTTTCTGTTTTTTCATTTCATCCAGCTTACGCTGATGAAGGGTGATAAGGTTGTCGATCCCACAAAGAAACTCTCCAATGGCTTTTTGTTCTTCGTATTTTGCTGGTATTGGAACATCAAAAGCCGCAAGGTTGCTACGGCTTATTCTCTGTCGAGTTCCGCCGACAAGACAAGTATTTACTTCGTCAAAATATGATTGCGATGACAGAAACTGTAGCAAATATTTTGAATTGGTTTTAGTTGCTGTTCTGACTATGGTGCAATCGACCGCTGTTATCATTTTTGTTCCTAAATTCGGCACTATACAGGCTCTTCCCGCTGGTTCAGGCAAGCGAGAAATCAATATATCACCGGCAAAAACTTCCTCACAATTCAGGCGTCTAAAAGTTTCTTCGGAAATCCATTTTTTGTTGCTTGGTTTATCAATGTATTCTCCCGAACCAACATTTCCGGTTTGAATAAGCCGAACCCCAGAATGGCTTTGGTCTTTAGCTTCAATCCAATCTCCGTCTGTGAACTTTTCGCAAAGACTTACGAGCTTACGCTGTTCCCAATCGTCCGTAAATCCGGGGAATCTCTTTTCGGGAACCTTCTGCCCTTTCCGTGGGAACATCTTTTCCAGACAGCCCTTTTTGAACCTTTTCAGTTCCTCGATTTTGCGCTCTTGCAGTTCGATGGCCTTGTCCTGCGTGGAGAGGATTTCGGCAATCTTCTTCTGCTCTTTGAGCAGAGGCATTGCAAGCGTTCTTTTCATCCAGTCTTGCGTTTTGAACAATAGTTTTTCGATATGAACGCCATCACTCATCAGATAGAAGAGTCTCTTATAGTGTGGCAACTGCATCATCAGGTTGAACATCTGAATATTTGTGCCATCTTGCGGAAGAAAAACATTATACTCATTGGATACGACAGCGCCATCTAGATCGGGGGGAACGATGCCGCAGGCTCCGTGCGCGATTTGTCTCTTTGAAATGATGAAATCCCCGGTCTTAACGATGAAGTAGTTCTTGACAAGTACGTTTTTGCCAAGAAAACTGCCGCGCGAATCAACACCACCAAATCCGCGGCGAATTGTAACCAACTGGTATTCTTCTTCATCTTGTAGAACGATGGAGCGTTCCGCGAGTTTAAGCCATTGACCAATCTTTTTTGATGCCCAGTCACGAGGGTATATGCCATCTTTATCTTTGACGTACCCCTCCGGCACAATCCCTTGACGGATTTGTTCGATTCGTTTTTTAACTTCGGGTGTCATGCGTTCACCTCATTCAGGCTCATTTGCCGTTGATGCGCTTTTTCTGCTCGCTTTCAATCTGCCTGATGCTCTTTTCCGGCGTCGGCAGGTCTTCCGGCATGGTGCCGCCCAGCTCGGCGATGGTCTGTCTGACCTTCCTGCCAACCTCGTAGTGGGTTTGATTGGCCTTTTCCTTGCCTCGAATATTCTCGCGGCGCAGCTTTTCGTCTGTCTGCGTAGCGCGGAACAGGTTAGCAGCCAGCTCGGTGCTGCCCATGTGATCAAGAATCTGTTCGTTTTCCTTGAGACCTTTACGAGCGTGGATTTCTTTTGCGCCGAGGCCTCCGTATAGTCCTTGATAGCCGTAATTCTGGAAAATGGCGAAATCATAGGACTTGATAACGCCAGCCTTTTGCGCCGCTTCGGCCAGGGACTTGTTGTGCGCTTTCATTTCTTTGCGGATGTCAAGCCGCTTCTGATCCTCGGACAGCTCGTCGTAGTGGTCGATCAATTCCTGCTGGCGCGTTTTCACGGCGAAGTAGGTTTGTCCAACTGCGATGACTTCTTTGCGCGGATCGCCGTTCATAACGATCAGGTAGCAGGCATAGCGGGAGAGCCTGTAATCTTCCAGAATGCGGACTCCTCCGTTGGGCATCGGCGATGATTTGCCGGCGTCGGCAAAATGTTCGGAAGCGCTGTATCCGCTGTTGCTGCAAGCCAGCTTTGCCCGCTCAATGGCATCGGCGAAACGACGCCACTGTGTGTATTCTAGAACGCGCTGTAGCTCCCTTGCATACCAGAATTCATTGCCATACTCATTGACGTGCTTGATGCTTTCAAAGGTTTCTTCACTGTAACGCGCAATCTCGTTGTTCATAGCCCCAGCTCCTCCATGTACTTCGCCATCTGCGCCCGCACCTGCGAAAGCTCTGCTTCGATGCTGGCGATATTCCGCTTCACCTCGTCGATGTCCACCAGCTCCTCCTCCTCAAAGGTATCCACATACCGGGGAATGTTCAGGTTGTAGTCGTTCTCGCGGATTTCAGCGCGGGAGGCGCGGTAGCTGTACTTGTCCACCTTCGCCTCGCGCGCCTCGTAGGTGCTGACGATGCGGGCAATATCGCTGTCCCGCAGGAGATTCTGGTTCTTGCCCTTTTCGTAATTGCCCTCGCCGGAGGCGTCGATGAACAAGACGTCGTCGCGGGTGCGGCCCTTTTTGAACACCAGAATGCAGGCGGGGATACCCGTGCCGTAGAACAGGTTCGCGGGCAGGCCGATGACCGCGTCCAGCAGGTTCATTTCAATCAGCTGCTTGCGAATCTTGCCCTCGCTGGCACCGCGAAAGAGCACGCCGTGGGGCAGGACGACGGCCATGCGCCCGTTCTCCGCATCCAGACTGTTAAGCATGTGGAGCACGAAGGCATAGTCGCCCTTGGAGGAGGGCGGAACGCCCCAGTCGAACCGATGGTGTTCGTCCAGAGCGGCGGTCATTTTCTCCGGCTTCTTTCCTTTTTCATCCGGACCGGCCTTCGAGAGGAAGCCGCTGTCCCATTTGTCCAGGCTGAACGGAGGGTTGGCGACCACCACCTGGAACTTCATGAGCTTGTCGTCCTCGAGGTTCTGCGGATTGGAGAGCGTGTCGCCCTGCCAGATGCGGGCGTCATCCACGCCGTGGAGGAACATGTTCATCGTGCAGAGCGCCCAGGTCTGGGCGTTCAGCTCCTGACCATAGACGGCAACCTTGCCGCTGGGCACCTTTTTGTAAGCTTTGAGCAGCAGACCACCGCTTCCGCAGGTGGGGTCGTAAATGCGGTCGTTTTCCTGCGGCTTGACGAGTGAGGCCACCAGCTCGGAAACCTGACTCGGCGTGAAGAACTCGCCGCCTTTTTTGCCTGCGTCGGAGGCAAAGTTGGCGATCATGTACTCATAGGCGTCTCCGATGATGTCCGCGGAGCCGAGCTGGCCGGGACGAAGATCCAGGTCGTGGAAGTCTTCCAGCAGATTGCGGAGCGTCGCGTTCTTTTCCCTGACGTCGCCGAAGTCAACCTGTGAGTTGAAGTCGATGGCGCGGAACACGTTGCGCAGCTTTCCACTGTTGTGATCCTCGATGTGGGAAAGGGCGACGTTGATCTTCTGGCCGATCTCTGTATCCGTGCGGTTTTCGTACAGATAATCGAAGGTGGATTCCCTGTCGAGGGAGAACCGCTCCCGGCTCATGGCGCGCTCGACGCGCCGTTCGTCACCGTCGTACTGCTCCATGTACAGGGCGCGTCTTTCGAGGGTGACGTCGCTCAGGTATTTCACGAACAGCATGGAAAGGATGTAGTCCTTGTAGCGGGAACTGTCGATTTTTCCCCGGAAGCTGTCGCAGGCCTTCCAGAGAACGCGTTCGATATCGTTGCGGGTCGTCATGGTGCATACCTCATTTCATGGTCGAATGTACATTGCGGATCAGCAGATCGTAGTAGCGCTCCTTCTCTGCCGACAACTGGCGAAGCAGCGCCGTCTCCTTTTTCGCCAGCAGATACAGTTCGGCGATTTTCTGCTGCTGGAGGATGGACAGCGGGGGGATTTCAAATTCGGAGAAGAATTTGGCGTTGATGGCGCCCAGCATGTTGCTGCTGGTGTTTTCATAAATGGCTTTCCTGATCTTCGGCGTGTTGATCAGCCAGACCAGATATCCGGGCAGGAGCCTGTTTCGATCAACACGGATGATGACGAAGTTTGATGAAACGACCATGCCGGCGGATGCTTCGTCGATGAGAACAGCAGTGTACGGCGAGGTCAGGCGGATGATGACGTCGCCTACCTGTGTCAGGTACTCCGGCGATAACTGCTCCGCGGCGTCAAAACCATCCAGCTGTTCCATGCCGATGTATCCGTTTGAGTGGATGGCGCGAAAGCTCAGTAGGGGATACCGCATCTTGACGGGGGCGCCTTTGCACGCCTGTTTTCTGGATAAAACCAGCCCGCTTCGGACGGTTGCCAGTTCGCCTAACTTCATGGGTTCACCTCTATTTGTCATGGACGATAAATAACAGGTATGGACCTTTAAAATCCTTTTCGCTGATGGCAGTATAACATGAAATCTCCATTTTGTCAACAAGAAATTTGTCACGATGAAAAAATGACATAGAACGACGTCCTATCAATCCATCGGATTCGTTTCTGGCTCAGATTTACATCGGTTCAATTTATTAAACCGGATCGAGCGGGTAGTATTCCCCGACCGATCCGGTTTGAAATCTTTACGCAATCATCCCAAAGAACCTCAGCGCATCTTCAATCGCCTTTTCCTTATCTGTCGGGCAGATCAGCATCTTTGCGCTCTCGGACTTTGCTTTGTTGTAGCATTCGCGCTCGATAATCCCATGCTTTCTTTTCACCTGCGCGATGTACAGCGGCGTGACGTTCAGGCCGGTCTGTTCCTTCACGCGCGCCTGAATCTCGCCATAGGTCGCCTTGCTTTCGGCCTTGGTGACGGCGAGCTCGTCTGCGTCGATGCCGACCTTGACGATATCATCCGGATTTTGTTGGACCAATGACATAACAGTTTCCACCCCGCTCGTCCAGCAGAACATATCGACGCTCTGCACCTTCTGCACCCTGTACCCCTTCTCCACAAACAGCGCCGCGTCGCGTGCCTGCGTGGCAACGTTGCAGCTCACATAGACCACGCGCTTCGGGGCGGCTTGCGCAATCGCGTCAATGACGGCGGGTTCAACGCCCTTGCGCGGCGGGTCAATCACAATCACGTCCGGGCGCAAGCCCTCTGCCACCAGCTTCGGCAGCAGTGCTTCCGCCGCGCCGCAGCGGAAATTCACGTTCCCGATGCCGTTGCGGACGGCGTTCTCCTTCGCGTTTTCAATCGCCTGCGGAACAATCTCGATGCCCAGCGCCTCCCGGCAATGGCGCGCCATCATCAGCGTAATCGTGCCCGCGCCGCAATACACGTCGCATAGGCGCTCGTCGCCCGTCAGCTCGGCAAAATCCAGCGCCGTCTGGTACAGCACTTCCGTCTGCGCCGGATTGACCTGAAAAAACGCCGCCGGGCTGATTTCAAAGCGCAATCCGCACAGTTCGTCCGTCAGCGTGTCACAGCCGTAGAGGGTGCGGAAGTGCCGACCCATGATGACATTCGTGCGCTCGCGGTTTTCATTCAGAATGACGCTGACCGCGCCCGCCGCCTTCAGCGACGCAACCAGCTCCGCCTCGTGCGGAATCTCGCCGCCGTTGATGACCAGCACCGCCATTGCTTCGCCTTTTCGGTTGACGCGGACGACAATGTGCCGCACCAGCCCCGTGTGCGTCTCCTCAACGTACGGTTCGACGTGAAAGCGCTTCATCCACCCCAGTACGCGGCGGCAGATTTCGTCCGCCGGCGGCATGGCGTTCGGGCATTGCGCAATCGGGATAATATCGTGGCTGCGCGGCGCGAAAAAGCCTGCCACGGGTTCTTCCACCGTTCCGCCAACGGGCAGCGCCGTCTTGTTGCGGTAGTGCGATGGATCTGCCATCCCCAGCACCGGCGGCACGTCGATGTCGATATGCCCGATGCGGCGGAAGCAGTCCTGCACCTGCTGGCGTTTCGCTTCCAGCGTCGTTTCGTAGGTCATATGACGCCCCGTGCAGCCGCCGCAGCGGGGGTATGCCGCGCAATCCGGCGTTTTCCGGGCGGGTGACGCCGTCAGCGGCTTTCCCTCCATACGCCCGAACGCGAATCGGGACTGCACCTTGACGATGCGCACCCTCGCCGTCTCGCCGGGCAGCATCCCCGGCACAAAAACGGCCATGCCGTCGGCGCGGCACACGCCTTCCAAGTCCGCCCCAAGGCCATCCGCCGTCAAGGTCAGCAAATCGTTCTTCTTCATCCGCTTCGTCCCCTTCCTGTGTTGGCTTCCATTATAACAGGGTCGCCTGATTTTGACAAGGCACGCAGGGGATTTCGCCTCTTCGGAGGCGACGAGGGAGCAATGAAAACAGACGAAGTCTGCGGTCGTCCCCCTCCACCCTTTCGCAATGCACGCAATGTAAGAAAATTTTTCTGAACCCCTTGCAATCGCGCGAATTGTGATGTATAATCAATAACTGGCACATCCTTGCGCTGCACAGGATGCAGCGCCAAAAGTCCAAGAGGAGGTGAAAATGATGAATAGGTATGAACTGACCTACATCATCGATACTGCACTGGAGGAAACCGCTCGCAAGGAACTGATTGAGAAGGTTTCTGCTCTGATTGCTGCTAACGGTGGTGAAGTGGAGAAGGTTGATGAGGAACCGTGGGGCAAGGGCGCAAAGCGTCTGGCCTACCCCATCAACTATAAGACCGAAGGCTGGTACGTGCTGGTGACCTTCAAGGCGCCCGCTGACCTGCCCCGTGAGCTTGAACGCAATCTGGAGATTTACGACGACGTGCTCCGCTATCTGGTTGTGAAGCTGGAAGTCAAGCGCAGCAACGTGAAGCCCCGCGCGCCCAAGGCTGCTCCCGCTGTGGAAGCGCCCGTGGAAGCCGCTGAAACCGTCGAAGCTCCCGCTGATGCCGAGTAATCGGATTTCAGCAATGACCTGTTAAAGAGGATAAGCAGATGAACAAGCTGACGATCATTGGTAACTTGGCTCGTGATCCTGAACTTCGTACTGTGCGCGACGGCATCAGCGTCTGCGATTTCACGGTTGCAGTGAATCGCCGCGGCAGCCGTCAGAACACCGCAAACGGTCAGTCGGACGCGGATTTCTTTCGTGTAACGGCATGGCGTCAGTTGGGTGAACTGTGCGCGAAGTATCTGGCAAAGGGACGCAAGGTCTGCGTTGTCGGACCTGTGTCCGCGCGTACCTATACTGCCAATGACGGCACGACCCGCGTATCCTTGGAGGTCACGGCAGACGAAGTCGAATTCCTGTCCAGCCGCATGGATGACGGCGCTCCGGCATACAACAATGCCGCGCCGTCCGCAGCCGCTGCTCCCGCGCCTACCGCGCAGAACAATGGCTTCACGGCGGTCGAAACCGACGAACTGCCTTTCTAATCGGCTGAAAAAGTGCCGAATTGCGATTTCAAGTGAATGAAAAGGAGGTCACACTCATGTCTGAAGAACGCTCTGAGCGTCGTCCGCGTCCGCGCGGAGGTCGTCGTCCCCGTCGGAAGGTCTGCTCCTTCTGCGTGGATAAGATTGAATACATTGATTACAAGGACATCAACCGCCTGCGCCGTTTCGTCAATGAGCGCGGCAAGATTCTGCCCCGCCGCATGAGCGGCAACTGCGCGAAGCATCAGCGTCAGTTGTCCGAGGCCATCAAGCGCGCCCGTGCCATCGCGCTTCTGCCCTACACGGTGGACTAATCGTGTCTTCAAGCCCCTGCATGTGCAAGCATGTGGGGGTTTTCCAATTGTCCGAATAGGAGGATGTCTCTCATGGAGCTGCTTTCTGCCAGCCGCGGCTTTCTCAAATGCAATTTCCATTGCCACACCACTTGCAGCGACGGTCGCCTGTCCCCCAAGGACGTCATGGCTGCCTATCGCGCGCTGGATTATGACGTTCTCGCCATCACCGACCATCGCGAGGTGACGCGTCCCGCCGCCGATGAAATTCCCGCCGGGCTGACGCTCATTCCCGGCACCGAGTTGGATTTCCTCCTGCCGACACAGGCGGTGCATCTGCTGGGTCTGGGCGTTTCGCCGGATATTGCTGATTGCTGGAATCCAAACGGCACACCGCAGCAGGCGATTGACAGCATCCGCGCGTGTGGCGGACGCGCTGTGCTGGCGCATCCCGCCTGGTCGCTGAACACGACGGAATTGATGTGCTCCTTCCGCGGGCTGAGCGGCGTGGAAATCTTCAACAGCGTCTCCTCCGTGCCCACAAACGCCTTGCGCGGAGATTCCGCCGCCATGCTTGATCCTGTTTTCGCCAATGGACAGCTGCTCAACTGCTTTGCCAACGACGATTCGCACCGCTACGAGGGCGAATGCGGCATGAGCGCCACAATGCTCAACACCGATGACTGCAGCGTCGCAGGCATTCTGCGCGCCATTGACGAGGGACGGTTCTACGCCACGCAAGGGCCGGAAATTCGCGAACTTTCGCTGACGGATGGCGTGCTGCATATTGCGTGCTCGCCGGCAAAGTATATTATTTTTTACAGCAACGAGGTGTGGATTCCGAATCGCACACGGGCGGTGGAAGGGCAGACCAGTGCGGATTATGTGGTTTCACCGCGCGAATCATTTGTACGGGTGCAGGTTGTGGCGGAGGATGGGAAATCCGCATGGACATCGCCAATTAAATTGGGGTAAGGTTGGGCGCGTCCGCAGATGCTCCCCCAACTTGCTCTACCAACTACTCGCACATTGTCGTGCCAAATGGGCGCGACCGACCAGCATCGGAGAAGATTTTCTCTTGGTGCTGGTCTTTTTGATTGCAGAGGAAATCACCTGCAAATCTCCCCCGTTCTATTCTCCTCATCCGCCGCATACACTGTATCATCACCCGAAGGGGAAAGGAGAAAAATTGCATGTTGATTGATACCATTGCCCTCGTGCTGACCATCATCGGCGCGATTAACTGGCTGCTGGTCGGCGTGTTCCAGTTCGACATCGTGGCGTGGCTGTTCGGCGGGCAGGGCGCGATTCTCAGCCGCATCCTATACACCATCATCGGCGCGGCCGGCATCTGGTGCATCACGCTGCTGTTCAAGAACAATAGAAGTACTTGACCCCGGCGGCAAAAGGCCCTACAATAGGAGGTGATGAATTTTCTCCCGAAAGGATGAAGTGCCATGAGCAATGACCTGTTTGCGGGCATCGGCGTTGTGCCGGGGACGTTCCTGCTGCCGCGCCCGGATGCGAATTGGACGGCGTGGGCATGCGTCGCGTGCGACCAGTACACGTCCGAACCGGAGTATTGGCAGCGGGTAAACACGCTGGTTGGGCATCAGCCGTCCACCTTGCGCCTGATACTCCCTGAATGCGACCTGCCCGCGCCACCAGAGCGCATCGACGCGATTCACGCAGCCATGCGCGACGCGCTGAACGTCCTGCACCCCGGTGTGACGGACGGCTTCGTGCTGCTGGAGCGCACCACGTCCACCGGCAAGCGGCTTGGGCTTGTCTGCTGCGTCGATTTGGAGCGGTACCGCTACGACGGCGCAAAGACCCTCATCCGCCCGACCGAGGAAACCGTTGCGTCGCGCCTGCCCGCGCGTCTTGCCGTCCGAAACGGCGCACCGCTTGAGTCCAGCCACGTCATGCTCCTGCTGGATGACCCGCAGCGCACCGTCATCGAGCCGCTCTACGCCCGCCGCGGCCAGCTTTCCCCGCTTTACGACTTCGACCTCATGCAGCAGAGCGGCCATGCACGCGGCTGGGCGGTCACATCCGACACGGACAAAGCCGCCATCGCCGCCGCCTTGAATCGCTTAAAAGATGCCCTCGGCGCTGACCCGCTTCTCTTCGCCGTCGGCGACGGCAACCACTCCCTCGCCACCGCGAAAAAATACTACGAGCAGCTCAAAGCGACCCTTCCCGCCGAGGAAGCCGCCGTTCACCCTGCCCGTTACGCGATGGTTGAGCTGGTCAACATCCACGACGATGCGCTGTTTTTTGAGCCGGTTCACCGCGTGCTGACGAACGTCCATCCGGCGGATGTCTTGGCGGACTGGTCAGCCTACTGCGCCGCGCACGGGATGGCGCTGTCTTTCGTTCCGCCGGATGCGGATGCGCAGGAACTTCGCGTCGTTTCCGCGTCGGGCGAACAAGCGGCGTTCATTGCCCACCCGGACGGCGCACTTCCCGTCGCGACGCTCCAGCGCTATCTGGACGACTTTCTGCGCCGCCACCCCGAAGCCGCGATTGACTACATTCACGGCGACGAGGTGCTTCGCCGCCTGAGCCGCGCGGACGGCGCGATGGGCTTCCTGCTGCCTGCGCTGAACAAGGCGGATTTCTTCCCGGCGATTGAGCAGCTTGGCATCCTCCCGCGCAAGACCTTCTCGATGGGCCACGCGCACGACAAGCGCTTCTACATCGAGTGCCGGAAGATTCTTTGATTTGCAAAAAAGTTATCCACAATCCCTGCACACCATGAGGACAACCAAAAGCCCCTCGACGGATTTTGCTTCGTCAAGGGGCTTCGTTTATATTTTGGGGAACGTTGCACGCCCAGCCTTCTCCTTTGGGAACGTTGGCTGGGCGCAGCGAAATTGGATGAGATGGGTGCTGCAACGGGGCAACCCAGTAACATGGTTATGCACTGCGAAGCGCGAAAATCCCCTGCTTCCGCGTGTTTATCCCTGTTGACCTTAGGCTTACCCTTCCCCCAATTTTTCCTTCAATTCCGCGAGGTGCCCTGCTTCCTCCCGCACAATCTCCAAAAACGCTGCCCGCGCCTCTCCCTCACACTTCTCCGCAAATTTCGTATATGTCTCCACCGCATTCGCTTCGCTCTCCATCGCGTACCGATACAATCCCGTCAGCGTCGTCAGCGCATCCTCCCGCGCCATTTCCGTTACGCCGCCGCGGAACAGCACATCCGCCGCCATCGCCTGCAAAAGCACCTGCTGTTCCGCCGAATTGACGGTCTTGTCCCACATTTCGGTAAAGCGCTTCAAGTGCCGCCGTTCGTCGCCCAGAATGTCCTCAATGCCCTTGCGAACTTCCTCGTCCTTCGCCAGCAGCAGCGCACGCTCGTAAGTCCGAATAGCGCGGCGCTCCATTTCCATCGCGACGGTCAGTGCCTGTCCCTGATGCTCAATAATCACTTTTGCACACCCCTTCCACAGGAAATTCCCATGTATTCCACATACGCTAAGTGGAATGAGCGGACGCCAGAATGGAAAAGGCGCAAGCAGATGGCGCAGGTGAATCTGGAAATAGTATTATACTATTTTCGGATGAAAATGCGCCACGATGCGCAGGTGAATCCGAGAATCGTATTACCAAAATCAAATTGGGATTCCCCTGCCTGTGGGCAAAGGAATCCCGTCTGTGCTTATTTGGCTTGGAAAACGGTATTGAGCTTTGCAACCAGCTCATCAACGTCGTTGCCATGCACCATCGCGGCTTCTTCGAGCGTTTCCGCCGTCGAATGCGGGCAGAACAGGCAGTGCATCCCCATATCGGTGAAAATCTTCACCACCGCGTCCATCGCCGCGTCCGAGCAGGAGCGCAGCACTTCGCCTACGGTCATATCCTTGTTAATCATGCGTGGAACTTCCTTTCCCGGCGCACGATTGGGCGCGCCGCTCTTCTATGATACCCCGGAAAGGCGCATCTGTCAACCCTTTCGACAGGAAAATCACTCCATATCCACCGGCAGGTCGGAATCGTTAAACGGATTCTCGCCGTCGTATGCTTCCAGCTGCACCTTCTTGTTCCGGGCGACTGGCGCGCTGGTGACGGACTGCATGTGAACAGTCATGTTCTCCTGCTCATCAAATTCAAGCAGAATCATGTCGCCGGGTGTCGTCATGGCGATAATCTCCGTCTGCGGCGAACGGCTTCTCCTCGCGTATTCGCGGATGACCTCCGCCCGCTCCCAGAAATGCATGGGAATCATCAGCCTCGGCTTGACGACCATTGCGAAATAGTTCGGCCCCGCGTCGAACATCATGCCCAGCCGCGGATCTACCGGGAAGAACGCCACATCGACCTTTTCCCCGCGCATCGTCTCCATCACCTGCTGAAAATCGCGCTCCGCCTCTTCAATCTCGCGCGGCGTTGATTCCTCCCGCCAGTGCCAGTTGTTGAGGTCGCCCGCGTGGAAGATGCGGATGCCGTCCATCTCCACAAGGTACGACAGCCCTTCATCCGTGGAGTCGAACGCCTTCACCTTCACATGCCGCGACAGCGTGATTTCGCCCCCCACGCCCATCCGCCGCCCATGCAGCGATGCATCCATCGTTTCCGGCAAAATGTACGTCACCGGCGCATACTGCTCCCATGTATACACAACCGGGTCGAAGTGGTCCTCGTGCCCGTGGCTGATGAACACGAACACCTCGCTGAAGTGGCTGAGCGTTTCTGGCGTAATCCGCTGCGCTGCGGGCAGCTTTTTCCCCTGCCGCCCCATCCAGTAGTCAAACACCAGCAGCGTTTCGCCGCTCGCCACCGAGAACCCGCTGTGGTAGTAGTATTTCACCGTCATCTGTTCTGTCAAGAATGAGCACCCCCGTCAACGCCCTTCGGCTTTTCACCGCGGACAAAATGAATTTTACTTGCCGCCGCCGGAGCGCTCCCACGCGCCTGCGGATTGATTTCGCTCATCCTCTTTATTATGCCACGATAAACCCTTTTTGTCAAATTTTTTGGCGTTTTGAGTGCTGAAAACCCATTATTTCTTTGATTTCGGCAAAAATTCAGCGTAATTTCCCCACTTTGCAACCACTTTTCGCACGGAAAAGCCTCCTGCTTCCCCCAACCTCATATCTTCCAATATATCGCCTTGCGCCCCTCAAAACTGACCTGATACTTTCCCCCAAGCGCCCGCACCATCTCCTTCGCCCGTTCCACATCCGCATAATCCCGTGTCGTATCATGGCTATCACTGCCAAACGTGAAATTCTCACCGCCCAGCTCAATATACCTGCGAATCAGCGACGAATGCGCAAACGTATCCCCCGTCGTCGCGTACCCTGATGTATTCACCTCGATACACTTTCCCAGCGCAATCACATGGCGGAAAATCGCATCAAACGCATCCGGCGCATCCTCGTACACCAGCGCGCGCTCCTTCCCTGTGTATATGGAGAACTTCGCCACATACCCGATGTGCGCCACGCTGTCAAAGTCCTCCCAGTCCAGTATCGACTCCGCCTTCGCCTCGGCGTATTCCCGATACGCCTGCGCACGCGTTTTGCCTGTGAAATACTTTTCCGAATCGTAGCAGTCCACGCCGTTCACCAAGTGCAGCGACAGCAGGCGGAAATCCAGCGGCAACGTGTCCAGCAGCGCCTTCGTCTCCGCCCGGCACAGCGGATTGTCCCCAATCTCGATGCCGCTGCGGATGACCAGCGCCGGATACGCCGCCCGGCAGCGCGCAATCTCTGCGAACCAATCCGCCCACACCGGCGGCACGTCCATCTCTTCTTCAGGATGACCGGGTTCGATATGCTCCGTCAGGGCGATTTCCTGCACGCCGCGCGCCAGCATTGTTTCGCAAAGCTCAGGCATTGTCTGCCGCCCGTCCATCGAGTGATTCGTGTGCAAATGGTAGTCCATTCGACGATGTTCCACGTGAAACATTCCTTTCTCGCCTTATTTCGCGTCTATCTCCGGCACGGCAATCGCCTTCCCCACGCGCAGCGCATATAGGTATCGCTCCTTGACCGGCTTCCCCGTTATTTCTGTCAGTGCCCGCGCATACCATGCCAGCTGCTCCGCATACCGGTTCACCAGCGTCTGCTCGTCGTCCACGCGATCGGTCTTGTAGTCCACCAGCACCCACGCGCCGTTTTCCTCGAACGCGCAGTCAATCACGCCTTGCAGCAGCAGCGCCTGCTGACCCGTCAAGCGCAGGTTGAATGCCCACTCGCGCCGGACATTCCCGCTTTGCAGCATCCGCCGCCCGATTTCGCTCGTGAAGTATCCGCTGATAGCGCCCACGCTGATGATGTGCAGCTCCTCCTCCGTAAACAGCCCGCGCTTCTGCATCATTTCCAGTGCCTCGCGGATGACCAGCGGGATATCTTCCGCCGTCCGCAGCGCATCCAGCGGCATCAGCGACAGCGCCCGGTGCGTCAGCGTGCCGCGCTCCGCCGCCGTCATCCGCTTTTCCTCCATGAATGCCGGACGGCGCGGCAGTTCCGACAGCAGCAGCGGCGTGCCGTTCTCATCCACCGCGTGCTTCGTCTCAGCGTCCTCCTCCACATCCGAAAGCGGCAGTGCGTCTGCCTGTTTTTTCACCAGTGCGGATACCGACGTTTTCAGCGGCAGAATGTCCGTCTGAACCGTTTTTTCCGGGAAAACGCCCTCTGGCGGTGCCGTTTGCAAAAGCGAAAGCACCTTTGATTCATCCGCCTCCGTCTCCCATACTTTATCCACAGTTTTCTGAGGCAGTTCGTCCCAATCTCGGCAATCCCATGGGGTTGAGGCCTGTGGATAATTTGTGGATTTCGTGTGTGCATCGGTGGATATCGCCTGCATCACCCATGTAATCATGCTCCCAGCCTCTCGCACGCGACTGTCACTCGGCGGCAAATCCAAATCCCACTTCGTGCGCTCAAGATCCGCCACAGTTGCCACCAGTTCCAGATGCAGCTTCGCCCGCGTCATCGCCACATACAGCAGGCGTGCCCGTTCCGCCAGTTCGTCCAGCCGCCGCTGTTCGTCGAAAGCCTCCTGCATCAGCGTTCTTCGGCAGATGTTCAGTTTCCGGTTAATGTACGGCATCGCCACGCCCAGCTTCGGGTGCAGCATCAGCTCACTGGTCTGCGTCCACAGAAGCCTGCGCTCCATGTTCATCAGGAACACCACGGGGAACTCCAGCCCCTTTGATTTGTGCATCGTCATCACGCGCACCAAATCTTCGTTTTCGGTCAGCATTTTGGCGGATATGCTGTCCCCGCCCCGCTCCTGCTCGTCCATCCGCGTGATGAACGCCGCCAGCGTGACGCCGCCTTCCGCCTCGAATGCCTGCGCCCGTTCGTACAGCATCCGCAGATTCCCCTGGCGAACTTCCCCTTTTGGGAGCGCCCCGACCGCCGCGTAGTACCCCGAATCGGTCATCAGGTGCCAAATGAAGTCCGATAACCGCATGACTTCCGCCTGAAACCGCCATGTTTCAAGTTTTTCGCTGATTTTTCGGCACTTTTGGGCGAATTCATCCTCCCCGCCGCACGCTTTGGCGAACGCCTGATAGAACGGCACGTTCTGCCCCGTCTGCATCAGGCGAATTTGCGCCAATTCCTCGTCCGTCAGCGAGAACGGCACCATTTTCAGCACCGTCAGCAGCGGAAAATCCTGCTGCGCATTGTCCAGCAGGCTCAGCAGCGCTTTCATATCCATGATTTCCGGCAGGTTGAAATAGCTTTCCGCACCGTCGTAAAAGGTCGGAATCCCCTCTTCCGTCAGCGCATCGACAACAGTCTGCGCCAGATTCGTTGTCTGCGCAAGCAGAATCACCATGTCGCGGTACGAAATCGTCTTTCCATCCGGCATCGTCGTTCCCAAAAGCTCCTTGATGCGCCGCGCCACCACGCGCGTCTCTGTCTGCAGCACTTCCTCGTGGCCAGCCGCCTCGCTCGCACTCCCCTCCAGCGCATCCCTGATGTCCGGCCCACGCAGCAGGTGCACCATCACGGGCGGATCGTCCTCCCGCGCACCCAGCCCGCAAATCAGCTCATCCTCCGGCGCATAGGTCAGCTCCGTCACCGCGGGGCGCATCGTCTGCCGGAACACGCGGTTCGTCGCATCCAGCACCGGGAAGCTGCTTCGGAAGTTCTGCTGGAGCACGATTTTCCGCTCCCTCGCTGTTTCTTCTTCCGAAAACGTCTGCATCCGCCCCAAAAAGAGTGTCGGATCTGCCTTTCGGAAGCGATAAATCGACTGCTTCACATCCCCGACCATGAACAGGCAGTTCTGTTCCCCGTGGATGGCCTGCAGAATCGCGTCCTGTATCTGACTCACGTCTTGGCACTCATCCACGAAAATGTGGTCAAACTCCCCCTGCATCTGCGCCCGCACTTCCGGCTGCTCCAAAATGTCGAGCGTGTACTGCTCCATGTCCCCAAAGTCCATGCAGTTCCGGGTGTTTTTCTCCTCTCGGAAATGCTGATGCGTCCGTTTGACCAGTGCCGCCAGCCCGCGCAGCTGCGCCTGAATCGCCGGAAGTTCCCGTTCCAGCTGCGCAAAATCGGGATTCAGCAGCTCGTTCGCCCTTTCTGCGCGCTTTTTGATTGCCGTCCGCCCATCGCTGAAGCGCTTCCCCCATTCCTTTTCTTCCGCCGACAGGCCACGTTTCGGGGACAATCGTGGCAGGGAGAAGTTCGCAACGGCCGTCCGAAGCGCCTCTCCCTCCAAACCTTGCAGTGCCGAAATCAACTGCGCGTCTGCATTCAGTGCTTCCATGCGATCCATCACTGCATTCGGCAGGTCAAATAGGCTGCGAATCGCTATTAGCGCATCATCCATCGCTCCCACCTGCAATTTCGCCGCATTTTCGAGCGTTTCCACCCACGGCTGCTGCATAAGCGGCTGCGAGAGCTGTTCCACATGCTCATCCAGCCACGCAAACGGCTTCGGCAGTGCCATCAAAAAGTCGTACAGCCGCGCCGTCAGCGACAAAAGTTTGTCCTGCTTCCACGCATCCGCCAGCAGAAGGAAGTTTTCATCCGTTCGCTCGTCTAACAGCTCGTCCATTGCCTTCGTGAACGCGGCTTCAAAGAGCAGTTTCTGCTGCTGTTCGTCGCACACGCGGACAAGCGGGTCTACGCCCACCTGCTCGAAGTGGCTGCGAATGACGCGCTGGCAGAATGCGTGAATCGTCGAAATCTGCGTCGTTTCCAATTCATCAAGTGCCTTCACCATTGCCGGGTCACGGCTGATAGCCTCTCGGCTGATTCGCTTTGCCAAGCGCTGGCGCATTTCCGCTGCCGCCGCCTTCGTAAACGTGACGATGAGCATCCGATTCATCGACGCGCCTTCGCGGACAAGCGAGACGATCCGCTCCACCAGCACGGCGGTTTTGCCCGACCCTGCGGCGGCACTGACGAGAATGGTGTGGTTGCGCGCACGAATCGCCTGTTCCTGCTGCTTCGTCCAATTCGGCATCATGATTCCTCCTGCGTTTTTGCTGTCTCCATTTTACCACAAAGGCGGATGTGATTCAATGTTTCACGTGAAACATTCCTTTTTGCGCTGCTTTCATTGACGTTCTTTGCATAGTGATGATAATATAATTATTTTATTCTTGAAGTGCTTGATTTTCCTGCATTCTATCGGAATTTCGCTCACATTCTCATTCTAATTTGCCTTGATGATTCGTCCTTTGTCCGTCGCATCATTCGCTCCGTCTCAGCACATTATATAAAAACGGCTGACAGGCGCTTTTCTGCCCGTCAGCCGAATGTTTCACGTGGAACAATTTCATTTTCCGGATGGTTCATCGAGTTCCGGGTCATGCAGCAAGTCCGGCTTCATCACTTCATCGCCCGCCGACTCTTCCTGTACATGCCCTTCCCCGTCGCTGTCCATCCACACGCGGTAACTCCGTTTTTCTCGGCAGCCGTCGAGGTCGCTTTCGTCCGTGCAGGTGATGAATGTCTGCACCCCCTCGATTTCGCGCAGCAGCCGCGTGCGCCGCGTCATGTCGAGTTCGCTCATCACGTCGTCGAGCAGCAGAATCGGCGTCTCCCCTGTCTCTGCGCGGAACGTTTCCAGCTGTGCCAGCTTAATCGCTAACGCTGCCGTGCGGATTTGCCCCTGCGACGCGAACACCTTCATGCTTCGCCCCATCAGCGACAGCCCGATGTCCTCGCGGTGAATACCGCAGCCCGCACCGCCGACGCGAATGTCCTCCTGCCTGCTTTTTTTCAGTTCCGCCCGAATCGCCGGCACAGGATTGCTCGTTTCCGCCACGCACGGCTGATAGGTCATTCTGAACATTTCGTTCGGCCGTCCGCTGATTTGCTCATACTTCTCCGCCGCGATTTTCGCCAATTGCTTCACCAACTTGTCCCGCAAAGGCATGATGATGCCGCATGGTGTCGCCATTGCTTCTTCAAACGTATCCAGCAGCACCGGATCAGGCGTTATTCCGCGCTTTGCCTCGCGAAGCAGTGCCGTCCGCTGCTCCAGCGCCTTTTGATACTGCTGAAGCGCGCTGAAATACGCTGTTGACAGCTGAGAAAGCATCATATCAAGCATTCTGCGGCGGATTGCAGGCCCTTCTTTGACCAGCATCAAGTCTTCCGGCGAGAAAATCACGCACTGAACATGCCCCATCAGCGCTGAAATGCGTTCTGCGCGCTTGCAGTCAATAAAAACCGTCTTTTTCCGCGCTTCTGATGGCGTTAATTTTACCGCAATTTCTGTTTTGCCGCTTTTTTTGCGCAGCGTCACGCCAGATGCCGCCATCATTGCGCCTTTCCGCACCACTTCGCGGTCTAATCCTGTGCGGTGTGAGCGTCCAAGGGCGCAATAATGAACGGCTTCCAGCAGGTTTGTTTTGCCGGAGCCGTTTTGTCCAAGGAGAATATTTACGCCCGGATGAGGGGTCAATATTAGCGAATGATAGTTGCGGAAGTCCCGCAGCCGAATGGTTTCTATCTGCATTTTCGTTATGAATCCATATCGGATTGGTCGCGAAATGGGCGCACAGCTTTTCCCCGTGCGCCCGGTTTTCTTCCAGTTTTATCCTCTTGTTAGGTGAACACGCGCACCGGCAGAATCAGGTAAAGGTAATCCTCCCCTTCCTGCGGCGCAATCACACACGGGCTGACATTGCTGTTGAAGCGCATGCACAGTTTTTCATCCGTGATGTTGCGAATCACGTCGGTGATGTACTTCGCATTGAAGGCAATTTCAATCGGGTCGCCCGTCAGTTCCGTCTCCAGCTCTTCCAGCACGTCGCCCAACTCCGCGTTCGACGAGATGGCAAGCGTATCCCCCGAAAAAGACATGCGAATCAGGTTATTCTTGCCTTCCCGAGCCATCAAGCTCGCGCGGTCAATGGCGTTCTGCACGCCCACGCGATCCGCCAGCGCCGTCGTGCGGAAGGAAGCAGGCAAAATTTTCCGATAGTCGATGTACTCGCCCGTCAGCAGCACCGTTGAAAGCGTCGTCGTCCCGAACGATGCCGTCATGCGCGACTGGTCAAACACCAGCGTGCAGTATTCATCCGTGTCGCCGAGCACCTTGCTCATTTCGTTCAGCACGCGCCCCGGAATGACTACACGCACATTTTCTTTTCCGCCGGGCAGCTCAAAGGGCATAACCGCCTTCTGAATCGCCAGCCGGAAGCCGTCCAGCGCCACCAGGCGCGCTTCGGTGGGCTCAACCTCCAGCAGACATCCTGTTAAAATCTGGCGGTTATCTTCCGTTGCAATCGCGAACACAACACGGGAAATCATTTCCTTCAGTTTATCCTGCGGAATGCGGACGGTCGTGCCCTCCGCCACACGCGCCATTTCTGGATAATCAGTCGGATTCATGCCCGCCAGATTCGACTTCGAGGACAAGCAGCGAATCGATGCCGCATGATTTTCGCCCACGCGGATGGTCACTTCCCCGCCGGGCAGCTTGCGGCTCAGTTCCGTAAACAGGCGGCCCGGCAGAACAGCTGTGCCTTCCTCTTTCACGTCCGCCAGAATCGACATTTCAATAGAAAGGTTGCCGTCAGAGCAGGTCAGTTTCACATGCTCGCCCGCGGCGGAAAGGTGCACGCCCTCTAAAATCTGTTTTGTCGGACGAGCCGACAGGGCGCGGGTAACGGTATTCAAGCCGTCCAGCAGCAGCTGAACATTGGTAGTAAATTGCATGGCGCGAAGCCCTCCCATGAGAGAATGCAGGGAATTATATTTCCGCAGTCGTAGTAGGGGATGTGGATGCTGTGGATAACCCCTTTCCTGCTTGATTTTGCAAGGGTTTGTCCACAAGGATAACGCTGTGGATATCCATCCTGCTTCTCCACAGCGCTGTGGACACGGCGGTTGCGTTCCAGTCAGGGAATCCCCTCTGACTCTGTATATTCGAGTTCCTGAAGGAGGATTCCTGCCTGTTTGCCAAGAAAATCTCGATTTTTTTCGCAATGAAGTTGCAAGAAATCCTGCAAAACGCGGTATTTCCGGCTTATCCACCGTATCCACAGGCTGCACATTCCACCGTTTGTGGATATTTCCAGCGGGTGATTACGGGAACTTTCGGCAAAACCTGCGGAGATTCCACAGCTTTTCCACAAGTTTGGCTGTGGATAATTTCCCTGCCCTCTCTGCCCCTGAAAATGGCGAATAACCCGCTGGTTAATCACTTTTTCGGACATCTGCGAAAGGAAAAATGCCATGTAACCTTTTCGCAGGCACATGAAAGCGCTGCAGAATTCCCTGCAAAATTTTGAAGGATGCATGGCAAGCGGGTTGCAAATTTTCCGCGCGCGTGATAAAATTAAAATGGAAAAACGTCTGCGGACGAAATGGAGGAAAAGAAACGATGAAAATTGCGCTGATTAACGAGAACAGCCAGGCTGCCAAAAACGCGATGATTGAAGGTGTGCTGCGCAAGGTGGTTGAACCGATGGGCCACGAAGTGGTGAACTACGGCATGTACACGGCGGAGGACGAATGCCAGCTGACGTATGTGAAGGCGGGGCTTTTGGCGTCGCTGCTTTTGGAAACGGGTGCGGCGGATTATGTCGTGACAGGCTGCGGAACGGGCGAAGGCGCGATGCTGGCGTGCAACTCCTTCCCCGGCGTGCTGTGCGGGCATGTGGTGGATCCGTCGGACGGCTACATGTTTGCGCAGATCAACGACGGCAACTGTGTGGCGCTGCCGTTCGCCAAAGACTTCGGCTGGGGTGCGGAGCTGAAATTGGAGATGATTTTCCAGCAGCTGTTTGGTTTCGGTCATGGCAATGGCTATCCGAAGGAGCGTGTTGTGCCGGAGCAGCGGAATAAGAAGATTCTGGACGGTGTGAAGAAGGTAACGTATCGTCCGCTGCTGGATATTTTGAAGGATTTGGATCAGGATTTTGTGAAGGAAACGATTGCGGGGAAGCATTTTGCGGAGTATTTCTATCGCGACAGCAAGGACGAAGCGATTAAAGCGTACTTGAAGGAACTGCACTAATACGATTGCTGCATATATCTGCGAATCTGCTTTACAGTATACAAGGATAAGCCCCCTTCTGACTGCTGCCTGACAAGGAGAAAGTATGAACATGAAAACAAAACATCACCCGCTTCGAACGATTCTGCTGTCCCTGCTGATTCTTTTGCTGCTGGTCCTTGTCGTTTTTGTCGGCTTTTACTTTACCCGCTTGCAGACGATTCAGAGCATTGAGCAAATAACAGACTATGATGATGGTTACAACCTATACCGCATGAATGTGCAGTACGATTATAGTCTGGATCGTGTAATTGCATATGGCATTACGGATAATCAGACGATGCTGGATGCGATTTTGAAGGAGGCATTGCCGCTTCTGCCCGTCAACATGAAGGTGCCGAATTACGGCTGTACGGCGTTTACGCTGACGGATACGGATGGCAGCGTGCATATGGGGCGCAACTATGATTTCAAGCGAGATACGTCCGCGATGCTGGTATACTGTGCGCCAAAGGATGGCTATCGGTCTGTCGCCTTTGCTGCGCTGGATAATGTGAGCGCGAATATACCGGATGAAAGCCTGAAAAAGAAGTTAGCAACCCTTACTGCGCCGTTTATCTGTCTGGATGGCATGAATGAAAAGGGTGTTTCGATTGCGGTGCTGACGCTGGACAGTGAGCCGGTTCATCAGAATACAGGAAAGCCGACGATTGCGACCACGCTGGCGATTCGTCTTGTGCTGGATCGTGCAGCAACGACAGAAGAGGCTGTGCAGATGCTCAGCAGCTATGATATGTTTGCTTCGTCGGGGCGCGATTATCATTTCTACATTACAGACGCCAGCGGCGATGGGCGTGTCGTGGAATACGACTGCGAGAAGGAGACTCGTCCGCTTGTTGCAACGCCAATGGAAGCCATCACGAATTTCTACGGTCTGTACCGAGACAAGGTGCTTCCGAATCAGCGTAATGGCATTTACGGTCATGGCAGGGAACGCTATGATGCGGTTATGAAAGTGCTGGAAGAACAGGCGGAAGGGTATACCAATGACACCGTATGGGATGCGCTGAAAGCATCATCGCAAGAACCGAACCCCGTGGACATCACGAGCAATACCCAGTGGTCGATTGCGTATAACAATACCGGCTTGACGGCAGAAATCGTGATTCGCCGCCATTGGGACGAAATAATTTCGTATTTCCTGTCGCAGAATGATGTGACGCGATAAGCAATGATTTGGAGGAATCTGCCCTATGACAGAAGCATCTTCCCTGACGCCGCGCTTCCCGGTTTTCCTGCACGGCGGCGACTATAACCCTGACCAGTGGCTGGATCATCCGGAGATTCTGGAACAGGACATCGAGCTGATGCATAAGGCACATGTGAACTGTGTGTCGATCGCGATTTTCGCGTGGGCGCGGCTGGAACCGGAGGACGGCGTGTACGACTTCGCGTGGCTGGACGAAGTCATCGACCGGTTGTGGCGCGGCGGCATCCACATCATTCTGGCAACGCCGTCGGGCGCGCGTCCGGCGTGGATGGCGCAGAAGTACCCCGAAGTCCTGCGTATGAATCAGCACTACGAGCGCTACCATTTTGGCGGACGGCACAATCACTGCCTGACCAGCCCGGTTTACCGCCGCAAGGTACGGGAAATGGACACGGCGCTGGCGCAGCGGTATGCGCATCATCCGGCAGTCATCCTCTGGCACCTGTCCAACGAGTTTTCCGGCGACTGCTACTGCCCGCTGTGTCAGGAAAAATTCCGCCAATGGCTGAAAAAGCGCTATGGAACGCTGGAAAACCTCAATCAGGCGTGGTGGACATCGTTCTGGAGCCACCGCTACACCGACTGGTCGCAGGTGGAAGCGCCCGGTGAAATGGCGGAAACCAGCACCAACGGCATGTTTATCGACTGGCGGCGCTTCTCCACCCATCAGTGCAAGACGTTCATGATGGCGGAGCGCGACGCGGTTCAGGCGGTGGATTCTTCGCTGAAGTGCACGGCGAACCTGATGGAACGTTTCTGGGATTACGACTATTTCTCCCTTGCGGAGGGCATGGACGTTGTCTCGTGGGACAGCTATCCCGCGTGGCATTCAGGGGATGATGTGGCGAAAGCAGCGGAGTTTGCCATGAACCACGACATCATGCGTTCGCTGAAAAATCAGCCGTTCCTGCTCATGGAATCGACGCCCTCGCAGGTCAACTGGAAGCCCGTCAACAAGCTCAAACGCCCCGGAATGCACCTCTTGTCCTCCTTGCAGGCAGTGGCGCATGGCAGCCAAAGCGTCTGCTACTTCCAGTGGCGCAAGGGGCGCGGCGCGGCGGAGCAGTTCCATGGCGCGGTCGTTGACCACGATGGGCGCGGCGATACCCGCGTTTTCCGCGATGTGACGCAGGTCGGTCAGGCGCTGGAGACGCTGCAGCCCCTGTACAGCAAGCCAAACGCCCCCGCGAAGGCGTGTATCCTCTTTGACTGGAGCAACTGGTGGGCGATTGACTACGCGCAGACGGGGCAGAAGGGCAACATGCGCTACTTTGACAGCGTGAACATGCACTATCGCGCACTGTGGGAGCAGGGCATTGCGGTGGATTTCCGCGATATGCGCCCCTGTACTGATTTGAGCCAGTACCGGCTGGTCGTTGCGCCGATGCTCTTCCTGATGAAGGAGGGCTTCTCCCAAAAGCTGCGTGCGTTCGTCGAAAACGGCGGTACGCTGCTGATGACGTATTTCTCCGGCGTGGTGGATGACAGCGGGCTGGCGTATCTGGGCGGTGCACCGCATGACCTGACGGATGTGCTGGGCGTGCGCGCGACGGAACTTGATGCGCTCTATCCGCAGGATGTGCAGCACATGGTTTTCCCGGACGGGCGGCGCTATGCGGTGCATGAGCTGTGCGAACTGCCGGAGAAGCATGATGCGCAGGTGCTGGCGGAGTACGGCGAGGATTTCTATGCAGGACTTCCCTGCCTGACGAAGCACGCATTCGGCGCGGGGCAGGCGTACTATCTGGCGGCGAAGCCGGAGCAGGACGGTCTGGATGCGATTTACACCGCGATTGCGGCGGAGCTTTCGCTGCCCAAGGCGATGCAGGAGAAGCTGCCGACCGGGGTGATTGCGACGGAGCGCGGCGGCACGGCGTTTGTGCAGAATTATTCGGGCAAAACGCAGCAGGTCACGCTGGATGGCAGCTATGAGGAGATGCTGACGGGCGAGGTGCTGTCTGGCACGCAGGAGATGCCGGTGAATGGCGTTTGGGTGCTGAAAAAGCAAGCCTGATGCAGTCTTGACGCAGGGGTTTCGCCTCTGCGGAGGCGACAAGGGGGCTTTCCGATCGCCCCCTTGACCCCTTCGGTCGCCACTCCCATACTTTTGGGGTATTGCGGCTAATGTTCCCCGTTCCCGGCTAAACACGCGGACACTGCATGCAGTTGTCACCAACTCAATCGCGAAAAAGGGTCAAGGGAGGAACTCCCTTGCAGGGTGCAGGGACAGCGTCCCTGCTGGGGTCAAGGGGCAACG
>PPYE01106650.1_pt1 | contig 29080 bp, 35 predicted proteins | sample 1559881 | NCBI WGS metagenome assembly PPYE01 (sample SAMN08240022, study PRJNA423297) | Human gut metagenome, whole genome shotgun sequencing project. | reverse complement strand
GTGGTTCGGGAAAGTCTTTCAACGCTTCCACCTTTATAGAGCGTCTGACTTTTGAAATGACCCCGGTAGAGAAGATTGTGCATCAGATTCTCTATACCCGTTACACGATGGTTTCCGCCGGTATGTCTATCATCCCGGAAATGATGGAGAAGATAGACCTTGACGGAACTACAAAATATTTCAAGACCACCAAGACGGATATAGTCAACAAAATGACTAAGAGTCGTATCATGTTTCGGGGTATCAAAACATCTTCGGGGAATCAGACGGCGAAACTGAAATCCATTCAGGGTATAACGACTTTCGTCTGTGATGAAGCGGAAGAGTGGACGAATGAAGAAGAGTTCGACAAAATTATGCTCTCCATTCGTAAGAAGGGCATTCAGAATCGGATCATAATCATAATGAACCCTTGTGACTCTAATCACTTCATCTATAAGAAATACATAGAGAATACTCACAAACTGGTAGAGATTGATGGTGTGCAGGTACAGATTTCCACACACCCGAATGTACTTCATATCCATACTACCTATCTGGATAACTTGGAAAACCTTTCACCTGAGTTTTTGAAAGAAGTCGAGGATATGAAGGTGAGCAACCCCGAAAAGTATGCTCATGTGGTTATTGGTCGTTGGGCTGATGTGGCGGAAGGTGCCGTATTCAAGAAGTGGGGTATTGTGAAAGAGTTCCCATCATGGGCTAAAAAAGTGGCCAATGGTCTTGACTTTGGGTTTACTCATGATCCATCGGCTATTATTCGCTGTGGAATTGTGGATAATGACTTGTATCTTGATGAGGTATGCTATAAAACGGGCATGCTTTCTTCTGACTTGATAAAGGAGCTAAGAAAGCACGATTTGTTTGTATATGCAGAAAGTGCTGACCCTCGTTTAATTCAGGAAATAGCCAATGGTGGTATTGTTATATATCCTGTACAGAAGGGTGCCGGTTCTATTGTTGCAGGTATTGACAAGATAAAGGACTTCGATAATATATTTATTACCAAAAGGTCATATAATCTAATAAAGGAAGCGAGAAATTATGTATGGGCTAAAGATAAAAATGGAAACTATATCAATGAGCCGGAGGACCATGATAATCATGGATGGGATGCTGTTCGGTATTATGTGAATGGAAAGATTTTAGGGAATATTATAGCTCCTCAGAACTATTCTAAGTCAGATTTAGGAATTTATTAAAATATGAGATTATGAACAACTACTTGCAGCAGATAATGACTTACTTCCGCAATCTTGCATTAAATTCGGTAGGTGCAGAACGTGATTTGTATCAACTCATTCAGGATGGCGATATTGATACTGCTATTGATATGATGCAGAACCGTGACGATGAAGTGGATAACGCCATTAAGGAATATAATCCTCAGACGCATGATGTTATGTTCAGGCCGAATAAATACAGGAAAAACTCTAATGATTACATAACAGAGAAGCTTCCACGATCCCGGCAGAGATATATCAATGAGGTGGAGTTGTTTTTTCTTTTGGGAAATCCTATTAGATGGAAGAAAGAAAATGGTTCGGATGATGTTTTCGCTCTATTTAAGGACTTTATAAAGAACAATCGGTTCGATTCCACCATGAGACAAGCTAAAAGGCTTGCCGGCGCTGAAACAGAGTCGGCTAAGATTTATCACTTGTATAGAGATGATAGGACAGGTGAGCGGCAGGTAAGAAGTCGGGTCTTGGCACGTTCCAATGGATATAAACTTCGACCACTGTTTGACCAGTACGGAAATATGACTGCATTTGCTTATGGGTACAAGTTGAAAGAGAGTGGGAGGACAGTCCAACATTGGGATATTCAAACTCCGGATGTACTTTTTTTCTGTCGAAAAGGAAATATAGGGTATGAAGTGGAATCTTATCCGAACCCTACAGGAAAGATTAATGTACTGTATTACAACCAACCTAAAGCGTGGGACGGAGCGGAACCGAGATTAAAGCGTGAAGAGATTTTGGATTCAAAGGTAGGAGATACCAACAATTACTTTGCAGACCCCATAGCAGTTGCTTCCGCTGATGTTATTCAACTGATGGCGGATCCTAATAAACCAGGTAAACTAATCCAGTGTCAGGGAGCTAATTCAAAGTTTGAATATGTCAATCCTCCGCAATCATCGGAGACAAGAGAGGCTGAAAAACAAGATTTGAATGATTCTATTTTGTTTGATACATTCACTCCAGATTTCTCTTTCGATAAGATAAAGGGAATGGGTACTCTCTCTGGAGATGCAATCAAGAATGCCATGATTTTGGGGTATATTAAGAGAGATAATCGAAAGGAATCCTATGAGGAGCTTGTGGACCGTGAGAAGAACTTGATCATTAGTATTCTAAAATATCTCCATCCAGATAAAGTTGCTGAACTGGATAAACTGGAAATTTCTTTTGAATTTTCGGAACCGTTCACTGAGGACAAACAAAAAACGTGGTCAGCTATCGGCAAGTTATATGCTGATGGGATTGTATCATTGGAACAAGCTGTTCAGATGCTGGCATTGACTGATGCGCCAGAAGAGGAGGTTGAAAGAATAAGAAATACTGGACAAGTTTTTGTTGAATCGGAAAAATAGGCTATCTTTTGAGGTGGCTGGTAGAAAAAATACGGGGTTTATAATTTTAGTATAAGAAAAATAGAATATTTTGCGGTGATTCTTCGGAGTTACCGTTTTTTTATCTTTAATTGAATTTTTTCTCTGTATTATTTTGTTTTGTAACTAAGTTTAGTTACATTTGCGGTAAAGAATAAACAGATATGGGTACTAAAGAAAAGTTGATAGACCGTTTTTGCAAACTACCTAAAGACTTCACTTATGAAGAAACTTTGAAGTTGCTTTCTGCCTTTGGATATAGTGAACATAATAAAGGTGCGACATCTGGTTCTCGTGTAAGATTTAAAAATGAACAAACGGGACAGTATATTGATATACATAAGCCGCATCCGGGTAGTATCATGAAAGCATGGATGATGAAAGCGATATATCAGCATTTAAAAAGTAACGGTTTAATTAAATAAAAGAATTGAATATGGACTACTTGGAATACAAAGGATATAAAGGTTCAGTTGAGTACAGCAAAGCTGATAACTGCCTATTTGGAAAGGTGCTTGGAATGAGTAAGGATTTGATTCTTTATGAAGGAAACACCATTGATGAACTTCGTGCTGATTTTGAAGCCGGAATAGAAAGCTATCTTGCAGGTTGTTTGGCTGATGGAGTGGAACCGCGTAAACCATATAGTGGTACATTGAATATCCGTATTTCGCCGGAGATTCATAGTCGGATTGCTTCACTTGCACAAGAAGCAGGAACAACTATTAATGGTTATATAAAACAGGCATTGGAGAATCAACTTAAATTAGCACATTAATGATTGATGCTAGGGAATTGAAGATAGGGAATTATGTTTATCTACAGAGTAGTAAAACTCCCTGTCGCATAACCGAAATAGGATATAGTGAGATTGAATATCCGAGATATGAAGCAAGTGGAAGATCTTCGGAAGCAGTGTTTCGTACTTATGTCGATAATCTTAACCCTATTTTGCTTACAGCACAACTTCTCTTGAATTGTGGCTTTGTATATAATGCGATAGATGATTGTTTCGACAGATTAAATCTCAGGATTAGAATACTTGGAAATTCAATTTGTGCGTTTATTGGATTTGAAGTAGGTTTAGGGAAAGAATGGCATGACGCCAATATAGAAGTAAAATCACTTCATCAACTTCAAAATCTATACTTCGCTCTAACAGGAAAAGAGCTTGAGGTAGATATGTAAAGAATATCGGAGCAGAGTTACAATCTGCTACTTTATAAATTCAGAGCTTTTAAATTCAATGAAGCCGTGTTCCTTTATTGGTTCACGGTTTTTTTATGTCATTTTACGACAATCATTTCATTGTCGTGTATCAACTATCTAATTATTTCCCTTACATCTACTTACTTTTTACTTTTATACCGTATTTGTGACAATCGCTTTGATGTCATGAATAGGAGGCTTAAATATTTACTAATCATTTGTATTGTTGGTATTTTTACTTCCGCAATTTGAATTTTAAATTTAATAATTCATACGGTATGAAAGAAAAGATTTTCCAAAAGCTAAAACAAGAATTTTCCCATCTTGGGTTAGGTGATGTTATTTTACAGGCACATGCTGACAGTCTTGCGTCTATCGGTCTTGTTACTGACGAAAACATCGACACTGTTATTTCTGCACAAAAAGGATTCCTTGAGAACCTTCAGAAGACGAGTGACAAACGTGTCACTGATGCTGTTTTCAAAGCAAAGGCTGATGCTAAAAAAGAGCTTGAGACGGAAGAAGCAAGGAAGAAGGCCGAGGAAGAAACTAAAAAGCTGGAAGAACAGGCTAAACGGGAGAAAGAAAAGGATATGCCGGAATGGTACAAGGTGGAGAAAGCAGCCACTGAAAAAACAATCCTAGAGTTACTTCACACAAATAAGACCTTGTTGGATGGTTTGAATAGTATCAAGAAAGAGAATGAAACTTTCAAGGCTGAAAAAGCTGCTGCCGAACGGAGCAATCTGATCGTATCCAAAGCCAAAGAATTGGGCATACCACAGTGGCGAATTGAAGAAGGCTTCTCTATTGCATCCGATGCAAATGAGGAAGCAATCACTTCACATCTCACTACGGTAGCGAACAATGTCAAGGCACAATTACTACCGGGCAATAAGAATTCATTCCCTCTGTCTGACAATAAGCCTGACAAGGGAGAAGTGGATGCTATTGCCAAATCATTAGTTGGTTAATTAAAAAGAACGAGATGACAAAAGCTAATTTAAACAATGAAAGAGAGCAGGTAGTCTTCGGTGATGATTCAATCGTCATCCAGAAGTATATCTCCGGCATTAAAGGTGGCCGGACGCTTGATGTTACCGGTTTTACAGATAAGGCAATCAAGGCCGGTCATGTAATTATTCGTAAGGACAGTGACAGCACCTATAAGCCTATGCCTGTATCTGATAATGCCTATGCTGCATTACCGGAAGGGCATAGCTATGTAGGGGTGTTGTATCGCAGCATACGGACAGCAAAACCGTTTGCGTCAATTATGACGTGGGGAGAAGTGAACGATGTGGCAAAACCTTATGATATGGCTTCCATTCTGGATGCATTTAAGGTAGCTTGCCCTCATATTGATTTCATTAAAGACGAGGAGGCGTAGTAAATGGAAAAATCACTTTATCTAGAGTATGTTCAAAGATTCTTTCCTCAGTTGGTTCTTTCCATCGTTGAGAGATTGAACGAAAAGAGAGCTAACCAGCTTCCTTACATGTATAAGACGTTGCTTACACCGGATTTTTCAGCCGATGGGCGCTGGTCCAGTATTCTGGCCGAGTATAACCGTGTAGCAGCCGATGTCGTTTCTTTGGATTCTGAACTTCCGTTGAAGACTCGTGATTCAATAGAAACAGCTTCCGGTGAAATACCTAAACTTGGTATGAAACTGTACCTGACAGAAAAGCAGATGAAAGATATTGATGCCATGATTGCCCAGAGCTTACCTCTCAACCAAATCGTGAATAAGATTTTCAATGATCTTCCACGTTGTCTTGAAGGTGTATGGGAGCGTATTGAAGATATGTTCCTCTCTGAACTGTCGACTGGTATTGGTTTGAGTGAACGCAATAATGGAACCGGTGTTCGCCTCGATGTTGGTTATTATACGGCTAACAAATTTGGTGTGTCTGTTTTGTGGGATGATCCGGATACATCAACACCTCTTGACGATATGCAGAAGGTATTTGATAAAGCTCTGGAAGATCAGAATACGGTCACTGATATCTGGTTGGATGATGCAGCTTTGAAAGGACTTTATCAAAGTAAACAAGTCCGTGGTCAGTATGCTTTTGATAACAAGGTTACCGCTCAGGAAGGTGTTGGTGTCCCGACACTGGATTTTGACAAAGCGGCTCAGGTTGTAAAAAACAAATGGGATGTAACCCTCCATCGTGTTGCCCGTAAGATCAAGACAGAAATCAACGGTGTTAAGAAATCTCATTCTCCTTGGCAACAGGGTATGGTGGTATTCACTTGCGATGAAAAGCTTGGTTCTTTGGTATGGACGAATACTGCTGAGACAACACGTCGGGTTGCCGATGTTGAATACCAGGTGGCAGATGAATTCATTCTGTTGTCTAAGTACTCAAAGAACGACCCATTGAGGGAATTTACTTCTTCTCAGGCTATGGTTGTTCCTATCATCAACAATGTTGATAGAATTTATACATTGGATTCTAAAACGGTACAGGCATGAAAGTAAAGGTTACAAGTGTTTTCCGTGACAAATTCACTCATCAACTATATAGTGTTGGTGAAGTTGTTGAAATAGAAGACGAAGCCCGTGTGCGAGACTTGGAAAATCGCAAACTTGCTGAGTGTGTCGAAGAGGTGAAGGCTTTTGGAGAAAAGAAAGAGGTTAAAATCTCCCTTTTTGAAAAAGAGTTTGATAAAAAGGCTTTGGTTAATGCTTTGAAGTCCATTGGTGTACAGGCATCGGGCAACATGAAGGAGGAAACTCTTTTTAGCAAGGTTTCTGAACTTGATGAAGTATCAACTGCCAAACTGAAAGAAACATTAGGTATTGAGTAAAAGGATAGGGTAGTGTTTCTACCCTTCCATTGTTTAATTTTATAAATCAGAAAAGAAATGAAGAATTTTATTTTTACCATGTGTGTTTTTTTGATGATGTCTTTGGTTTCGTTGAGCGTGCAGGCATCAAGTGTGAAATTTCCCAAGTGTGAGTACGTGAATCCATCTGTTGATGTCGGTCTGCCGGACATCCAGTGTGTCACCTTTGAAGTTGATCCAGTGAATTGCTTTGTATTGACCGCACCGCAGCCCGTATTTATGATTGCGGATAGTCCGACTATGCAAAGTACCATGAATGTAGCTATGCAGGGAAAACAAATTATAGTCCCTAAATGTCCGTTCCGGTATGTCTATAAGTCGAAGTATTGCACGCATTATAGTTACACTGCATATAGCAAACTGATTACACCATACTAAGATGACGGTACTTGACTACATAAAACAGAGATTCTCCTACATCGGTGAAATATCCGATGCTGGAGCTTCTGATTTCGCTATTGATTTCGGGTTTGAGACAAAAGGAGAGGTGACGGATGAGGAAAAGAAGACTATTTCGAACTCTATCAGCGAGTTTTTGAATAAGAATATACTTCACCCTACATCTATTGGCGAAAGTGGTTTTTCGACCTCTTGGAGTGCTGATTCGATAAAGAACAGTTCTCTCCTGATGCTTAGAAAATATGGGATCACTCTGAATGATGAAACATCTGCTTTGGTGGGTTTGAGTACGATTAAGGATGCTTCTAATCTTTGGTAACTATGTATTACGCTCCACACATATTACAGATTAAGGTAACTACGCCATTTGAAATGGATGAGTTTGGGCGACCAATTCTTGGTACAGGTGGTGAAAGTTGGCAGGACGTATGCAAGTGTCGTTGTGATGATAACTCTACTAAAGAGTTTAAGTCTGTCAATGGAGAAGTATACCGTCCTAACTATCACGTAGTGTGTGAGAAGAGAATTACTATCAAGGCAGGTGATGAAGTCCGTTGCATGGATGGCGATAATTTGAGAGGGCAAGGCGAGGTTTACACGGTGAAGAGTACGAACTACTTTAACTACTCGGAGTTATGGATGTAGATTTTGATTTTTCAGATGTCGATTCCTTTTTCAATGAAGGAGAATGGGAAATCGAGAAGAAGATAATTGACGTGGGCGATGAAGCCGTGAAATACGCAGAGGAACACGGCAACTATCAAGACCACACGCTCACTTTGAGAATGTCCAATGATTACGATGTAGATAAAGACGGTTTGACGCTGAAAAACGAAGCGGAATACGCTTCATTCGTGGAATCCAAGGGGGTTGATGTTTTGAGTGGTGCCGCTCTATATGCGGAGAAACGATTAAAAGAAGAATTTGAATGATAGTAACTACCGATATAGGAAACATTCTCTATCGAGATTGCAAGGCTTTCGGAATAGAAGTTTACCAAAAGGGAAATATTCCTGATGGTGAAATAACTACCGAGAGAGTAATCATTTGGACAAAAGAACAATCTCAGGAAACATATTGGAAAAAAGGGTTTGTCGAGGTTAATCTATGTGTTCCAGATATCGAGCCAAATATTGCAAATCTTGTTCGATTGGCTGAATTTGAAAGACAAGCCATGAAGATACTAGATGATATGGTAGGTTCCTATGATGGTACGACCTATCGTTATTCCATTGATTCAATCAGTACAGAAGCAGACACAGCTTTGAAGTGTCATTATGTAAATGTGAGAGTATTATTTAAAGTGTTAAATGTAAATTAGAAAAATTATGATTTCAGCAGTAGAAATTGATGAATTGTATTACGCAGAACCTGTTAAAACGGTTACAACTCCGGCTACCGGATTAACAGGCGCGGAAGTTGCTGCTATTCTGAAAAACGCAGCAACGAAGCAGGTCAAGAACGTACACGGTGATACGTATCAGTACGAGGAAGCGGAGGCGAGTGTTACAAGGTACAAAAACGCCTTGACAGGTGAGTACTACCGGGAAACGTCCGAACCGGGTGAGGTGAAAATCAACTTTACCATTGGTGAGTATGACTACAAAACCAAAGAAGACTTGCAAGGTGGAAAAGCCACTGAAAAGAATTGGGAAAGAGGCAAATACAAGCCTATTTATAAATGTATCATTGGAAAAACCAAAGATGGTGTATACGTTGTGTTTCCCAAAGCGGCTATCAATGCTCGTGGATCCAATACTGATAAGGCTGTTGGATTGGCTGTTTCAGCCGTTCCTCTTGCTACAGGAGTAGATGGATTGGCTTCCGAAAAGTGGTTTGACGAATCGGAAGTGGTCATTCCAGAAGGTTAAGGTAAATAAGATTATTTAATGGAAGGGTGGGAGTGGAATTTGCTGCCTTCACCCTTTTTTATTTAAAGAATATGAATCAAGGTGCGAGAATTGTTTCGGATGCCATAATAGGCAATGATTTTAAAGTTGTGGTAGTGAATGGAAAATCGTATATCATTTATCCTCCTACCATTCATAAAATAGCTGGAGCAGCAAGTTATCTGTCGAATGTTGGGAAGATAGAGAACTTAGAGGACATATTCCGATCTATGAAAGACACTCCGAATGCCTCACATGCCCTTTCCTGGTTTATCAATGGGAATGATGAACTGTTTGAGGAATTATCAAGGGGAACATTTGAAGAGAATGTAGAAGCTTTATCCATTGCTTTATCATTGATTTCGATTGAAAATTTTATGAGGCTGTCAGCTTTAGCGAAGAACGTAGTAGGTCTGGCAGCGAAACAGAGGTAGCAGGAAATAACTGTTTACTTGGACAGATTGCATCGTTCATGGATTCGTTACACTTGGGATATGAAGAGGTGGTGTATAAGATTCCATATCGCAATTTGATTATCATGCAGAAAGATAAATTACATGTGGTATATGGGGAGAAGGTGAGTAATACATCTGGAAAGGATATGCTGAAGAGGAAGAAATAAAAGCCGGAGTTAAATTGTATAATTTATTTAATTTTTAGCTGAGTCAGAAAAAGAAAAACTAAATCAGGTTGGGAAATAGCTCGACAAGCGAATCGAATTGCAGAAAGACGTTACGGGAGCGATGCAAGCAACCCCAATAATCTTGTGAATCGGATTCAAGGTCGATATTTGGGAAACTTCAATAGAAGTGGAACAAGTTGGAATAAGCAAGTTTCTCGTAGGACTTATATGGGAAATGCTAATGGGTAAAGAAAAAGCCGGAGGAATCCGGCTTTAATATTATTGATTATGAACTTTTTCAATAAATGAACGTAGATATAATTCGCTCTCACATCCAACTGTTGTGTAGCTAAAGTTTAATGTTTTCAGATTGAGTTCAAGTACTTCTTCAGATTTGGCCTTTTTTATAATTGAATGTGGAATACTATTGTCGAATAATTTTTCAGAATAAAAATGAATAAATATTTTGCTTGAAAGTGGAATTGCAATATATGCTATTTCCTTAATATCAGGATTGAAGTATATATTTATTTTTTCTCTGGAAGTAAATGATGAACAATCAGGTAAAAGGAAATAATCATTAGGATTATTAGGTATAATAATAGCAAAAACAAGGTTCCCTATTTTTTCTATTATTTGTTCTGCAATGTTGGAATATTCTATAACATTTGAGTATTTTGCCTCTTGTTTGAAAGCAAACATCTCTTGAAGTTTCTGTTTCAATTGGGGAGTACATTGATGTATAATGGGTTGAAATGCTTCTAAAATATTGTCATCAACATTTTGTTTATATTGAGGTGTTCGCATATCACCAATAATTCCATATTTGGCAAAAAATAATAGAGCATTATTTACTGATTCAGTTAGTATTTCGTTTGATATAAAATCTTCTATTATTTTAAAATTCTCCGGGAATTTGCTCTCGAAATGACTGTTTAAGTCTTCTTCTAATGTACAATAATCTTTTTTATGATTGATAAAACGTGTGTTAGAATCTTTCTCGCTAAAAAGACTTTTTGTCGTGTTTTTAGAGAAGAAGTTACATTTCATTTTATCATAAAGATATATTAGATTTTCTTCTTTATTAAAGAATTGTTTTATATGTATTTGGGATACATAATGATGATTTCTTGGAATACTCATATTGGCATGGAATTTGAGTTTATTTAGTGACACATGGGGCGTTTGGTATTAATAGTTATTCTCTCTAAATTTATGCAAAATAGTCACAGTAATTACTAAAAGCGCTTCTTAATATATTAGAACAATCTACTGCTTTTATTTTTTCTGTAGTACTATCCTGGTAATCAATATCTATTAGTCCGAAATCTATTGCATTCCCAACATTATAATGAATATCATAAGATGTATAATTATTAGCATGGAAATGGTTTTGGGGATAGTCAGCTAATGCTAAAAAAATACGTAGAAAATTATCTTTATTACTAATTATCAAATCGCTTTCTCTTAATTTGTAAATTGCAGTTTTCATATCATCAAAAGTGCTAAACATACTTCTTATAAAATCGAGTATATTGACGGATAATATATTAGTAGCTAAGCATCTTCTATTCCCAATTTTTAGTACCCGATTATTTTGATAGGTCTTATGGAGGTATTTTAGCAAAGTTCTTATGTTCACAGCCTTGCTCTTTATTAAGGATGAAAGTATTTCTTCACACGATATGCAGGCTAAATTGCATACATCGTTTATTCCGATTTCTTGATTTGATTGAATAGAGGTTAGAATATCAATAATAGATTTTATTATGTTTTTCGTATTGTCAAATTGATAAACCTCTTTACTGTAGAATTTATCAATATATCCATTGAAGTCTACAGCGATGCCATATTTAGAACTATATATATTTCTGATATTATCAATGTCGCAAACAATAATTGTTTTATCAAATCCAAATTTGTGTTCGTTCGTTTCATAAAAGTTGTCATGAGCAGATAATACATTTAGTATTCTAAATATGTGTTCTGGGTCTATTCTGTCTAAATCATCAATTATTAGTACTATTTCCTTTTCGCTATTTTTGAGAGAATTTATCAAATTACGAATTAATTGTGTAATTGCATTATCTTCGAATATTGTTCCAGATTGCTTTGTGTAGTTTTTAAGAAAGCCAATAGCATCTTCCTCTTCATCAATCGAAATGTCTTTTTTATAATCTTCTATTTCTTTTTTGAAATTGATGATTTTTTCAAGAAGATCAGTCCCAAACTTTATTTTTTCACTCATTTTGAGAAGATTGGCAAGTAGTTTATTGGAAGATTCTAATATATACATTTGGGTTGCTAATGAAAAAGAACATTTTTCTTTGTTGAAATTTGCTCCTACACGAATTAACTCAAATAAAATATCTACTTTAATGTATTCGAATATATCTTCATTACTTGAAACAATGTAATTTATTGGAGTTAAATATATAGGTGTATATTTGTCATTGTTTTTAAAATATTTTTTCAAAAAATAGGTTTTCCCGATTCCAAATATACCCGAAAAGACAATGTTGTTATTATTATCTTCAGAAAGAAAAGTATCAAATCGGGATAGCTCTTCCTTTATATCAATATCCATACTCTTATTCCTCCATCTTAAACTTAGTACCACACTTGGGGCAGGTGATTATTTCTTCTTCTTCTTTTTACTATCATTTTCTTCAAACCTTTTTTCTATATACTTTCGGAAAGATTCGTACAATACACTCAACGTTTTGAACTCTTCCTCTTTTTTCCTTTGCGTTTCAATATCATGAAAATTATCCGGATGTGAGTTGTTACGCGCTTTTCGTAGACTTTCAAGGAGTTGAACATCAGTGTAACTCCCTGATACTCCTAATGCTTCTTTTATATTCTCAATTAAATCTTCTTCCATAATCATTGGCTTATAAATTCTCCGCTAACTTCTTTATATCCTCCTTGCTTGAAACTTTGTGAATGGTTCCATCTAATTCGATGTAGCCGTTTATGTTGGTCGGTTCCTCGAATAGTTCAGTTATTCTCACATTAAGAGCACTGGCGATTTTCTCCAATGTATCTTTAGTAGGATTGCCATTGATTGCTTTAGATAAACCCACAGCCGATAACCCTATTCTTTCTGCTAACTCTTTTTGAGTTATTCCTGCTTGCTTGCAGATATCCAATATTCGTAACTTCATAATTATACTTATAGTTTATTTCTTGCAAATATATAAAATTATAGTATTAGTTGTTGTTATTTGAACGAAAATATACTATATGTATATTGGATTAGCTTTTATTAACTATATAATATTTGTTTGTGTTATAGTTGTAGTTATATTTGTATCGTGATAATAAAACTAAATGTTTAACGATAAGCATACATACAATTATGAAACGCTACAACTTATCCCAAATCATGAAAAACGCTCATAGATTCTACAGAAGTAAATCAAGAATGGGCAGAACCTTTGGCGAATGTTTGAAACTCGCTTGGGGTTGGGCTAAAGATGAAGTTAAGTTCAAAGAAGAGCGTGAGGCTAAGGTGAAGGTTGTGGTAGCTAATTATAAGCCCGCAGAACGCACTTCTCATGTCGAGGGTAGACTTACTTGGTCTGACTGCTATAACTCAAATAGTAGGGGTTATTTGGGTAGTCAATATTGCGGTGATTGAAAGCAGAATATTGATATACAAAAATAGCAGTGACTTATTGAATCACTGCTATTTCTGTTTAAAACTTACTATTTTTAGTTCGAATCTCTCTTAGATGGTTGGCTTCCCAGCATTTGACAGCTTTTGATTCAGTACAGCCTTTATTTTAGCAGCTTTTGCAGGTTGTACAAAATAGAAATCAAACATCAATTCTAAAATATCCAATAAGAAATCAGCTTCTTCTGGTTCTACATCAAGTATTTGCCCTGATACTTGGTCTTCCATTCCATGTGCCGCTATATTTCCAAAACCTCTAATTGTTTGTAAGTTATCACTCAAAAAAGAAGGCAGTTTATTTAATGATATTAGTTCATCAATCTCTAACATCAAGTTCTTTTTCTTTATATTCTCCTTTATTCTGATAATATTTTGCAAGCATCTACGGCTTAAGGCTGCACTCGCTTTAGGACTAAATGGAAGTATTAAACAAGCCTCATTATAATCTTCAGCAAATTGCGGCTCCACTTCGGTAGCAGCAGGAGTGCGACCACTATTCAAAGGATAAATTATGTTATCAGATATAATTGTACTGCGTTCACCCATAGTAGTTGCTATTCTATTCACATTTGCTAATTTTAGTATTAGCTTTCTGCACTTATTATTAGGACAATGCATGGAATAGATACTATACTTATTTTTGTCTTCATATTCTCCTAAATAACTTTCAGTAAAACAAGGATTTACCTCCAAAAGACAATGTGGACATTTCATATCTTCAATATTTAAGTTATTATAATTTTCCTGCTAAATCTTTCACATCCTCCGCAGACTTCACCTCATGCACGGTATCGCCGACCTTTACGAAGCCTACTATATCTCCAGTGTTGGATTTCTCAAATAGTTCAGTTACTGGAACTCCCAAAGCATCGGCAATTTTTTCTAATGTACCAATTGTGGGGTTTCCTCCTAACATTTTAGAAAGGCTGGCTTGAGCTACACCTATTTTAGATGCTACTTCCGCAAGTGTAAAGCCTTTCTCTTTACATACTTCTTTAACTCTTAATTCCATATATAATATATTATAAGTTATAATTCAAACGCAAATATATACATTATATATTATAATCTAAATTTAGGCTATAAAAAGATATTGTATTATATTTTATTAACTCTAATATCATTGCTAATTATATAATATAGTCTATATTTGCAAATGTAAAAATATAATATATTATATAACACGTAAAATATAAGTAGTATGAGCACAAATTTAAAAAGTCAGATGAAAGAGGTTATGCAAATGGCATGGTCTTTTGTTCGTAAGAACGGTTACAGCATGAGTGAAGCATTAAAATGCGCATGGGTTAATTTGAAGCTGAAAACGGCTTTGAAAGTAAAAGTAGTAGAGTTTTACTTTAAAAAGACTGATGGCACGTTACGCCAAGCGTTTGGCACTTTATTAGAAAGCAGAGTACCGGAAACGAAAGGTACAAAGAAAACGGCTGATAACTGTCAAGTGTACTTTGATACAGAGGTAGGCGACTGGCGTTGCTTCAAGAAGTGCAATCTTGTAAAGATAGCTTAGTATAAACAATGTGAGCAGGTGCTACCAACGCCTGCCCACAATAAAATCAATAACGATATGCAAAATTCAATTATCAATTTCGATTACAAAGGTAATCAAATACCTTTTGAAAGAGGCAAAAATGTCATGGTGAATCTCACTTCAATGGCAAAATCTTATCCAGAGAAGAATTTAACACAGATTATTAACTCTCAAGAAATCAATGACTATTGCAATTCTCTTACCAAACTACAAAATTATAGTTTGGCTGATTTACTGATAGTTAGGCGTGGCGGTGATAATCCGGGCACTTGGGCACATCGCCTTGTCGCTATTCGTGTCGCACAGAAACTAAACTCAGACTTAGCAGTCTGGGTAGACATGAGAATAGAAGAACTTCTCACCACTGGTGTCACCACCGTCTCCAATGACGACGAAGCCATCGCCTATGCTATGCAAGTGCTCAGAAAGAGATTAGAGACCGCCAAAGCGGAGAAAGAACGGTTAGAGGTAGAGAACCACCTACAAAGCGAACAACTGAAACTAGCCGCCCCGAAAGTGAAGTACGTGGATGAAGTATTGCAATCAGCTCAAACTTACACGAGTACACAGGTAGCTAAAGAATTAGGCATGAGAGAAGCGGAACAGCTTCATAAGGCACTTAAATCGAAAGGTATCATGTTTAAGCAGTCCGGGCAATGGATGTTGACAGCAAAGTATAGCGAGAAAGGCTATACCAAACCGCGTACAGTTACTTTTCCACGTTCTGATGGTTCACAAGGAAGCAATACAATTACTGTCTGGACGGAAAGAGGTAGAGCTTTCCTTCATCATTTGTTCGGTAAGCAAAATCAATCAGCATGATCGAAATGACACTGATTATCGGCAGCCTGTACATCGGTTACAGGCTGTTCAGAAGTAACAATGAGAGATTTTTCCATTAAAATATAAACACATAAAATATAACGGTTATGTTAGAGTTAATAGCTGAAAACCAAGAAGTAAGAATTTACCGGTATAATACAGTAGGCGGTTGGATTAACGTATATCAGTTTAAAAATGGTGAATTGGCTTTTGGGGCTGGGAAAGCATCAATACTGAATAGATTTGAGAAGACACATGTCTATGATAGAGTTTGTAAAGTACTAACACATAAAAAATAAACGGTTATGGCAACAGAAATCAACATCGAAGAAGTAAAGAACAACGCTATTCACTCTGAATTATTGAAAGCAATGTGCCTAATAAGCCAAGCTCGAAATATTGTTTCGGATGCAATGGATGAAAAAGAACTAAGGGATGCCGGACAATGGGACTGCTTAGATGATACAGTTTCAAGGCTGAATGAATGTTCTCGTGATGTAAGCTATATTATTGGCATGATTATAACAAGTAGAGTTGCGGTTCTGACGACCTAACACGATTATCAAAAGGCAGTCTCTGCACGACATCAAGGGCTGCCTTTTAACAGAATGTATGTCATTAGGTTGGTATGCGCTATTGTTATTTTAACAAAATATCTTTTGGGCTTTATCGTATGTGGAAAATTTTTCAAAGTCAATAAAAGATGAAATGTTATCGAATTTGGCTCTGTATTCTTGCTCTATAACATTAAAGCGCTTAACATATTCTTCATTTTCAGACTTTAATACATTTGAATATATTTTATAAATATCTGAAATAAACTCTCTTGTTGCTAATTCTTTAGCTTTTTCTATATTCCCCATTGCGAGCTCAAATTTAGCTGGGGAAATCCCATTAGGGTATCCATTTGCTTGAATTGTATTTTTTATTTTAGTCACATCATCTGTCATTATCCATATTTTGAAGAACAGGATAATTTGTAAAACGCCAAAAATAATTATTATCCATCCAATAAAATTTTGCATGTTTTCCATAATCGTATATTTTTAATTAAACAATTTACAAATTTACTTCAAAATCTATTTACTCCAAATTATTTCACGACAATTCTTTTATTGTCGTATATAGTTCGTTCTAAAAAGGTTTTTTAAAACTTGCTTCCTTTACTTTTATACCAATTCTTTCACAGCTCGGTTGTAGTGAAATCTTTGGGTTGGAAATTCTTATAGTAAAGTTGTTGAGTGATTACTTTTGAGGAAATCTGTAACAATCGTCTGGTTGTTTGGCATTGGGGTAAAGAATTAAGAAGAATCGGTAGGAGAGAGGTTTGATTTTGAATGTCTGAAATAGATTTGTGACCTTTTCCTGAATGTCATGGATTCGATGAATGAAAATTCATCATGGATTAATGAGTATAGTAATTTTGAAGATAAAAGCCTATGGAATTTAAAGGAGATATAACAGGACTGAATGAACTTGAAAAGAGGATTGAGCAGTACTACATTGACCGTCTTATACAAGCTGGTGAAGCAGCTGTTCAGAAGGCTGTTGTGGATGGAAACTATCAAAATATTACAGGTGATTTAAGGAGTTCCATCGGATATGTTATTGCATATAACGGGAAAATCATCAAAGAAGGTGGTTTCTATAAGATTCAAGGGCGTGGTAACAATATGCAAAAGGTGGAATTTACCACCAAAGATGGAAAACAGGTTTCATTTTGGGCTAAAGGAAAATTCGGTGATGGTTCCCATGGTTCTAAGGAAGGTTTGGAGTTCGCAAGGTCGAAAGTTAGTTCATCTGGGTATTCTTTCGTTCTGGTTGCTGGGATGGAATATGCAAATCATGTGTCAAGCAAGGGGTTCAATGTCCTTGATTCAGGAGTTTTAATGTTATGGAAATTAATTAAATAAATTATGGCGGGAATAATTGCGGACATGTCTGAGGACATTAAAAAGTTGCAGCAGGTGAAAGCTGAAATAGCTGGTGTTAAAAAGGAATTAAAGAGCATTGATATTAGGGTAAATCTTGATATTAAAGAAAATTTCGAAGCTCGATTAAAATCTCTCATGGAACAATATGACACTTTGGTACAGAAAATTGCTAAAGTGGAAGGTGAAATGATGATTGCAAAACAAAAAGTCTCTGAAGCAATAAACGGAATATCGTCAGATCCGTTAATTTCATTCGATGCGGAACTAATGAAGATGTGTAATAACCTCAATAAGTATTTTGATGAATTATTGGCAAAAGTGGAATCTATGTCTTCTTTATTACAAGTCGGTAAAGCAGGCATTGATGGCTCTACTTCTAATAATGTGCCAATACAACAATTGGAAGACCTTCGCATTAAAAATACCGAATTGACTGAACAACTTCGTGTTCAAAAAGAGGAAATTAGACAGCAGCAAGAAGAATGGAATAAGTTGGCAATGGCAATAAAGACAAACAATGTAAGCGCTATTGAACAATACAAGCAAGCTACAAACTCTTCTTCTGATGCTGTCAAGAGTGCCAAAACGGAGCTGAAAGGTTTGATAAAGGATTTAAACGAAAATATCAAGTATTACGATACATTAGCGGCGCAAATAGCATCTTATAAATCTATACTTGATAGATTATATACAGCACAAGAGAAAGGTATGACACGTGTCCCTATTGGTGATGGGGCAACGGCTCTTATTTCAAGCGAATTAGAAAGATTCAAACCACTACTTGATGGTGTAAGCCAAAAGAGTAAAGAGATAGCATCGCAAATTTCAGAACAGAGAAAGAGACAAGCTGAACTGAATACTGTAATAGAGCAAGGCAATGAGAAACATGCTCGTACTCGCGCTCTTATTTTGGATGCGCGAGAGCAATTGGTGCAGATGCGCTCTGCTGGGCTGCAAGATACAGCTCAATATCAACAAGTAGGGCAAGAAGTCGCAAAAATGCGTACACAAATGGCTCTTGTTAATGCGGAAATGGAGTATCTTTCTAATCCAAATAAGAATCTTTTGGTATTGAAAACCGGACTGCAAGGAATAGCTGGTTCTGCAAGTTTAGTTGTAGGGATAATGGGCTTTTTTAATCAGAAAAGCGAAGAGATGATAATGCTTCAAACCAAGATTCAGTCTTTGTTAGGTATTATTGTAGGATTGGAAACCACTTATAACACGGTTAAGAAAACTGGTATATTAATGCGTGCTGTTGAGGATTTACAGACAAAAGCATTAATTGCCTCACAAGCCTTGGAAGCTAAAGCTAAATCACAACTCATAGCGCTTACATGGTCGGAGGTGGTAGCTCAAAAAGCATTAAATGCAGTGGCAAAAGTGAACCCGTATATTCTACTTGGGACGGCAATTTTAACACTTGTAGGAGGAATGGCTTTGCTTATCAAAGCTAATAAAGAAGGAGCTAAAGCACAGGAAGAAATTAATAGAAAGGTGGAAGCAGCAAAAGCAATGCAAGAATCTTATATGCAATCATTTGCATCAACTGCTTCAACTCAAATGACTACATACCAAAAACTAAAAAAAGAATATGAATTGTTGGGGAGCAGTTTAAAAGATAAGCAAAAATTCATTTTAGAGAATAAGGATTCGTTCCGTCTGCTCGGATTGGCTGTTAATGGTGTATCTGATGCAGAGAATATCTTCATAAATCAATCTGATGCGGTAACAAATGCAATAATGCAGAGGGCAAAAGCTGCAGCTATAGGTAAGATTGCGCAGGAGAAATGGGAGCAATATTTCAAAGAGAGAGAAAATAACATAACATTACAAAGTGGAATATCAGCAATATCTAGCAATATTGAATATGAGAATGGGATACCTATCAGAAAGCTGTCTTTCGATAAAAATAAAGCAGATGAAACAAGGCAACTTTTGGAAAACTCTATAGATGAAGATGCGACAATTAAAGCACTAAAAGATGAAGCTGAAAAATGGAGTGAGCTTCAGATTGGAGTTGAGAAGGAAATCAATGATATCTTAAAGAAGGCGGGAATAGATGTTTATGACAATAATGCATCCAAGCAAGAATCTGCTGCCGAAAAGCTTCGTAAGGAGCAAGAGAAATACAAAGTTCTTCTCGACAAACAAGCGTTAGAGCAACAACGCTCTGCTGAAGACTTACAAATGAAAGTTGATGAAGCCCGTATAAAAGCAATGGATGAAGGTTCGGCCAAGACCATTGCTGAAATGGAACTCAACTTTGAAAAGGAGATGCAAACTATCGACCGACAGAAAGAGGATGCTTTGCGGAAGAAGATTGAGGATGCCCGTACTGCATGGGATGCTAATCCGGAAAATAAAGGAAAGTTCTTTGATGGAAGTGGGATTACACTATCTAAGGATGAGAATACACCATTTAATGAATTGTATAAAGGTGGAATAGCCGCTTTCGAAAAGAACTTAAAAGAGTATCAAGATAAGCAAGATGATGCTTGGAATGAGTATTATATTAAGTATGGAGAATATCAGGAAAAACGCAAAGCTATCATGGATAAATATGATAAGCAGATTGCGGACGCAGAAGAGGGGAGTGTTGAAAAATCCACTTTTATTGCCCAGAGAAAAGAAGATCTTGATAGTCTGGATGATGAATTGATGAAAGATTCAGAATTATGGAGTAAATTTTTCACAGATTTCTCAAATCGTTCTTCATCGTCAATAAGGAGTATAATAGAGGATATTCAAGAACTTGTTGATTACATGAATGGGGTGGAGGGAGCAAAAATACCCGACTTATTTAAGGATAATGAGAAGACTGTGAAAGCAATAAATGATGCTATGTCTGACCCTTCTTCCTTAAACAAGTTTACGTCAAATCTTTCCTCTCAAGTAAACAAATTCAAAAAGATGCTTGATAAGGATAATCCATTCAAGCAGATTCAAGAGGGATTTAAGAATAATGATTTTGAAAGTACCTCTAAGGGGTTCAGTGGTATAGCATCAGCTGTGAGAGAGTTGGATGGCGTTCTTGGAGATTTGGGTGTAAAATCAGACAGTACGGCTGGTAAGGTTACTTCTGTTTTAAGTAGTACCGCTTCTTATGCGGCAACAGGTGCGTCTGTAGGTGGACCTTGGGGAGCAGTTATTGGTGGAGCAATAGGCATGGCATCAGGATTAATCGGTATCCTTGGTGCTGATTATTCTGCCTATAATAAAATGAAAGAAGAATATGGGGCACTTATTGATGTTTGGGACACGCTTATTAGTAAAAAGCAGAAATATATAGATATATCTTATGGCGATGAAGCACGTAAGGCTGGGCAAGAAGTTCTGGACTTATTGAATAAGAAAGCTCAAAGCAATGTTGCACTTGGAGTAGAGAGGCTTAATGCAGGGGCGAGTGCAGGTTCTCACTCCATTGGCGTTCGTCAGAGAAAAGGAATGTCAAGCCAAGGGTGGGATGAACTTCGTAAAGCGGCACAGTCTATTGGATTCGATTACAACTCGGTTGCTGACGGTCGTATGACTGGGCTATTTTCTCTTACAGCGGAACAATTGGAACGTCTACAGGAAGAAGCGCCTACGTTCTGGGCGAAGTTGGACAGTGATGTACAAGGGTATTTGCAAAACATTATTGACTGTTCTGACGAGATAGAGGATATGAAGACAAAACTTCAGGAAACAATGACCGGAGTTTCTTTCGATTCTTTCTATGACAGTTTTGTTTCTACTCTTTCCGATATGAATAAGAGTAGTAAAGATATGGCTGATGATTTCGGAGAATACTTGAAGAATGCCATTTTAGAAAACCTTGTGGCGAATAAGTACCGTGCTAAAATCGAAGCCTTATATAATGATTGGGCTGCAAAATCAGATAGTGATGGAGATGGTGTTTTTGACCTGACTGTTAAAGAATCGGCAGAATTGAAAGCCTCCCAAAAAGCGTTAGCTGAGCAAATTATGGCTGAACGTGATGCAATGGCTGATGCTTTTGGATGGAGTTCCGATATTTCTACTTCACAAGATTCTTCTTCCCGGGGATTTCAAACCATGTCTCAAGATACTGGCGAAGAATTAAACGGTCGGTTTACTGCTTTACAGATTGCAGGGGAAGAAATAAAGAATCAATCAATAGCACAAACTGGCCTACTTTCATCCATCAATGAAAAAATGTCATTACTTGACTTGACAAATGAAGATATTCCAAGATTAATGGCTAATGTACCTGATATTGCAGGACAAACGAGAGAAAGTATCGCAAGTGGCTATCAGTCGCAAGTTAATATTGTATTTCCGGATGAAAAAATAGATGTTTTGACATTGGAAGTCTCTGCTCTAAGGGGTATTGTTAATGAAATGAGGACTTTACAAGTTGAAGGCAATCTTGATAGACAGGAGATAAGAGAAGGGATACAAGTTGTTTCTAAGAATAGTCCTAGAATGATTTCTGAAATAGTAGAAGTAAAAAAGAATACATCAAAATTATAAGTTATGGCAGATTTACTAATGAATGAGCTGTTAATCAACAACAAGGATGCTTACACAACATGGGGTGTAAGAATGGGAGAGGGGTTTCTTGATGTAATTGGGGCAGCCGTCCCCATGAAAGACTTTATTGAGAATAAAAGCCGACTTGAACATGGGAAACGGGTAATAATCAATAATCCTAAGGTTGATGAGCGGGAAATAACTCTTTCGTTCACTATCGAGGGTAATTCTCAGTCAGATTATCAAGCAAAGAAGAAAGCTTTCTTTGATGAACTGTATAAAGGTGCGGTTGATATTCAAGTCCCAACCAATAGTAGCGAGGTTTACCATCTTATTTATACTGGCAAGAGTGTCACTTATGCTCAGAGCTTAGATAGGACTTTTGGTAAGATTTCAAGTAAATTTTCGGAGCCGAATCCGGCAAATAGAACTTAATTTGTGACCTTATTTCTAATGTCACAACAGGAAGCCCTAAAAGTTAGGGCTTCTTTCTTTTATTTCCGACCTTTGAGGTATGATAGATATCAAAGACATATCCAGTGCCATTCTTCTTTCAACCCCTCCCAACGAAGGTTGCAAGCGGAAGCTTACGCTCCAAAAAGAGGATTACATACTTTTGAAATTCTCTTTGGAGAATCCCATATACTTCAAGCTCGGAACTTACGTTGAATGCGACTTTGGACTATTTGAAGTGTGCGATTTGCAGAGTCCTACCTTCAATACCGATAACGCAGGCTATGATTATGAACTAAGACTTGATGCTCACTACTGGAAATGGAAAAATAAAATCTTCAAATATACCCCGGAGACATCTGGGCAGGAAGCGTCCTGGAGTCTGACTGCTCCACTCAACGTACAAGCAAGTATAGTCCTGAGAAACTTGAAAGCTCTTGGTTATACTTACAAAGGACAGGATTTTGATTTTTCCATTGACAGTACGGTCGAGAACAAGTCTCTGTTAATGACTTATGATAACACCAATATCTTAGATGCCTGTTTTGAAATGGCGAAGAAATGGGATTGCGAGTGCTGGATGACAGACAATATTATCCACTTCGGTAAATGCGAGTTTGGCGACTACGTGAATATGGAAATCGCTAAGAACGTGGGGGAAATGTCACGCTCCGAATCCCAGTCAACCTATGCCACCCGTATCTATACTTTCGGCTCGACAAGGAACATTCCTGCCAACTACCGTCCCGTTGACGAAGCGGTGGTGGTAAATGGTGTGGTGCAAAAAAGATTGATGCTACCCGAAGGAACTCCGTACATAGATGCTTATCCGAAAATGAGTACAGAGGAAGCTATCGAGCAAGTGGTTATCTTCGATGAAGTCTATCCCCGGAGAGTTGGAACTATGTCGGACATCACTACCAAGGAATATACCGAAACCATTGAGAATGCTGATGGAACGACTACCGAAAAGAAGTGGGACGCTTACCGTTTCAAGGACACAGGGATAACTTTCTCCAAAGATTATATCCTCCCCGGTGAGGAATTGACAATCATCTTCCAGTCGGGTAAATTGAACGGTATGGTGTTCGCTGTAACCTTTGATCCCGACGGTAAGGATGAACAGCTTTGGGAAATTGTCCGAAACGAGGATTACGGTCGCCCGTTACCCGATGAGGTGCTCATCCCCGAAGACGGCGATACCTACGTTTTGTCAGGTTGGGATTCAACCAAAATAACAGAATTAGGACTTGTATCCGCTGCCGAACGGGAACTGAAGGAAGAGGCTGAAAAGTACATTGCCAAATCTAAGATAGACCCGAACACCTACAACTGCACGATGATGTCCGATAACGCATACAGCGAGGATGGAATGCATAATCTCTACGGTATCGGTCAAAGGGTGAACCTCATAAACAAAGCCTATTTCGAAAACGGAAGGCTGTCGAGGGTTATCGGGTTCGAATTCAACCTTGATAAGCCTTATGATTCCCCCGTATATACTGTCGGGGAAACTGCTGCCTATTCCCGCATCGGGGAACTAGAGGACAAGGTGGAAAATCTCACTCTCAAAGGACAGGTTTATACAGGTGGAAGCGGTAGTGGTGTATATGTGATAAGAAGGAATGACTCCACTCCTGCAACTGACAGCAATGTGTTCTCGGCATTGCGTTCGTTATCAATGTTTCTTCGTAAAGATAAACTAGATTTCACTAATTACCTATTGAGGTTATTAGGAGGACTAGAGGTTGGCGAAGCCATAGACTCACTAACTGCGGGCAAGGGCATAATCGCGGATAATAAAGGGAGGATACAGGCTGACCGCATGGAGTTGCGGTCATCGCTGACCGTTTTGGAGATAATTTTTAATCGCCTTTCAGCTATGGAAAGTGATTATTCATTTTCCGAATCTGGCACGATTGAGAGTGTCGAACTATTAGAAGATGGTACCTATCGTTTACCGCTTCGTAAACGTTGGGAGAATGATTTCACAGCCTTGGACGAGAATGATGTAGTTTACGGCATGGTGAATAATCTTGCTTCAGGTACCGGAGATTACTATACTTCCTGGCTGCGTGTCCTTAACGTGAATACAGTATCTAATACCATCACTGCGGTCATGTATCCGGACGATGAAGTTCCAGGAGGCAAAAACTACCCGCCGGAGCCGCTAATGATATTATCTCATCGTGGTAATCCGGTGAACGAAGATCGTCAGGCATATTGGTACCTATCTTCCCGTGAGAAGTGTATCTGTATGCTCGATGGAGTAACGAAACCTATACTGGAAGAGAATAACTATGCCATCATTATAGGCAAGTTAAAGCAGTTGTCACTATTTGACAACCTGCCTATAAACTACCGACATAGCTATATCTATTGTCGTGGTATCGCTATACAGGACTTATTGCGTATAGACTATCAGGGTACACCAGTTCGTTCTGAGAATAATCGGGGTCCGTGGTCATCTGAGGATGCTGTGAACAATCCCTATCAGTCTACAGACACAGTTTATGATGCGGTCTATCATGTCGGCTGTAAATGGATGTGTCTGTCTACCGGCACACTTCAAGAACCCAAATGGAATGCAACCGACTGGGCGCAGATTGAAGGTAACTCAGAACTAACCCTTGAATTCTCATCCAGTAACGGTTATAACTTCTTTGCCGGTAAGGTCAATGCGGAATTTACCCCTATTGTCTATTGGGGCTATAATGATATCTCTGCGGATGTGTTGCCCGGTGACTGGTCATGGACTCGTGATAGTGGTCAGGTGACGGAAGATAATGCCTGGTCGGTCGCTCACGCCAATAACGGGCGGGTACTGCACCTGACAAACGAGGACATGCCTTCCAATTGGGGTGCTACAAGAAAAGTGAAATTCACCTGTACGGCATACGTCCGTGACGGTATTGAGAGTATTAATATCGAAAATAGCATAATTGTATGAAAATTAAAACCGCGGTTCAACCGCAGCCGGTCAGAACCAGTTATACGCCTCTGAAGGCGAGTTTTTGTATTGTAATAGATGGTGGAGGTAGTAAGACACAGTTTTATTACACGAATGCTAACACCTTCATCCCGAATCGAACCATTACCCCGATGAAGCTAAAGGCATTCCTCAGTATTGTCGATCCGGATAAGATTATCAGTAATGGGGATAAAAGTAGTCAGCTGACTGTCACCTGGTATGAAAACAGTGAGAGCACTCAGATTACCTCGGAGAATAGCAATTATACACTGAATGCTGACGGAACATTGCTTGTGAAGAAGAATGTTTCGCCAACTACTCCTGTGCAGATTCTTTGCCGGGCTACCTATGTGGATTCCAGAAATAAAAACACGTTGGTATATACCGATACATTCACTCTGAACTCTATACAGAAGAGTGATGACCAGCTTTCATTGAGTGTTAACCAACCTGCCAAGATAACCTATAATCCTTTGAAGGATAACCAATACATAGATATCACTGCTGTATTGAAAATGGGCAGCGAGACGGTAGCGGATGCCAATGTAGCATATTGGTGGTACAAAGTCGAGAACGGAGAGGAAACCCTTATCAACTCTTCTGACCTGAATATTGAATATGTATCCGGTCAGGGTACCAATACTTTGCGTATTGATGCTGACAATACATATATGAGCGTTATCCGCTGCCGCGCGGCTTATTATACCGGAACCAAGCCGTCAGCTCCTACGGATGATACTTTGATGGCTGAGACGGCCATAGTTTATAAGATTCCTCCGATTAAGGCATTTGTCTATAGTCCGAATGGCAATACCATTCGTCAGGGAATGGCCAACATGACTTTTTATGTGAAGATACTGACGAATAAAGAGGAGCTGACAACGGACCAGATCAATAAATACTTTTTTGTGAAGTGGTTTAAGAAGTCGTCTGCTGCGGGTGCGACTGCTACGGAAATCGGACACGGTAGTTCGATATCGGTTACAGCCGGCAGCTTACGCCTGAGTGGTGGCCTGCAGATGTCTGTTTATCCTGAAGTCTACGAGATAGGCCCTTATACGGTGCTTACTACCAAGAGTGGTGATCCCATCCGTACAGGCGCCAATGAAGTAATAATAGCCAGAGGCTAACAATTTAATTTATATGGGTATGAGAGAAATGAAGTATTTAAAAGTGTCCGCCGATATCGCCCGTCGTGCCGGTGTGATTGATGTCCGCCATCGGACTGCTGACGGGGAGTTTATCATTAACGAAAGTGATCTGCGCATGGTCAGGTTCGAGCCGGAAGAATATGTGAAAGGCATTGCCGGGCAGGTTCTTACTGAACAGGAAGCCGCCAAGCTAATCGAAGCCGGTGGAAATAAAATTGGAGAGGAGGTACAGAATGAAAACAATAGTGAATTACCTGCTGAGGATTCTTTGCCGGTTCAGGACAGTGATAAAGAACCTGTGGCGGAAGATAACTCAATTAACGGAGAGGAGGTACAGGATGAGTGATGTTGCGGGTTCTTTTTATATCGGTATGATTATTGATGGTGATAGTGCACAGGGGAATATTCGATCTACGAAGCCGCTTGTACAGATGTATCAGAAGGATACGGGTAAGTGCGTACCGGACTGGAGTGTAGCGGCTAATCAACCTATCATCTATCCGGTCATGCGCTCAGGCAATGAGAATGTGATCAAGTCGATTGTTTCTGGTTCCGAGAAATGGTATTATAACAATACACTTATAACATTCAACGCTTCCGGGTTAGCTACCGCTCCGGCTGCCGTAGCCGGTAAGATGCAAACCACTACTTACAATAATGGCTCCGTGAATGTACCGGCTCTGAAGATCGTAGGAAATCTTGCTTCCGCTTCTAACATGGATGCAGATACTATCCGCATGGATGGTGAGATTGAGGCTTCCGGGCATAATCTTGGCTACACTTCTGAGATACCTCTTGCCATCTCAGAATTTAGTAATTCTGCCTATTACGGTTTCCTTTATCCTTCCGATGGTGGTATTATTGATGGTGATACAGCTACCGTTAAAGTGGATCAGGAACTCTATAAAGGCGGTTCATTAGTTCCCCAAAGTAACTACTCCCTGAAATGGTATAAGATGCCTTCCACCACAGCATGGTCAACCGCTAACAGTGTTTCATTAGTGGCTGATGATATCGATTCCAAGCTAAGTATAAGAGCTGAATTTATTATCAGTGGTGAGGTGGTTGCTATTGCAATCGGTGAAGTGAGTGATGAAACTGATCCGTTATTCTTGGCTGTTAATTTCAGTGGGCCTACGTTTCTTACCAGCAGCGGTGCTACCAGTGAGGTAACTGCGACATATAAGGTTAAGAAGACTGGTACAGGTGAAGAAGTAACCGGCTTTACATTCAAGACTACTTTTACGAAAGCTGACGGTACCGCTTTTACTCCGGCCAATGCGCCTACCACAACCGGATGTAAACTTACCTATACCGATGTGAAGGGTGCAGGGGGTAATATTACCGGCTATGTACAAGGAACTAAATCTTAAATCTTATGGCAAAGAAACAGATAGTAGCATCAACCTTTAATGTTACAGCAGCTCCTGAGGATGGTGCAAAAGGTTCTCGTGGCCAGCTTCCTTATCCGGCAGGTGAATACGACTTACATACGGATTATATATGTACGGATATGGTCGCCCCTTATGTACTATATAATGGTATCTATTATGTGATGAATCAGATTACCACCTGGATCGGTCATGGTGTTCCATCAAATATTAATAATCCTCAAAAGGATTATGCAGTCAATGGCACCAAAGCCACTTGGATACCTTTTGAAAGTTATAAGGCTATTTATGTAGAAATATTGATGGCTAACTTCGCAAAATTGGCGAGTGCTGTCTTTTCAGGAGATTATATGTTCTCACAACAAGGTGTTGATGCTGACGGTAATTCGACTTCGAATTATAAAGAGTTCTATATGGGAACTTTTACTCCTAATCTTCTTCTGGATTTTGCCATTGGTTTGTTTAAGGGTAATAATGTCGAAGTGAATGGAGGTGTTTTCAAGAATATCCGCTCTCCAAACAATAGTTTCAAAATAAAGGAAAACGGTGATATTGAAATCGTTGGTCGTATCGAAACTTCGTTTAACGGTAAGCGTGTTGTAATTGATCCTGAAACAAATTCCATCAAAATGTATAATCAGTCCGAGCAGGAGGTTCTGACTATGTCATTCATGGATTCAGAATGGAACGGAGAGATAACAAGTATACCAAGGCTACGTATGCAAAGGATTATGTCTTCTGGTGTCGTAACAGCTTTAGCCGACGTTTCTCCCGGATCAATAGCTCTTAGGGCTAAGGGAATAGATGTCTTTTATGATATGACGATAAGTCCTATATCTGGGATTACTTTTTTAAGAGATGGGGTAGTTACAAAAAGTTATCCCACTTCTTAATTGGAATAAAATTAAACAAAACGAGATTAAAAATTAAATGTTGAATTTGGGCGTTTTTTGATATAATTTAGACGTCCGTTAAAAGTGAATAGGTATGAAAGAGAACGAGATAGCCAGCGGTGTTGCAATAAAGGTGCGAGGCTTAGATACA
>PPYE01662043.1_pt1 | contig 29083 bp, 27 predicted proteins | sample 1559881 | NCBI WGS metagenome assembly PPYE01 (sample SAMN08240022, study PRJNA423297) | Human gut metagenome, whole genome shotgun sequencing project. | reverse complement strand
CTTTTAGACAGATTAATGATAAAATATACTTCGCACAAATATTTTACATATTGAGGAGGGTATTTATGAATACATTTACCATCGTCATGCTGGTTATCCTGGTCGTCCTCATCGGCGTGCTGGTTGCTCTTTATTTTTTTGGAAAAAAGGCTCAGAAAAAACAGGAAGAACAGCAGGCGCAGATCGAAGCTGCAAAACAGACTGTTTCCATGCTGGTTATCGACAAAAAGAGGCTCCGTTTAAAGGAATCCGGTCTTCCGCAGATGGTTATTGATCAGACACCCAAGCTTATGCGCCGCACCAAATTGCCTATTGTAAAAGCAAAGATCGGTCCGAAGATTTCTATTTTGATAGCAGATGAAAAAATTTACGAACAGATTCCTGTAAAAAAAGAAGTCAAGGCGGACATCAGCGGTTTATACATTGTAGGTGTACGTGGAATCCGTGGTCATCTGGATACACCGCCGGCTAAGAAAAAGGGCTTTTTCAAAAGAATATTCAGTAAAAAAAATTAAAAAAATGAGGCTGCTGTGTAATACAGCAGTCTCGTTTTTATTTTCTCTACAAAACAAAATCTCCCGAACCTGCAGACTGCGCCTGCACACAGAGGTAGCAGTCAGCCACATGCTCTTCATTCATATCCAGAGCATAGTCTACTTTCATGTCAATGCTGTTTTCACTTTCCTTCAGCTCCATTCCTGTCGCCGCGATCCCCATCTGCAGAGTACCGAAGGGAGTGGTATAAAACGTCATGTTTTTCTTGCCCTGCTCAAATACCATATGGACATTTACAAGTCCCTGTTTCCTGACTTCCATAGCCTCCGGGGACATTTTTATGTAGTTGACAGTCGGCTCTGCTCCTTCATCCAGAAGTTCTTCGTATCTGAGATAATGGCTTCCGTTTCGGAAATAATATTCCCCGGGAACAACGATCTCTATGGGTTCCTGATCATCGCCCATATCCATCATCTGAAGCCCCCGTACATGTATCAGCACATTTTTGTTCATAAGTGTCTCCTAATATTTTTCGATATCGATTTTCTGTGTCATTTCCACATCATAAGGCAGGATCGATCCGGCAAAGGCCTTGAATTTCTCTGCAAGATCGCTGACGTAAAAACGGTAAGGAAATTCCTCCTGACCCTTTCCTGTACTGCCAAGCGACTTCTCTTTCAGAAGATTTCCGAGGTCCAGTGCCGTTTCATAGGCGGGATTTACCAGCCTAACCTCATCTCCCATAAATTCCCGGATAGCGGAACGAATCAAAGGATAATGCGTACAGCCCAGAATAAGGGTATCTACATTTTTGTCCTTAAACTCCTGAAGGTATCTGGCGATCACCTCTGCGGTTACCGGATCATGAAGCCACCCCTCCTCCACAAGAGGTACAAACAGAGGACAGGCCTTGCTGATCACAGTAATCTCCGGATCCAGTTTCTTCAGACAGGAAGCATGAATACCGCTGTCCACAGTCCCCACGGTTCCGATAACACCGACTCTCTTGTTCTTCGTTTCCCCGGCCGCAATCCTTGCTCCCGGCTCAATCACTCCAAGGATCGGGATGTCAAACTCATCCCTGACCTCCTCCAGAGCAAAAGCGCTGGCTGTATTACAGGCGATCACAATCGCCTTTACCTTCTGCTCCATGAGAAAATGAATGATCTGACGTGAATAACGGATGATGTTTTCTCTTGATTTTCCTCCATAGGGTACTCTGGCTGTATCTCCGAAATATACAATTTTTTCTGACGGAAGATTCCGCATGATCTCACGGGCAACCGTGAGTCCGCCCACGCCGGAATCAAATACACCGATCGGTGCATCTCTGTCTGGCTTCATATATGGTTCTCCATTTCTGAACTGATGCGTATTTCAATATTCCTGATCTGTATATCATATCACCAATCCAACACTTCCGCAAGCCAGAAGGATATCTTTGGGGAACCGTCCTCCTTCTCTTCCGCATAACAGAATTCCGGGTACAGAGTTCCCCACCAGGCAGCTGCCGGCGAAAACTCCGGTATTCTGATGCAGCCTGCCACAAGCGCTGCAGCTGCCATTGCCGCCAGCACTGAAACGGTCAGACGGTTCTTTCTGTCTTTCATCCATTCCATTGATCCATACCTCCTTACTAATCAGAGTATGGACATTTTTGCAGATATTATTCCAGGTATACCTGAAGCTTCTGATCCTCCAGATGGATCACCGGCAGCAGCGGAAGGGTTCTGTCCTTGTACCACTGGTGATAGACCTGTCGAAGTGTCACTCCCTTTTTCTGCTGATCCGGCAGACGGTTTTCCAGAAGTCCGGTAAGGTACTCCCCTATGGAAGTACCTCCGCTGTCCCAGGCGATCACAGCCTCCGGATCCTCCGTGCGAAAAACATAAACGTTTTCTCCTACAAACGGATCCTGATCCAGGTAATCCAGAAATTCCTTCCATCTCCCGTTTTTCAGAAGAGCATCTCCGAGAAGGATCACCTGAATATGGCTCATATCCAGATATTTTTCCTGAGAGCGGTCATAGCTGTCCTCAATGGCATAAAAGTCTGTTCCTTTTATAGAAAGAACCTGATTCTTTTTTTGTTCCTCCGGTTTTTCCTGACCGGTAGCCTTTGGCAGATCCGGCATTCCATATATAAGAGAAAATCCTTCCGGAGCCGTATTTACTCCCAGAGCAAGAGGATACATTCTTTTTTCCGGTTCTATGGCGGCGCAGCCTCCCAGAAGCAGTCCGGACAACAGAATCATACACCCTGCAGCTGCCGCTCTCTTCTGTCTTTTGCGGTTTCCGCACAAAAGCATACAGCTCTGTATCAGAATCAATCCGGGGACAAATACATACCCCAGATATGTTCCAAAAACATCCTGTATCCCTTTGTTTTCCATTCGGAGCACTGCCGCCGCAAATACTGTGGCAGGAATCCAGAACCGTCCGCTTCCCATGCGGCATGCCGCCGTAATCTGATGACCGTAATGAAACAGACTGCCCGCGGCAAAAAGCAGACTGTAAAGAAGAAATCCCATCCAAAGTACATCAAACCTTGCCAGCACATTTCCGGGAAGATCTGCTCCGGCAAGAAGAGGCAGCACCGGGTATGGTTCATTTTTCAGTCTCTGCCAGCCCAGAACAGACGGAAGAAGCAGAAGAATACCTGCCAGAAGGCCTGTAAGCGTCAGGATTCCCAGTACCATCGGCTTTCCTACCGTACTTCTTTTTTCCACATCTTTCAGAATAAAGGGAAGCAGCGCTGTTCCGGAAAAACCGCAGACCGCTCCATAAAAGCTTCTTACAAAATCTTTTCCCTGAAGTCGGGAAGCGGCCGCCATTTCCCTCAGATATGGAATACGGATCTGTCCGATACAGAGGATCATCATCAGAAGGATTCCTCCCAGAAGCACACCTCCTGACACTTCTGCCATTCTCCCTCTTCTTTGCATCCCCTTATGGGTACCAAAGCTGCATACCAGAACTGCCAGGAAAATAATCACAATATCCGGGATTCCTGTCACAAGTACCGCGGGCACCAGTTCTCCCATCAGCGAAAGAAGATATCCACAGGAAAGGATCACATAGCTGAGGAAAAAAATCCCTGTAATTCTGCCTGCCACAGCCCCCATCGCTTTCACCGGATCCGAATAGCAGGATGTAAGCCTCCTGAGAAAAAAGCTGTACAGAATCAGAACGAGCGCCGCCGCTGCTGTTCCTGCGATTCCGTTTTTTCCTGACAGTCTCCCTTCTCCGGGCAGACACAGAAGCACCGGAGCCAGAAATCCAAGAATCATCTGACGGTACAGCTGTCTGTGAGAAATTTTGTTATTCTCTGCATAATTCATGGCTGCTTCCTCCTCTTCAGGCGTAGCTTCTGATCCCCGCGTGCATAAACAGGACGAAACCGGCGTTTCCGAAACGGCAGACGCAAAATCCCATCACCAGCCTCGCTTACCGGATCTTTTTTTACAAAAGGCAAAAGATACGGCATCCCAAAGCTCAGAAGTCCGGACAGGTGTGACACAGTAAAATAAATTCCCAGTACGATCCCAAAAATGCCCAGATATCCTCCCAGAAATAAAAACAGATATTTCAATAGACGGAATGCAGATGCAAATTCTTCACAGGGAATCACCATACCTCCCAGTGCAGTCAGCGCAACGATCATAACTACAATGGGACTTACCAGATTCGCGGTTACCGCCGCCTGACCTACGATCAGTCCTCCTACAATCCCTATGGCATTTCCCAGTGATCCCGGCACCCGGACTCCCGCCTCCCGTATCAGTTCAAAGGACAGCTCCAGAAATACCAGTTCTACCACACTGGAAAACGGAACACCCTCCCTGGCCTCCGCAAAGGAAAGAAGAAGATTTGTAGGAAGAATCTGAGTATGGAAACGGATCACCGACAGATACAGTCCCGGAAGAAGAACGGAGAGCAGAAGAGCCAGATATCTCAGAACTCTCAGAAAAGATGCCATCTCAAAGTGATGATACCAGTCTTCACTGCTTTCCATAAATCCGTTAAAAGAGCTTGGAAGGATCAGCGCATAAGGAGTATTATCACAGATTACCAGAATCTTCCCGTTAAGCAGTTCCTGTGCTGCCCGATCCGGACGCTCTGTTGTCTGATACTGAGGAAAAGGGGAGTACCAGTTTTCCTCAGTCAGCTGTTCCAGCATCCCGCTGTCCAGAATCCCGTCAATCTCAAATTCTTCCAGCCGATCCCTGATTTCCTCCAACAGCTCCTCCCGAACCAGATCTTCAATATAAAGAAGCTGGAGCATGGTATTTGACCGGACTCCTGTGCTCATCTCCACCACCTTCATCCGCGTATCCCTGATCCGTTTCCGTACAAGAGCAGAATTGATTTTTACCGAATCCGAAAAACCTTCTCTGGAACCGCGGAGTACCTTTTCTGTTTCTGCTCCCGACACTCCCATACCGGGATAACCTTTGCTTGAGATTTTCATGGCTCTGTCATAACCATCCATAAAAAAGATGGCATTTCCCGCAAGGAGAGCGGCAAAGGCATCTTCCATATTGTCAAATTTCCGCACATCTGCAATTCCCAGACTGTTATTCTTCACAAATTCCTGTATCTGTTCCGGTGAAATTTCCCAGAAATGATTGACCATTTTTCCGATAGCAGAATCATCCAGCATCATATTGGAAACAGCCACTTCAATATATACCATAAGACAGTCTATCTTTCGGCTGTCTCCCAGACGCATGGGCCGGATCAGGATATCTGCGCAGTTCTCACATCTTTTTCGTATATAAGCTTCATTTTCTTTCAGATTCAGGGAAATTTTTGTTTTTTCCATGGGGTCCTCCTGACAAAAAAAGAGAGATACCAGACGTATCTCTCTTAGAGTAACCATATTTTTCAGTTTTATTTATGTTTGCCGTTTTTTTCCCGGAACTCCGTTTCTTCCCTGATGGAACGTACGATGGCCTCCCTCTGGTTTTCAATATGACGGAAGGAGATTTCCTGCGCTTTTTTTACATCTCGTTCCCGGATTGCCTCATAAATCTCTTCGTGCTCCTTCACCAGAAGATTCCGTGTCTCTTCGTCCTTCAGATACTCTACTCTGTAGCGGTAAATCTGTTCTCTCAGATTATTCAGGACCTGATTCAGCCGGCGGTTATCGGAGGATTGATAGATCACCTCATGAAATGCCACATCCGCTTCGGCAAGCTTCACCAGATTTCCCTCATCCATGGTCTTCTCAAAATGTCTGGCAGCATCCCACAACTGTGCAAGCTGCTCTTCTGTCATCCTGGTACAGGCTTTTTCTATGGAAAGATTTTCCAGCGCGATACGCACTTCAAGAACATCGTTCAGATCTTTTTCCGTAATATTGGCCACCTGTGCTCCTCTTCTCGGAATCATTACCACAAGACCTTCCAGTTCCAGCTTTCTCATAGCTTCGCGGACAGGTGTCCTGCTGACTCCCAGTCTCTCTGCCAGCGCAATCTCCATCAGTCTTTCTCCCGGCTTCAGTTCCCCCTTTAAAATCGCCTTCCGGAGAGTGTTAAATACCACATCTCTCAGAGGCAGGTATTCATTCATATCAACAGAAAAATCATTCATCTTGTGTATTTCCTCCTTCTTGCCTTTTCCGGATAACCTGTTACCTGTCTGGTTCAGGACGATTATATACCTTTGTTGCAAAAACTGTTTTTGCAAGGCTGGTTCTTTTCAGTGCTGAAGCTGCCGCATTCAGTTTTTCTCTGTCGTCAAAAATTCCAAATACTGTCGGGCCGCTTCCGCTCATCATTGCCTTCAGCGCGCCCCTTTCCTCCATGAAATCTATGATCTCACGGATTACCGGATATTTTCCAATGATTCCCGGTTCGAATACATTGACCATTCCTGAGGTCATTCCATAAAGATCCCCCGCCTCAATGCTGCGTATCATGCCGTCAATATCAGGTCGTTTCTCTATGGCGTCAAGATTCAGATTTTCATAAGCTGTTTTGGTGGAAACATTAATGCCCGGTTTCCCGATCAGTACATAAAATTCCGGTACAGGAGGAAGCGGTGTCAGCTTTTCACCGATTCCTTCCGCAAGAGCAGTTCCACGCATGATACAGTAAGGCACATCCGCCCCGATCCGTACAGCTCTTTCCATCAGTTCTTCCTGGCTTAAACCCAGATGGAACAGACGGTTCACTCCCACAAAGGCTGCTGCTGCATCCGAACTTCCTCCTGCCATTCCGGCTGCCACAGGAATGGATTTGGAAAGCCTCATGGAAAGACCTTCTTTTACCTGAAATTCATCCATCAGAAGCTCCGCTGCCCTGTAGACAAGATTTCTGCTGTCTGAAGGTACATAAGGCAGATTTGTGGAAAGAGTGATTCCCGGTGACTGTCTTTTACGGATCTCCAGCATGTCATACATTTTAATCGTCTGCATGATCATGCGGACCTCATGATACCCGTCCTCTCTTCTGCGGATCACATCAAGGCCAAGATTAATTTTTGCCATTGCTCTCAGGCGCATACGCTATCCCTCTATTCTTTCGTGTTTTATAAGTGTCTTCTGTACTTTGTATACATTATTTAAAATTATTTTAAATGATTCTTACATGAATTTCAATAGCTATTCCCCCACTTTTTTGACCAGAAGAAGCGGCTGTCCCGAAGAAATCTCTTCACTCTCCAGTTCATTCATCCTGCATATTTCTTCTGTTGTCGTATAGAATTTTTTTGCAATCTCCCACAGAGTATCTTCCGGCTTTGTCATATACACAGTAATTCCCGGAAGCGCTCTGACCTTTTCCATGTCAAGCGGCTGTTCTTCTACTCTGTCAATGATCAGTTCCCTGTGGCATCCGGCAACAAGAAGGTTCAGGCTGACGGTTCCCTTGATCTCAATTTCACTGCTGTCCACCATGGATGTAGAAAGCTGCTCCAGATCCGCATGGAGACAGCAGACACTTTCTTCGGTAATCCCCTGTGCCTCTACTATATGACGGAAAGGAAGAATCGTTTCTGCTGAATAAAACGGCATTTCGTCATTCCCTATAATATAAAGGATCTTCATGCAGACAATTCCCTCTGCCTGAAGTCCGTTTTCCACAATCTCAGTCTTATCCACCTTGACTTTTCCCCAGCTGTGACAGATTTGCAGGATTCTTCCCTGTGTTTCTTTCATCTCAAGCCTGTGGCTGATTCTGCATTTGGAAAAGTTCCTTACCAGAAGGCTTTCCAGATTTTCAGTTTTGCCCTTTGGAATACAATGGCGAAACGGCGTATACACATCAAGGATTACCTCATGCTCTTCCTCCCGGTAAAGTTTCATATTAATTTCCAGTACCACATCTGCCAGAAGTACACGCTCTTCTCCGTCCGCATCCGGTTTTACCTCTACCGACTGGTTGAGCACGGAAGCCTCCATATCCGGAATCATGTCCGGAGTACAGCCCGCACACTCCACCTCTCCGGAAAAAGGCACGGAATATTCCAGCCACTGTATCGTACCGTCTTCATCATCTCCTGTATAGATCACAAAGACAAACAGCTCGCCTCTGGCTTTTATCCGGTTCTCCTCCGGTCGGAGATCCAGCCCCCGTACTTCTGTGGTATGCCACAAAAGTTCTGCTACATTTGGTTTATTTGCGGCTATCGTAATCTCTTCTTTTTTACGCAGTGTATCTTTTTTATGTACGGCAAGACTCATAAGCCGCATGTTTTTTTTCCTGACAGAAACGGAAGAATCATCCACAGATACCGGAAGGCGGATTCCTGCCAGCTCATCCACTACTGCAAAAAAGGTAACTACCGCTTTGATATTCAGTTTTCTGGAATGAATCATATGGATACTCAGATCCTCAATCTCCCACTTCAGGCATATTTTATCTCCACCTGCAATCCCGTCCAGATTCAGAGTTTCTTCCATAGGAAGTCTGGCAGAAAGACACTTTACTTTTCCCTCCTCTTCTGCCACATAAAGCAGATCCACATCCAGATTTCCTTTTACAAAAGCGTGACCTTCATTCAGACGCACCTCTTCCACAGATACCTGCCCTTTGTTCTGAATCATTCTTCCTATATCCGGCTTTACATCCGGAACATTATAATCCGCATCAAAAGTCACCTGACTTGTGGCGCGGCTTTTTACCCTGAGCATCTGGATATCTTCTTTTTTTAATTCCATTTCCTTTCCCCCTGTTATTACTGAAACTGTACCGGTGCTTCCCGATACTCCATTTTTATTGCTATATACGGATAAGATGGTGTTCCTCCCTGCTCTTCCGGAGATGGTCCTTTCAGTTCCGTTTTAAAAAATATCGCTGTCGAAGAAGCAGAAACCTCCTTTACACAGATACTGTAACCACCGCTCAGCTGCCTTCCATACCCCCGGATCAGATACAGGTTCTCCCCGCTCTGATAAGTCAGCCGGAACTCCTCTGCTTTTTTTTCCTCCACCATTTTCCGTGCTTCCTCCGGAAGCTGTCCCGGTTCAACAAGTGTATACGAAAGAGGTTTCCTGTCCTCTTCCTCAATCCGTACCAGACGGCATCCGGCCAGATTTACCATAAACAGCATAAGCAAAAGAAGAGAGGCTGTTTTTTTCATCCTGTCCCCCTGATCCGCTCCTTGATAAGTATTCTATGTAATTGTCAAAAGATTTATTGCAAGTATTTTCTAAAATTTGTATAATGATACTATTAACGCAGAAAATCCATCAGACCTGCGATATATGAAAGAGGTACAATTATGATCCGTTTTATACTTGTCGCCATCATAGTGATCGGCTTTCTGATCCTTTCCATTCCGGTTCTTATTATCGAATGGATCATCGGAAAATTTTCTCCCATGACAAAAGACATCAGTTCACTCCGGATAGTCCAGGGTGCCTTCAAATTTATCCTGTGGGTTGCCGGAACCAGGGTCACAGTCATTGGAGAAGAAAATGTTCCAAAAGACACTCCGGTTCTTTACATCGGAAATCACAGAAGCTATTTTGATATCCTTCTTACCTACAGCCGCTGCCCTATCCGTACCGGCTATATTGCAAAAAAAGAAATGGAAAAGATCCCGCTTCTGTCCAACTGGATGAAGTATCTCCACTGTCTGTTCCTTGACCGTAAGGACATCAAGCAGGGACTGAAGACCATCCTGACTGCCATTGACAAAATCAAATCCGGAATTTCCATCTGCATCTTTCCGGAAGGAACCAGAAACAAGGCACAGGATGAGACAGAACTTCTTCCCTTCCACGAAGGAAGCTTTAAGATTGCCAGCAAATCCGGCTGTCCCATTATTCCCATTGCCATGAATCATACCGCAGAAATCTTTGAGGCACATTTTCCAAAGATCAAACCCTGTCATGTAATAGTGGAATACTGTAAACCTGTTTATATAAAAGAACTGGACAAAAACGATCAGAGACATCTTGGGGAATATACACAGAAGATCATTCTGGAAACCATAGAAAAAAACAAACATCTGGTATAATTTTCACATCAGGCAGGTAACAATCCATACTGACGCGATTATCCCTGCGGTTGAGGCAATCAACGCACCTGCAAGAGTATATCTTGTTTTTTGTATTCCCACAGAGCCAAAATAAACACTCATACAGTAAAACACGCTTTCTGTGGCGCTGAGCATTATCCCTGCCATTAACCCCACCGGAGAATCGGCTCCGGATTCTTTGAATATATCCAGAAGCAACCCTGTTGCCGCGCTAGAAGAAAATAGTCTTACAAGTCCAAGAGGAACAATCTGCGGCGGGATTCCCGCCGCAGTTGTTATCTTTCCAAGTAACTTTCCCAGAAAATCCAGAAAACCCGACGCTCTTAGAACTCCCACTGCTGTCATTAATCCTACAAGGACCGGAACAAGTCCTCCTACCGTCTTTAAGCCTTCTTTTGCCCCCTCCAGGAAGTCACTGTATATATCTCTTTTTACCAAAATCCCATAGCCTATCACGTAAAGCAAAAGAAAAGGTATCATAAACTGTGAAATATAGGAAAGAAACTTCATTTTTTCTCCCGTATTTCTGTTTATGATACCTTATGAAACAGATTTATGATTTATGTCTTTCTATCTTTTGGATCTCATCTACAGGGACATCCGTCATATCAGAGATTTCTTCATAGGTAAATTGTTTCTTTGCCAAAAGCTTCCTTACAAATTCTCTTTTTGCGGATTCACGCCCCTCTTCACGGCCCTCCTCTTTCAGATCTTCCAACGCTTTACACATATTGATCTCCTCCTCTTTTTCGTTGATCTTAAACTCACTGCCTGTTATAACCTTTATCACCTGACTGGCTTTCTGCTCTACAGACAAAAATCGTGGATCTGTAGAAATAAGCTTCTGAAGCCGTTCTTTATCTTTTGAATATTTGATAAACAGCAGTACCTCCCTGAGACTGGAGTGGAAGTGCTCCATTTCTGTATCGGTAATACTGTGCGGAGAAATAAGGTTGATTCTGTAATCCGGGATGTAAGGGAGAAGCGCAGGTTCCCTGATATCCATCATATCATGGATTCCTACCGGACCATCCCATTTATCCGGTCCAAAATACAATACCAGGGTAATAACAGGAATCAACCTGTCTTCTTTATAAAAACCTGAAAGAAATTCCCCGGAACTTATCTTTTGTAAAAAATTCTTCCCATGATTTTTTCCTGCATTCATATGCCGCCTGTGCTCCCGGGAAATTTTATCTACCTGAGAGGCATACTCCATAGAATCATAGAGCATATTTTTTACCGGCATGGCATAATGGATCTCAGACTGATCCTCCACTCCCAGAAGGAGATACGCAGTATCCTTATCCTGCATGGCTGCCAGATATTTGAAGTTATCACGAAATCTCTGAACCGGATGTATCTTACCATCTACTCCATAGGGAAGGGCAATCTCCGCAGTATCCAATGGATAGAGATCTTCCGGAGAGATTACCTGCTTTCCGTGATAGATAAAATAATTAAACGCATCTGCAAAAATCCTTGGATCGTTCACATAATCTTTTGTAATCGTATCTTTTTTACCCAATTTTATCACCACCTGCTAAGATTTTCAGCTGCTTCCATTCTTTCGATCGGGATTTTATTTTATGGAAGTTTATCTTAAGTAAGCGGCTCCATAAATGGTGCTGACTTTATGGTAACATAATGTACTGTGCAAAACAATTAAATAACCATAAAGTTTTGTTTATTGTTATAATGTAATATTTTTATCCTGTTTTCATTCTGTTTCATCCTTCACCTTATATTTTAACGTTTTCTATATTTAATCAAAATTATTATTCACTCCAGAGGACTTTCCAACAGGGAAACTCTTTTCTTCTCTGCATCCAGCTTTACCTGACAGCCAATAGGCAAAGTAAACATGGGGTGGGTATGACAGCAGTCAAATTCTGCCAGAATCGGAATCTCTGTCTCGCCCAGCACCTCCTGCAGAATCTCATACGGTTTTCTGCCTGTTCCATTATCATCAAATTTTTCATGTTTTCCCAGAATAATCCCGCTTACCCTGTCTAATACTCCTGCAAGCTTCAGCAATGAGAAGGATCGCTCAATGGTACAGGCATCTTTCAGGGAATCTTCTATAAATAAAATATCCCCTTTTTTTATTTCAGGCATATATTCTGTACCAAAAAATCCCTCCATGGTATTCAAATTTCCACCGATCAGTCTTCCCTGGCATACTCCTGGTTTTACGCATATCCAGTCATTTTTGTACTGTTCTTTTGAACGGTTCTGTTCATCCCATTTAATCACTTCGTCCGTCCAGAACTCCGGCATCTGATAATCATAAGGACAGATTATCTCACTCTTTATCATGGATTCAAAATACTTAAATGTCCAATCTACAAAAGGTGGTAATTCCCCGAAGGAAGAGGCTGCCGCAGGTCCATAGAATGTTACCAGACCTGTTTTTGCATAAACAGCAAGAAGCAAAGCCGTAGTATCAGAATATCCTATAATGATTTTCGGATGTTTTTTCAGATATTCATAATCAATATACGGAAGAATGGAATTTGTGTTGTTCCCTCCGATAGAAGCCATCAAAATATGAACCTTTTCGTTATATAAAAGCTGATTAAATTCCTGCGCCCGCTCCTGAATAGTTCCTGATCTGTAAGAATCCTGTTTTCTGTACAAACTCCCATTTACAATTTCATATCCTCTTGATTTCAGGTATGCAATTCCACGTTCATACCTCACCGGAACTGTTGCGGAAACAGGGGAGGAAGACGAAAACACTCCTATTGTTATTTTTCCACTTGTTTTATTTGCCTTCATTAACTGCCTGCCGGCATACTGCTTCCTTTCTGAAATGTATTCTGCTTATTTCCATTCTGGGAATCGTTTACTTAACGGCTGCTCCGTTTCTTGCAAAAGCAGGGATCCTTCCTTTCCGTTATGAATACGCAGACAACTGCTATCGCTTTTTTACCTGGTCTGATATCTGGTACACGGAATTTACTTTACCCTCTGATCAATTTGGACAGATCATAAATCCTCTGAACGGATACCTGATCCTGGGAATTCTGAAAAGCATATTGATTCTTTTACCTTTTATATTTGTTTTATTTTTCGTAAAACGCATTTTAGACAGAACTCTGAATGGGCACTCACCTTTTATCCGTGAAACAGAAAAAGACCTTCGTAAAATTTCCCTGATTCTGATTGTCGTAGCTCTGTTTAAAAACACACTGTATTACGGACTGCTTGAAAAATTTCTTTTTCACTCTCTGTCCTTCCGTTTTCCGGACATCAGTTTTGAAATTCTGGCAATGGGAATTCTTGCTCTGGTTCTTTCGGAGATTTTTCAATACGGTATTGGGCTTCAGGATGAAGCTGATATGACTATATGAGGAGACATAGAAATGGCAATTATTTTAAGACTTGACCGGGTTATGGCAGACCGGAAAATTTCTCTGAATGAGCTGGCAGAAAGGGTTGGCATCTCCAATGTGAATCTTTCCAACCTGAAAACAGGAAAGGTGCGTGCAATCCGCTTTTCTACCCTTAATGCCATCTGCAGAGAGCTTGACTGTCAGCCCGGAGATATTCTGGAATATGCTCCGGACGAGAGTCCCTGAATCTTTTAATCTGCTGCCCCATATCTTTTTCTGCTTTTTATCAGTACAAGCACTGCGAACACAGCTACGATACCTTCTGTCACCGGATAAGACAGCCATACCCCCCGCATTTCAAGCACTGCGGACATGATAAACGCCGTCGGGATGATCACGACCAGTCCCCTGAGAAGAGAGATCATCTGTGCCGGAAGCGCCTGTTCTGTAGAAGTAAAAAACATGGCAGACACAATATTAAATCCTACAAACGGCACTGCCAGAAAATACAGTTTCAGCCCCTCCTCCGCAATCTTCTGAAGCTGAAGATCATTTTCACTGTTAAACACTGCCGTGATCGGAGATGCAAGGAAAAAGACAATTCCATAGATCACAACAGCCGTACCAAGAAGGGTAACGATGGCATAGCGCAGGATCTGTCCGGTACTTTCTGTATCTCCTTTTCCATAAGAACGGCTTGCGATCGGCTGCATTCCCTGAGCGATTCCCGTAAACATGGATGTTACTACCAATGAAATATTCGTTACTACTCCATAGGCGGCAACTCCCAGATTTCCTCTGATCCCAAGGATGATAAAGTTAAAAACAATGATTACGATCCCGGACGCCAGTTCTGAAATTAAAGATGGAATACCCAGTGAAAATGTAGTTCCTGTAAGCCGGAAATCCGGTTTTTCCGGGTGAAAATGAAAATTATTTTTTCGGGTGATCCAGTGTCTGGAAAGCACTCCAATACTGATCACCGGAGCCAGACCTGTGGCAAAAGCTGCTCCAAACATTCCCATTCCCATGGGAAAAATAAAAATATAATCCAGAATAATATTTGAAAAACTTCCGGTCAGCATGGCTGTCATGGCAAGTCCCGGGCTGCCATCGTTACGAACAAAACACAATAGAAAATCATTTGCCATAAAAGCCGGCGCAAACAGAAGAATGGTTTTAAGATAAATCTCTGTTGTTCCGGAAATCTGCCTGTCTGCTCCCAGGAGAGCAGTGATCTTCCCGGAAAATACAAGCCCCAGAAAAGCAAAGATCAGGGCAAAGATACCCACCAGATACACCGTGTTGGTAAAGATCCTATTTCCCTGTTTCTCCATTTTCTGTCCACGGAAAATAGAATATTTTGTGGCTCCGCCCATTCCCAGCATCATTCCGCAGCCATGCATAAAGCTATAGGCGGGAATGGCGATATTTAAAGCTGCCAGACCGTCTGATCCCAATCCTCTGGCTATAAAAAAAGTATCTGCCAGTATGTAACAGGACAGACCGATCATTCCCAGAACATTAAGACTGGTATACCTCATAAATTCTCCCAGACATGATGTTTTTTTCATAAGACCTCCTTTATCTCCTGACGATCCACCCTGTCTTTCCGGTGAAAAATAAAAACGCCAGCATTTTCGCTTTCTAAGACCTACGGCGAAAAAACTGACGTCTTTTTCCTCTTACCCGGTGGCAGAGGGATCGTTTCTTTTATTTTATTCAGGTCGTATGATATCACATTTCCAAGCTTCCAGTCAAGTACCGTATTTTTAACAGTAGTGTTCTGATGCAGGAAATGATAAGATATAGATATAAAAACAGAAAAGGAGTCAGATTATGGATTTTACAAAAGCCGCTCATGCTTTTCAGGAATATCTGAAAGACTACGATCAGAATAATGATAAAGTTAAATTAAAAATCGTCCACACTTATGGCGTCGTCCGTCAGGCAGAAGAAATAAGCCGCAGAAAAAAGCTCTGCCCGGAGGATATCGAACTGGCAAAAATTATTGCTCTTCTCCATGATATCGGCCGTTTTGAGCAGCTGAAACGATTTGACAGCTTTGAGCCAGCCACTATGGATCATGCTGCCTATGGTGTGGAAATCCTTTTTCAGGAAGGCATGATCCGACGTTTTCTTACCGAAGATCAGTGGGATGATATCATTCGCACTGCCATTGCAAAACACAGTGATTTTATCCTGGAGAATGTAGCGGATCCCCGCGCACTGCTCCATGCAAAGCTGATCCGCGACGCAGACAAGCTGGATAACTTCCGGGTTAAGCTGGAAGACGATTTTATGACCTTTATGGGAATCACTGAAAAAGAAACCGGAGCTCTGAAAATCTCCCCTCAGATCTATGAAACAGTTTTCAGAAACAGCACGATCCTGTCCTCTGACCGCACCACAAAAATGGATTACTGGGTATCCTACATTGTTCATATTTTTGATCTTAATTTTCGGGAAAGTATGGATATTGTTGCAGAAAACAACTACATCGAGCGTCTGATCCAAAGAGTTCCCTACTCCGATCCGGATACTGCCCGTCAGATGCAGGAAATACAAAAACACGCGGAAAAATATATCAGGGAATTTCAGGAGTCACCCTTTCTGTAATCCATGATCTTACAAAATATCACCGCCACTGTCGTGCTTACCGCGGTTGCCAGGATGGCAGGGCCTACGATAGCTGTGGGATCCACACTACCATATCTGGCACGGTAAGCAATGATATTCACAGGAATCAGCTGCAGAGAAGAAACATTAATAATCAGAAAAGTACACATTTCCCGGCTGGCAATATAAGGCTTACGCAGCTGTTCACCTTTTCCCTGTGCCGTTTTTTCCCTCTGCCTTTTTTCTTCCAGAGCAGACAGTTCTTTCATGGCGCAAAGTCCGGCGCTGGTGCTTGCCCAGGAGATCCCGAATAAATTTGACAAAAAATTCAGAGAAATATAATGACCGGCAGAAGAATCCGGATCCAGACGCGGAAACAGAAATTTCAGTACCGGACGCATTTTTTCTGCAAGCTGTGACACCAGTCCGGTATTTTCTGCAATCTTCATGATCCCGGTCCACATGGCAGTGATCCCCGCCATGGCGATACAGAGACTGACTGCTTCCTCTGCCGAAGAAACCAAGGCTTCTGTTACCGCCTGAAAATTCCCAGTAAATCCGCCGTACAAAATCCCGATCAGAAACATTCCGCTCCACAAATATGTCATTTCTTCCGCCCGCTCTGTGTATTCCCCATATTTTATGCGCATCTGCTTTCCTTTATTCCGTTCTCTGAGCATGTTTTATTTTCCTGTCCCTGTCCGGACAATTGTTTTAAAACTTATTTTTCACCCGACTGTTGTATTCCGCATACTTTAAATAAAAGTATTTTCGTTCCCGAGGTATTCATGGAAATAAAAGGAATCGATTTAAGCTCCTATAACCCGGTTACCAGTTATTCCGCCATTGCAGATTCCGGAATCAAAGCTTCCATTCTCCGCATTTCCCAATCAGAAAATAAAGCAGATCCCTCTTTTGAAAAAAATTATAAAGGTCTGCGTTATTACGGCATAAGAATCGGCGTCTACAAATACAGCTATGCCCTGAACGAAGCCCAGGCCCGGGAAGAGGCGGAAAAAGTCCTGGAGATCCTGAACAAACGACCTCTTGATTTCCCCGTTTTTTATGATCTGGAGTGGTCCCGGCAGCGCGCTCTGGGTTCTGCCGCTATCACCAGAATCGTAAAAGCCTTCCGCCGCGTTATACTCGACGGCGGGTATCTTTTTGGCATCTACTGCAATACTGACTGGTATTATCATGTGCTGGATACAAAAAGCCTTCCCTACGACTACTGGCTGGCAGCTTATCCCTATAACGACCGGGGAACTCTGGTAGAATCTCTGCGCCCGCCTGCAGGTATAGGATGGCAGTACAGCTCCAAAGGGCGGGTTCCCGGAATTTCCGGAAACGTAGATCTCGACGTATTTTATAAAACATATCCGGTGCGGCCAGCCTCCAGTGGATCTTCCTGCCCGGAACATGACGATCCGAAGCCTTCAGATTATTTTCTTTATACCATCCAGTCCGGAGATACCCTGACCTCCATCGCCAGAAGGTACAACACCACCGTGCAGAAACTGACAGAGCTGAACCATATTTCTGACCCGGATCTTATCTACGCAGGAACCACCCTGAAGATCCCCCGGGAAACGCTGACATCATAATACTCTCTCATGCTTCCTGACTGGTAAATTCAATAAGAGCTGCGTACTGATTACTCTTCAGCACGCAGCTCTTCTCATCAAAATTCTGTTAATTTTCCCGGGACTGCTTCCACAATCTCTCCATCTGCACTGAGCCATACAGACTGGGAAGACGGATTATAATATACTTTTTTTGAATCTGCGGTAAATACAAGCCTATGAAACGCCTGCATATAACGGCATATTTCTATATTTGTCGCATACCAGATATCTTCTTTCCCACCAATCCTGCGGGCAAATTCTTCTATCAGTTCCCAGTTGTCGTCTCTGGTAAACTCATAACTGTGTCCCCACACATACATCAGATTCAGATGCTGTTCTCTCTCCTTTGTCAGAAACAGATCCGTCAACTCCAGAAGTCTGTGATTGTGATGACAGGTTGCTTTCCATTCCATAAAGTCATCCGGTATATCAAATCTTTCTGTATTTCCTACGATTCTTCCATATTCGATTCCCAGGCTTTTCAGAAACTCTTTTATGTCCTGACTGAACGCTCCATTCGGATAAGAAAAGCCGCATACCGGATAGCCGGTCAGATTCTCCAGCCCTTTCCTGTCCTCCATGATCTGTTCGGTGATAAAAGTATGTGGGCATCTGATCAGTGTCGGATGATAAACAGAATGACAGGCCACCTCATGTCCCTGATACAAAGTACTTACTTCTTCCTCTGCAATTCTTTTTCCGTAGCGTTCTTCCTCTCCCTTATCTTTTCCATTCAGATATCCGAAATTCAGGTGGAAGGTTCCTTTCAGACCATATCTGTTTAATATGGAAACCAGTCTCCGATCCTCAATTCTTCCATCGTCATAACTCAGGGTCACTGCTTTATATCGTCCCTGTGGATAGCAGATATACAGATGCTTCATAACTTTTTACTCCTTATCTGTTTTTCTTTGCTGCTTTTGTTTTAGACAGCACGATTGTCAGTACAAAGGTAGTTACGATCGTTGCTGCGGCTGCGATTACATATCCTCCCATAGTCTTTGTCTGCATGGATAAAAATGCCGGAACTCCGCTGATGCCGATAGAGTTTGCCATACAGCCAAATGCGATAGAGATCATTCCTCCAATTCCTGAACCGATCAGGGCTGCCAGGAATGGGTAGAAATATTTCAGATTGATACCAAAGATCGCTGGTTCTGCCACTCCGAGACTGGCAGAAATGGCTGCCGGAACTCCAATCTGCATCTCTTCCTTTTTCTTTCTGTTCAGATACAGATATCCAAGGACAGCAGTTGCCTGGGCCATACCACAAAGTGCATGGATCGGCCAGATATAAGTTCCTCCAATATCAGCAATCAGCTGCAGATCCACAGCCAGTATCGTATGATGCAGTCCTGTGATAACAAGAATACAATAGAAGAATCCGTAAATTCCGCCAAACAGCCAGGATCACAGTCGGAACCACTGCAAAAAACGGAACAACGATCATCTGGATCACATCCGGAGTAATCTTACGGAAAAACCTCTCCAGCATTACCAAGATGAAACCTACCAGCAGCGCCGGAATAATCTGTGCCTGATAACCGATCATCTTTACCTGGGCAAAACCGAAATTCCATACCGGAATATCTGCAGATGCAGTTGTTGCTACTGCATAGGCATTTAACAGCTGCGGAGATACAAGTGTGATTCCTGTAACAATACCAAGAATCTCTGTTCCCCCGAATTTCTTCGTAACCGACCATACTACACCTACCGGAAGGAAATGGAATATCGCTTCACCAGGCAGCCAGAGGAAGCTGTCCACTCCGGCCCAGAACTGAGATACCTGCACCAGTGTCTTGGTGCCATCCTCAAACATATAGATACTGTCAATAATATTTCGGAATCCAAGAATAAGACCGCCTACGATGATCGCCGGAATCAGAGGTGCAAAAATCTCTGCCAGTCCTCCCACAAGTCTCTGAAGCCAGTTCATATTACTCTTTGCCTGCTGCTTCACTTCCTCCTTGCTTGTTCCTTCCATGCCGGATACTGCAATAAAGTCCTCGTAAAATTCTGTTACAGTTGTTCCTATGATCACCTGAAACTGTCCTGCCTGTGTAAAAGATCCTTTTACAACATCCATTTCTTCAATTGCTTTGATATCAGCCTTCGACATATCTGCCAGAGCAAAACGCATACGAGTCACACAATGAGTAACTGCTGCAATATTGTCTTTTCCGCCGACAAGTGCTAATAATTGCTTCGCTTCCTTCGTATATCTTCCCATACTCTTCTCCTTTTTCCTTTTCTAAAAGATATAAAAGTTTTGCTTGTTTAAACATGCTACCTAGAATATACCTTGTCTAAACATGTTTGTCAATACTTTTTTAAAAAAAATGGACTGCATTTCTGCAATCCATTTCATTATTTTATACGTGTCAGCGTTTTCTTGTTGCCGTATCCTGAAAACAGAAATAGTCCGGCCGGTGTCTGGACTGTGTATATTCAAACATCACTCCATCTGCATTATATGTCTGGCTGCTGATCACAGCCAGAAAATCATAATCCTTCAGATCCAGATATTTTTCATCTATCTCCGTAGCATGCTCTGCAGTCATTTTTCTCTTACTGGTAACAATCTGCATACCTATGGTATTTTCTATATAATCATATACTGACTGCTCACATATCTCCGGTGTCAGACCCGGAACTGCCGATTTCAGAAACATATTTACATCCAAAATCAACGGTTTTCCATCCAGATAACGAACCCTCTGCACATAATACAGTTCACTGCCTTCAGGAAATCCCGCTTTTGTACAGATTCTCTTATCGCTGAGAATCTCAGCAAACCGGACTACCCGGGTCTCTGACTGCTTCTGATTTCTTATGGCAGATTCTTTGAAAGACTCAATTCCCCCAATGGTAAAATTCGTCTGTTCTACCGGCTGATAGATCACACGGACTCCTTTTCCATGAAGGGACTGCACATAGCCCTCTTCTACCAGATCTCCCACAGCTCTCCGTATGGTGTTTCTGGAACATCCATATATCTGAACCATTGTATTTTCTGAAGGCAGAAGACTTTGGTACTCATATTCCTGTGTTTCGATTCTTCTTTTTAAATCTTTATAAATACTTTCAAATTTCGATCTGGGCATAATCTTATTTTGTCTCGATCATAACCTTATCCAGATGCCAGATATCGTCTACATATTCCTGGATTGTTCTGTCTGATGTGAACTTACCGCTGCATGCAGTGTTCATCATTGCCATACGAGCCCAGCGTTTTTCGTCGCGGTATGCTTCCTCTACACGTTTCTGTGCTGCCGCATAGGAACGGAAGTCAGCCAGGATAAAGTATCTGTCTGCACGGTCTGTATTCTTCGTTGTAAGAAGGGAATCATACAGGTCGCGGAACAGTTCTGTATCATGGGAGAAGGTTCCGTTGATCAGCTCCATAAGAACCTGACGGATCTCGCCGTCTGTGTTGTAGATCACGTTTGGATCATAACCGCCATTGTTCTCATAATTGATGACTTCATCAGAGCTGAGACCGAAGATAAATGCGTTTTCCTCTCCAACCTCCTCAACAATCTCCACGTTTGCACCGTCCATAGTTCCCAGAGTAGGTGCACCGTTCAGCATGAACTTCATGTTACCTGTACCGGAAGCCTCTTTACTTGCTGTGGAAATCTGCTCGGAAACATCTGCAGCGGCAAAGATCATCTCTGCATTGGATACACGATAGTTCTCAATAAATACAACTTTCAGCTTGTTGTTGATGGACTTGTCGTTATTTACCACATCTGCAACTGAGTTGATCAGTTTGATGATCTTCTTGGCTGTATGATAACCTGCAGAAGCCTTTGCACCGAAGATAAAGGTTCTTGGGTAGAAATCCATCTCCGGATGAAGCTTGATCTGGTCATACAGATAAATCACATGAAGGATATTCAGAAGCTTTACCCAGTTTGCAAGAAGCTGGTTTCCGTGAAGCAGGAAACGTCTCTGTGTGATACCGTTTGTCTTGTTGTTGAATTTTTCCGGCATCATCTCATAGAAGTCTCTCAGCTCCTGGTTTTTCAGGATCTCTGTGTGAAGTCTTGCAACACCGTTTACAGAGAAGCCTGCAGCGATTGCAAGGTGAGCCATTTTTACCTGACCATCATAGATGATCGCCATCTTTTTGATTTTCTCATAGTTACCCGGATATTTAGCCTGGATATCAAGGATGAATCTTCTGTTGATCTCCTCGATGATCTGGTATACACGGGGAAGAAGTCTGGAGAACAGCTCGATCGGCCATTTTTCCAGTGCCTCGGACATAATAGTATGGTTTGTATAAGCAACACACTTGGTTGTGATCTCCCAAGCCTCATCCCAGCCAAGACCTTCTTCGTCCATAAGGATACGCATAAGCTCTGCAACTGCCACAGTCGGATGAGTATCGTTCATCTGGAAGACAACCTTCTCATAAAGCTTGCGGATATCATCATGGTCTTTTTTGTATTTTTCAATTGCTGCCTGAAGACTGGCAGAAACAAAGAAATACTGCTGTTTCAGACGAAGCTCTTTACCTGCCATATGGTTATCGTTCGGATAAAGTACCTCTACGATATTGCGGGCAAGGTTTTCCTGCTCTACCGCCTTCTTGTAGTCACCCTTATCAAAGGAATCAAGTCCGAAATCAACGATCGGCTCTGCATCCCAGATACGAAGAGTGTTTACGATCTTGTTGTTATATCCAAGGATCGGCATATCAAACGGAACTGCTTTTACTGCCTGGTATCCTTCATGGATGAATTTATTTGTGCCGGTAGCCTGATCGTACTCTACACGTACATATCCGCCGAAGTGTACTTCCTTTGCATATTCCGGACGGCGCAGCTCAAAAGGATATCCGTTTTTCAGCCAGTTATCCGGTACCTCATACTGGAAACCATCCTTGATCTGCTGTTTGAACATACCATAGCGGTAACGGATACCACAGCCGTATGCACAGTAGTTCAGGGTTGCCAGAGAATCCAGGAAGCATGCTGCCAGACGTCCCAGACCGCCGTTTCCAAGAGCCGGATCCGGCTCCTGGTCTTCGATCGCGTTCAGGTCAAGTCCCAGCTCATCAAGAGCTTCCTTTACCTCGTTATATGCGGTAAGGTTCAGAAGGTTGTTTCCAAGGGCACGTCCCATAAGGAACTCCATGGACATATAATAAACAATCTTCGGATCCTTTTCGTGATATGCATTCTGTGACTCCAGCCAGTTATCAATGATCACGTCCTTTACTGTATAGCTGACTGCCTGGAAGATCTGCTCCTGTGTTGCCTCCTCCAGTGTCTTGCGGTATAAAAACTTTACGTTTTCTTTCACGCTTTCTTTAAACGCCTCTTTTTTAAACTGCTTGTTAATCATTTTCTCTTTCCTCCTACTTTCTGGTTACTCCGAGAACAACATTCTCTTTATTGATATTCCATTCTTTTACATAACCATCGGTTTCATTGAGGGTAATCTCCTCTGCCAGCACTTCTGACATGATCTCCTCTTTATGTTTTTCCATAATATCCATGATACACTTGTTATCCTTTGCATAAACATGGATCTTATCCATAACCTCAAAACCAGCCTCTTTTCGCATAGTCTGGATCTTACTGATGATCTCGCGGACAAATCCCTCTTCGATCAGCTCCGGTGTCAGGTTTGTATCCAGGACTACAGAAGTATCTCCGTCTGTCTCTGTTACATAGCCTTCTGTCTGGGCAGTCTCGATCAGGAGATCCTCCTCAGCCAGTTCCACTTTATTTCCATTGATATCCAGAGTAAGAAGTCCTGTTTCCTTCAGTTCCTTCATAGCCGCTGTACCATTCATCTCTGTAAGGGCTGTACGGATACCGCCCAGAAGCTTGCCATACTTCGGTCCCACAGTACGGAGCTGCGGTTTAAAGCTGTAGGAAATAAAGGATTCTACATCTTTTGCAAATTTAACCTCTTTTACATTCAGCTCGTCTGCAATAATGTCTGTGTAGAACTGATCCATTTCTTTCTCAGATTTTACATACATTGTGCCGATAGGCTGACGGTTCTTGATATTGGCCGTATTTCTTGCCGCACGTCCAAGAACAACCACCTTCAGAAGAGCTTCCATGTCCTCTTCCAGTTCTTTGTTGATCCATTCTGTTTTTACTTCAGGGAAGTCGCAGAGATGGATACTTTCCGGTGTGTTCTTATCTACGCTTCTTACCAGGTTCTGGTACATGTCCTCTGTCATAAACGGAATCATAGGCGCTGCAGCCTTGGAGATTGTCACAAGGGCTGTATAAAGAGTCATATAGGCATTGATCTTATCCTGCTCCATTCCCTTTGCCCAGAAACGCTCGCGGCTTCTTCTTACATACCAGTTACTCATTTCATCTACAAATTCCTGAAGAGCTCTTGCACTTTCCGGGATCTTGTAGTTTGCCAGATTTTCATCTACTGCTTTTACCACAGAGTTCAGCTTGCTGAGAAGCCATTTGTCCATAACCGGAAGCTGATCGTAATCCAGTGTATATTTCGTCGGATTAAATTCATCAATATTCGCATAAAGCACAAAGAATGCATAAGTATTCCAAAGTGTGCTCATAAATTTACGCTGTCCCTCTACAACTGCCTTGCCGTGAAAACGGTTCGGAAGCCATGGAGCACTGTTGATATAGAAATACCAGCGGATCGCGTCTGCGCCGTATTTTTCAAGAGCATCAAAAGGATCTACTGCGTTTCCTTTGGACTTACTCATCTTCTGTCCGTTCTCATCCTGTACATGGCCAAGAACGATAACATTTCTGTACGGAGCCTTGTTAAACAGCAGAGTGGATTCTGCCAGAAGAGAATAGAACCATCCTCTTGTCTGGTCAACTGCCTCGGAAATAAAATCTGCCGGGAACTGCTGTTCAAACAGATCCTGATTTTCAAATGGATAATGATGCTGTGCAAAAGGCATGGCCCCTGAGTCAAACCAGCAGTCAATTACCTCCGGTACACGGTGCATGGTTCCGCCGCACTCCGGACACTTCATAGTGATCTCATCAATGTAAGGGCGATGAAGCTCTACGGTCTTCGCCTTCTCATCACCGCTCATCTCATAAAGCTCCTGACGGCTTCCGATGGAGTGCATATGTCCACATTCACACTGCCAGATATTCAGTGGTGTGCCCCAGTAACGGTTTCTGGAAATACCCCAGTCCTGAACGTTTTCCAGCCAGTCTCCGAAACGGCCTTTTCCGATGCTTTCCGGAATCCAGTTGATGGTATTGTTGTTGCGGATCAGATCGTCCTTTACTGCTGTCATTTTGATGAACCAGGACTCCCGTGCATAGTAGATCAGCGGTGTGTCGCAGCGCCAGCAGTGCGGATAGTCGTGCTCAAACTTCGGAGCGTCAAACAGCTTGCCTTCTTTGTCAAGGTCAACAAGTACAAGCGGATCTGCCTTCTTTACAAATACTCCTGCATATGGAGTTTCTTTTGCCATATTTCCCTGTCCGTCTACAAACTGTACAAACGGGAGGTTGTAATCGCGGCCCACACGGTTATCGTCCTCACCAAATGCCGGAGCAATATGAACGATACCGGTACCGTCGCTCATGGTAACATAGCTGTCGCATACTACATAATGCGCTTTTTTTTTCTGCTTTGCAGCTGCTTCTCTGGTACATTCCCAGAGAGGCTCATACTCTTTGTATTCCAGATCGGTTCCTTTATAGGTTTCCAGAACCTCGTAAGCCTTTTCATCCTCTTTGGCAAGCTTGCCAAGAACCTTGTCCAGAAGAGCCTCTGCCATATAATAGGTGTATCCGTCTGCTGCCTTTACCTTACAGTAAGTCTCATCCGGATTTACACAGAGTGCCAGGTTGGAAGGAAGTGTCCATGGTGTGGTTGTCCATGCCAGGAAATAAGCATCCTCTCCTACAACCTTAAAACGAACGATTGCAGAACGTTCCTTGACTGTCTTATAGCCCTGGGAAACCTCCTGTGCAGAAAGCGGGGTTCCGCAGCGCGGGCAGTAAGGCACGATCTTAAATCCTTTATAAAGAAGATCTTTATTCCAGATTTCTTTAAGAGCCCACCACTCAGACTCAATATAGTTGTCGTCATAGGTTACATAAGGATGATCCATGTCTGCCCAGAAACCAACAGTAGAGGAAAAATTCTCCCACATTCCTTTGTATTTCCAGACACTTTCCTTACACTGCTGGATAAACGGCTCCATACCGTAAGCCTCGATCTGCTCCTTGCCGTCAAGTCCAAGTTTCTTCTACTGCTCGACCTTTTTTTCACGGTCAACAAAGTTCAGGTTCGTATCTACTTTCTGATACACGATAAATTCCTCCTGTCTCATAACTGGTAGTATATGAATAATAAAAAAGCGGACGAGTCCGCCTCGAACCCCCTAAATCCCTCAATCGTTGAGGGACTTGTTCCGCTTTGCGCGCCAGATGCAGACTGCCATGGGCAGTCATATTCCGTATGCATCTGGTCGCATCCTCGCGGAGCGTTTTTTGTTTGTTAGGAAAGTTAGTACAGAATGTACTGCTTTCCTAACAAATAAAAAACTCCCGTCCTGTAAAAGGACGAGAGTATACTTCACTTCGCACCACCTCATACACTGTACAGGCAAAATCCTGCCAATACATGCCCCCTTTAACGGCGGGAAACCGTCCGACCCTATTCCCTGTCAGTTTCAGGCTGGAAACTCCGGAGTGATATTCAGCCGTTTCTACTTGCGCCGGGCTTCCACCTGCCCCCGGTTCTCTGAAGCGTTCGATCTCTTCTCAGTCAGTCTGTAATGTCTGCGGCTTACTGTCTCCATCACAGTTTTTACGTGATTGTATATGCAGACTATATTATAAAATGAATAAATTCCTTCTGTCAAGCCTTTTTCAGGAATCGCTTCTGGAAAATCCATTCCTCATCAAACTGCTTGAGGTAAACAGCACCTTATCCAGAACCTCTGTTGTCTTCTCTTGTGTAAAATCAGAAATCTCCTGATTGGCGGCCTCAAAAAACGCTTTCTCATTTTCAGGCTTTTTCTCCATAAATTCCCGGTCAAATTTATTGACCAGCGCATATACCTTACGGTCTACCGCTGCCTGATACCGTTCAATATTGGACTGGTTCTCATAATAATGAGCGTCCGCCAGGGCTCCGATAATCCGGTTTACCCAGTAGAAGCTTTCTGTCGTTGGCTTTACATATGCCTTTGAAAGATATTCCGGCATCTTATCCACATGAGGATAAACAGGAATCATGGCATTAAATACATTGGATCCCACAGCCAGCCACTGAAGAACCTTCAAAGGCTCCGGCATATAAGGTCTGATCTGCACCAGACCCAGAGCATTATTTCTGTTTACGCCAATTGCCCGGTATATACCAGCCTCTTTATTTTTCTTTCCGTATACATCATACGGTGTTCCCTGATAATGATTAGAGAGAACCCATTTCACGTCTTCTACGGTAATCTTTTTTTCCGGAACAAGAGACCATGGAAGGTCATCATCTTCCGGACCATATTCTGCATCCGAACCGTCCCAGGTATAAGTACGGGGATTAAAATAACGAAGCATAGCCCAGGCACGGGGTGTATTGTAAACATGGTCAGAATCGTCATGAGAGCCAAAGGCATCCCGGGGATTAAACTCCTCTTCCGGATCCATGCGAAGATCCAGATGATTTTCTTCTATCAGCTTTCTTAAAGTTCCGGAACACATATGGTTTCTTTCTTCCCTGTAAGCATCCTCCAGATCAAAACTGTCAATTCCAAGCTGGTTTGGCATTACCACATATTCATTATCCGGTACTCTTTTTGCGATCCAGTTATGACCTCCGATGGTTTCCAGCCACCAGATCTCATTCTCATCCTGAAAAGCAATTCCATTCATCTCATAGGTTCCGTAAGTTTCCAGAAGATTTCCCAGTCTCTGTACACCTTCTCTTGCCGAAGAAATATAGGGAAGGACAATCGTTACCAGATCCTCCTCTCCGATTCCGCCTTTGATTTCAGGCTGATCTCCCTGCGCTTTTCTGTAAACCACAAGAGGATCTCCTCCTGCCACTCTTGCATTGGTAGTTAAGGTTTCTGTTGCAGTCATAGACACATTTTTTTCATTGACGCCGTAGGCGCCCCAGATTCCTTCCACTGTATCGCTGTTTGGAAGGTATGTATACTGCACAGGAGCTTCCGGAAGAGGAATCTCTACATGGGAAAGAACAGATTTATAAAGTCTGGGCTGATCTTCCGGCTTCATGACTTCCAGTCTCTTGGCACAAAACTCTCCGGAAGGAGAATCTTCGTTTCTCGCAACAATCGTTGAGCCGTCATAAGAGGCTTTTTTTCCGATTAAAATTGTTGTGCATGGCATAAGTATTTCCTCCTTGGTAAAACATGTAATTACATAAAACTACTATACCAGACAGTTTTTCTTATTTCAATCTGTTCACCGGTACAAATATCCCCGGACCGTCAGTCTGGTCCGGGGATGTGATTTTCATAATTGTCTTCTTATTTTACAATAAAGGATTTTCTCTTGCTGACTACGTCAAAGATAACGGCTGCCAGAAGTACAAGACCCTTAACCACCTTCTGCATGTTCTGGTCAACTCCCATGATACTCATACCAAGGTTCAGAACACCCATCAGAAGAGCACCGATAATAACGCCGGGAACTGTTCCTGTTCCGCCGTATGCAGACGCACCGCCGATAAAGCAGGCACCGATGGCATCCATCTCAAAGCTTGTTCCGGCTGTCGGGTTGGCAGAATTCAGGCGGGCTGTTGTGATCATGCCTGCAACTGCTGACAGAAATCCCATATTCAGATAAGCAAGAAAATAAACTCTGTTCGTGTTGATACCGGAAAGCTTAGTAGCCTTTTCATTGCCGCCTACCGCATAAAAATGACGGCCTACTGTGGTCTTAGAAGCAATATAAGTATACACTGCAATTACAACAGCGATCCATACCAGAGAATTTGGAATACCTTTATACTGTGCCAGACGGAACATAAATGCCAGAACTGCTGCACAGATCACGATCATTTTGATCAGCACGCCGCCGAAAGGCTCTACACGATATCCTTTTTTTGCTCTTGTAATACGGCCTCTGATAACGAGAAGCACATAGATCACACAGACGATCACTCCCACAAGGAAGCAGGTCAGATTAAAGCCTTCTACTCCAAAGAAATCCGGTACATAGTTATTAAACAATGCCAGGAAGCTGTCCGGCATTGGAGCCAGCGTCATACCTTCCAGAACAACATTGGAAAGACCTCGGAATATCAGCATACCTGTTGCCAGAATAAATACATATGCATTTTGTACGATCAGGTTATTGACATTCTGCGGAAGAAGCATTTTTCCTCCTGTATTCACTGTAAACAAAATGATTACCAGTGCAAGTACAATAACCATCGTATATTTTTTCAATACTTCAGAAACTCTGATCTTATTTTCCATGGCTTATTCTCCTCGTATAATAAGTTTGTAAGCAAGTAAAACAGCTTACAGACTTATTCTTTTTTTGGTATAAATGGTAAGGTC
>PPYE01186514.1_pt1 | contig 29087 bp, 19 predicted proteins | sample 1559881 | NCBI WGS metagenome assembly PPYE01 (sample SAMN08240022, study PRJNA423297) | Human gut metagenome, whole genome shotgun sequencing project. | reverse complement strand
CATAGAACGATAAAATGAATAAACGACATTATGAACATACGTTACCCAATATACGAGGGAGTTTATCGAATACTTACAATTAATTTCCCTTTTCGGACAAAGTGCCCGAAAAATGAATAAACAAGCGGTAAACATCTGTTTCACACCCATATATACTGAAACAGATGGCAGTTGTCCTTACTCTCCATGATGCCTTTCCGCTTCAATACCGAATACAAGTCCTCGCACGATTTCATGCCTATGCCGTGCAGCTTTGCCAACGCATTGAATCCGTTCTTCTTGACAAAGCGCAGAAGGTCTTCCAGCAGATAGATGTTATACTCCCTGAGCCTGCGCAGGATTCTCGGAGTTATCTCAAGCACTGCCAGAGGCGTCGACAGCATTTTCAGGTATTCAACGGGGATGCCCCGCTCCTTGAACGGTACGACAACCCTCACCGGTGTCCGGTCGATGTTCCTTTTGGACAGAAGCGACCGGCAGTTTCTGTATCTGATTCTAATCGCCTGAAGCTCCTGCCGCTCCTGCGCCATGGCATCCCAATCGTCCATAATCTCTTCTACCGACCTCTCATACATGGAAGCCAGTTCTTTTGCCGAAAGGCCGTATTTCTCCGCAAGTTCCTGCATGCCGTCTTTCCTTGTCAGCAGCGAGCAGAAAATATCCTGCTCCCTGGGGTCTTTTATCTGCATGGACATCTTCCTGACAAGCCGTTCAAAACTATGCATGCAGTGGTTTTTCTTCTCCATTAAATATTTCATAGTGTTACGATTGTTTTTTGATGTGACTCTCCTCGCGCAGATGGGTCGGGGTTGTGCCGAACTGTTTCTTGCAGTAGCAGGTGAGGTGCGCGGAAGAGCTGAAACCGAACTCCCTGGCTATTTCCCGGAAAGCGATATCCGGGTTACAGATTTTCTCGTGGATAAGTTCGGCTTTCCGTTCCTGCATCCACTGATAGGGACTTTGATTGAAATAGTGCTGGAACTTCCGGTTGAAGGAGCGTTCCGAAACGCAGCACAGACTGGCAAACTCCTTGACGGTCTTTACCTTCCGGTAATTGTTCAGGATAAGGTCCTCGAACTTGCTCCCCATTCCGGAAGCGCCGGCAAAAAAGCCAGCCAGTTCGTTTTTGGCATAAAAGCCGCGCAGTATCAGAATGATTTCCTGCTGTTTAAGAATATGCATGTGCCTGCACAGCAGTCCCGTTTCCAGATAGAACAGCACCTGCCTCAAGGCATGAAGCAGCGGCTTACGGATGGGCAGGGTGTGGTCGTTGGTGACAATAGGTTTCTCATGAGAAATGGAATCGAAATACATCTTGTCGCACACCGTTATTTCCTTGTTCCAGAACAGCAGGAGGCATTCTGCCGGGGTGATGCCCGTCAAGCGGTTCTCTTCCCGCTGAGGTATGAGCAGCATCCTGTTGGCATGCACGGAGATGGTATGCTCCCTGCCCAGCTCTACCAGCACCTCTCCTTTGAGCACGAACAGTACACAGAAGCAACCGTCATTATCAATCCGGCCTTCTTCGTGTGCAGTTAATTCGTACCGTGAAAATCCGCTTTCATACCTCAGTTGATAATTGAAGCAGGAACGATGCTCTGACAAATAAAATAATCTCATTGATAACTTTTTAATTTATACGCCATAATAACGCATCGCTTTTTTAGATTGTTTTTCACAAAAAAGACATTTATTTATAAATTTAAGACTATCGTAAGGTTTCGCAGGGTTTTATAAGTATTTGAAAGGTGTATTGATTCCGCTCATTAGCAGCAAGATGGCTGCCAATAAAGTCAAAGCAAAAGATTATCCCGTTCCACCGTGGAGTAGTTTTCATTCCACCGTGGTGGAACAAAAACTACTCCACGGCAGAACCTATTTATATCGTACATGGCAGGTATCACACTCTTTACTCACTCGCATGTAGTGAATGGGGTGACCATTGTCCATTCGCACCCGTTTAAGAAAGACTCTCCCCATAGTCACACCACAGTCGAATTTCAATTGATTCATTTGCTGAGCCACGTGGCGACTACCGGAGCCGGTATCTTTTTTCTCTCTTTTCAGTTTATTGCTTATCTGCTCTATACCCTTTCGTGGCGTCCGGATAGGGCAGGATACTGTTCGTCCGTCGTGGGCGTGGTATCTTTGCGGGCACCTCCTGCCGGAAGATAAAACCTCTCTCTCACTGCATTATTTAGAAAAATTTATTTAGTAATTCTACTATCCAAAAATGAAAATGAAGAAATATATATTTTTCCTCGTTGGCCTGTGCTGTGCCCTGTTGCCTGCTATGGCCGACCAACCGGAGCTGCTGGAACTGAAAGCGTCTGATGCCAATATTATCGGTCATGTACTCGATAAAAAAACAGGTGAACACCTCTCTTATATAACAATCGCCCTGAAAGGAACTACCATTGGTACGGTGACGGATGCCACCGGACACTATTTCCTGAAAAACCTTCCCGAAGGGAATTTTGTGCTCGAAGCCAGTTCGGTGGGGTATAAAACCATCAGTCGCAATGTCAGTCTCAGAAAAGGAAAGACACTTGAAGAAAATTTTGAGTTGGAAGAAGATGCCGTGGCGCTTGACGGAGTGGTAGTGTCGGCCAATCGCAGCGTGACCAAACGGCGCCTGGCACCTACATTGGTCAATGTGGTAGATATGAAGATGTTTGAGAATACAAACTCGCGGGATGCGTACGATCATGATGGAGACGGTTATTCCGAAATGCCGAAACTTAAAAACCAGACAGTCGGCTTCCGTTCGTTCCTCAAGACAAGCACTTATTCTAAGTTGACATTCGAGTATCATCACTTACAGGAGTTCCGTCGTGGCGGAAACCTGCTGAACCGTCCGCCTCACGAGGCTGACATTGCCGAGCAGATTCAGCACTCTATCAACGGCGGCGGCTTGAAATTCGATTATTTTGCTCCGAATGAAAAACACCGTCTGACCGTTTATACCTCGGCACAGCATACGGACCGCGACAGTTATTATGGCAGCAAAAAAGACCAGAACGCCTATGGAAAGACAACGGACCTGACCTTTATCGGCGGTTCTCAATATGTGTACAGTTTCGGTAAATGCCTTTTCATGCCTGCCGACCTGACTGCGGGATTGGAGTATAACCGGGATAACCTGAAGGACGATATGTGGGGATACAACCGTTATACGAAGCAGACGGTAAATATCGGTAGTGCTTTTTTGCAGAATGAATGGAAAAACGAAAAATGGAGCATTCTGTTGGGCGGACGTCTGGATAAGCACAATCTAATCAACCATGTTATCTTTAGCCCTCGTGCCAATCTCCGTTTCAATCCTTCCGAGGACATTAATCTTCGCTTGAGTTATTCGTCGGGCTTCCGTGCCCCGCAGGCTTTCGACGAAGACCTGCATATTGAGAATGTAGGCGGAACGGTGTCGATGATTGAGCGTGCCAAGAATCTGAAAGAGGAAAAATCTCAGAGTTTCAGCGCCTCAGCCGATATGTATCACCGTTTCGGTGCTTTTCAGGTGAACTTCCTGGTTGAAGGTTTTTATACCAGACTGTCGGATGTATTTGTACTCGAGAACATCGGAGAGCGGGACGGCATTCTTATCAAAGAGCGGCGTAACGGTTCGGGTGCCAAAGTATTGGGACTATCGATGGAGGGAAAAATGGCTTATCTCTCTTTGTTCCAGTTACAGGCAGGAGTCACCTTGCAACAGAGCCGTTATGACGAACCGGAAAAGTGGAGCGAAACGGCACCGGCCGAGAAGAAGATTTTCCGTACACCGAATACCTATGGATACTTTACGGCAACGTATACGCCGATCAAGCCTCTCTCATTATCCCTGTCGGGCACGTACACCGGCTCGATGCTGGTGCAGCACATGGCCGGTTATATTGACAAGGATGTGGCGGTGAATACACGCGATTTCTTCGATATGGGAGTCAAGGTGGCCTATGATTTCAAACTTTATAAGTCGGTGGACCTGCAATTGAGTGCAGGTGTGCAGAATGTGTTCAATGCTTATCAGAACGATTTCGATCAGGGAGTGGAGCGTGACTCCGGATATATTTACGGTCCGGCTGCTCCGCGAAGCTATTTCGCCGGAATAAAGATCAGCTATTAACTCCATTACATTTGAATGGAAACCGATCTGCTGTTCGGTCGAAATGAAAAAGAGCGTAATGAACGGCGTTTACGCCTGCTCATTACGCTCCGAAGTTATAAAATACTATTTACTGGTTTGAGGATATTGGTTGGGGAATGAATTTAGTTATGATTATTCATAGTTCCGTAACCATGGATATACCAATCGGCTATGCTTAACTTTCCGTCATTATCTAATGTAACGTAGATGCGGGCATCACCACCCCAACTGGCACTATATTCATCCATAAACTCTTCAGTCGTTGTCTTTTCCGAATCACTAGCATCCAGAACAACAGTTACGGCTCCTACTGTAGGAGTTGCTTCCGGATCAAAAGTTTCAAAGAAAGAAAGGGTCTTTACAAAATCATCAATATCACCTGGTTGTGCTTCACCAGCCCATTTTACCATATATACCCGTTTTGTATTGTTACCTTTCGTTACCTTCAAATCAGCAGTATACATTCCGGCATCAGTTGATCCGGTTCCTTCAACACTCAAAGTAAGTGCACCGTTACCTGTCCAGTCTGTTGTTGACGGAACTTCCTCTACTGCTTTAGTCTTGATACCGCTACTACCCTTACCTGCCTTGTCTACCAAGTCAATTATCTCACTCAACTTACCATCCTTATCAACAGTTACAGCACGTAAATAATAGGTAGAGCCCGGAGAAGTAATATACAGACCGCCATTATTTTCTTCAGTCTTTAGCTTAGGCAAATCTGCCGTAGCATACTCATGCCAATGCACGTCTCTTGAATCTTCGTCTGCCATTATTGTTTTAAGGTCCAGAGAACCCGGTCCTGTACCCATATCCCACAATACGCGGACAAACTCTACTTTGTCATTGACACTGATATCCACAAGCAGTTTTTCCGGTGTAACCTGGTCGGGGAAAGTTACAGATGTAATCTCTCCGGTTCCATCGTAAACGGGAGTTCCCGTTGTAACAGACTTATAAACAACCTTGCCGATTTTTCCTTCTTTATCGATAGGAATAGCATATACGATGTATGAAGTATTCGGCTCCATATCCTTGCTGGCAAACTCTTTGGAGAACGCTCCGGTATAAGCCAAAGGAACTTCAGCACCCAAGCGGACGATGCTGGCGCAGATTTCCTCCTCAGTCATGTTATCAAAGGACTTACTGCCGCTTGCAATCAAGCCTGCACTCGATTGTCCCACATGTATCCTGCTACAATTGGCATCTGCCGTAAAGGTAGCCTCAAAGCTTCTCATCTTTATCTTGTCTTTAGGAACATCGATGGATACCACTACCTGTCCGGTGATTTCCGGTTCGGGAATGGTAATCTCCTGTGTATAGACTTTGGAATTGCCTTCGGCATCCAGCGCATACACGGCGATAATCATTTTGATTTCGTCCACATCCAGCGATCTCAGGATGATACCCTTGCTCTCGCTGATGTCTTTGTCCTTCAAGGCATATCTCGACAAAGTCCTCTCTGTGAAAGTGGCACTGACATCCGACCAGTTATAAGGCTGCATCGGATAGCTTTCGTCAGGATTCAAAGAAGTCTCGGCATTTTCAATAAAAGTAGCCTCCTTATAAATCTCTACGTATTCCTCCGCTCCGGTTGTAGTGTTTGTCCCCATATAGCCTTTCGGAGTCGCCCCGATTACATACTTGGCACATTTGGCGCTCTTCTTCACCACTACATCCATAGAGAAAGCGGAAAGGTTCTTGACTTCAAACTCCACCAGCTCGGTCATGACGTCCTCGCTCTTGAATGTGAATTCCTTTGAAACCTCCTTGCTCTTGCCCGTTTCATTCTCGGCATAAGCAGTCAGCGTATAAGTCACATCCATATCAATGGGAATTTCCAGCTTAGCTTCTTCCTTACCGGTAACAGCCGTATACGCGGCAGCGCTCTGCCCCTTGGGTTCGCATTTCCAATACCACTTTTCCGTTTCTTCGGAAGGTGTAACGGTTACTACAGCCTTGGCGTTGTCGGCGCTAAGGGCGGGTTCACTCACTGCGATGGTCGGTAAAGCAGGTTTGCCGGGTGTCGGATCGTCTTTGTCGTCCGAGCAACTTGCCCATACGCAAGCAGCCATTGCCAGTATGGGAAGCATCGTCTTAAAAATGTTTTTCATACATCATTAAATAATTAATTAATAAATAAAGAGAAATAATACAATCGAAAACAGGGGGATAATAAGGGAAAAAAACAAAAGAGAGAAAGGGGTTATCACACTGTTATCTTTTTGCAAAATTATAAATAATTTATAAAAACAACATAGAATATATATTTTTTTTCAGAACTTTCTTTATATTTGTTGCAAATTTATCCAAAGAAAGTTTTAAACAGAGGGCTTTTTGTAAATAAAAAATTAACATTATTACAGCATCATTAAAAACAGAAAAGCTACAAGGAACCCCGATGTTATCCTTTAATTGGACTAATATTACAGAAAAACGAAAGCAAACAAAACTGTAAAAAAAATAAAAGGACGGCAATATACACCTGGAAAATGTCTCTTTCCGCTCCAAACTAAAAAACAGAAACATTAAGTATTAATCAAACCATTAAAAGAACAAAAATGAGAAAAGCAATTCTCTTGTTTGTGCTTTTAACACTGTTCGGAATCCCGTACCTGCTGGCACAGGGAGGATTCCGGATAACAGGACAAATCTTATCGGCGGAAGACAACCTCCCGGTAATCGGAGTATCTGTAGTTGAAAAAGGCACAGCAAACGGTGTAATTACCGATATTGACGGTAATTACAGTATCACGGTAAGCAAGTCTCCCGCCACCTTGCAGTATTCGTACGTAGGTATGAAAACAGTGGAAAAACTGTTTACGGCGGCAACCCGTTACAATGTAATTATGGAACCGAATACCGAAATGGTAGACGAAGTGGTAGTGGTAGCCTACGGCGTACGCAAGAAAGGAACCATAGCAGGTTCCGTATCTACCGTAAAAGCGGAAAAGATGGAAAATGTACCGGCAGCCGGGTTCGACCAGGCTTTGCAGGGACAGACTCCGGGCCTGTCGGTCATCTCCAACTCTGGAGAACCCAGCAAGGCAGCCGTATTCCAAATCCGTGGTACAAACTCCATCAATTCGGGCACATCACCGCTGTTTATCCTGGACGGCGTACCCATTGCCAGCTCGGACTTCAACGCCATCAGCCCGGGCGACATCGAATCGATTTCCGTACTGAAAGATGCTTCCTCAACCTCCATCTACGGCGCACGCGCCGCCAACGGCGTAGTGGTAATCACCACCAAACGCGGCCTCTCCATAGACAAGGCCAAGGTTACGCTACGCGCGCAATACGGCTTCTCCCAACTGGCATCCGACGGCAAATGGACCATGATGAACACCCCCGAACGCATACAGTTCGAGAAAGAAATATGCCTAGACACCGGACAGGACTACGAACTGCTCTCACGCACCAACGTCAACTGGCTGAAAGAGATTTTCAACGACCGCGCACCGTTGCAGAACTACGAACTCTCCGTGAACCGCGCCACCGAACGACTGAACTACTACGTTTCGGGCGGATTCTACGACCAGGACGGTATTGCCCAGAACTCTTCCTTCCGCCGTTACAACATGCGTGCCAATGCCGAAGTGAAAGCCAGCAACTGGCTGAAGATAGGCACAAGCACGATGTCTGCCTACGAGGAAGTGCAACAGGCGGAAGAGGGAGACATGGCGATTTATACGCCGATAGCCGGCTCGCGCTTCATGCTCCCCTATTGGAGCCCGTACAACAAAGACGGTTCGCTGGCATCCGAGAACAACGGCACATGGACGGGTACGGGACAGAACCCCATCGAATGGATGGCAAACAACCCGGTAAGCTACAAGAAATACAAAGTACTCTCCACCGTATTCGCAGACATCACCCCGATACAGAACCTGACCGTACGCATACAGTTCGGCGCGGACTACTCGCACTCCACCACTTTCATGCAGTCGTTCCCAAGCTATGTCATCAACAACGAACAGGGTACCGCCGGACGCAACTCGGCGGATGTGCTGAAGCTGAGCGAGACGGCCACCGCCAACTATCGCTGGGCACTGAACGACGACCACTCTTTCAACTTCATGCTGGGGCAAGAGGCCATGGACTACCAGTCCAGCGGTTTCCAAGTGGTAACGAAAGGACAGTCCAGCGACTTCCTTACGAACATCAGCTCCGGTACGCGCGCCTCTTCCTGGGACGACACCACCAGTGCATACTCCTACCTCTCGTTCTTCCTTCGCGGCGAATATAACTACAAAGACCTGTATTACGGCGAAATGGCCGTACGTACCGACGCCTCCTCGCGTTTCGGCAAAGACCACCGCTGGGGTATGTTCTGGTCGCTCGGCCTTATGTGGAACATCAAGAACGAACCGTTCCTGAAAGACATCGAATGGCTGACGGGAGCACAAATCGCACTCAGCACCGGTACATCGGGCAACTCGGAAATACCCTACTACGACCACCTGGCACTCGTTTCCGGCGGTCCGAAGTATAACGACGAAGCCGGTATCTACCCCAAACAGAGCGGCAACGAAGAGCTGAGCTGGGAACAGACCTGGTCCAACAACATCGGGCTGCGCCTGGGCTTCTTCAACCGCGTCAACCTCGACATCGACTTCTATCACAAGAAAACCACCGACATGCTGATGTCCGTACCCGAAAGCTATGCCATTACCGGCGAGGGCTACCGCTGGGACAATATCGGAGCGATGGTGAACCGGGGCGTGGAAGTGTCGGTCAACAGCGACATCATACGCACCAAAGATTTCACCTGGAACCTCAACGCCAACGTGTCCTACAACAAGAACAAGCTGGTGGAACTGTACAACGGCGTGCAGGAGTACGTAAACTCCACCACCGGACTGAAATTCGTCGTGGGACATCCCGTACACGAATATTTCCTGAACCGCTACGCCGGCGTGAACCCCGCCAACGGCGATGCCCTGTGGTATACCAAGGACGGCGAACTGACCACCGAATTTAACGAAGGCGACAAGGTGATGACCGGAAAGACGTTCGACGCCCCGTGGGCGGGCGGCTTCGGCACGACTTTCGCATGGAAGGGGCTTTCGCTGTCGGCACAGTTCAGTTGGATGGCCGACCGCTGGGTGATGAACAACGACCGCTTCTTTGAAGAGAGCAACGGACTGTACAGCACCTATAACCAGTCGCGCCGCCTGCTGTACGACCGCTGGAAGAAACCGGGCGACATCACCGACATCCCCCGCTACGGCGTGACGGCGCAACTGGACGACCGCTTCCTGGAGAACTCCTCGTTCCTGCGCCTCAAGAACCTGACACTGGCATACGCACTGCCGCAACCGCTGCTGAAAAAGACCAATTTCTTCACCTCGGCACGCGTGTACCTGCAAGGACAGAACCTGCTGACCTTTACAGGATTCACCGGACTCGACCCCGAAATGTCGAGCAACATCTACCGGGCACAGTACCCGGCTTCGCGCCAGTTTACGCTGGGCATCGAAGTTTCATTCTAAACCTATCAAGCAAAAGAAAAATGATTAAGAAATTCAAACTATACATCATACTGATTGCCATGGCAGTGTCGTCCGCTTCCTGTCTGGACAAGATGCCGGAGGACGGGATTCCTTTCGACAAGTCACTGCAAACGGTATCCGACATAAACCTCGCGGTTATCGGTATCTATGATGCTTTCAGGAGCAATTACCTCTACTCGGGCAACCTGACACTGCTGCCCGACATACAGACCGACCTGGTGTACGGAGTGAACGGCAACACCAACATCTACGGCGACATCTGGCGCTGGAAAGAAATCAAACCCACCAATACCGACATCGAAGCCGTGTATGGTGCGTTGTACGAAGTGATCAACCGCTGCAACTTCATGCTCGACCGCGCGGACGCCGTACGGAAAAAGACCACCGACGACAAAGACCTCGACAAGCTGGACCAATGTTGCGGAGAGGCTTACTTTGCCCGCGCACTTGCCTACTCGGAACTGGTGAAACTCTTCTGCAAGGCATACGAAAGCGACGAGGACGCCGCCGGCCAGTTGGGAGTTATCCTGAGCCAACACTATCTGGGCGATGAAACCATGAGGCGCGCTTCGCTGAAAGACTCCTACCAATTTATCCTCGACGACCTCGACCGTGCGGCAGAGCTGCTGGAACTTGAGGAAGACTTCAATACCGATACGCAGGGAACACTGTACGACAGCATCTACTTCAACGAATATACGGTGCATGCCCTCCGCGCCCGCGTACTTCTCTATATGAAGCGGTGGGACGAGGCCATCAAGTATGCCACCAAAGTCATAGACAGCGGTTACTACTACCTGTCGAGCTGCACACAGGCAGCCACTTCGAGCGCAAGCTACTACAAATACATGTGGACCAACGACTTCTCCACCGAAGCCATCTGGAAAGTGGGCTTTACCATCAATTCCTACGGCGGCGCGCTGGGACAGGTATTCGCCAACTACGACTACAGCAGCGTACGTCCCGACTATGTACCGGCAGAATGGGTCATCAACCTGTACGACCTGAACGACCTGCGTGTCTCCACTTACTTCCAGAGCTTCACCACCGGATACAGCCACGGACTTACCTGGCCGCTGCTGATTAAATATTTCGGCAACGAATCGTTCGTCAATTACAACATCCTCCACGTCAGCATGCCGAAAGTGCTCCGCCTGTCGGAACAGTACCTTATCCGTGCAGAGGCGTATGTACAGCAGGAACATCCCGACTACGGCAAGGCGGGAAGCGACATATCCGTGCTCCGTACGGCACGCTATGCCTCGTACGGAGGTTCCACCGCCATGAACAAGGAAAATGCAATGGATGTCATCGAACAGGAACGCGTAAAGGAACTCTACATGGAAGGCTTCCGCCTGCACGACCTGAAACGCTGGCACAAAGGATTTGAACGTAAGTCCCAAGACCAGTCGCTGTCCAACGGCAGCAGCCTGAAAGTGGAAAAAGACGACCCGCTGTTTGTATGGCCCATACCCCAGCACGAACTGGATGCGCCCGGCTCGGAAATAGAACCTAATGAAAGTAACAAATAAGCCCAAAGATTTATGATAATGAAGAAACTATTAACCGGATGTATGGTAGCCCTCGCCATCCTGGCAACTCTGACAGGACTTGCCGGATGCGACCAGGACAAGGTGCTGTACAACGGACGCAACTACCTGATGTTCTCCGACACGCTTTACCACTATGCCGTACAGGAGAGCAACGAGAAGTTAGAAGTCCCCGTATCCGCTACCCGGCGGGCCGACTATGACCGCACGTTCGCCGTAGAAGTGGTGGACAAGGAAAGCAATGCCGTGGAAGGAAAACACTATAGACTTCTTTCCAACACCGTAACCATCAAAGCGGGTGAAGTGGCCGCCAATGTCGAAATAGAAGGTGTATATGAGAACATCGGAATCAACGATTCGCTCGGATTCGCCCTGCGGCTGATTATCCCCGATGTGGAGCAATGGCACAAATACGGCACGGAAACCAAAGTGGTGATGCAGAAGGCATGCCCGTTCGACATCCATGCCTTTACCGGATACTGCAAGGTTACCTCGACATTTTTCAACACCTATATGGAGAATACGACCCTGCGCCTGATTACTTCCGAAATCGTGGAAGGAGAAGAGAACACGATTGTGCTGCACGGACTGTACTTCGACGGATACGACACCAAGCTGAAATTCAACAACGAGGATATACTTGACCCAAGCATCGAAATGGAAGAGCATGTCTGCGGCAACACCGCCGAACTGTTCAATACCATACACGGCAACGGCAAGCTGGTCATGACACAACCCTCAAACGCCCCCGCCTACTTCAACACCTGCGAGAAGTTTATCTTCCACTACGTCAGCATCCGTGTAGATAACAAGGACGGTTCGCTTGTGGGCGTGGTGGATACCCCCGCCAACATCATCGAGTGGATTAGCGAAGCGGAAGCCGAGAAACTGAAAGAACAAGGATATTAACCCCATAACCATCATACAATTATGAAAATAGCAGAACTGAAAAGTATGAGCCGTATCATGGCATTGGCCATGATGATTATCGCAACATTCACCGCATGCTCGGATGACGACGGCGAAGGAAACAAGCCCATTGTATTCCCCGGACTGAAAAACATAAACTGTGCCGCCGGTGAAACAGCCGAAATATCTTTTGAGACAACCGCCGACTGGGAGCTGTCCAGCAGTGCCGGATGGTGCAAGTTCCAGAACGGCGAATTCCTGGAAAGCCTCATCTATGGAAAGGCAGGAAAGCAGACCGTAACCATCGCAACATCAGCCGACGGACAGAGCCACAACGAAGACGCCGTGGCTGAAATCACCCTGAAGATTGGCAACGAATCGCAAATCATCTATAAGGTGACACGTGCCAGAAAAGAGTATGCCGACCTCATCGTCAGCGACGAAGCCGGTAATGTATACGACAAGACCCATCCGCTGACAATCAAGGGCAACACAGCCTCCTCGCCCGTTTATACCGTTATCAAGGCAGAGGCGGAAAGCGGTGTAAAGATAGGCTTCACCAATCCGGAATGGCTGAGCTATACCATCGATGAAAAGGCGGGAACCTACCAGTTCACCTTCAATACCGAGAACACAAGCGGACTGAATCCCAAGTATCCGATTGCCGCAGGTACTTATACCCTGACTTTCGTTACAGAAGATGCCGCCACAGCCCAAACGGACAAGGTGCGCAAGGTGGAGATACCCGTCGTGTACGAAGGATTGCAACGGGATGCCATCGCCATCAGCCCCACCTATCTCAATGCAGTAGCGAGCGTATCCGGCGAGGAATTATCAGACGATAACGGAATCGTAGAGAATATGCAATCGACCATTACAGCGTACAATGATGAATTCCAACCTGTAATATTCGCTGCTACGAAAAGCATCAATGAAGACGGGGAGGTAGAGTTTGCCTATGATTTCAGCAGTACGGTAAGCTGGCTGCACGCCGTTACAGGAACAGGCGACAATAAGGACAAGGTAACGGTTACTGTCGACCCCAATAAAAATACCGAAGAAAGAACTGCCACCGTCATGGTATTCCCCAAAGCCGTTTATGATGAAATAAAAAGCAACTGGGCAGGCCACCTCATCGACGAAAACTCGGGAGACATCAAGGTAAGCTATGCAAACAACATCATGACCAGTATAACACAGGAAGCCTGGCAGGAACAGGGTGAAAGAATCAAATTCCAGGCACTGTTTATGTATGCGTACGATTACGACCAGACCGGCTTCAGAAACATAAAGGATTTCTTTGAAGGTGCTTTCGTCAGATTCGAAGACTTAAAGAATTCGACCGATGTCAGTTCATATAATGTAACCGACAACAATGTATGGAAAGCCTCAGTTCCCAAAAGCCTGCTCAAAAAGTTCGATGAAATGGGAGAACCGGGATACGGTCCGGGCAAACTGATATTCGAAGCCGTTGATGCCGCCACCAACCAGGAAATAACGGAGAAAACCTCTTATGAGAATATTTCGTCCGAGAAAATGGCAGGACAGGCCTGGTCTCAGGATGCGCTCAAATTAGTACGTATCAACGGAATAGGTATCTCCTTTGACAATACCTGCTACGAAACGTACGACAACGGCTACCAACTGGTGGTTAAAGGCGAAGAAGGTACAACCCTTGCGCTCTGTATCGTAGAAGTGTACGACGATACGCAAGAGTAAACAAACTTCTAACGGAATACGTACAGGCAATCACTGTAACTCAAACTACAGAAAAGAAAAAATAAATGAATTCACAGAAAATTATAAAAGGAAAACTGTTTCTTGCAGTACTTGTCACCATGCTATGCGGCATGGTGGCAGGCGGATGCTCCGACGACAAGGATGAACTGGAAGGCAAGCAATACGGCTACGTACAGTTCAAGCTCTACAAGTCATCGTCCTATACACAAGAAGAGAAAACCCGGACGGATGCGGTGTCTACCCGCGCCTCCGGGCTGGACAAGCTGATTGATGCCCAAAAGGTGGAAATCGAAATGCAGCACAACGGCATGAGCATCACCCAGACGCTCGTTCTGAACGCCTATAACGAAAACAATGCCGAATACGGCATGCGAAGTGAAAAGCTGAAACTGCTGACAGGAAGTTACAAAATCATAGGGTATAAGCTGTTCGACAAACTGGATGAAGTCATTACCGGCATATCAACCGGCGAGGACGAGACCTTCGAAGTCGTTTCACGCGGGCTGACCACCAAAGACCTCGTTACAGACTCGCAGACACGCGGAACGGTAACTTTCAAGTTGGTAAAGGACGGACTTTCCACACGTGCCGCCGGAGACCCGGACATCGATTACCTGTTCAGCGACATAAAGATTATCGATGTAACGGTGACCAATACATTTACACGCGTACCCGTCACCATCAAAAATCTGAAGGTTTCTTATAAGGAAGAATACGAGGAACACCCGAATCCGGACTACACCGATGACAGCAACCAACACAAGGACAAATATAAAGATATAGGAACCGCCAAATGCGATTCTGTCGTATGGCTGCCTGCCGGAACTTACCAGGTGACCTCTTATACTATCTATAAGAAGAGCGGCATTGCAGTTACCACCCTCGATTCCAGAAGCCAGCTTGCAGGAGAGATGTTCAGCATCGAGGACAACAAGCAAACGGACGATGCTATCGTTCCCATCCAGTTGTCGCCGACAGCAGCTTACATCAAAGATTACATTGCACTGAAAGCCATCTGGGAAGCGCTCGACGGAAAAAACTGGAGTTATAACGGCGAAACAAATCCCGCCGGGACAACCTGGAATTTCAACAAAGAAATAGATATGTGGGGCAACCAGCCGGGTGTATCGCTGGATAACAAAGGACGCGTCATCAGCCTCTCGCTCGAAGGGTTCGGAGCCAAAGGCAGAGTACCGGACGCCATCGGCCAGTTGACGGAACTAAGGGTACTGTCTCTCGGTTCGCACAACGAAAAGCTGGGCGGCAGACTGTTCGGTACCGGTGGAATAACTCCGGATATGAGCGACGCGCAAAAACAGAAGATGCGTATGCACTACAAGGAACTGTTCCTTGACTATGACCCCAGAGAGAACCTGTCGGAACTCCTGCAGGACGGCATCAACCGCGACCCGCAACTGCCCGATATAAAGAAGAGCAGCCGCATTGATATGAAAGATGTACAGATAGGGCAAACGACCAATAAAATTACTTTCATTTCAAAAGCCGTCATGCGGTTGAAGAACCTGCAACAGTTCTACATAGCCAATTCGCCTATCAAGGCAGAGGATATTTGCAAGGAGTGGGAAAATGCCAATTCCGAATATGCCCGGTCGTACGAAGCAGAAAGCGGTTCATGGCTCTGGAGAAATCTTACGGAACTGACGGACATGGAGCTTTACAACTGTCCAAACCTCACGAGGCTGCCCGACTTCCTGTTCGAGCTGCCCGAAATTCAGTTGCTGAATATTGCCAATAACAAAGGTATCGACGGGCTGAACGGAGCAAAAGACGGAACGGGTGAGCAACTGACCGCCGACTGGAAAAAATTGGCAGATGCTCCCGTAGGCGCCAAACTCCAGATTCTCTATCTCAGCTACAACAACCTGACGAAATTCCCACCGCACGCATCGCTGAACAAGATGAGGAAGCTGGGACTGCTCGACTGTATCAATAACAACCTGACAGGGAAACTGGAAGCCTTCGGCAAGGAGGTAGAACTCACCACCCTGACTTTGAACAACAACCGGATTACCGAAATCCCGGAAAACTTCTGCGGGTTCACCGACCAGGCGGAGGATTTGAGTTTTGCACACAACCTGATAGAATACATCCCCAATATTTTCGATGCGGAATCTATCTACACAATGGGTTCTGTGGATTTCTCATACAACCGGATAGGAAAGAATGACGGGAAAAACATCAAGTGTGATTTGGATGACTTCAAGGGGATTAATGCCGCTACGATAAGTCTATCGAACAACCTGATAAAGAACTTCCCTACGGAATTGTTTGCCAAAGGGTCGCCTATCTCTACCATCGACCTGAGCAACAACCTGATGACAGAGATACCGGAGAACTCTCTGAAATCTCCTGAAGGCAACTATAAGAACACGCATCTGCTGACCGTTATCGACCTGCGCTTCAACAAGCTGACAAAACTCTCGGACGACTTCAGGGCAACCACGTTGCCTTACCTGAAAAATATGGATATCAGCTACAACTGCTTCTCGAAATTTCCGACAGCCCCGCTGAACAGCAGCCAGTTGCAAGCCATCGGCATCCGTCACCAGCGCGATGCCAACGGCAACCGCATCCTGCGCGAATGGCCGACCGGAATTACGACCTGTCCGAGCCTGATTCAGTTACAGATAGGTGCAAACGACATCCGTAAAGTCAATGAGACATTAACCTCGCAACTGTATATCCTGGATATCAAAGACAATCCGAACATCAGCATCGATGTAACAAGCGTATGCTCGCAAATCAGGGCAGGCAGGTATAAACTGATATATGACAAGACTCAGGATATACGCGGCTGTGATGCATTAGACATTAAACGATAAACCCAATAAAGATTCTATCAATGAAATATGTATATAAAATAATACCGGGAGTGATTCTTTTCATGGGACTGGCAGGTGCATGTAAAGACGATGATAGCACAAGTATCCCCGGTGGCATTGCAGTGGATAAGGAAGAAATAACAATCGGTCCGGAAGGTGGAACCGAGCAGATTGCCGTTACCTCTTACAGCAACTGGGTTGCCGGAGCATCCAAACCATGGATTTTCGTATCACCGGCCAACGGTTCCAGTTCGGCGGAATGCCAGCTTGCCATCGACTCTACCTTAGAGAACACGGCACGCACTTCACAAATCCGTTTCGCCTTGGAAGGACAGGAAGCCAAGCTGATTACCGTTACCCAATTCGGCTTCGGCAAGCAAATCATAGTCAAAGAACCGGATGTGAAAATAGAAAGTTCGGCAGCTTACGACAAGCGCCTTTTCGAGGCAGTCATATCGAGCAATGTCAACTTCCTGATAGACAAGGAGAACATTGAGTACTCCTTTGCCGAAGCGGAAACAATGACCGATGAGGACAAAGTGGAATTCGAGGCAGACAAGACCGGCTGGATTACAACCCCCAAAGACACGGAACTGAAACTGAACCTCGACCGGAAAGCACGTCCGCGTACCGTCAAAGCCAAATTCCGCTGGGAAATGAATACAACTCCCTACACCCGGATAGCCAAAATACGTTTTGTTCCGCAAAACCCGGGAGAAGACCAGCTGGTGGACGACAACGGCAACCCTATCGAAGCGTTCATCCTGACAGTAACCCAAAAGGCAGCGCCCAAAATCGAGGATAACCGTTCGGGCGACTCGTTGGCCATTATCACCATTAACGAGAAAATTCAGAGTATGATATCGTTCGATACGAGCGAGAACATGCAGAACTGGGATTATGTAACCTTATGGGAAGCTACCGACAAGGATATACCCGAAGGAGCGGTGGGACGTGTACGTTCCGTTAAATTCTCCCTGTTCAACCTGCAGGAAGGCGAAATATTGCCTAAAGAAGTACGTTATCTCAAGTACCTGGAATCCTTCGAAATCCAAAGTAATTCCAACAACCAGACACGTATCGTTTCGCTGGGCGAGGAAATCTGTGAACTGAAATACCTGAAATCGCTGACTGTATTCGCCTATGGTATGGAGAAACTGCCCGACAACTTCATTAAGTTGGGAGGCAAGGTAGACAAAAGTTATCGGGGACTGGAGAAGCTGAACCTGTCGGGCAATAATTTCCCGTCGCTGGCTGCCATTACCGAAGTAGTAAACGAAGAAAACTTCCCGGAACTTTATGCCTTCAACCTGACCGGATGCCGCCGGAGCGACTCTTATTCCGACCTGAGCCAAGGTTCTTCTTATAACGGAAGACCCCTCGGACTGCATATCGACATCACTTCAGGAGCAGAGAAAGAAGCATTCCTGAAATTGCTTACCTGGGACAAATTGAGAAGCCTGCGGCTCTCCTACAATTTTATAGAAGGACAGCTTCCTACGGACGATGAGGTGGATACCGCACTCCAAAAAGCCGGTAAACCGACCCGCTATCAGGACGATGACTTTTCCAATAATAAGGACGACTATAAGGACAAACTGGTAGGCGACACCTGTATCTGGCTGAAAACCGGTGACAATACCGTTGTATTTACCGAAACCGGTGGCAACGCCCTGTCGGTAACCGGAAAGGACGTTCCGCGCGTACTGCCGAAAGCACGTTCCTTCTCCATCAACCTGAACTTCCTGACCGGTCCGTTGCCCAAATGGATTCTATTCCACCCATACTTTGCAGAATGGGGGCCGGAAATACTGCTTTTCAACCAGCAGGAGAACGGTAAGAACTCTGCAGGAGCCAAAGTGGGATTCAACAATATCGATGCTATAAAATTCAACTTCGAATATTACTACGGCAAAGAAAAATCTATTGACGCCAAAGTAAACGGAGTAGCCTACCCGTGGTACTACCAGCGTTATGTGTCAACATCCAACTAAGCTCCGGACAGGTACTTATTAACCAGATAATTAAAAAAAGACAATGAAGAAAAAATTCTTATACAACGCACTCATCATCCTGGCGCTGACTGCTTGTACGGAGCAGGATATTATCGAACAGCCGTCCACCCCGAACGGGGGGACGGAAGTCCGGCTTCCCGCCGATGTCAACTCGGGTGAACTGTTAATCAAGTTCAAACCCGAAATGACCGATATCCTCGACCGGACAATGACCCGTGCAACAGGAAGCGGCGGAGCGATGACCCGCTCAGGCATCCCCTCGACCGATGAAGTGCTGGAGATTTTAGGCGGATACCATTTCGAACGTATTTTCCCGATAGACAGCAAGAACGAAGAACGTACCCGCATAGCCGGCCTGCATCTGTGGTATCAGGTAAAATTCGATGAAGATACCGACTTGCAGGAAGCGGCAAAACGCCTTTCCGCACTGGGAGAAATCTCAAAAGTTCAGGGAAACCAGCGTATCAAACGTGCCTATGATGTTAAAAACCGCCGCAGCTATATCAGCCAGTCCGCCCTGCAACAGCGGGCTGCCACCCGTAGCGGAGTACCGGCTGGAAGATTTTCGGACCCCGGACTTCCCTATCAATGGCATTACATCAACTCCGGTCAAAACGATTTCGACAAGCAGAACAACGCAGGCGAAATCATCGCCGGGTCGTCTGCCGGATGCGATACCGGTTGCTATGAAGCATGGCAGAAATGCACAGGCGATCCGTCCGTTATCGTTGCCGTACTGGACGACGGCGTGATGTACACGCACCCCGACCTGGCAGACAATATATGGGTGAACGAGGGCGAAGAGCTCCGTGCCGGGACAGATGCCGACGGCAACGGATATAAGGACGATAAATACGGCTATAACTTCGTAACCAATACTGCGAACATTTCGTGGACAGACGTGGAGAATATAGGCCATGGAACACATGTTTCCGGTACGATTGCCGCCATGAACAACGGAGAAGGAGTCTGCGGCATAGCCGGAGGAGACGGAACGAAGAACTCGGGTGTAAAGATTATGATTTGCCAGGTCTTTTCCGGCAACAACAGTGTAAGCCTGAACGGAGAAGCCAAAGCCATTAAGTATGCTGCCGACAACGGAGCTGTTATCCTGCAATGCAGTTGGGGTTACAACTCTGCCGAAGCGAATGAGGTGGAAGGATACACTCCCGGACCCGCCACAGAAAAAGAATGGGCCGATACTTATCCGCTGGAAAAAGAAATTCTGGACTACTTCATCAACAATGCAGGCTCTCCGAACGGAGTAATAGATGGCGGCATCGCCGTGTTTGCATCGGGCAACGAATATGCGGGAGCCTCCGGTTTTCCGGGAGCTTACTCCAAATGCGTCACCGTAAGTGCGGTTGCCGCAGACTTTACGCCTTCTTCTTATACCAACTTCGGTACGGAAGTAGATGTATGTGCCCCGGGAGGCGATACGGAGTATTATAATGCCATAGGACAGGAAGATGATGAGTTTTGGGAGAACAATGAGGTTTCCGGCTCCATTCTTTCTACCATGATTCGGAACGGAAGTCCGGCCTATGGTTATATGGACGGTACTTCAATGGCATGCCCGCATGTATCGGGTGTGGCTGCATTGGGTTTGTCGTATGCCGTGAAACAGCGCCGTCATTTCAAGGCAAGTGAATTCGTGGCATTGTTGAAAGAGTCTGTAAAACCGGTTGATAATTGGTACAGCAACGGTAAAAAGAAAACATATTACCGTAACCACAACTCGCCCGCCGCCACTCCTGCCGTCATGGATTTATCGAAATACATCGGCAAAATGGGTACGGGAATGGTAGATGCAGGAATATTGCTGAGCAATATCGAAGGAAGCGGTTCGGATATGAAAGTGCCGAATGTGTACGTTGCCGAAGGAGGCACATCGACCGTAAACCTTGCCTACTACTTTGTAAACGGTGAAAAGCTGACCTATACCTGTACATCGGACGATGCCGCCGTGGCAACGGTTACCGTCAGCAACAACCTGATGGAAGTAACCGGCGTAAAAACCGGCGCCACACACATCACAGTGAAGGTAAGCGATGGAAGCGCACAGACAATCACCGTCACCGTACGCCAAAATGCCGGCGGCAACGGCTGGATGTAATTTAATGTAATTGATTAATGAAACTAATTACTTGGATAGTGTTATTGATATTTGCCCGTGTCCCTTGGCTGCAAAAAGCCGACTCGCTGATAAACCCGCCACTGATGCAGCAGGCGGAATCCATACTGCGTTTCGACAAAAGCACACTGGAGATCGGAACGCTGACCGAGGATGATGCTCCGCAGGCCTGCCGCTTTACGGGCAGGAACATAAGCAAGGAAGCCGTTACCGTCACCAAGGTACGGACCACCTGCGGATGTACGGCAGCGGAACTGCCTGCCGGAAAGATACTGCCGGGAGAAACCGCTACGATTGTACTGACTTTCCATCCGAAGAATCATCCCGGAACGATAGATACGGACGCATTCGTCTATCTGTCCTGCTCGGAAAAGCATCCCGTGGCACGCCTTACCCTGACCGGGAATGTTCTTCCCGGAGCAGATGAATGGGCACGCTACCCGTATGCAATGGGCAGACTGAGACTGAAACAGAACCGGATGGAATTTCAGGAAGTGATGCCCGGAAAGCGACCTTCCGAACGGATTCTATGCGGAAACAGCGGAGACAAGCCGCTGCGCCTGTCGGCACTTGTCATCCCGAAGTTCGCAACTTTCCGGACAGAGCCGGAAGTAATACAACCGGGCAGTGAAGCCGACATCGTGGTAACGGTAGACGCCTCACTGATTCCCGCCGGAAAGGAAAAGACATTCACATTCCCGATTATCATCGAAGGAGTGGATGCCCGACCGTCGGACCGGACCCTGAATATAAAAGTAAACTATACCAAGTAACGATAAAAAAACAAGAAACCCGATATGAAGAATATTTTCAAACTAACGGCTTTGGCAGTCTTTCTGTGCTGCCTTGTGTCCTGCGATGACGATGAGCCGATAATACCGACCCTGGAAGTGACTCCCGCCAACCTGAACGGTACGTGGGAACTTTCCGAATGGAACGGAACTCCGCTGGCGGAAGGTACATACTGCTATATAACCTTCAACCGCAAGGAACAGACTTTTGAAATGTACCAGAAGTTCGACAGCATGTACGCCCGCTACATCACCGGAAGTTTCAGTATCAAAAACGACCCTTATCTGGGCGCCGTCATCAGCGGAGAGTATGATTTCGGCAACGGTGAATGGAACAACAAATACATCGTAACCGACTTACTGGAAAGCGGTTCGATGATATGGACGGCGAAAGACAACGAGAACGATGTAAACAAATACATACGTTGCGAGAAAGTACCGGAAAACATTATTGCGGAAGCAAAAGTGGACAAGGGCGAGTAAAGCAGATTTTTCAGTTTTTTTTTCATAAATTTTCACTCTAACAATTATTTGTGGGGAGTCTGTGAGGATTCCCCACAAGTGCGTTTGCACTACTCCTTCATATGCTTCTTCAAAACCGGATACAACACTTCCGCATAACGCATAAAACCTAAATCCGTAAAATGAACACCGTCTACGGTAGCCTCTCCATCATGGCCGATAATATCTTCGGAAGAGAGCAGGTAGATGTTCTTCTCTCCCCGCTTCTTCAGAGACTGGAACACAGCCTGCAAAGTCTCGTTCTTATCCTTCACTTCTCTGGCTACGGTCCTGTTAAAACGGGAATGGGTAAATATAGGATCCTCCACAAAAAGTACAGGCGTATCAGGATGCTTGCTACGGATAATGGAATAGAACTCACCGGCACGTTCCTGTATCTGCTCCACACTGGCATTCGGAACAAAATCAAGCACAAATACGGAAGCATCCACACCCGCCATCACATGGGCAATCTCCAAATCCAATAAAGCATTGCCGCTAAATCCCAGATTGATACACTCCCGATTGAGCCAACGCTCCAGGATATTGGTATGCGCCATACCCGGACGGGAAGCGCAGCCTCCCTGCAGAATGCTTGTTCCGTAAAAGACAACCGGCTTCTTACGTACCGGCAGTTCCGTTACCGGCCCGCTGATTTGAGACAGCGAATCGATGCCGATGGAAAGAGAAGTCACCCCGTCGTATAAAGAAAGGAATAAAAGATATTCACGCTCTTCGGGCAGCATATCCTTCACGATGGTTGCCTCATTCACCTTTCCTTGCGGACGCCCGCTTCCGGCAAACAGCCACTTCCCGTCTTGCAGGCAATACAAATCAAGCCCTTTAATGCCCGTAGGGGTCATGTGATTCATATTCCTGTTGAGCAGTACCTCCCATTTGGCGGCAATCCGGGTGGAATTGGAACGGAAACGTACGGCAAGCCCGGCACTGTTACGTCCCAACTCCCATAGAGGCTTACGGGAGATATTCCGTAAAGAGTCCGGCAAACGTTCGTAGCGTGTAAGGGTTGTCTCGGTGGCTTTTCCTAAAAGAGGAAAAGCGGAAGCGTCGTGATAGACGATTTGTGCATTGGCAGAGATAGCCAACAGCAGGCATAAGAGAAAAGATTTTGTTTTCATAGCAGTTAAATAATATATGGAATAAGGGTTTCGGAGACTGATACTCAAGTCTCCTGTCCCTTATTCCATATAAGCTTTATTACAGATGATGTTAAGAATCCGTTTGAATTTTGTTCAAAAAGTATTTTCCAAAAGTGAAAAGTATCATTTCTTTTCAGCCTGCGCCCATTCTTTAGCCCCTTGCTCTTTCAGCTTGGCAGTAAACGCCTTTGCCTTTTCCATAGCGGCGGCTTCTTCTTCGGGAGCGGCATAAGCATGCTTATACCCTTTCACCACGTTCCACTCGCCACGGGTAAAGTCGGGGAATGCCACCGGAGCGCAATTATTGTCCATGGAAAGTTCTCCTAACTCTGCCAGGCAGCACCACTCTGCCAAATCGTATACATCCATATCCAAAGGCAAACCGTTCTGCAGGCAATAAACCAGACGGCTATCCATGATAAAGTCCATACCGCCGTGACCGCCCACTTCTTTTGCCATCTCACCGTATTTCTTCAAAATAGGATGCTGGTATTTGGCTACAAGCGCTTCCATTTCCGCTTCCGGCAAGAAACCGTGCGAGTTCAAGTCATCTACCTTAGGCTGTACCCCCGAAGCAGTCAGTTGGTCGGCATCGAGCGCATACCCCTCTACGGGATACTTATTGGCAAATCCTTTCGAACCGGTCAACTGATACAGACGGTTATAGGGCTGGGGAGTCATCACGTTATGCTGTATCTCAATCACCTTACCGTTGGCGGTACGAATCAGCGTGGTGGTATGGTCGCCATTGCGGAAGCTATTGCAGGCAGAATCCGTCCTTGCCTCGACCAGAGCCTTTCCCACAACCGATTTGGTATCCATGGCAACCAGTGTCTGCATACGGTCGCCGCGGTGAATGTCGAGCGCCTGTGCCACAGGGCCAAGGCCGTGAGTAGCATACACATCGCCGCGATGCTTCATGTTGTAATCCAGACGCCAGCCCAGCTTGTCGCCCTCGCCGTTCTTCCAATAATGATTCCAGAACGGGCTCAGGTTATGGATATACGCACCCTGCGCACGGATTACCTCACCGAATACGCCCTGCTGCGCCATATTCAGCGTATTCATCTCGAACCAGTCGTAGCAGCAGTTCTCCAGAATCATACAGTGCTTGCGGGTCTTTTCACTCATGTCGACCAAAGCCCAGCACTCTTTCAGATTCATGGCGGAGGGCACTTCGATGGCTACATTCTTGCCGTTCTCCATAGCGCACATCGCCACGGGGAAGTGATGCAGCCAGTCGGTGGCGATATAAACCAAATCTATATCATCGCGCTTGCAGAGTTCCTCATACCCCTTTTCGCCGGAATATACGGCTGCTTTGGGCAAGGATGCCTGCTTCAGATATTTCTGGCATGCCTCGGCACGTCCTTGTTCGTAATCGCAAAGCGCCACGATCTGCGTACCGGGGATATGGGTAAACCGCTCCACAGCTCCGGGGCCACGCATTCCCAAACCTACGAAACCCACGCGCACCACCTCCATTTTAGGCAGTGCCAGACCTATCACGCTTTTCCGGTCTGCCGGACGTTGGGGAGTTTCAACAACAATCGTTCCATTCTCCCACTGCCACTGAGTTCCTTTGTCGTTTGTCTGCACAGTGGATGTCGGTGAAGAACAGGCGCATAATGCAACACATGCGCCCAATAATAATACTTTCAAGCTCTTCATGCTTCTCAAATTTAAAGTTAATCGATACAGATACCTCTTTTCGCTGTTCCGGTCTATTTATGTGTCTCCACAATCTTGGTAGGCGCCATTTCCATATTCCGGCGGTCAACCTGGCGGACTACGGCAGCAGCCAGTTGCAGGAACGCGCGTCCGGTCACGGTATTCTCGTCCAAAGCGACGGGAGTACCCTTGTCACCGCTCTCACAGATGCTTTGCACAATGGGAATCTGCCCCAGCAGAGGAACGTTCATCTGCTCCGCAAGCTGCTTGGCGCCTTCCTTACCGAAGATGTAGTACTTGTTCTCCGGCAGTTCGGCAGGCGTAAACCACGCCATGTTCTCTACCAGACCGAGGATAGGCACGTTCACCTTATCATTCGTAAACATGTTGATACCTTTGCGGGCATCGGCCAGAGCCACCGCCTGCGGCGTGCTGACAACAATAGCTCCCGTCATGGCAAGCGTCTGCACTACGGTGAGGTGAATGTCGCTGGTTCCGGGCGGAAGGTCTATCAGGAAATAATCCAGTTCGCCCCAGTCGGCATCGGCAATCAACTGTTTCAGGGCATTGCTTGCCATACCGCCGCGCCACAGGGTAGCCTGGTCGGGGTCTACGAAGAAACCGATAGACAGCAGCTTGATGCCATACTTCTCGATAGGGATAATCAAATCACGGCCGCCGATGTTCTCTGCATACGGACGTGCATCTTCCACCTGGAACATCTTGGGCATGGACGGACCGAAGATGTCGGCATCCAGCAAACCTACTTTATACCCCAGTTTGGCAAGGGACACAGCCAGATTCGCCGATACGGTGGACTTGCCCACACCGCCCTTACCGGAAGACACGCCGATGATGTTCTTCACCTGCGGCAACAGTTTGCCCACTTCCGGGCGTGCCGCCTGACGGCTTTCCGTAGCAATCGTCACTTCCACTTCCGGTGAAACGTAAGTATGTATCGCTGTCTCGGCAGCTTTCACCATGGACTTCATAAAGGGGTCGGTCGGCTTCTCGAAGATAAGCGAGAAACTGACTTTCATCCCATCGATACGCAGATTGTCGGCAACCATTTCAGCCTCAACGAGGTTCTTCTTGTTGCCGGGATAACGCACCGTTGCCAGTGCATCGAGGATTAATTTAGGATAAAGAGTCATGTTATTTACTATTTTACGATTTACTATTCACTGTTTGACAACCATTGTTTATTTGCCGGTCTGGAGGCTGCTGCGCTTGCTGCGGTTGTAGCTGCGGTACTCGTCCAATTCTATCTCTACATCGGGTTCCTGCAACTCTCCGCACTGAGGAAGCCGGAACTTGACGTATTTTATGGTCAGGCCGCGGTCCAGCCACTGCTGTTCGTAATAGGTGCGGATGCCGAGAATATCATCCACCAGTCCGGAGTGGTAGAGGTCGTCGGTGATGAACTCTACGGGAAGCCCGTTCTTCTCTATCATGTATTTGGTGTAGGTGAACATGAAGTTGCTGTCGGTCTTTACATGGATAGTGCCGCCGTCTTTCAGGAACTTGCGGTAGCGTTCCATGAAGTAAGTGGACGTAAGGCGTTTGGTGGCTTTCTTCATCTGCGGGTCGGAGAACGTGAGCCATATCTCGCTCACTTCGCCCGGAGCAAAGAAGCGGTCTATGATTTCGATGTTGGTACGCAGGAAGGCGACATTCTTCATGCCCGACTGCAAGGACTCGGTAGCTCCCGTCCACATGCGCGCCCCTTTGATATCTACGCCAATGAAATTCTTGTCAGGAAACATACGTCCCAGTCCCACCGTGTACTCTCCACGGCCGCAGCCCAACTCCAGCACAATCGGATTATCGTTCTTGAAAAACTGTTGATGCCAGTTGCCCTTCATCTCAAACGGCACGTTGTCTACCGCCGAGTACGGATATTCAAACACGTGCGGATAACTCGCCATATCGGCAAACTTCTCTAACTTATTCTTTCCCATTCGTATGTATTAAAGTGTTTCTACCCGACCGGTATAATTATAAAAAGTACGGTCGGCAAAGCATTGGTGAAACAATGCGTATTTATCAATGCCCGTACAATGACAAACGCCCAGCCGTTGCGGCAAATGGCTTTCAAGGAAACGGGCTATCACATCAAATTTCTCTTTCTCGGTATTACGGATATGGAAACCGCCCAATACCAGTTTCAGCGAGCTCTGCGGAAAATACTCCTGCACCGCACGGATGATATTCGTAATGCCCCGGTGCGAGCAGGCACTCAGCACGGACACTTCAACGCCCTGTTTCAACACCAGCGCCAGTTCGTCCGTAAAGGTATCGGCCTGTTTCCGCCCTTCCGTCCACGTGAAGAAGTGTTCAAAATGCGTATCTTCCTCATCCGTAACGGGCAACTGCGGAAAGACAAACACACCGCGGCACAATTCAGTAACCTCATCCACAAAACGGAAACGGGTGCTGTCCAAAGCATTGGGCTGCATCACTCCGTTTTCCCGTTCATCCTTGAACTTCGGCCGGAAAAGTTCTCTCTTGCAGATAACCTGTGCCTTGTCGTTCACGGCAAGAAAGTGATGCAGTCCGCCAGTGTGGTCGCGATGTCCGTGCGACAGTACCAGAAAATCCACCTCCTTCAAGTCAATCCCAAGTATCCGGGCATTGCGTATGAAAAGGTCGGAAGCTCCGGTATCGAACAGCAGGCGATGCTCACCCGTATCAACAAGCAGGGAAAGCCCGTGCTCTCCCTGTAGTCCCTTGCCGTAAACCGAATTTTCCACAAGGGTTGTAATCTTTATGCTCATGCGTTATTCCACGACAGTTACCCAACCGTGCGTATCGGGCTCGTCACCGTATTGGATAGCACGCAATTTGTTGTACAGCTTCGTGCAGACCGGTCCCGGTTTTCCGTCTTTGGCAATCACGTACGACTTACCGTTCTCCACATCGTCGATGCGCTCTATCGGACTGATAACGGCAGCCGTGCCGCAAGCGCCCGCTTCCTCGAAAGTAAGCAGCTCTTCTTCCGGAACCGGACGGCGTTCTACTTTCATGCCCATATCCTCGGCCAGTTGCATCAGGCTCTTGTTGGTGATGGACGGAAGAATGGAAGTGGATTTCGGAGTGATATACGTATTGTCCTTGATTCCGAAGAAGTTGGCAGCACCGCACTCGTCGATGTATTTCTTTTCCTTGGCATCCAGATAGAACTCGCAAGCATAGCCCAAATCGTGCGCTTTCTTATTGGCGCGCAGGCTGGCCGCGTAATTGCCGCCCACCTTATAGACACCTGTGCCCAAAGGTGCGGCACGGTCGTATTCACGGATAATAACGTACGGATTGGTGGAGAACCCGCCCTTGAAGTAAGGACCTACCGGCGTTACAAACACGACAAACAGGTATTCCTTTGCCGGATGTACGCCTACCTGTGCTCCCATACCCACCAGCAACGGACGGATATACAGGGAAGCTCCCGATTCGTAAGGCGGAATGAAACGCTCATTCAGCTTCACAACCTTAAGAATAGCCTCTTTAAAGCGTTCCGTCGGCAACTCAGGCATCAGGATGCCACGGCAGGTAGACTGCAAACGCGCCGCATTCTCTTCCAAACGGAAAATACGTACCTTGCCGTCTTTGCCCCGGAAAGCCTTCAAACCCTCGAACGCTTCCTGACCATAGTGCAGACAAGTGGCTGCCATGTGCATAGAAATGGTTTCCTCGCTGCATACTTCCAATGCGCCCCACTGTTCGTTACGATAGTAAATTCTCACATTGTAATCTGTCTTCATATAGCCGAACGGCAGATTAGCCCAATCCAGTTCTTTCATATCTCGCTCGTATTAATTTAATTTCAAGACTATCTATTTGTAACAAAAGTAATGGTTATTCTTCATATTTCCTAAAGAAGCACTGTTTTTTTACAACCTAAGAGTGGCGATACGTTTTTTCCATTACATGCCAACTATGATAAAAAGATAAGCAGCCAGATTTTCATTGGTTGGAACTATCTGTTTCCCTTAGGAATACCCTAAGTTTACCCTAAGTAAACTGATAGTTTAATGCGGTGAAGAGGTTGTGTCAAAACGCTGACACAGCCTTTTTTTATGCGCAAAGCCCAGACTTTCTCAAGCCCGGGCTTTGTTA
>PPYE01661880.1_pt1 | contig 29097 bp, 18 predicted proteins | sample 1559881 | NCBI WGS metagenome assembly PPYE01 (sample SAMN08240022, study PRJNA423297) | Human gut metagenome, whole genome shotgun sequencing project. | reverse complement strand
CAGATTGGTGATTTTCGTTTGACCAAAATTGGCGATTTTCTCCTGACCCGGAGTGGTTAATTTCGCCCGACCCTAACACAAGACCGAAAATAGAACAATAACAAGATTATATTTGCCTTGTCATAAACCTTTCTTGACATATGGAAAATCTTCTCTATAATAGTGGCTGAAGTGAATACATTGCTCCGACTTTTGTGGCACCGGCGCGTTCTTTTTTGGAAGACACGCCGGGATGTTCCGCTGAACAAGGGAATTGGGTGAAACTCCCAAACACGTTTCCGGGAACCGGATGTAGTCTCGGATTCTGTAGCTGTAAGCATAGAGTGTCTGTTTTTTCTGCGAAAGCAGGTCACTGGCGGGCTGTAATGGCCTGGCTGGGAAGGCGAAACAGATGCGTGGATGCGGTTGCCCGCATCGGGATATGCGAGTCAGAAGACCTACAAAATAACGGGTGTTATTTCTTTGTGAAACAACACCCGTTCTGTCTGGAAAAGCGGTAGCATTTGCTGCCGCTTTTTATTTTTGGATCAAATGGGCGCCTGATTGGGATACAGCCGCTCTTGCTCCAGTAAGTTGGATATGAGTAGCTGACAGAGGAAATGCTCCAGCTTATCCATGAGTGCAGCTTCCTGAAGCAGAGGCAAGGCACAGCGATAGTGCTGTTGAACCTGACGCAGCAGATGCTCTCCCCAATCTCCGGCCTCCAGTTCGGTCAGCATCCCGGCGCGGCGCTGATCCTCCAAATGCACATAGAGGGTCACGGCTCCCACAAGGAATGCGTCCTGATCCAGCTTTTTGATGGTCCGGGCAATGGCGGCAGCCTGCTCCGGCCACCAGGTCAGGCAGGGCGCGGACAGCGTGTCCGCGTTGATCCCAAATCGATGCAATCTTTATGAGTACGCTATGTTGATCCCGGGCACAGAAGCCGGTCTGCCGGAACAGCGCCTCGGTGACGGCTTCCCGCACGGCCAGGGCCGCCAGCTCTCCGAATTTAAAATGCTTGCCTGCATTGAGCAGCATCCCTTCCTTGCCGGTTTTGCAGATGATGACCATTCCATCCGTACCGGTACCGGTGGCCAGCTCCCGGGACACGCTGCTGCCCTGCATCAGATCCCGCAGCACGGCGGTTTTGGCCTCGGTGGCTGTCAGCATCAGTTCTGTCATGGCGCCGGGGGCAAGGGCCCGGTCGGTGATCAGAAAGATATTGATGGTCCCGGGCGGCACAGGACAGGGCGAGCCGTCTGACTCCGTCAGGAACGCCGGGTCACCGGCACAGAGGGCGTTCACATCGGCTCCGCCGGATACTGCGGCAGTGATTTGCAGATCCTTCCAACGCTTGGTGATGACTACCATGTTGTCCAGATTTGCCGCTGTGTCCAGGCCCGTGGTGTGATCCGGGTCCAGTCCCAGACGTCTGGCCACCGCGCGCTGGTGTTCCAGCAGATTAGTTCCTTCCATAGGCTGGCAGATGCCTGCTGTGCCGCAGTCACAGTAGTTGAATACAGCGGTCAGATCATCCCGCATACCGCCGCCGTTGGCTCCGGTGGACAGCACCATGCGGGGACCGGAAAACCGAAAGATGGCGGCCTGCTCCGTACAGGTCAGACGGTCGCCGCTGCACAGTTCAAAATTGCGTTCCATAGATCCTGAGCCTCCGGAATTCTCTGAGATATTCTGAACGAATTATACCAGATAATCGCATACAGGAAAAGAAGAAAGGAACGGTTGGAAATGAAACTTCGAAATGCAATTGCCCTTGTGATGGTCATGCTGATTCTGGCAGCCTTGACCGCATGCGCTCCTGCGGAGACTACGGAACAGACCTCCCCGCCCCAGCAGACAGAGGAGACCAGGGACAACCGTCCGGATGCTGACCGTTCCGGCAATCCCATCACGCTGCCGGATCAAGTGGACAGCATTATCTCTATGGCGCCCTCTGCCACCCAGACCCTGCTTGATCTGGGGCTGAGAGATAAGCTTATCGCCGTAGACACCTACTCGGCCATGTATTTTGACCTGGAGGATCTGCCCACCTTCGATATGATGGAGCCGGATACCGAGCAGATGGCGGTGTTGGATGCCGACCTGATCTTTACCACCGGAATGAGCGCCTCTGCCGGCGCGGACCCCTTCAAGCCCCTGCGGGATATCGGCGTCTGTGTGGCGGACATCCCGTCGGCCTCCGGTATTGACACGATGCTGGAGGATACCCGGTTCATCGCCGCCTGTGTGGGCGCCCAGGAAACATGTGAGGAACTGATCGCACAGTTCCAGAAGGAGCTGGACGAGCTGTCTGCCATTGGCGCCGACATTCAGGACAAAAAGCGGGTGGTGGTGGAGATCGCCTGCGCGCCCGATATCTACACCGCCGGCAGCGGCACCTTTATGAATGAGATGCTGACGCTGCTGGGGGCGGAGAATATCTTCGGCGATCAGGAGGGCTTCCTGGCCGTGACAGAGGAAGCGGTAGTTACCCTGAACCCCGATGTGATCCTGACTATGGTGGACTATGTGGACGATCCTGTTGCGGAAATCTTGGGCCGGACCGGTTGGGAGCATGTTACTGCTGTGGCTAACTCTGACGTGTATCTGGTCAACACCAACGCGGTGTCCCTGCCCAATCTCCACGTCATTGACGGCATGAAACAGATGGCCAAAATGATCTATCCCGACACATACGCCGGGGTGGAAGATCCCTTTGCCCCGGGAGAGGCAGCATGAAGCGGACGGTCAGGATCCTCCTTGCTGTTGCCGTAACGCTGCTCATTCTGGTGGCCAGCATCGCTGTGGGATCCGTGAATCTCACCCCCGGACAGGTGGCGGAGATTTTTATGGCCAGAGTGTCCGGGAACTCTGCCGCCGTCGACCCCAACCTGAGTGCCATCGTGTGGAGGATGCGCTTCCCCAGGGCGGTGCTGGCCTTTCTGACCGGCGCTGCTCTGTCGGCCAGCGGTACGGTCATGCAGTCCATTTTGAAGAACCCATTGGCCTCCTCCTATACCCTGGGTGTCTCATCCGGCGCCAGCCTTTGCGCGGCTATCGTGATGGTCACCGGCATTACGCTCCCGCTTCTGGGGAGTATGTTTACGCTGCCGGCGGCAGGCTTCGTGGGCGGTCTGGCCACCGTGTTTCTGGCGCTGGCCTTCGCCGCCCGGCTGGATGGAAAGATGGAAAACCAGACCGTCATTCTTGTGGGCATGGTGTTTTCCCTCTTTGTAAACGCCATTCTGACGCTGCTCACCGCCCTGTCCCGGGAACATCTGCAGCAGATGGTGTTTTGGCAGATGGGCGGATTTTCCGGCCGGGACTGGTCCCATGTGGCGGTCATGTTCCCGGTCCTGGTGATCTCCATGCTGGTGCTGCAGCGATTCACCCCGGAGATGGACATCATGAGCTTTGGCGAGGAGCAGGCCATGTCCATCGGCGTGGATCTCAAGCGGGTCAAGCTCCTGCTGATCGGCATTGCCGCCCTGCTCACCGGCACGGCGGTGTCGCTGGTAGGGGTCATTGGTTTTGTGGATCTGATCGCGCCCCATGTGGTGCGGCGGATCTTCGGCTCCCCCCATCGGCTGGTGCTGCCTCTGTCCGCTCTCTTCGGCGGCGCCTTCCTCATGCTGGCCGAGCTGGTTTCCCGCACGGTGATGGCGCCCACCATCATCCCCGTGGGCGCCGTGACGGCGCTGGTAGGGGCACCCTTCTTCGCACTGGTGTTCTTCCGCGGCAGGAAGCTGAAATGAGGTGAACCTTTTCATGCTACATCTGAAAAACGTCTGCGCCGGATATGGCAACGGGGATGTCCTGCACGATATCACCTTTGACCTGCCTCTGGGACAGAATCTGTGCATTTTAGGGCCCAATGGGTGCGGGAAAAGCACCCTGCTGCGGGCCATCTCCGGCCTTCTGGACAGCCGTGGGGAACTGACCTTGGATGGAAAGCCGGTGGCCGCCATGCGCCGGCCGGAGATCGCCTCCCATGTGGCCATGATGAGTCAGATGAGTACAGTCTATTTTTCTTTTTCGGTCTATGAAACGGTGATGATGGGCCGGTATCAGAAGCTTCGCCGGGGTCTTTTTGCATCCCCGTCCAAAGAGGACAAGCAGTGTGTGGAGCAGTATCTGCAGGCCACCGGGCTGGAGCCGCTGCGGGAACGGCAGATCTCCGAACTGTCGGGCGGCCAGCTCCAGCGGGTGTTCCTGGCCCGGACGCTGGCCCAGGAGCCGGAGATCATCCTGCTGGACGAGCCCACCAACCATCTGGACCTGAAACACCAGACAGAGCTGGTGGCCTATCTGAAAAACTGGTCCCAGGAGAAAGGACGAACGGTCATCGGCGTACTCCACGACATCAACCTCTCTCTCATGCTCTCCGATCAGCTTCTGTTTTTGAAGGACGGCGCTGTGGCGGGGGCAGGCCCTGCCAATGTGGTTCTGACCAGAGCATTTCTCCATGAAATTTATGATATGGACGTAACCTCCTATATGCTGGACTCCCTCAAGCATTGGGAGCAGGTATCTTAACGGTTTTTGGACATGTAGAAAAGCACATGGCCTGTCCCTGTGTCGGGTACAGGCCATGTGCTTTTTTCTATTTCTCCCAGGGTGTGTACAGACAATAGGCCGGACAGAGCTCACCCATATAGATCCATATATTGTCACCCATTTCAATGGGCTCCTGGAAAATCAGGTTAGGTACCATCAGCTTCAGGGTGGTGCGTTTGAGCCCCTTGATGTTTTCCCCCTCCTGAGTGGGAGCCTTGCTGAAATCCTCGATCCGCTGGGCCAGATCGCTGATCCCCAGCTCCCGGGAGAGTCGGGGGATCACCTCATCCTTTACGGCGTATACCACATGATCCGGATTTTCAAACCAGGTTCGACTTATCATAACGCTTGCCTCCTGTCAGTTGGTTTTTTGTGCCAGTTTTTTTATTTCGCCATACTTGCCAATGATATAGTCATAGCCCTCCCTGCGATGGGGAATCAAGCAGCCGCTGCAATCCTTGATCCCACCGGCAATATAGTTGAAGTTTCCGCCGCATTTGTCTCCCAGTGCATACAGCGGGCAGTAGCAGAACAGGCAGTTAAAGTTTTCCGGGTCATTGGTGGGGTGGAAGGGGAAGTATTCGCATTTGCTGTTGGAAAAGAACTGAAAGTGCTTTTCGGACGTCGATGATTCCATACCGCTTCTCCTTTCATTTTACTGACTGACACATCACTCATGTAATACCCTGACCGGCGGTGAAACAGAAAAAGGAGGTGCCCGGACGGCACCTCCTTCTGACAAAAACACGCCGGCCCTAACAAGAAGGCCAGCGAGCAAAGCAACGTATACAACGGAGGACACGCCCGCTGTTTCCCCCTGCATCCTGCCATGGTGCAAGTCTCCTGACTTACGTTATGAGAGCTTGGCTCTCTGCGTCCATTTCCTACCTTCTCACAGGGTCGTTCCCTGCAATGGCGGACTTTCGTCCAGACGGCATACGCCGCTTCGGAATGGCCTCACGTACACAGTGCCGGTCGCGCGGGACTTGGATATCCCATTCGTTTTAGCTGCTGCCTGATCCTTGTCGGCAGGATCGTTACAGCAAACAGCCACACCATGCAATAGATACAGTGATATGAAATTTTCAAACCGGCGGCAAACGCCGGGCCTGGAACCAAGAATGAATCTAAATATAGCATAGCACGCCTTATGCAGGTTGTCAAACGCTCTTTAGTTTGTTTAGAAACAGAGTTCCAAGGGCTCCTCTCTGAAGAAATTTAAAAAATAGCAAAAACAGAATAGCATTTTGGTACGGCTTGTGCTATAATGCAAAAGCAACAAGGAAAATTAAATATGAAATCCGGCTTTTGTGGCAAATGCGCGACCCGGCTCTTATGAGCTGGACACGCATCCTTGTTTCTGAACAAGGGAATCAGGTGAGAATCCTGGACATGTTTCGTCCGTGACCCGTCCGTGAAAACGGCGGCAAAGGGGCGATTCTATAGCTGTGATTGTGGAGCAAATCCGTTTTCTGCGAAAGCAGGTCACTGGCGGCTGTAATGGCTTAGCTGGGAAGGCGGCGGATTTGCGTTGGCGGGCATAGCTCCGCCTGAACACATCAGTCAGAAGACCTACTAAGAGCTTACCCCCGGATCTCTGGGGCTGCTCTGACAAAAAATGCCAGATATGGTGCGGCGCATACTTTGCGCTGCGCCTTTCTACCGATATGGTGCAAAAGCGGACATTAATAGGTCCGCTTTTTCTTTTTTATATGTGAAATATAGCAGAACCCTAGCGGGTTCTATATGGCCCGCTGCGGTCGAAAACTGAATGGCCACATCGGGAGAGCATACGGGCTTCGGAGACGCGGTCTATGTCGCGGCGGGCGGGAGCGCAGGAACCGATACCGGCTATGTGGTGGAGGCTGCATCATCCATGCAAAGCCAATGGCCTCCGTGCCGTGACCATAAGAGTTTTTTATCTTTATAGAAGTATGGGGAGGTGGATCCGTGGACCATTTGCCGAAGGCACAGTGAAATTCTATGCGCTCTGTGCCTGTTCCAGCGAAGCATAGATCAAAATTCAAAAGGAGGATTTCCGAATGAAAATGAAAAAATTCACAGCTGTTATCCTCGCGCTCGTCATGATTTTCGCCATGAGCGCCAACGCCTTTGCCGCAGGAAACAGCACTACCTCTGTTGAGATCCAGATGTACGGAGAAGAAGCGTATACTGTCTCTGTCACAGATCAGGACATTTCCTCCCTTTGCGGAAACGCGTCCCATCTCTATACCGTTCCCACCCATGTGACAGACGCCCTCACCAGCTATACCCCGGCTGACGCTCTGATTGCAGCTTATATGCTGACCTATGACATCAATAATACATCGGACATCGGGGAGGATGTTATCTCCTATGCCTGGCATGATGTTTCGGAGGAAAACGAGCCCACGCATTATGGCCTGTATTTTGCCACCTACGAAGGCCTCTCTGCCGACGCTGGTCAGTATTACCTGGTCAGCACCCGCTATGACGAGGAGGGCACGGCCTATTATACCTACTACTGGGCCGGGGACGCCTGGAACCTCTACATCAACGGCACTTCCGCAGAGGAGTATTCGAGCGAATATGCCCTGTCTAATGTCTCCTCCATCCGCTTTGATTACAATACCGTGACCAGCGAGACCTTTGAAACTACAACTCCCATTTCTGGCGCCCTGTCCGCGCCGAACAACTGAGCCATGCGTATGAACAGAAGAGAGGGAAGACGTCCCCTTAGACGTCTGCTGGCAGCATTCCTGTCTGTCTCCATTCTGTTTTCGCTCACGCCAATGGTCTGCGCGAGGGAGACGACTGTTGTCTCCTCCATCGCGTATTACAAAATTCGACCTGGTGACCAGGGCGTTGAAGTCTCCTGGAATGAGTCTGAAAACAGATACGACATTGCTCTGCCCGACACGCGTGAGAACGCCACTAAATTGTATGTCACTGGCTCTGATACTGATCAAAGATATGCAGTGTATGACAGCTCAACTGGCAAATTTGTTGCATACAATAAGGCGTTTACATCTACAGCCGGTAATTTGATACAGTCTTTTTGGCCGAGTAAGCTCCCTGCAGGCAGTACACTGGATCTCACTTTGACTGTTGGGAATGGCTGGGTTGCAAATAAGGGGTTTTCTACGGTGACAGAAACGCTGACTCTGCATCACTATGTAAAGCTGATGCTGACAGGTCTCAGCGCACTGGACGCCGAAGGGAAAGCCCTGGACATCGCCCCCTCGTTTGATCCGCTGACCAGTTCGTATGCGGTCGCTTTGGAAGAAAATCAAGAGACAGTCACGATCAACGCAGATCCTAAAACAGCACTGGGCTCCGGCGACAGTGCCGGAACCGTGCTGAAATACACAGACGATATGGGAAGCGAAATTTTCCCGAACGATGACGCCGGCACTTTCTCGCTCAAAAGCCTCCCGGTGAACGAATCGGGAAGAAAATACCTCAATATCACTGTGGCGTATACCGATCCGAACGCCAAAGTTGCCTCCAGCACTTATACCGTCGTCTTTGTGGACCCGTCGTCGGTGCTTCCCAATGTTACCACAGAAGGGGCCACAGAACTCTCCCTGGAAAAAGACGAGGCCTACCAGTTGTCTGTGAAGGCGTCAGTACCTTCCGGAGACCTAGATTATCAGTGGTATCAACAGAGCACATTGTCTGCTCCGTACCAGAGCGGTACGAAGCTCGATGGCGCCGACAAGTCCACCTACCAGCCTTCCACCACTTACTCCAGCGAGTATTACTACTGGTGCGACGTCACAAACAATGTGGACGGCCTCTCCTTTACCACACACAGCCCCGCATTCAGGGTGACGGTGGAGCCGACCTACGCATCTGAACCTGAATTTTTGCTCGAACCCACGTCTGTTACCGCCTACGAAGGGGAACGAGCTTATTTCAATGCCGCCGCCATAGCATACGACGATGGAAGCACAGTTACTTTTCGATGGCATCGCATCGAAGATGACGGGAGAAAGACTTTTGTAGGCGAAGGCACTCATTATGCTACATTTTATCAAAGACCGGATGGGGGACGAGCAGTTTTGTGGTATTTTTATCCCGATACCACCACTGCCGGCAGCTATACCTATGTGGCTGAGGCCGTCAGCACCCTGTCCGCCAACGGGAGGTCCGCATCCTCATGGAGCTCACCGGTCACTTTGACTGTGACTAAGATCGAAGGGCTGAATTCCCTACCGGGGTCCGGCACAGAAGATGACCCATACCTGGTCAGAAGCGTGGAGGATCTGCGCACCATCAAGAAGGTCGTGGAGGGCGGCGAGAGCGGCTTGACGCTGGAGAACAAGTATTTCCGTTTGGAGCGCGACTTGACCATTCCGGCGGACTGGGATCCGATCGGGGACTGCTGGCCCGGCTATACATTGGGTGTGTCAACCGAAGAACTAGAGAACGCAGTTAACGGCAAGTACGTCAACCCGTTCAGCGGAAATTTTGACGGGAACGGGCACACCGTTACCATCGAGCCTGGCGGAAAGGCGATCTTCGGCCTGGTTCGGCGGGCCACCATTGAGAACCTGAAGATCTATGGAAAAGATATTGACGGTTCCGCCGTGATCAACGGATATTTCACTGATTATGGCACCACCGGAATTTACAATAATGCAGATATCTGCTGGACGGTTAAGATCGACAATGTCACTTTGCTGAGCGGCTCCCACACCTCTGCCTCCGGCTTTATGCGCGGAAGCGGCAGCGGCGTCAATCGTGTATGGATCACCAATTCTGTCGTTGAGGAAGGCGTCGTTATCGGTCAGGCTGATACAGGTACCGCAAACGCCTCTTTTATCAGTCAGCTGAACGGATCATTGGAGAACTGCGTCAGCTATGCAACCGTCTATGGCACCGGCGGCCTGGCCGCTACCAAAGGCCAGACCATTGGGCCGTGCTCTATTCAGAACAGCGCATTTTTGGGCACGCTGATCTCTAAAAGCTATGCAGGGGGGATCCTCGGTTCTGGCTACGGTTTCCGCGGCTTTGATGAGGAAACAGGCCATGCCATCCCTGACAAAAGCGCGCCGAACACGCCGGTCCCCACCATCCGAAACTGCTATGTGGCAGCGGACATCAGCGGCCAGTATATGGTAGGCGGAATCCTGGGCGGCGACCCCTCTATTGAAGAATGCTGGAGCAACGGTGTCGGCTCCATTGCCAATAATCACTTCTATGGCACTATAAAGTTGACTGGCAGAGGAGACGCAGGCGGGATCATCGGATATGTCAGGGGATATGACCGCTGGCAGAATTATCACAACAACTACTACAATGAAGACTGCGGCGTAACGAGCGGAATCGGCGCGATCAACAATATCATCTATCAAGATGGTACCCCCCAAGGCGATAAGTACGGTCTCGCCGAGGAACTGATTATCGATAAGATCTGTACACCCGTGACAAAGTCCGCCTATACGGACGGGACGCTGGTTGAAAAACTCAATTCCACCGATACGAGCCTTAAAAACTGGGTACAAGGTGAGTTCTACCCCGTTTTGAGCGACAAAACCATCGTCTCCGCGTTGGAACTCTCCGGCAGCTACAAGACGACTTACTACCTGGGCGACGCCTTTGATCCCACCGGCATGACGTTCACCGCTAAATGGAGCGATGGCACGGAGGAGACCCTTTCCGCCGACCAGGTGACTATCACCGGCTACGACCCCAATACCCGCGGTGTACAGACCCTGACCGCCACCTATCAGGCGGCCAAGGTGGAATTCAAAATCACCGTCCTCAAGCCTGCGATCCCGGAAGCTCCCAACACCATCACGGTATACTTCAAGCTTATGGGCGATGACAACCACAACTGGGCGGATGATTACATCCCCGAGGAGGAAGAGGCCCACACCTTGCAGTACGGCGGCTTGAAAACATGGATCAGCAACGCAGCCTACACAATCGATCAAAACGCGACTGTCGCAGATCTGTTGAACCTCGTTGCTGAAAAGCACGGCGTTGTCTTTGGCAATCCCACCGGAAACTATGTTGAGAGCATCACCTACAAAGGCATCACCCTTGGCGAGTTTGATAACGGGAAGCTGTCCGGCTGGATGTATACGCTGAACGAAAGCCATCCGATATACGGCATCAGCGAGCAATTCCTTGAAGATGGCGACCGCATTGTCTGGCACTACACGGATGACTATACCAGGGAGAAAGGCTCCGAAAATTGGGGCACTGGAGGTACTACCGGCGGCGTGACCAGCCGCACGGAGGGAAGCTCCCCTGTTCTGGAGCCGGAAGTCAGCGTGGACAAGAACGGGCACGCCACAGTGGTCGTCCCCAGGAAGGATCTGTCGAAGGCCATTGAGAGCGCCAGCGAGAACGGAACTCAGAGCATCGTCATCGCCCCGCAGGTGAGTGGTAACGCCACCAGCCTAACTGTCACCATCCCCAAGAGCAACGTGACCGATATTCTAGATGAGACGAAGGCCGGTCTGTCCATCGAGTGTGATTTGGGCGAAATTGAACTGCCCCAGGACGCCCTGGCCGCCATCGTGAAGGCCGCCGGCAGCAGCGATATCACCGTTACCATCGCCTCCGGCGACAGCACGGACGCCGCCAAGCTGTTGGGGAGTCATGAGGACGTCACGGAGGAGAGAATGAAGGACGCCTCTGCCACCGTCATCACCATCACCTCCGACCAGAAGTACATCACCGCCTTCGACGGCAGGCAAATTGCCCTCACTCTGCCGGTGGGCGGCGAGGCTATCGAGGAAGGCAAGAGCTATGTGGTCTACCAAATCAGCGATGACGGGACCGTGGAGCGGCTTGCTGGCGAGTGCATCAAGCAGGGCAAGAAATTCTTCGTGAAGGTTACCACCACTCACCTGAACACCTTTGTGGTTTTGCCTGTGAAGACGGTGGAGCTGCCTTTCACCGACGTGCAGGAGACCGATTGGTTCTACAATGCGGTGTCTTGCGCCTACGTCAACGGACTCTTCAACGGTACCAGCAACACGACTTTCTCCCCCAATGATACCATGACCCGCGCCATGCTGGCCACAGTGCTGTATCGCACGGTGGGCTCGCCTGCCATAGATGGTGAAGGCGTAGCCTTCACCGATGTGCCGCTGGATACCTGGTATACTGACGCTGTAGCCTGGGCCAACGGGAACGGCATCGTCACCGGTTACGGAAATGGCCTGTTCGGCGGCGGTGACAGTATCACCAGGGAGCAGCTGGTCGTTATGCTTTACCGTTACGCCAAGCTTATGAAGCACGATACAGCCGCAGCTGGTGATCTCTCTGCATTCACTGACGCCGGGAACGCCAGCGACTGGGCAGTTGAGGCTCTGCGCTGGGCATACGCGGAGGGGCTGATCACCGGGCGTACCGCAACCACTATTGTGCCGCAAGGCACCGCAACTCGGGCTGAAGTGGCCATGATTCTGATGCGTTTTGGCGAGGAACTGGCAAAGTAACTGCCTCCTCGTTGAAACATACTTCCCTCTCAAGGATCTCCGGGATCCACAACATCCCCAGCTGTGGATCCCGGAAGTCCGATGCTGAGGAAACGGCAAGTTTGACCCAAAGAACCAGCCCGGCAAAAGTCGGCAGTTGAAGACAAGGACTGCCATAGGTATCCTTGCCTTCGGATTCCCTTGACAACGTCATAAAAAGCGGATAGAATATTTTCGCGAGCAGGTCATATGCTTGACATATGCCAACTGACAAGCCGGTGAGAATCCGGCGCAGTCTTACCTCTACTGTATTTGGCTTCGGCCATAAGCCAGGATTGTCAGCCTGCTCCATGGTAATTGATCAAGGTGGTATCCATTGCTGATTTTTGCAGCCATGTCCATGTTTGGAGATGGCTTGGGTTTTTGGACATTTTTAATGTGCAAATGCTCTACTTGCAGGGATCGGCAATGGATATCTGCTTTTTACCGGCAGACACCATTGTCTGCCGGTTTTTTGTTTTCGGAGCCGGCAGCAGATCCCGAAACTGGAAGGGGGTGAAGACCGTCAGCAAGCGAAGGCAGTCTCGCCCAGCCAGACTTACGCCGCAAGAGGCAGAACAATATCGCAATTTGATACAGAAATGGGCACAACAAGCTCCACCAGAGTACGCAGACAACGGGGAAAAGCACCCTTATACATCTCTTACGCTGTCCAGTGGGCTTGGCAGGGCGGTCTATGCCAGCTATTCCGACGAGGATTTGCTGGCTGTTCTGCACGATGCGGCGTCACGCCTGGGACGTGCGCCCACACAGGATGAGGTCTTTTCTCTGTATCGCATCTACCTGAAAGCGCGGTTTGGTACCTGGCCGGGCGCACTGCGGGCAGCCGGGATGCGGCGATTACCAACACCGGATTTGGATATGCCGGATTGGGCACAGATGCTGGCGGAGGAGCCGGGGATCTGCAGTGCTTTGGAGGATGTGACCCGTCGCAGAAGCCGCCTTGGATACCCGCCGCGCAAGCGTGATGCACCGCAGGCGAAGATCCTCTGTGAGCGATTCCGTTCGTGGGAGAACGTGATTGCTGCCGCAGAGCATTTTGAGAAATGGCGGGAGGCGAAGAAGGATAACTGACAAGTAAATAGGGCATTTGTTGTGGCCCTGTCTCGGCGGAAGCAGAGGGAGGGATGAACAAGGGAATCGGGTGCAAGTCCCGAACGGTAACCGCCGCTGTAAGCGCCGAGACACCGGATCGTTGACGAAAGTCAGTCACTGGGGAGACCTGGGAAGGCAGATCCGGCGTTGTGGGGAATTTCCCCGGAAGCGCAAGTCAGAAGACCTACAAGGAATGCAAAGGGTCGTCGAAAAACGACCCGACCATGGGAACACGGCTGTGGCGATCATTGGGATCTGTCACGGCATTTTTTATGCCCTGACAGAGCGACAGTCGAAAGGAGACGCGAAGAAAGAAAAGGAGAAACGAGTGTTGAGTCTACTGCTGGTGCTGGTCATGCTGCTGGGTATGCTTCCCGGCGGTGTACTGGCGGCGGATGAGACCGACGAGTTCTGGTTGGAAACTGCAGAGACTGAGGCAGTCAGCAACGCAGCAGGAGCAACGAACGGTGTCGCGCCTTTGTCAGCCGATTTGCCGAAAATCTCCCTGACGCAAAATGGAGAGATTCTGGAACTTACCGATGCGGGCACCACTGTGCAAGTGGGGTATGCTCAAGCAGCTGTCTACACCTGCAATGTCGGTGCTGCCCAGGAGATTTATGCCGATGTGGACAACTGGTATGCATGCGACTACTTCACAGTCGGTGGTTCTTTCAGCTGGGATACCATTACGAATCCGATCCAGGTAAATGCGGCGGAAAATACCTATCTGGTGTTTTCTTCAATGTCGATGGACTTTACTGCCGTACAATTCCTTACCGTAACGCTGGAACCCTCTGCGGCACCTACCATTACTGAGAATTTGGGGACCGACACGGTCAGCTATGGTTACGGTGACACAGATGCTCCGTTGCAGGTCACGGCCAACGGCAACGGTACACTGAGCTACCAGTGGCAGGTCAGCACGACCGCTGCCCAAGAGGACTTTGCGGATATCGACGGCGCCACGGCGAACAGCTATACGCCGCCCACTGATACAGTGGGAGAGTTCTGGTATCGCGTGGTGGTGAGCAATACCGAGGAAGGAAAGGCACCGGCCAGCGTTACCAGTGCCGTGACGCCGGTGAAGATTACCGCACCAGAGGGAAAATCCCATGTCAAGATTACCACCTCTGTGCGCAGCACTTCCAAGCCCCTGACCTTTACCATGACGGACAGTGAATCTGCCCCTGTGGAGCTGGCTGCGGATTACAGCAGCGGCTATGCGGTCTACGACCTGTGGCTGACGCCGGATACTTACCACTATTCCGCCGCCGATGGTGAGTATACCCTGGGCAGCGGTGACCTGACGGTGTCCGGGGACAGCTCACTTCAGGAGTATGAGTTTTACCTGACCTATGTCTATGCCAGCAACAATTCCGGCTGGACGGCGGAAGACTTTACCACCGAGGTGAAGGACAGCAAGGACCAAGTCATGCAGCCGGGCGAACCCTACAAGTTTGCCAGTTATGTGGCATATCCCTACTTTATGGCACCGGGAAGCTATACCTTCTCCATTCAGCCCGGCGAAAGCAAGGCAGCTGAGGGCTATCAGGCCACCTCACCGCAGAGCAAGACGCTGAGTGCCACCAAGACAAATGCTACTTGGAGCGCCAAGATGGCCCAGCAGGTGGGAACCACCTTTACGGTTCCTGACGGCGCAACCGTTACGGTCACTACGGCACCTGCGCATCCCTACGGCACCGGTACTGCCGTCCAGCCCTCTTCGTCTAATACGGATGCGGGGGAGACCGACGGTTATATCTTCCCTTTGACGGCCGGTAGCAAGTATATCTACCGGGTGAGTAAGGAAGGACTTGTGACCTACACTTCGCTGATCACAGCCGGCTCCGATGCCAAGGACTACACCGTTACAGCGGATATGATGTCCCCGGGCGGTGCCACACCGGGCACCATTGACCGCACTCTGGGAAGCAACCATCTGGACACGGCGGATCTCCGCCTCAACGGTGTGGATCACACCGGTAGCCTTGCCCTGAGTGTGGGGGATACTGCTCAGCTGACGCCCATCCGGATGTGGCGGACGGCCAATGGCGCAGTGGGTACCAAGGACGCCTTTGCCTTTGAACCGGATTATCACTATGCTGTGGTGGCTCCCGACGGCACCCCCAGCGATGTTGTCACCGTCAGCGCCGACGGCAAAATTACAGCCGCCAAAGAAGGCACAGCTATCGTCCTGGTGACCTACGACGCCATGTATGTGGGCACCAGCGGTTATGCCAATGTCCAGAATCAGTTGTACAGCGCCATTTGGCCGGAGAATACCGGCGTGGTTGTGGTGGAGGTTGGCAGCGGCGTTGACGCAGGCCCTGACGCTAATCTGACCATCAACGCGGACAACAACAATAACAGGACCTATAAGACCGCCGGAACCGATCTGGACGGGGAGCTGGACGTACTCTACTACACCGGAGCGGATGGGTATTCCTATACCTTTACACCGGAGAGCGGCAGCACAGTCACCCTGCTGCGCCCCACCCTGAGCGAGGCTGCCATGACCTACTCCGGTGGATTCTCGACGGACGGCGTGACGGCGAACGAGGACGGCACCGTGACCCTGACCTTCACCGAGGGCAAAAACATCGTCAAGGTCACTAAGAACGGTCAGGACACCTATCAGGTGGTCACTGCCAAACAGGCGGAGGTAACCATCAACAATCTGACCAATCCCGGCATACCTATCCAGCCCGGGGATCAGGTGGAAGTGGTTCTGGACCAGGTATACAACCCGGTGAACCAGATGGCCTATCTCTACAATTTCTACTGCCAGATTTCCTATACGGATCCCGGCACCGACAAGACCGTCTCCAGCAGCAAGCTGTCCAGCACAAACAGACCTCTCTTTGACAGTACCGCCTCCGCCCGGACGGTGACCGTCACCATTCCGGAGAATTGGAACCCAGAGACGCCGTATACCCTGACGGACGGTGTGTTCACGCTCTCTGGAAACGGGAAAGACATCGGTCATCACCATAAAGAAACGTTGTCTTCGCTGAACTCTACCATGAGTTCCTCTACCAAGGGCACCCTGGGCGCGCTCCCCGACATCACCATCCCGGTACAGGCCACGAAAACCTATCAGGTTACCTTTGACGTAAAGGATGGAGATACTCCTCTGAGCGACTACCTGGCCATTCTGCGCCATTCCGATGGTACGACGATCCAGGTCCAGGGGAGTACAGGAAGCGCGTCGGTGACCTATGGCGAATACCAGTACATCATCTTCACCGAAGGGTATCAGGCAATCCGCGGCACACTGAAGATTGATCAAACCTCGCAGGAGAGCCAGACCGTTACCTGTGCTGCCATCAAAGCAGCGGAAAATGCCTGGGATGGTTTAACGACGACGGAGCCGCAGAAAGACGAGAGCGGCGTATACCAGATCGGCACCGGTGCGGAACTAGCCTGGCTGTCCGATTATGTCAATAAAGGAAAGGCAACAGCGGAGAACCCGGTTCATGCGGTTCTCACCGCCGACATCGATCTGGCGGGCTATGATTGGACGCCCATCGGCGGCGGTACCGCCGGTAAGATCTTCCGCGGTACCTTCGACGGTCAGGGCCATGAGGTCCGCAACCTGTATATCGATCTGACGGACACCAGCAATGTGGGCCTGTTTGGCAACATCTCCGGCTACAATGTGGCGGGTGGCAGTGCCGTCCGCAACCTGACTGTAGCAAGCGGATCTGTAAAGGTAACCACGGAGAGAAAAAGCATCACCTATTTCGGAGGAATCGCCGGACAGGTGGCCACCAATGTCACAATCGAAAATTGCATCAACAAGGCGGATGTAACGGTTTCGGCCTCCGGCGTATACGCCCTCAACGTCGGCGGCATTGTCGGTTACACCAGCGATGAGATCACCATCAAGAACTGCGGCAACTTCGGAACCATTACCACCACGGATACCACCCAAAACTACGGCGGCCCCGTGGGCGGCATTGTGGGCGGCGTCAACCGCACGACAACGGTCAACTCCAGCTTTAACCGCGGCAGAATTGTCAGTACCGGTGAGGCCGGCGGCATTGCGGGCAATGTGTCAAGCAGTGCCACAGGGAATACGTTCACCGATGTCTACAACACCGGTGCGGTCACTGGTGGGAAGAACGTAGGCGGCCTGGTGGGGGCCCTGGGGAGAGCAACTCTTTCCAACGGTTATTCCTCTGCCATTCCTGGCCTGGCGGACGGCGCGGACGGGAACCTGGGTGGCGCCATCGGCAGTCTCAGCAGCGCCGAATTGGCGAATATCTATTACTATTCCGGCACCCAGGGTACCGCCGCGGGTATTGGATCAGGTACACCCGCATCCGGCGGCGCTGCGGGCAAAACGCTGGACCAACTGCAGGCTCTGACTTCTACGGAATTGAGTGGCAGCTTTACTTCCGACGCGGCCAGTGAGAACCAGGGCTATCCCATCCTCCTGTGGGAGGCTGATGTTACCTCGCTTGCCATTGAAAAAAGGCCGAATAAAACGTCCTATACCGAGGGAGACGCCATTGACCTGACCGGTATGGTGGTAAAAAGCACCGTCAATGGCGTTTCTGTGACCTTAAACAATGCGCTTTTAACGGTCACACCTTCCACCCTGACGACAACCGGCACTGTGACCATTACGGTTTCCTACGCCGGACACAGCGATACCTTTACAGTTCAGGTCAAGAAATTTGTGCCGCCCGAACCGGAAGACATTCAAATTGAAACAACGCTTGTGGATGGGATTACCCAAAAGAATTCCCGGCGGACCTTTGACGTATTTGCCGCGGATGCCAGCGGCAAAAAGATCAATGTCAAGAACCTGACCGTAAAGCTCAATGATTCTGAGGTGAAGCACAACTGGGACGATGACGAAAAGACCAGCTACACGCTGATATTTACGCAGGAGGGCGCAAATACAGTAACTATTTCCGCAATGGGCAAAACGGTAAGCTACACCATTTTCTATGAGAAAGCAGAACCGGGTGAGGTAGTGGGCCAGGCCGTATTTGCAATGGAATCCTTCACTTTGGGCGGCGGCTATATCATCAAGCCGCAGTATGTGGACATCATCGAGGGCGAAAACAGTGCCGAGCTGCTGCTGCGGATTCTGGATGAGAATGGGTTTACCTATGATTACACAGGCTCACCGGAAAGTAACTTCTATTTGTCCAGCATTGAGGGCAGCGCCCTGTCCAAAATCGACGCAGATGGCAATACCATTCCGGAGGTACTCCGCAGCAAATTAGGCAGCGTGTCATCCAGAGAACCCAACGTACTGGGCGAATTCGACTACACCAGCGGTTCCGGCTGGATGTACTGCGTCAACTGCGTGTTCCCCAATGTGGGCTTTGCGGACTATTATATGGGCGACGGCGATGTGATACGTGTCCAGTTCACTCTGACTTTGGGTGCGGATATCGGTGGCGGCCGTTCCGGTGGCTATTACACAATTGCCGATAAGGACGAACTGACTGCGCTGATTGCAGATGTTGGATTGGATAAGGTTCCGGAAGCGGTTCGCCGTGTAGTAGAAAAGCTGGACGCTACGCAGTCTGAGGTCAACAAAGCGGTAGAAACCCTGCAGAATCTTGAGGGTACGGAAAATGATGGCACGGGTACCTCTGACAAAGTTACCAGTGAAGTAGCACCAGAGGTCGTCGTGGACAAAAATGGTGTGGCCAGTGTCACCGTCAGCGAGACCGAGATGAAGGACGCCATTGCCACAGCCAAGAGCGAAGGCAGTGACGCCATTGTCATCGCGCCCCAGATCACTGGCGAGGCTACGAAGGTAACGACAGAAGTGCCTACCCAGTCGCTGAAAGATGTTGTCAAGAACACCGACGCAGCCCTGGAAGTGCAGACGGATGTGGGCAGCGTGTCTATTCCCAACGGCACTCTGGATGCCATTGCCCAGCAAGCCGGCGGAAATACCGTGGCCATCACAGTGGAAGCCAAGGACGTGGCAGACCTCAAGGAGCAGGTGAGCGCGTCCCAGCTGGAAGGCGCGACAGTGGTAGAGGTGACTGTAACTTCTGGTAAGACGGAAATTACCACCTTTGGTGGAAAGCCCCTGACCATCACTATCCCGGTGAACAGCGCACAATTTACTGCTGGTGAGATATACAAGGTCCTGGTAATTAGCGCTGACGGCTCCCGGGAAACGGTTTTCGGTGCCTGCGCCAAACAGAACGAAAAGCTGAGCGTACAGGTGAAGATTGCCCACCTGGGCACCTTTGTGGTAACCACCCAAAAGGCCATGCCGTTCACCGATGTGTCTGGCCACTGGGCGGCGGAAGCTATTGCCTGGGCCTATGAAAACGGCCTGATGAACGGTACCGGCGAAACCACCTTTGCACCCAACGCTACGTTGAACCGGGCCATGCTGGCCACCATTCTCTACCGTCTGGCAGGCGAGCCTGCTGTCGAAGGTGAAGGAGTTCCCTTTAACGACGTGGCTCTGGATGCCTGGTACACAGATGCCGTGATCTGGGCCAATGAAAATGGTATCGTCACCGGTTACGGAAACGGCCTGTTCGGCAGTAACGACAGTATCACTCGCGAACAGCTGGCTGTCATGCTCTACCGGTATGCGAAGTTCATGAAGTATGATACCGCTGAGTCCGGTGATCTCTCGGCGTTCGCGGATGCCGGAGACACCAGTGGCTGGGCAGCTGAAGCTCTGAGCTGGGCATATGCGGAAGGCATTATCACTGGTCGTACCACAACCACGATTGCTCCGCAGGGCACTGCTACCCGTGCGGAGGTGGCAACCATTCTTATGCGCTTTGCCAATTTGGAAAAGTAATTCAACTCCCCGGAGCTGGTGCCCGCTCCGGGGAGTCCTAAAAGAAGGGAGAACATATGCAAACGATCTGCAAACGAGGGATGGGGTTGTTTCTGGCCTTGATTCTTGCCCTCAGCATGATATTTCCTGTCGCGGCGGCGGACGCCAGCCTGGATGACGCCGTCAATGGTTCGGCTGCCTATATGCTGAAAACCGTTGCAAATCCTCAGGTAGGCTCTATTGGCGGCGAGTGGGCGGTGATCGGTCTGGCAAGAAGCGGCTATGATGTGCCTCAGTCCTATTGGGACAACTACTATACAACTGTGGAGGAGTATGTAAAAGCCTGCGATGGAAATCTCCATGATAAGAAGTACACGGAGTATTCCAGACTGATTGTGGCTCTGACAGCCATCGGCGCCGATCCCACCGATGTGGCAGATTACAATCTGCTGACAGCCCTGGGCGACTACGACAAGACCATCTGGCAGGGCCTCAACGGCCCGATCTGGGCGCTGATTGCCCTGGATAGCGGCAATTATAAGATGCCGGTCAATCCCAATGCGAAAACCCAGGCCACCCGCCAGATGTACATCGACCGGATTCTGGAGTGTCAGCTTCCTGATGGCGGCTGGAGCCTGTTCGGCGGCACTGAATCAGCTACAGCCGGCTATGATACATCTGATCCCGACATCACCGGTATGGCGCTCCAGGCCCTGGCTAAATACCAGGATCAGCCAGCTGTGGCAGAGGCCACAAAAGAGGCTCTAATATGTATGTCGGAGATGCAGGGGAGCGACGGCGGCTTCTCCAGCTGGGGTACGGCAAATTTAGAAAGCTGCGTGCAGATGATTGTGGCCTTGTGCGAGTTGGGAATTCCGCTGACTGATTCCCGCTTTGTCAAGGACGGACATACTATGCTGGACAACCTTCTGACATTCCGCCAGAGCGACGGCAGCTTTCTTCACACTGCAGACGGTTCCGGCTCCAACCAGATGGCCAGCGAGCAAGGTTTTTACGGCCTGGTGGCGGCCCAGCGGGCTGCGGAGGGCAAGAGCAGTCTCTACCGCATGGACGATGTGACCATCCGCGTGACCGGAAGTACCGGTACCGCGACAGTGGGCCTTCCCGGCAAAGATGCTGCCGTAAAGAAGCAACCTATCACAGCTCCTGGCACGACTTTTGACGATATTTCTGCGCATAGAAACCAGCCTGCCATAGAGGCGCTGGCGGCCCGAGGCATTTTCAATGGCAAGGGCGACGGCCTGTTCCATCCCGGCGACACTATGACCCGTGCGGAGTTTGCCGCTACTGTGGTTCGTGCCTTGGGTCTGGCGCCGAAAGCTGTCACCCAGTTTTCCGATGTGGATTCTTCTGCCTGGTATGCCGGTTATGTAGGCACAGCATACACTTACGGCATTGTCACCGGTAAGAGTGAGACGGCCTTTGACCCAAGCGGAACCATTTCCAGGCAGGAGGCTGCTGTCATGGTGGCCCGGGCCGCCAAACTCTGCGGTATGGATACGTCCCTGAATGCCGGCACCATCCGTGATATTTTGGCGCAGTTCACCGACTATGTAAAAACGTCGGAATGGGCGAGAGAAGGGCTGGCTTTCTGTTATCAGGAGGGCATACTCGACAGTGCTGTCCTGGAGATCCAAGGCAGCATTGCCATCGCACGCTGTGAGATCGCTCAGATGATCTTTAATCTGCTGGGCAGTGCGGAACTGCTGTAACCAGATTGGAGTATGTCGATGTGGTGGAAAAAACATAAATGGAAAGTTATTGTCCCGGCCCTGGTTCTGGCTGTCCTTGCAGGCACCTTCTGGTACGGCGGCGGTGCACCGGGCCTTCAGGGCTGGACGGTTGAAAAGGATACCGTATCCCCAATTGTCCAGACAGATTCTGAGCCGAGTCCTGGAATAACGCTGGAATCCCCTGCAAATGATGATCCGAGTCATACCCCAAGTACCTCTCCGACTAATGACCCAAATGCCTCTCCGGACTCTACCGCGCCAGGCACGCCGGACAATAACAAAGACGATGGGAGTGCCGACAAACCTGAGGAAACGCCGGGGGAAAGCCTGGGGAGCCGCCCCGGAGGTGTTGAGGGCGGTCTCAGTGCCCAGGAAAAGGAAGCACTGGCGGAATCCCTGGCAGGAGCGGGTTCCAGCCGTCCGGCTGGCGATAAGGAATATTCCGAATCTCAGGGCATGGTCATTGATCCAGCCACTGGAAAGGACCAATATCTTACCGATCCGGTGCCGGAGGGTAAGCCTTTGCCGGTGGAGCCACAGGATGTGACCATCTCCGATGTGGCCTACACCTGTACCATCTCCATCTCCTGCGCCACGATTCTCGACCATATGGACTGGCTGGACCCAGAGAAAGTAGAGCTGGTGCCGGAGGACGGTTGGATCCTGGAGCCGATGCAAGTTACCTTTTATGAAGGCGAAAGCGTGTTCAATGTCCTCCAGCGGACTTGCAAACAGCAGGGCATCCACATGGAGTTTGAGAACACGCCCATGTACAACTCCGCCTATATCGAGGGTATCCACAACCTCTATGAATTCGATTGCGGAGAGCTGTCGGGCTGGATGTACAAGGTCAACGAGTGGTTCCCCAATTACGGCTGTTCCCGGTATCAGCTCCAGGACGGCGATGTAATCTGCTGGGAATACACCTGTGACCTGGGCATTGATGTGGGTGGATACCGGGCGACCGGCGGCTGAACACAGGCCGGATGGGGCGTGAAAGCGCCCCATCCGGAACCGTTCTCCTTTTTCGGCGGTGTCCGCCTTATGGCGGAGACTGCCGAAAGATGAGAACAAAAGGGAGGAATGTCTTATCCGAAGCCGAGATACTTTTTCCAGCTACCATCCTGTCATCAATTTTCTCTACTTTGGATTGGTGCTGGTGTTCTCCATGTTTTTCATGCACCCGGCTAGTTTGAGCATTTCGTTGCTGTGTGCCATGATTTACAGCATCTATTTGAACGGGAGAAGGGCGGTTCGTTTTCAGCTTTTCTGTCTTCTGCCCATGATGCTGTTGGCAGCCGTGGTCAACCCGGCCTTCAACCACGAGGGAGCCACGCTGCTGATGTATCTTCCATCCGGAAACCCCCTGACCCTGGAGAGTATTCTCTACGGCTTGGCGGCCGCAGCCATGCTGGCGGCGGTGATCCTGTGGTTTTCCTGCTACACGGCGGTGATGACCTCGGACAAATTTGTCTATCTCTTTGGCCGGGTAATTCCAGCCCTCAGTCTGGTACTTTCCATGACGTTGCGCTTTGTGCCCAAGTTCAAGATCCAGCTCCACACGGTTTCAGAAGCCCAGCGATGTGTGGGGCGGGACGTGTCCAACGGTTCGCTGATCCAACGGCTCCGCAATGCCGTCACAATTCTCTCCATTATGCTGACCTGGGCGCTGGAAAATGCCATTGAGACTGCTGACAGCATGAAAAGCCGCGGCTATGGCCTCCCGGGGCGTACGGCCTTCTCCATCTACCGCTTTGATGACCGGGATCGGGCTGTCCTTGGCTGGCTTGCCTTCTGTGGTTTTTATATTCTGAGCGGCTGGCTGGCCGGAGGACTCCATTGGCGATACTATCCCACGGTCAAAAGTGCAACGATATCCCCATTGACAATCAGCTTTCAGCTGGTTTACCTGGCTCTTTGTCTGACCCCGGTGCTGCTGAATCTCCAAGAAGATCGCTTTTGGAAGCGTCAGAATAAGAAAGGAGAAGGCCCGTGCTGCAAAGCCTGAACTTTCCCCTGTGCGAAGAATTTGTCGCCCAGCACGGCGGATGGCAGACCCTCCGCCGGGAACTGGACGAACTGGGAGTGGACGGTGTGGAGGGCATCTGGGGCGGTGAACCGATTCCCGCAGATCTGCCGCCCGGACTACTTACTGGGTATCATCTGACCTTCTATCCCGACTGGTTGGATTTCTATCGGGATGACCGTAAAGCATTATGCCGGAAATTCGGAAGTTTAGAAGCTGCCCGGGCCTTCTACGGCGGCGGACCGGAGATTTTACTGGAGCAGTATCGGGCCGATCTGGAGCGCGCCAGAAACCTGTGCGCTCGTTACGTTGTATTCCATGTCTCCGATGTCTCTGTGGAGGAGAGCTACACTTACCGATGGCTCCACAGTGACGAGGAGGTCGTCGATGCTGCGGCGGAGGTCATCAGGGAACTGTTCGCCGGGATTCCGGCGGAGTTTGATTTCCTGGTGGAAAATCAGTGGTGGCCCGGCTTTACATTCACGGAACCCTCTATTACAGAGCGGCTTCTTGACGCAATTCCTTATGCCCGCAGGGGAATTTTGCTGGACACCGGGCATCTGATGAACTGTGAATCCACCCTTTCCTCCCAAAAGGAGGGAGCGGTCTATCTGGATGCCATGCTCTCTCGCCATGGGTCTCTGTGCCGGTATATTCGTGGTGTACATCTGCATCAAAGCCTCAGCGGAAACTATGTCCGCAATTCCATTGGAGCTATGCCCGAGGACCTGCCAACAGAGGACCATGTCCAGCGATTTTCCTACAACTATGCGCACATCCAGCGAATTGACCGGCATGAGCCGTGGACAGATCTGGCCATCATCCCAGTTCTGGAGCGAATTGCGCCGTGCTATCTGACCCACGAACTGGCCGGAAAGACCGAGGTGGATCGCATGAGTGCGCTGAGCCGTCAAGTACGAACCCTTCAGCAAGGAGGACTGTCGCGTGAGTCAATCACCGCTTCTTCAGATTGATCATCTGACCTTTTATTATCCTGAGCAGGAGCAGCCGACTTTGTTGGACATCTCCCTGGCCGTAGAGCAGGGGGCCTTTCTGGTTTTGTGTGGCCCATCAGGTTGTGGCAAGAGTACCCTTTTGCGGCAGCTCAAGCCGGTATTGGCTCCCCATGGCCGTTGCAGCGGAGAGATTTCCTTTGATGGAATGCTCCTAGAGGCATTAGGCCAGCGGGAGCAGAGCCAGCGCATCGGCTTTGTTCAGCAAAGCCCGGAAAATCAGATCGTTACGGACAAGGTGTGGCACGAACTGGCCTTTGGACTGGAAAGCTTTGGCTATGATACGCCCACCATTCGTCGCCGGGTAGCGGAGATGGCATCCTTTTTCGGAATTGAGACCTGGTTCTATAAAAATGTTACTGAACTCTCAGGCGGTCAGAAACAACTTCTGAATCTCGCTTCGGTCATGGCGATGCAGCCCTCAATGCTGATCCTTGATGAACCCACCTCCCAGCTGGACCCCATTGCGGCCTCAGACTTTCTGGCTACCCTTGGAAGGATTAACAGGGAGCTTGGTACCACCATTCTTCTGACCGAACACCGGCTTGAGGATGCCTTCCCCTTGGCCACAGATGTGGCGGTTATGGATCATGGGCGGCTTCTCTGTACCGGCACACCGGCACAGGTCGGCAAACGACTGCGCCGGGAGGGACACGCCATGTTTCTGGCTATGCCAACCGCCATGCGGGTCTGGGCTTCGGTACAGAGCGATGACGATTGCCCTGTTACAGTGCGTGAGGGGCGCGATTGGCTGAACGTCTGGGCCTCTCAGCATCAGCTGAATGCCTTGCCGCCGGAACCGGTACACCCCAAATCGGAGGAACTGGCAATTGAGGCAAAAGAGTTGTGGTTCAAATACGAAAAGGGTGCGCCTGATGTGGTACGTGGGCTGACACTAACGGTGAAGAAAGGGGAGTTTTTGGCGTTGCTGGGCGGCAACGGCACGGGCAAAACAACCTCTCTCAAACTGCTGGCTGGGTTGCTCCAGCCCTACCGGGGACAGGCGCAGCTGACGGGCGCTGTAGGGGTCTTGCCCCAGAACCCTCAGACGCTGTTTGTCAAAAAGACCGTGCGGGAGGATCTCTTTGAGATTTTGAAGGGTAGCAAGCACAGCCGGGAACATCAGCAAGCACAGGTGGCCCATGTGACGGCCTTGTGCCGTCTAACAGAGCTGCTGGATCGCCATCCCTATGACCTCTCCGGCGGAGAACAACAGCGGGCGGCCCTGGCTAAGGTGCTGCTGCTCAGCCCGGACATTCTTCTCATGGACGAGCCAACCAAGGGACTGGACGCAGAGTTCAAAGAGACGTTTGCCGAGATTCTGCGCGCTCTGCTTTTCCGTGGCGTCACCATCCTTATGGTCAGCCATGACATCGAATTTTGTGCCCGGTATACCCATCGGTGCGCCCTGTTTTTCGATGGCAGCATCGTTACGGAGGCGATGCCCCGCGCCTTTTTTTCTGGAAACAGCTTTTACACAACCTCCGCCAACCGGATGGCCCGGGGACTGATACCAGAAGCGGTAACGCCGGAGGATGTCATGGCTGCCTGCGGCGGCCAGGTGCCTCCGGCACCGGTCCTGCCGGAGGATATCCCGCCTCTGCCGGAGCCGGAAGCGAACAGTGCGGCGGCTAAACCGAAAAAGTTGCCCTGGTGGCGGAAACTGCTGGCGGCAGTTTCCGGGTTTACGGTTCTGGTGTTATTCTTAAAAACGCTTGGCATTACTGACCTGACCGCCCTGGTGACCCAGGAGGGGATCACCGCTTTGGCGGGAGACCAGCTGCGGCTCTACGGTGTGATGATTTTCTCCATGTTCGTCTTTGCCTTCTCTATCGCCCGGCGCTCCAACCGACCGGATTATATGCTGCAAACGCCGAGAGAAAAGCGGAAGCTGACAAAGCGTACTCTAGTGGCTGCGGCGCTGATTCTGCTTTTGATCCCCATCACCCTGTTTGTTGGCATCTACTATCTGGATGGGAAGAAGTATTATTTCATTGCTCTGCTAATCCTGCTGGAGACCATGCTGCCCTTCTTTCTGGTTTTTGAGGGGCGTAAGCCCCAAGCCCGGGAATTGGTCATTATCGCGGTTTTGTGTGCCATAGCCGTGGCAGGTCGGGCAGCGTTTTTTATGTTGCAGAACTTTAAGCCGGTTATGGCTGTGACCATCATCGCCGGCGTGGCCTTCGGTGGGGAAACCGGATTTTTGGTGGGAGCCATGACCATGCTGACTTCCAATGTGATGTTCTCCCAAGGTCCGTGGACGCCGTGGCAGATGTTTGCCATGGGCATCATCGGCTTTTTGGCCGGTGTCCTGTTTCGCAAAGGTTTGCTCCGCCGGGGGCGGCTGTCCCTGTGCATCTTCGGGGCCCTCTGCGCCATCCTCATTTACGGCGGTATTATGAATCCGGCTGCGGCTCTCATGGCTTCCGAGACACTTAACTGGAAAACCCTGATGCTCTACTATATTACTGGCTTTCCTGTGGACTGCGTTCATGCTGCCGCCACCTGGCTGTTCCTCTGGTTCGGTGCAGAGCCTATGCTTGAAAAGCTAGACCGTATAAAGGTTAAGTATGGTTTGATAACGTGATGCCGTACTCATAGCGCAGAGGACATAATGAGCCAGGAAATCAGCCGAGAGCGGCATAATTGCAGACTATATATCTCTGTGAGAAAAATGGGAGAGTGAAATGGAATATTATCCCTTTTAAGCTGTATGCGACAGTTCATTCGCCCCCAAATCGAATACCACTCGTTAAAAAGGCGCAGGCAACCAACTGGTTGTCTGCGCCTCATTTTTTTCTCGACAAGTTATCCGAGTATCCCTCAGAAAATTCTGGAAGATATTGGGATGAGGTGTCGAGGTATGGATGTGATTTTTACACTGACCTATCCCGGCCCGGAAAAAACATTGAAAACTTAAAAAAATTTTTGCATTTTGGCGGAAAAAGATATTCCTGCCGCTCTCCTCCTGATTTTCGTTGACCATCCACGAATCAACGAAAATGAAAGGAGGAGCCAATATGTTTGATCGCAATAGTGACTATGCTCTGAATAAGAAGGACCCGGACGCCATCGTATGCAAAAGCGCCACCGGAATACATATCCGCCTGACCCGTGCCGACTTCTCCAGTGCGGAGGAGTTTGAAAAATGGAAACGCTGGTCCGATGAAAACTACCACGCGATTGAGAAAGCGGATCATCGGTACAGTAACCGGACAATTTCGCTGGAAGGACTGGCTGAACTATCCTTTGCGGTGCTCTCTGCCGAAACGGAGGTCATGGATCAATACGACCAGGAGGAGCGGGCCCGTCTATGCCGCCTGTTGGCCGAGGGCCTGGATGCCTGCCTGACTGCGCCTCAACGCCGCCGTCTTTGGCTCTACTGTGTGGAGGGCCTGACCATAAAGGAAATTGCGGCGCAAGAGAAGGTCAAACACCAGAATATATCCAAGAGAATATTGGCAGCCAAAAAAATTCTAAAAAAATTTTTGGAAAGGTGGGTGCAGAACGGAACCAAAAACGGCGGTAAGTGAAGGACGAGTTTTATCCCTTCGATCTTTCTGACAACTGAATAGGACGAGCCAGTTACTTGCCGTATTCTGTTGAGCCAAACGCTGGGTGCGCCGGGATCTTCTGCCGGGAAAGGAGGTGACAGCTCCGGCAGAAAGGAGCGATCTACACCAGCAGCGTAACACGGTTTGGCAAAGCCGCAGGCCATGACACAAATACGGGATCATGCTACTTGCGTCGGCTATGCGTCACAGCGTAGGACGCCCCGCCCACGGGAATGGGGGGAGGTTTATAGCCTATGGAGCGGTTGCCACCCGCCGCTGGCTTGTCTATCCTTACTTGCACCTATCAGTGGACACTCCGAATGATATGGCTTTTTGCGTCTCACCGTGAGACGCAAAAGATGGGAGAAGAATATGAAACCTTTGGAGACAAAACAATTTCCGAGCGAAGTAATCACGATTGATGGCTGCACTGTAATTATGCGATATGCAGAAAAGCCTGTCCCCGGTGTGATGGACAAGGTGAAAGACACCCTTGTAAATCAGAACTCTCTTGACAAAAAACGCTCTATTTCTTGCGAAAATGACTAAAATATGCTATAATAATAGTGTAAAGTGTACCTTGACAAATAGATAGAGAAATAGAGAAAACAAGGATACATACACTGTTCCCATAGCGAATGAGGTGTATGTTATGGAAAATGTAGTGCGAGTCGATTGCCTTTATCGTGTATCTACGGTAGGTCAGGTTGAGAAAAACGACATTCCTATGCAGAGAGAGTTTTGCCGGGCTTTTATTGCAGAACACCCTAATTGGAAACTTGAAAAGTCTGCAAATAAAAAATCAATAGGAAAATGAGAAAAATTTGCAGGCACAGGAGAAGGCGAAAAAAGGGTATGAG
>PPYE01540429.1_pt1 | contig 29143 bp, 19 predicted proteins | sample 1559881 | NCBI WGS metagenome assembly PPYE01 (sample SAMN08240022, study PRJNA423297) | Human gut metagenome, whole genome shotgun sequencing project. | reverse complement strand
TTGTAATATGCGCGCACGTGTGTGAGAAAAAGGAACTGCGTCTACGTTGGAAGTAGCTTCCGTCTTCTTGGAAATCTGTCGGCTTGTCCGTATTGTTCATATTATGGGAACAGACGGGAGAGCTGAAAGATTTAAATTTTGCGGGGGTAAGATTATAGATCTTTCCTAGTGGCAACAGGTAGTCCGTAAGTTCTTTTTTAATAAATTATGGGAAACAAAAGATAAAAGCTGCGTTCTTTCAACCATTATGCCGATAAAATTGTTTAAATTTGCAGGAATACTTGTACAGACACTCGATGAAGAAAAAATATGTTCGTTGGACATTGTGGACGATAGCATCTCCGTTCATTCTGTTCATCATTTTATGTATATTGATTTATTTGCCACCTATTCAGAATTTTCTGGTGGACAAAGCTGCTGTATATGCCTCGGAAGCTACTGGTATGAATATCTCCGTGGGACGTATCTCTTTGTCTTTTCCGTTGAATCTGGTGGTGACCAATGTAGATGCTGCTTCCCCGCATAATGATACGTTGCTCAGTGTACGCCGCCTGCAAGTGAATGTGCAGTTGCTGCCACTGCTGAAAAAGCAGGTAGAAGTGGATGGCATATCCCTGCAAGGAGCCACAGTGAATTCTAATGACTTGATACATGGCATGAAATTGAACGGTACTTTGGGGGAATTGTTCATTTCCAGTCATGGAGTGGCACTGGACCCCGAAACTGCCATCGTTAACAAAGTCTTGTTGAAAGATACGGATTTATCTCTTTGCCTGAATGACACCGCTGCGGCCGATACGGCTGCAAGCGACACCACCTATTGGAAAATAATATTGCAGGATATTGATTTACAGAATGTATCCTTTGCGCTGGATATGCCTTTGGACAGCTTGTCATTGGCGGCTTCGCTGGATAATGCCATACTGCGCGACGGGCTGATAGACTTGCATAAATCGGCCTATTCGCTGCAAACGTTTCGGATAGAGAACGGACGTGTGCGTTACGATAACGGGAAGCCGCTGGCTGCCGACAGCCTGTCCTCCGGACTGGACCCCTCCCATATTGCACTGACGGATATCGGTGTGAAACTGGATTCCCTATACTACGGAGGTAGGAATATGAAAGCCATAATCAGCCAGTTTGTGCTGAAAGAGCGTTCGGGAGTGGAAATCGTTTCTGCCACAGGGCGGATGGTTTCCAATGACAAGGTGCTGCGTGTGCCTTCATTGAAACTGGAAACCCGGGATTCTTATCTGGAACTGAACGCTGCGATGGATTGGAATGCCTTGGATTTTAAGGATGAAGGCTTGGTGTCCGCACGGCTGATGGCTGATATAGGAAAGCCGGATGTGGTGAGATTCATGGGAAGTATGGATGAAAAGTTTATCCGGCAGTATCCTTCCGAACCCTTGCGCATCCGTACAGGGATCGACGGTGATTTGAACAAGCTGAAACTGACTACGCTGACTGCCGAGCTGCCCGGTGCATTGGGATTGTTCGCCCGGGGGGAACTAACCCATCTGACAGACAGTCTGCTGCGCGGGGGGGATATCACTTTGGAAGCTGAAACCAAGGATTTGAAGTTTGTTTCCACGTTGGCTGAAGGAATAGAAATTCCATACGGAACGCGCTTGGAAGGCAAATTTACGATGGCGGGCACTAAAATGGGCACGGACCTGCTGCTGATGCAGCCCGAAGCCCAGGCGGTGGTTGCGGCCGATACTATTCCTATAACGGTTTATAATGACAGCATCTCCGTAGCGGATGATTTCAAGATGGAACGGGCAGCCCGTCTGTTTGCCAAATACGACTTGTCGCGTGACAGGTAAGGCGCATTTGGATGGTATCTTGAAACCTCATGATGTTTCGGGCGACTTGAAAATGGATGTGGCTCATTTGGATTGGCAGGCGCTTCATCTGATGGATACCCGTTTTCAGACCTCCCAGCACCTGGGGGTCCGTTTCAGCAGTGACCTCAGAAAAAGGTATGTCGTAGAGGCCGAGATGACGAATGCCACGATTGTCACTGCCAAACGCACTTCCCATTCCAAGGACCTGTTTGCCGGATTCAGCACTTCCAGAGATTCCACTTTTGCTTATCTGCGTGCGGGGGATCTTGATTTGAGTCTGGAAGGAGCAGGGCACATGGAATACATTTCCGGCAGGGCGGATTTGCTGATGAAGAAACTGGCGGAACAATGGGAAAGCAAACATATTGAACAGGAGGAGCTTCGGGAATTTCTTCCGGGACTATGTCTGAAAATATCTTCCGGTCCCGATAATCCGATAGCCAATTATCTGTCAATGATGGGGTTGTCATACACTCGTCTGTTTATGGATGTGGATTCATCTCCGGCAGAGGGATTGAACGGGGAGGCTTATTTATATGGATTGCGTACAGACAGCCTGACTTTGGATACCATTTATCTGGATGTACAGCAGGACCTGAATGGCATAAATATGTTGAGCGGAGTGGTGAACGGACCCAAACCGGGACAGGAGGCGTTTGATGTGACGCTGGAGGGAAATGTGGGAAACAACAGCGCCCAGTTGTTGGTTCAATACCTGAATGCCCGTAAAGAACAGGGAGTATATATGGGAGTGATGGCCGACCTGCGCCGCCACGGCATACGCATGAAGGTTTTTCCGGAGCATCCCACGTTGGTATACCGTCCTTTTACCGTGAATAAAAATAACTATATTTATCTGGCTGACAACGGGCGGATTCATGCAAATCTGGATTTGCATGACGAGCAGGGGACCGGACTCAGTTTCTATACCAATCGGGAAGATACCATAGCCAAACAGGATATGACGGTGGAGCTTTCACGCATCAATCTGAAAGAATTCCGGCGTATCCTTCCCTATATGCCTGATATGGAAGGATGGATCGGAGCAGAAGCGCATTATATAGATTCCGGTCCGTATATGATGGTGAGCAGTGATTTGCGTATAGATGAATTCAAATATGAAGGCAGTGCGTTGGGAAATTGGGAACTGGGTGGTGTGTATCTGCCCGGTGAGGCAAAGGATCATCATCTGGATGCCTATATACGCCATGATGGTGAGGAGATAGCTCATTTGGGAGGTATATATCTGCCCGCGGAGGAAGGAACGGGAAGTCTGAGCGCGGATATAGCCTTCGAACATTTTCCGCTGAATGTCGCCAATCCGTTTGTGCCCGACCGCATGGTGGAACTGGACGGGGATATTGATGGAACATTGTCCATGAAAGGTGATCCGGCCAAACCCTTGCTGAATGGGGAACTGGCATTGGATTCCGTGACTTTCTTCATGCCGGAGATGTCTGCCATGTTCCATTTTGATAATGAACCGGTGCAGGTGGTGAACAGTAAGATGATGTTCAAGGAGTTCGATATATTCACCAAAGGCAAGACTCCTTTTACCATTAACGGCGAGGTGGACTTCTCGGATTTGGAACGGACGGCGGTGAACCTTAAAATGCATGCCGAGAATTATGAGTTGCTGAATGCTCCCCGTACCAAGCGGGCTATGGTTTACGGCAAGATGTATGTGGATTTTAATGCAACGCTGCGCGGTCCTGTGGAGGAACTGGTGATGCGGGGGAACATGAACATATTGGGGAAGACCAATGTGACCTATGTCCTGAAAGACTCTCCCTTGACGGTGAACGACCGTTTGGGGGATATGGTGACTTTTGTCAATTTCAACGACACAACTTCGGTAGAGGAGTCCTCTGTCCAGCAAATCTCTTTGGGAGGGATGGATGTGGCCATGACCATGCATATAGACCAGGCGGTGCAGGCACGTGTGGATCTGGTGCCGGACGGCTCCAACTATATGTTGCTGGAAGGAGGCGGAGACTTGTCATTCCAGTACACTCCTCAGGGGGATATGTTGCTGACCGGGCGTTATTCCTTGATGAGCGGGGAGATGAAATACCAGATTCCGATTATTCCGCTGAAGACTTTTAATATTCAAAATGGCAGTTATGTGGAGTGGACGGGAAATATCATGAATCCGCAACTGAACATTACCGCGGCCGAAAGGGTCCGTGCTTCGGTGGGCGAGGATGGAAAGACTTCGCGTATCGTCGGGTTTGATGTAGGGATCGCTTTGAGCCAGAGTCTGGAGAATCTGGGGCTGGCGGCCGATAGCGGCGGGAAACGCACGGATTATAATTTCCAGTTCGCCAAACGTTTCTGGAATAACCGCTTCCGTATAGTGGTAGGCGGTAAAGTGTCTACCGGAAGTACGGTACAGCAGGATGAAACCTTTATTGATAATGTATCCATAGAATACCGCTTGGACAACAGCGGTACCCGGTATGTCAAGCTCTTCCACGACAAGAACTATGAGAGTGTGCTGGAAGGTGAGATCATAGAGACCGGTGTGGGTATTGTGCTTCGCAAGAAGATGAGTCACCTGGGCGAACTGTTTATTTTCAAGTCTAAGAAGAAAAAATGATTGTTGGAGATATGGAGAGAAAACATAACATAAACCTGCTTCTATTATCGGTATTGTTGCTGATGACAGCTGCCTGCTCTACTACCAGGAATTTGCCGGAAGACGAAACGCTATATGTCGGTGTGAAAAATATGGAGATTCTGAATGAAGACAAGACCCCTGCCGGTGTCCAGACCTTGGAAGAGGTGGAGGCTGCTTTGTCTTATCCTCCCAATAATGCCATTTTGGGAAGCAACTCCTTGCGTTTTCCCATTCCTTTCGGTTTGTGGATATACAATGATTTTGTGAAATACCAGGATAAAAAGGGGGTGGGGCATTGGATCTTCAACAAGCTGGGGTCTACTCCGGTGTATTTGTCTACGGTGAATCCGGAAACCCGTGTGAAGGTGGCCACCAATCTGTTGCACGATTATGGCTTTTTCAATGGTGCTGTGACTTATTCTGTAGACTCGTTGAAGAATCCTCGGAAAGCCAAGTTAAGTTATAAGATTGATATGGCGAACCCTTATTATCTGGACTCTGTCATGTATCTGAAATATCCTCCTCGCGCCGATAGTCTGATCAGGGCTGCTTATGACCAGAGGGTATTGCATAAAGGAGATAATTTCAGTGTGTTGAAACTGGAGGAGGAGCGCCAGCGGCTGAGTACCCTTTTCCGTAACAATGGTTATTATTATTTCCGTCCCGAATTCATTACTTTCCGTGCGGATACCTTGCGCAAACCGGGAATGGTCAGTTTGCAGGTTGTCCCGAAAGCCGGAGTGCCTGCCGATGCGAAAAGACCTTATTATATAGGGAATACTTCTGTTTATCTTACCGGATATAAAGGGGAGGAACCTACTGATTCCATCGTCTTTCCGGGAATGACTTTACACTATAGCGGTAAGAAACCCGGTATCCGTCTCGGAGTATTGGCTAAGCGCTTCTTTTACCAGAAAGGGCAGCTTTATTCTCAGGCCCGTCAGAATTTCACGCAGGAAGCCTTGGCGCGTTTGGGCATTTTCAAATTTGCCGAGTTCCGCTATGCCCCGCAAGATACATTGCCGGGGTGTGATACGCTGAATGTGCGGATGAATGCTACATTCGATTTGCCGTATGACGGAGAACTGGAATTCAATGTGACTACCAAAAGTACGGATCAGACTGGTCCCGGAGCGATTTTCAGCCTCTCGCGGAAGAATTTCATGCGTACAGCCGCCACGCTTTCTTTCCAGTTGAAAGGGTCATACGAATGGCAGACCAATTCTACGGCGGATGGGAACAGTTCTAAATTGAATTCATACGAGCTGGGAACTTCTTTCTCATTGGAGTATCCTCGCCTGGTGTTGCCGTGGATGAGTAAAAAAATGATGCGCTCACGATTTCCGCAGCATACCTCATTCAAGTTGTATGCCAGTCAGTTGAACCGTGCCCGCTTCTTTAAAATGCTTTCTTTTGGTGGAACGGTGTCATACGATTTCCAGCCTTCGCGGGTATGGAAACATACGGTGACTCCTTTCAGACTGGCATTTAATACGTTGCAGCATACTACTACACGTTTTGATACGATAGTGGACAAGAACCGGAGTTTGAAAATCAGTTTGGGAAATCAGTTTATCCCGGCTATGAGTTATACGTTTACGTATGATAACGCCCCGTTGAAGAAACGCAATAATTTATGGTGGGAAACTTCCTTTACTTCGGCAGGTAATCTGACTTCGTTGGTGTATGCTGCTTTTGGGAAGGGATTCAAGGAAACAGATAAGAAGTTATTAAACAGTCCTTATGCGCAATTCCTGAAAATGACATCCGAAGTGCGTTGTTTGTTTAAAGTCGGAGAGAAACAGCATATAGCCACTCGTTTGATGGGGGGAATTTTGTATGCATATGGGAACCAGACTGCGGGAAATGTGTGGCTGCTGCGTGAACAAAAGAATGAGGAAGGTGAGAATATACGTCCCGGCGGTTTGCTTACTCTTCGTAATTTTGCTAAAAGTATAGCTTTGGGTACTGGGGTGGGATTGCGTTATGACCTTACTTTCCTGGTGATCCGCCTGGATCTGGGTATTGCTCTTCATGATCCGTATGATACCGGCAAGAAAGGATATTATAATATTCCTAAGTTTAAGGATGGACTGGGATTGCACTTTGCCATCGGCTATCCTTTCTAGAAATAGGGCTTGATTTGCGTCAAAAGGAGGGAAATGATTGATTTATGCTCGAATTTGAATGGAATGTAGCTTTTTTCCTCCGTATTATTTTGTAGCTTTGTACCATCAAATATTCAATTTTAAATAAATAAACTATGAAACCAACTTTATTTTTATTGGCGGCTGGTATGGGCAGCCGTTACGGAGGATTGAAGCAATTGGATGGTCTGGGTCCTAACGGCGAAACTATTATGGATTATTCTATTTATGACGCTATCAACGCCGGCTTTGGAAAACTGGTCTTTGTTATCCGTAAAGATTTTGAACAAGATTTTCGTGAAAAGATTATTTCTAAATATGAAGGTCATATTCCTTGCGAACTGGTATTCCAGGCTTTAGACAATCTGCCGGAGGGTTTTACTTGTCCTGCGGAGCGTACAAAACCTTGGGGAACTAACCATGCTGTCATGATGGGAGCTGATGTGATACAGGAACCGTTTGCGGTGATCAATTGCGATGACTTCTATGGCCGTGACTCGTTCCAGGTAATGGGCAAGTTCCTTTCTGCACTGCCCGAAGGTGCTAAAAACACGTATGCTATGGTGGGCTTCCGTGTAGGAAATACATTGAGCGAGAGTGGAACGGTATCCCGCGGCATCTGTGGAACCAATGCGGATCATTTGTTGACTTCCGTGGTAGAACGTACCAAAATTCAGCGCATAGACGGAGAAGTGAAGTATATTGACGACAATGGCGAATGGACAGCTACCCCTGACACAACTCCGGTGAGCATGAACTTCTGGGGCTTTACTCCTGATTACTTTGCTTACAGCAAGGAATTCTTTAAAGCATTCTTGAGCGATCCTAAAAATATGGAAAACTTGAAGAGCGAATTCTTTATTCCGCTGATGGTGGACAAGCTGATTAATGACGGTACTGCTACCGTTGAGGTATTGGATACTACCAGCAAATGGTTTGGAGTAACTTATCCTGAAGACCGTCAGAGTGTGGTTGACAAGATACAGGCATTGGTGGATGCCGGTGAATATCCTGCAAAATTATTTTAAGATGAGAGGTAGTGTAGTCACACTTATATAATTTACTTTCGGGGGCTGTCCGTTTTTTTTTGGACAACCCCCGTTGGATTACTATTTTTTATTTTCTGTTTTCATTATTGCATCTTGTATTCGCTGGGAGATAACCCGGTATGGTGCTTGAAGTATTTGCCAAAAAAGGAAGGGTTCGGGAAGTTCATAAAATAAGCTACTTCCTGAATAGACATGACGGAGTATTTCAACAGCGCTTTGGCTTCCAGTATTACATATTCGTCAATCCACTCTCCGGCAGTTTTTCCGCTCACTTTCTTTACTACGGTGGAGAAATGTTTGGGACTCAGGAATAATTGCTCCGCATAAAAATCTACGCGTCTTTCTTTACGGTGATGTTCGGTCAGCAAGTTGATGAACTGGTTGAACAATACCTCTTCCCTTTTCAGTGATTTCGGATTCTCGGAAAGGAATTCCGGTTGTTTTCTATGAAGGATGGAACCTATCTTATATAAATAGGCCCCCATTAGTCTGCGTACGATTTCTGTCCTGAAGTTATCGTTCCGGCTTACGGTTTCTTCTATCAGTTCATAGAATGATTTCAGTTCCTGTACCTCTTCTTCCATCAAATGAAATTTGGGATTCTCTTTCAATGAGATGAAAAATGGCATGAAACTGTTCAGGTTGATATACATCTCTTTTAAGAAATCAGATGATATTAAAAACATTTGTGACAAATGAATGCCCGGTGATAACATGGACTGTAGAATATCGCCGGGAGCGCAAATAATCAGATCGTTTTGCTCAATGTCGTATTCCCGTAAATTGATATTGACTTTGGCAGAGCCTTTTTCACGGATAGAGATAATGATTCCATCCAGCCGTAATGGGTATTTAAAGATGGGGTTCATATTCTCGGGGATGTAATGTTCGCTTCTATCCATTACGAAATCATTGTTAATCCCTTTTAGACTGGGATTCATCTGTCGGATACGGGCTATGGATATATTTCCTATTTCATGTTCCATATTTCTTAATTTTGCCTCAAATGTATAAATCAAAAGTCAATAATCCACTCTTTTTTTCTCATAATATTATTTTTTAATTGAAATTGACGGATGTGAATTCGGAGGCGTGTGATGGCAGGAATTCTTAATTCTATTTAAAAGGGGGATGCTGGCAAACTATTTGTACATAATAACGTGTATATTTAACAACAGAATTATAAAGAACAAAACTATGTCAATGTATTGGATCTTATTTATTGGAATCGCGGTAATCAGCTATATTGTACAGAATAGTCTGCAAAGCAAGTTTAAGAAATACTCGAAGATGCCTTTGGCCAGCGGTATGACAGGAAAGGATGTGGCTGAAAAAATGTTGCATGATAACGGTATCTATGACGTGCGTGTAACCAGCACTCCGGGTATGCTGACCGATCATTATAATCCGGCAAACAAAACGGTGAACCTTAGTGAAGGGGTATATGGAAGCAACAGTGTGGCTGCTGCGGCAGTTGCCGCTCATGAATGCGGACACGCCGTGCAACATGCGCGTGCATACGCTCCGCTAAAGATGCGCTCGGCTTTGGTGCCTGTGGTGCAGTTCTCATCTTCTATTATGACTTGGGTGTTACTGGCAGGTATTTTGATGGTGAATACTTTCCCGCAGTTATTGTTGGCAGGAATTTGTCTTTTTGCCATGACCACTCTTTTCAGCTTTATTACGTTGCCTGTTGAGATCAATGCCAGCCAGCGTGCGTTGGTATGGTTGAGCAAGGCCGGAATTACAAATTCATATAACCATCATGCGGCAGAGGATGCGCTGCGTTCAGCTGCTTATACGTATGTGGTTGCGGCACTTAGTTCGTTGGCTACACTGATTTACTATATAATGATTTATATGGGACGTCGTGACTAAGACCTTATAAGGGAAATATATTTTTATTATAGAAGGCTGCCTGCGGGCAGCCTTTTCTAGTTATATTTTGATTAGTTTCGAGATAATTTTTGTTTTAATCTCTTTTTCTTTTCGTTTTAATTTGTATTTTTGCCCTGTCAGCAAAATGAGATAATACCTATGAAAAAACATTTGGGAGCCATCAAATACTTGGTCATTTAGAATAATTTGATGATGAGAAACACAATAAAGTTAAAATATATATGGTGTACTTTGTTTTTACTTCTTCATTGGGGTTTTGTCAAAGCACAGCCTATTTGTGTTGCACGCCAATATACAGTGAGAGACGGATTGATTCAAAGTAATCCGGCGCAGATTCTTCAAAGTCATAATGGTTTTATATGGGTCAGTACTTGGAATGGGGTAAGCCGGTTTGATGGACGCGATTTCGAAACTTTTCAGTTTGATTCTCTTTTGAACCAGCACATGCAGCGGCTGGAGAATACGGCCGACGGCAATTTATGGATGATTGCATACGATCGTCATAGCCTGTATTTATATGATATTCGTGAAAATAAGCTGATCAATGTTCTGAAACAGTATGAACAACATTTTAATACTCCGTTGCAAATAGAAAATTTGTATCCTTTATCCAAAGGGATTACTTGGGTTACTTTAAATAATGGAGGATGTTTCAGAATTTCAGATAAAGAGTGTATTGTTTCTTCAGGGATTCAGTATATTACAGCTATTGATGATGTGGAACTGGGGAAAGTCAGTAGGGTCTTTGAAGATAAACAGGGAGAGGAATGGGTATTTAGTGACAAGGGAGTTAGCATATTTGGCAAGCGGACCATTAGTTCATATCCCTTTTCTATGTTCGAAACAATGGATAATCTTGTTTTTCTTGCATCACAGAATGGCAGGCTAGCCTATTATGATGTAAATACCATGCAATTCAACATCGTTCCTTTTCAAGAGAAGATTCAGCATATAAACGGAATTAAAGTGTTGAAAGATAATCAGCTGGCTGTTTTGTCTGATAAAGGTTTGTACCTATGCCGTTTCCCTGAACTGGCGATGGAGAAATATGATTTCTCTCTTCCGGGGCGTGACGATGCGGCTGTGAGAAAAGTCTATCAGGATTCTAAAGGATTTCTATGGATATTTACCGGATTGCCGGGAATTATCCGGCTTGATCCGGAAACCGGAGTGAAACAATATTTGAATACTCCTTCCGGATACATGGCTTCTTCTCCGGAAAATGAACTCTTTATTTATGAAGATCCTAACGGAGTGGTTTGGACTATTCCTTATAAAGGTATATTCAGTTATTATGACGAAAAGAGCCGGGAGCTAAAAGTCTATTTTACACCGGGAAGGAATCATATACCTTATTCTCCTATTATTAAAACAACTTATGTTGACAAACAAAATAATTTGTGGATCAAATCCCAGCGCTCATTTATAAAAATGTTCTTTCCGCCCAGTCCCTATACTTATAGGGAGTTGGACAATTATTTTGATACAAAATCATTTCTGTTTGATAGCGACGAACATTTATGGATTGCAACAAAGAAAGGGATTATACGTATTATGGATTCACAGAAAAACTTGTTGGGTTATTTGTCGCCTGATGGGGAACTGGCTCAAACGGAAACAGTTTTTGCAGAAGGTGGAATCTATGTCATGCTGAAGGATCAGGCGCAGACAATATGGCTTGGCAGTAAGGAAAACGGATTGTTCAGACTTGTTCCTCGGAATCGTCCTTATCATTATGAGGTATATCATTATATGAATAATCCGTCGGATCCTTATTCCATCAGTGACAATAAAATATCATGCATTGATGAGGATCATAACGGACGTATTTGGATTGGTACTTACGGTGGCGGATTGAATTTGGTTGAGGAAAAGGAAGATGGGGCGATACGTTTTATTCATGCGGAGAATAAATTGTCCGGTTTTCCTATTAATCGTACCAACAGTATTCGTTGTATGGTGGAGGGACCCGGTCATACTATACTGGTGGGTACTATAGAAGGTTTGATCACTTTTTCTTCTGATTTTTCGGATTACGAAAATATTCGTTTTTATCTTAACCTTCCTCGTCCGCAGGCGACTGACGGATTGTGTAGTGCTGATGTGATGTCTGTTTTACGAACGACGGATGAAACTATCTATTGTTATTGTTATGGAGGTGGCCTTTGTAAGTTGGTTTCGTCAAATTTATTATCTGATGAACTTCGGTTCCGGTCGTTCGGCAAAGAGACATCTCCGTTGGCTAGAGCCTTGATTGAAGATAAAAATCATAATATATGGATCGGCTCGGAAACGGATATCACTCTGTTTGATGTGCACGATCAGACTTTTGAGTCTTTTGGAGAAACTTTTTTCAATCGCTCTTTTAATTATAGTGAATGTCTTCCGGTTACAGACAGGCAAGGGGATATCTTAATGGGTACAGAAGGCGGTATGCTTGTCTTTTCTCCGGATAGTATCGTTAAGCAGACTTATGAAGCTCCTATTGTAGTGACAGGGATAAAATATTCGGAGGATAATTTGTCTCATGTATTGAGTGATGCGGATTATTTAGAGATCCCTACCCGGCGGAGGAATTTTACCATCTCATTTGCTGCGTTGGATTATACTAATTCCTTGGATATCGAGTATGCTTATAAGTTGGATGATAATCAATGGTATTATATAGGTAAGAAGAACTCGGTTAGTTTTGTAAGTCTTCCGGCAGGAAAATATCAATTTCAGATAAAGGCGACCAATGGGGATGGTATTTGGATGAACACTGTGAAAACGGTTACTTTACAGGTATTACCCACCTTTTGGGAAACCGGTTGGGCTAAGGCTTTTTATCTAGTTGTTGTCTTGGTGATATCTTTAGCTATCGGATATGTTTTTTTCTATATTTACTATTTGAAGCATAAGGTAAATATGGAACAAAGATTGGCGGAAATAAAAGTACGTTCTTTTATTGATATCTCACATGAACTACGTACTCCTTTAACCCTTATATCCGGTCCGGTATCCGAAGTGTTGTCCCAGGAGCCTTTGACTTCCCGGACCCGGCATCATCTTCAATTGGTTCAGAAAAATATCAATCGTATGTTATTGCTCATTAATCAAGTATTGGATTTCAGAAAGATACAGAATAAAAAAATGGGCTTGACTATTGAATACCGGGATATCATTATCATGCTTCATAATATAATGGATAATTTCCGGTTGTTGGCAACAGAAAAAAATATAAATTTTTCTCTTCAGACAACGTTGCCTTCTGTTTTTTTGTGGATAGATAGTGATAAGTTCGAGAAAATTATCTTTAACTTGCTTTCCAATGCCTTTAAGTATACACCGGATAACAAGTCGATTACCTTGATTGTGATGGAAAGCGGACAGTTTGTTTCGATTGCCGTAAAAGATGAAGGTATTGGCATCTCTAAAGATAAAGTGTCATCCATATTTGAACGTTTCACTACAGTGTCCAAGGAAAATGACATGCAGCCTTCATCGGGTATAGGGCTTTCGCTGGTGAATGAGTTGGTTAAAATGCTGCATGGGGAAATTCAGGTCGAAAGTGAAGTAAAGAAAGGAAGTGTATTCAAACTGGTTTTGCATAAAGGAAAAGAAATATATGCTCAGGATAAAAATGTTGAATATATATTGAACGACACTTCGGAAGAACAGGAAACGGTCTTGGCGGAACCGGAACAAAATGATAAAATATCTTTGCCGGACATGCCTCCGGCAACAAAAGAAACTTTAGTAAAAGTGATGGTAGTGGAGGATAATGCGGAGTTGCGTCAATTTATATGTGAAATATTGTCGGGCACTTACCGTGTTGTTGGAGTTGCCGACGGGGTGATGGCATTGGAAAAGATAGAAGAGGAAATTCCGGATTTTATTATTACGGATATTATGATGCCGCGTATGGATGGTATTGAATTGATAAGGCACATCAAGGAGAATGTCAATACCTGTGATATCCCTCTTATTATCCTTTCTGCAAAATCGTCTGTTGAGGATCGTATTCAATGTTTACAATTAGGGATTGATGATTATATACCTAAACCTTTCAGCAGCGATTATTTAAAATCGAGAATTGAGAACTTGATCAGGCAAAGAAAAGTGCTTCAGTCGGCTTTTTTGTCAAAGTATGGTGCTCAACCGAAGAAAGAACCTTTAGAAGCCGTCGCTTATCCTGTGTCGCAAATTGTTCCTTTGGACGAGTTGTTTATGCAGAAGCTGGTAGGATTTATGGAAGAGAATTACAGTAATCCGGGGCTGCGGGTGAATGATCTGGCAGAGTTCATGAATATGAGCCGCTCTGTATTCAATCGGAAAGTGAATGGTATCATGGGGATTTCTCCGATAGAATATATAAAGAATTATAGGTTGAATAAAGCGAAAAGTTTTATACAAAGTGGTATGTCTTTCTCTGAGGTCGCTTTTGCCGTCGGCTTCTCTGATCCCGGTTACTTTGGCAAGGCGTTTAAAAAAGCATTTAATCAGACTTTGACTGAGTATAAAAATAATAACTAAGTTCCGTTTTGTGCTGTTTATGAAGGTAAATAGCAAGAAAATACCTTATTGACGTAAGATTTTACCTTTGGCTCTCAAGGGTAAAATCTATCTTTGTGCTCATTGACACAGTATGAAAATGTTCCGGAAAACTTTTATGAGTATAATTTTTAAAACATGATAGGATGAGTACAAAATTTTATGTAATAGCTGTTTGGACGCTGTTAAGTTTTGTGGTAAAAGTAAATGCACAAGACAAAGTGGAATGTTGGGACCGGTTTGAGTTGAGTTTTAAACAGGTGACCAAAGGGAATCCTTTTGATACACGTCTTTCCGCTACTTTCGTTTGTGGAAAGGAAAAGAAAACGGTGGAAGGGTTTTATGATGGTGAGAATACTTATAGGATACGGTTTATGCCTGCTGTCGCCGGGGAATGGAGGTATGTTACATCTTCCAGTATAGGGGCTATGAATGGTCGGAAAGGTACATTCACAGTGATACCTGCCGGAAAAGATAATCATGGCATGGTATTGGTGGACGGAGAACATAATTTTAAATATGCGGACGGTACCCGTTATTATCCGATGGGTACGACGGCCTATGCATGGACACATATGAAGGAAACGACTCAGGAGGCTACTTTGAAATCGTTTGGTGAAGCCGGTTTTAATAAGGTAAGGATGTGTGTGTTTCCTAAAAACTATTCTTTAGTGAAAGACGAGCCTGCGCTTTATCCTTTTGAAATAAGGAAGACGATAAAAGATAAGGAAGGAAATGAAAGGAAAGAATGGGACTTTGACAGATTTGACCCGGCTTTTTTTCAGCATTTGGAGAAACGGATAGACCAACTGAACCGTTTGGGGATTGAGGCGGATTTGATCCTTTTCCATCCTTATGATAAGGGAAGATGGGGCTTTGATGCTATGTCGAATGAGGTGAATGTACGTTATATTAAATATATTACTGCTCGTTTGGCTTCTTTTAGAAATGTATGGTGGTCTATGGCAAACGAGTGGGATTATGTAAAAGCGAAAACTGTGGATGATTGGAAGCTGTTGACGAAAACTGTGGTTGAGAATGATCCTTATCGCCATTTATGTTCTATTCATGGAGCGACGGCTACTTATTTTGATTATTGGATGCCTGAATTTACCCATGTCAGCATACAGGATGAGGCACCGGTGCTGAGTTCTACCGCTTCTGCTACTTTAAGAAAAATTTATCGCAAACCGGTTATATGTGATGAGGTTGGGTATGAAGGGAATCTACCTTATCGTTGGGGAAGGTTAAGTCCGCAGCAGATGACTTGCTTTATTTTGAATGGTTTGTTGGGTGGAATTTATGTCACTCACGGTGAATGTTATCAGCAGGGGAACGAACCTATCTTTTGGGCGCAAGGGGGATCTTTAAAAGGTGAAAGCTGGAAACGTGTGAAATTTTTAAGAACGATTATTGAAGCTGCTCCCCATCCGTTGGAGATGGCAGATATCAGTCGTGACTTGGTTACTTCTACTGCTGGACCAGATTATTATCTGGTCAATATGGGAAAAGATGTGAAAGGTTTCTGGACTTTTAATCTGCCGGTAAAAAATGCGGATTATAACAAATTGCAAAAGAATAAACGGTTTAAAGTGGAGATTATTGATGTGTGGGCCATGACTGTCACGGAATATCCTGTGATATTTGAAACAACGGAGGAATTGGATTATCGTGTTTTTGATATACATCATCGGGGAGTAAGAATTCCGGATGCTCCTTATATTGTTCTTAGAATAACAGAAGTGAAATGATGGGATAAGCCTTCTGACGGGAGATGATTGATTTTTTTTATCATAAAAAAGGCTAATAGTTTTCGATTCTTTTTGTTTTAGCTTAAATTTGCGGTATAATTAACTCCCTAGATACACTAAAATGTTAAATACAGTAGAAGAAGGATTGGAAGATATTCGCCAAGGCAAAGTATTGATCGTTGTTGATGACGAAGATCGTGAAAACGAAGGCGATTTTATCGTTTCAGGAGAAAAGATTACTCCTGAAATTGTAAATTTTATGATTACTCATGGCAGAGGGTTGTTATGTGCTCCTCTGCCACGTTCACGTTGTGAAGAACTTTGTCTGGCTCCGATGGCAGAAGAAAACACTTCATTGCTAGGTACACCGTTTACTATGTCGGTAGATTTAAGAGGGTATGGCTGTACTACGGGAGTTTCTGCTTTCGACCGTTCGTCAACAATAAAAGCTTTGGTGGCAGGAAATCTGAATCCTTCCGAGTTTGCTCGTCCCGGGCACGTTTTCCCTCTATATGGTGCGGAAAATGGGGTCTTGGAGCGTAATGGACATACCGAAGCCACACTGGATATGACAAGAATGGCAGGTTTGAAACCCGGAGGAGCTCTTGTTGAAATTTTGAATGAAGATGGTACAATGGCGCGTCTTCCCCAACTAGGTGAGATTGCAGCAAAATTCGGTTTGAAAATTGTTTCCATTAAGGATATTCAGGAATATCGTAAAAAACATAACCTCTAAATCTAATAAATATGGCACTCAATCAAAGAAGAGTAAAGATATTGCATCTGATTCGTGAAGACGGGCATGCAAAAGTTCAGGACCTTAGTAAAATTTTCAATGTGACGGATGTAACGATCCGTCAGGATTTGGAAGCCTTGGAACAAATGGGGTATATCCAAAGAGAGCATGGAGGTGCGTTTCTGAAAGGAGTAGGGTCGTTTGCCAAGACCGGGCAATTGTTCAATCAGACTCATTTGGAGGAAAAGAAAGAAATCGCTCAGAAAGCTATTCAGTTTATTCAGGAGGGGGACAGTATAATTCTTGATTCCGGTTCTACAACTACAGAGATCGCAAAGCTTTTAATGAATTATAAGGACCTGACAGTCATTACCAATGCTTTGAATATAGCTTTGATTTTAGGTGAGAATCATGGTATTAATCTGATTGTTACCGGAGGTGAATTCAAGGCTCCTACACTTTCTTTGACAGGAAAAATGGCGGCCGATTCATTTAAAGATATACGCGCTAATAAATTGTTTCTGGCTACGGCCGGTATTTCTTCGGATATGAAGCTGACTTATCCTAGTCTAAGTGATTTGGTCGTGAAATCTGCTATGATAGAGTCTGCCAGTAAAGTGTATCTGGTGGCTGATTGTTCAAAAATATTTTTTTATAACAGTTCTGTTGGGTACAAAATAGACAATCGGAGAGTCTTGTTTATATAGAGATATAACTTTGTTAGCAGAATAAATTAATTGTCCTGATTTATAGATTATTTAGGCGTTTATTGTTAATATAATCAAATTTATTTTCATTTTATTTCGTTTTGTATTGAATGTTTCCAGTTAAATTCCGTTATTTGCGAAAGAATAAGAAAGTAAATGATAATAATATGCAAGTTGAAACGTTAGAATTACAATCGGAAAAGAATCGGAAACGGTTGGTTGAGATTGTGTATAAAGCAAAAGCAGGACACATTGGAGGTGATCTGTCGTGTCTTAACGTGCTTACAGCACTTTATTTTGATATAATGCGTGTTTGGCCGGATAAACCAAAGGAAACGAAAAGAGATCGTTTTGTAATGAGCAAAGGGCATTGCGTAGAAGCGTTATATGTTACGCTGGAAGCAAAAGGTTTCATCTCTCGTGAGGTAACCGACACATTAGGAGAATTCGGATCTATCTTGTCCGGCCATCCTACTATAGAGGTACCGGGTATTGAAGTAAATACAGGAGCTTTAGGGCATGGCTTGTCTGTAGGTGTCGGAATGGCGATGGCTGCCAAAATGGATAAAGCTGATTATAAAACGTATGTATTGATGGGAGATGGTGAGCAAGGGGAAGGTTCTATATATGAAGCTGCTATGGCAGGAAACCAGTATAAATTGGATAATCTGGTAGCCATTATTGACCGTAATCGTTTGCAGATCAGCGGTACAACCGAGGAGGTCATGTCATTGGAGAGTATGCGCGACCGCTGGACTGCCTTCGGTTGGGATGTATTGGAAATGAACGGAGATGAGATGGAAGATATCATCCGGACTTTCCGTTCTATTGATTATACGAATAAAAAGCCTCATTTGCTTATCTCCCATACTACAAAAGGAAAAGGAGTGTCTTATATGGAAGGCATTGCAAAATGGCATCATGGCGTGCCTACAGCCGAACAATATGAAGAGGCTGTTCGCGAGGTATCCGAAAGAATTGAAAAACTAGAAAAAGAAAACAATGGCAAATAATATGATAGCGTGCAGAAAGAGCTTTACAGATACGTTGCTGGAGTTGGCGCGTCAGGATAAAGATATTGTGGCGGTTACAACAGACGCCAGAGGATCTGTTACTTTGGGGGATTTTGCAAAAGAATTACCTGCACAGTTTGTAGAATGTGGAATAGCCGAACAGGATGCGGTAGGAATATCAGCAGGTTTGGCACATAGCGGAAAAAAAGTGTTTGTATGTGGCCCGGCTTGCTTTTACGTGGCACGTAGCTTGGAGCAGGTAAAAGTGGACTTGGCTTACAGTCAGAATAATGTGAAGATACTCGGAGTAAGTGGTGGAGTTGCTTATGGTGCTTTGGGGGCTACTCATCATAGCCTGCATGATATTGCCGTATTAAGAACTTTTCCGGGAATGAATATCGTTCTTCCTTGTGATGCCCGTCAGACACGCAAGTTGGTCAAACTATTGGTAGATTATCCTGAACCGGTGTATGTACGTGTAGGAAGAGCTGCTGTTCCCGATGTGTATGAGAATGATGATTTTGATTTTGTTCTGGGAAAAGCTAATATGCTGCTGAACGGTACGGACCTGACCATCATTGCTGCCGGAGAAACGGTTTATCATGCTTATCAAGCTGGTTTGATGTTACAGGAGAAAGGCATTAAGGCACGTGTGTTGGATATGTCTTCCATCAAGCCCGTTGATGCGGAAGCCATCAGGAAAGCGGCAGAAGAAACCGGAAGAATTATCACTGTGGAAGAGCATAGTCAGTTTGGTGGTTTGGGAGCTATTGTGGTTGAGACGCTTTCCGAAAATCCGATTCCGGTACGCATTATCGGCATCCCCGATGAGAACGTGGTTCATGGAAACTCCCATGAAATCTTTGCCCATTACGGATTGGATAAAGAGGGCATCTGCAAGACTGCCCTTGAATTCGTGAAAAAATAAACATATCCTTTTTAAATCTAATAGTATGATTAGCAGAATAATTACCATAGATCAAAGTACTTCGGCAACAAAAGCCATGCTGTTCTCTGAAGATTGCGAATTGTTGCATCGGGTAAATATAGAACATCAGCAATTCTACCCGCAGATAGGATGGGTAGAGCATGATGCCGAAGAAATCTATAAAAATACCATAGAAGCGATACATTGTCTGCTTGAACAAGAAGAAGTGAATGGAAAGGATATTTCTTATTCTCTTGCCATCACCAATCAGCGCGAAACGGTGGTTGTTTGGAACCGATATACCGGCAAGTCCGTTTATCATGCCGTGGTATGGCAATGCCAGCGGGGAGCGGCTATTTGCAAAGAACTGAAAGATAAGGGATACAGCGAACTGGTACAACGAAAGACCGGATTGCTTATCGATCCTTATTTTTCTGCCAGTGGTGCTAAGTGGATATTGGATAACGTGGAAAATGGACGTGAACTGGCAGAAAAAGGCGATTTGTTGATGGGAACTATTGATTCCTGGCTGATTTGGAAACTGACCGAAGGCAGGAAGCATCTGACTGATTATACGAATGCGTCGCGTACCATGCTTTTTAATATTCATACTTTGGACTGGGATGAAGAGTTGTTGAAACTCTTCACTATTCCCCGGAGTATGATGCCGGAAGCGTTGCCCTGTGATGCTGTTTTTGGAGAAACAACGATAGAGGGTTTGTTCAAATCTCCGATACAAATAGCAGGTGTTTTAGGTGATTCCCATGGAGCATTAACCGGTCAGATGTGTTTTGAGGCAGGTATGGGCAAGGTGACTTATGGAACGGGATCATCTGTTATGGTTAACATTGGAGAAGAGGCTGTCGCTGCTCCTGAAGGGCTGGTTACATCCGTCGGATTCTCGGCTTTGGGTAAAGTGTATTATGCTTTTGAGGGCAATATCCATTGCACCGGAGCCACTATCAAATGGATGGTGGAGAAATTGGGATTGGTGGACTCGTTCAATCAAATTGAAACCTTGGCGACTTCGGTGAAAAATAATGATGGAGTCTATCTGGTTCCCGCCTTTACCGGATTGGGAGCTCCCTGGTGGAAACCGGATGCTAAAGCTGCCATCTGGGGAATGACACTGAATGCTGGAAAAGCGCATGTGCTGCGTGCAGGATTGGAATCCATTGCTTATCAAGTGAAGGATTTGATAGACATGATGACCCGGCAGGCAGGAATCGAGCTGAAAGCGTTGCGTGTTGACGGAGGCCCCACGAAGAATCAGTTCCTGATGCAGTTTCAGGCTGATATGCTGCATGCCGTCATTAACCGTTCGGAGATAGAGGAAGCTTCTGCATTGGGGGCTGTTGTCATGAATGGCTTTGCCCGTAAGAAGTGGGCCAGTTTCCAAGAAGCCGCTGCCATGCGTACCATTGACAATTGCATCGCTCCCTGTATGGAGGAAAAAGAACTTCAATCTTTGTATAGTGGCTGGCGTGAGGCTGTTAAGAAAGTAATAGGACAGAATAACTAACTGAATATATCGTAACTTTTAATACCATTAGAAATGAAAAACAAGAAAAAAATGTGTTTTGGTGTCATCATTGGAACACGCGCTTATTTTAACTCGGAATTAGCAAAAGATGTCCGTAAACAATTGTTGGAAACACTGACGAAAGAGGGCTATGACTATGTCATTCTCCCCGAAGATGCTACGCCTACAGGCAGTAGCAGTATTGAAACAAGAGAAGATGGCTTGAAATGTGCAAAGTTGTTCCGTGAGAACCGTGACCGCATTGATGGAATCATTGTTTCATTACCTAACTTCGGTACTCGTCCTGCCGGTTTCCAGACCGTCCGCGCCAGCGAGAAACTGTTGCAGGCATCGGGCATTACAGTCGTTCCGGTAGATCTTTCTGAAATCTTGTCTGCCGCCCGTAAGATTGAAGATGCTGATGAAACGTTACAAGCAAAACTGAAAGAAATCAGACAATATGCTGCTGTTCCCGAACAATACAATGATAAACTGATTTTGCAGGCTAAATTTGGTGTGGCTGTAGAACAATGGATGGAAGCCAATGAAATTGATGCTGTAGCTATCCAGTGTTGGGACTCTTTGGAGCAAAACTATGGTTGTGCAGCTTGTGTGACTATGAGTATGTTGAGTGAAAAATTAATCCCTGCTGCTTGTGAAGTGGATATTGCCGGTGCAGTGTCTATGTATGCGTTGACATTGGCTTCCGGTCGCCCGTCGGCATTGCTTGACTGGAACAATAACTTTGCCGAGGATCGTGACAAGTGTGTGTGTACACATTGTGGTAACTTCCCTAAATCATTTGTAATGAATGATTTGAAGTTAGGAACATTAGGAGTGTTGGGCAGAACATTAGGTAAGGTACATACTTTCGGTGCCGTTTACGGTAAAGTAAAACAGGGTGATTTCACCTTCTTCCGCATCTCGACAGATGATACGAAGGGTTGTATCAAGTCTTATTTGGGCAAAGGTGACCTGACCGATGACCCATACGGAATGGATGGTTGTATAGCAGTAACCAAGGTGGATAATTTGCAGCCGCTTATGAAATATATTTGTAAGAATGGATTCGAACATCATGTGGCTATGTGCCGTGGCAATGTGAAAGATATTTTGGCGGAAGCTATTGAAACTTATCTGAACTGGAATATCTATATTCACGAATAATATCGATGAAATATGATATTGGTAGATAATTACTTTTTGGCAATCCTCTGCTGTGTTATTTGCTGTGCCTGCTGGGGCTCTTGGGCAAATACGCAGAAGATGGTTGCCGCCAAGCAATGGAGCTTTGAACTGTTTTATTGGGATTTGACCGTCGGTCTGTTCCTTACAGCTTTATTGGGGGCGGTGACTTTGGGAAGTATGGGAAGTGAAGGCCGTACCTTTTTTCAGGATTTGGCAGTCATGGACTGGTCTAGCATTCAATATGCATTCTTGGGCGGTGTTGTGTGGAACTTTGGCAATATATTTCTTACCGCAGCCATTGCTGTAGCCGGAATGTCAGTAGGTTTTCCTATCGGTGGAGGCTTGGCCTGGATTGGAGGTATTGTATTCAATTATTTATTAATCTCTTTGGCCGGTCAGACCTATCAGGGAAATCAGCTTTTACTATGGAGTGGTGTGTTAGTCATCATTGTAGCTATACTGATCTGCGGAAAAGCGTACGGAAAGTTATCGTCCGGCAAGGCTTCCACTCCGAAGAAGGGGATTCTGCTGGCCATTATGGCAGGCATTGCTATCATGTTCTTTTACGGATTGGTAGTGAAATCTCTTGACCCGCAGTATGTGGCGGGAGGAACCGGAACGCTGACTCCTTATACAGGTGTGTTCTTCTTTGCGGTAGGTATTCTGGCCAGCACACCTATATTCAATACCTTTGCCATGAAGCATCCGGTAGAAGGCAAGGCGGTGACCATGAAAGATTACTTTGCCGGCGATGCCAAGACCCATCTCACAGGTATGCTGGGAGGCTTTATCTGGATGGGCGGCATGGTGATTAGTTTTATGGGAGCAGGTGCTGCCAATCCGGCTATCTCTTATGCCCTTAGCAACGCAGCGCCTGTGGTGGCTATGATCTGGGGAGTTTTTGTCTGGAAGGAATTTAAGGAAGCTCCGAAGGGGACCAATAAACTGATTGCGGCTATGTTCTCCTTGTTTATTATCGGATTAATAAGCATTACTTTGTCAAATTAAAAATTAGATGAAGAGAAATTATAAAATAGGGCTTGTAATGAAGTCGTTACAAGCCGATTTTTTCAAAGTGATGAAAGAAGGGGCCATTCAGTATGCGGCCCCTCTTCCGTTTTTGGATTTGGTTTGTGTGGGAACGGCTACACAGACAGAGGTAGAGGAACAGGTTGACTTGATGTATTCCTTGATTCATCAGCAAGTCGATGCTATCGTATTGGTTCCTATAGATTCAAAAGCCTTAGTTCAGCCTGTAGTAGAGGCTGTCAGGAAAGGAGTTCCGGTAATCAATATTGATATCCGGTTGGATACTCAGCTATTGGAGCAGGCAGGAGTAGAAGTGGCTTTTGTGGGACCGGATAATTTTGCAGCTGCGTATGAAGTGGGTAAATTATTGGATAAGAAGTTGCGGAATGAAGATAAAGTTGCTATTATTGAAGGATTGGCGGCAGCCGATAATGCGCAGCAGCGTAAAAGAGGTTTTATCAAGGCGATAGAAGAAAAAGGGTTAAGATTGGTGGCATCCGAACCGGCCGACTGGGAAACGGAGAAAGCCGCCGAAGTTTTTCAGGCTATGTGGATGCGGTATCCTGATTTGAAAGCTGTATATTGCAGCAATGATGCGATGGCGTTGGGGGTTCTTCAGCAGATGCAAGAAAAAAATTGCTATCTGCCTGTAGTGGGCTTTGATAATGATGCGGTAATGAAAGAATTTCTTTCTACGGGAAAACTGGTTGCAACAGCTGATATTTTCAGCTCACAGATGGCTGTCCGGGGCATTGAGTTCGCTTTGGATGTATTGGAGGGAAAAATAGAGAATAGAGGGGTTCATTCTACAGCTTACGAAATTATTAAACAATGAGTTCGTAGGGAAACGGTCCATACTGAGATATGCACTTAAGGCACCGGCTGTTTAACTTCTTAATATTGCCGGCAATGAGCAATATTAAGAAGTATTCTTTTTACGAATGAAATATTTAGTGTAATTTTGTGGCTCAAAATAAATTAAATAGAATCATTATGGCAGCAAAACCAGGTATACCTAAAGGAACGAGAGATTTTTCGCCGGTGGAAATGGCGAAACGTAACTATATATTCAATACGATCCGTGATGTGTTTCATCTTTTCGGCTATCAGCAGATTGAAACTCCTTCTATGGAGAATTTGTCTACCTTGATGGGAAAATACGGTGACGAAGGGGATAAGTTATTGTTTAAGATACAGAACTCAGGTGATTATTTCAACGGCATTACCGATGAGGAATTGCTGAGCCGCAATGCGGTAAAGCTGGCGAGCAAGTTCTGTGAAAAAGGATTGCGCTACGATCTCACCGTACCTTTTGCCCGCTATGTGGTGATGCATCGTGATGAAATAAGTTTTCCTTTCAAACGTTATCAAATCCAACCGGTTTGGCGTGCGGATCGTCCCCAAAAAGGGCGTTACCGTGAGTTTTACCAATGTGACGCCGATGTGGTAGGCAGCAATTCTTTATTGAATGAAGTGGAGCTGGTACAGATGATAGACCGTGTATTTGGTAAATTCGGAGTACGTGTTTCAATTAAAATCAATAACCGTAAGATATTGACCGGTATTGCCGAGATTATCGGGGAGGCTGATAAAATTGTAGATATCACCGTAGCCATTGACAAACTGGATAAAATCGGATTGGAAAATGTAAATGCGGAATTGGCTTCTAAAGGGATTCCTCAAGAGGCTATTGATAAATTGCAGCCGATTATTTTATTGAGTGGAAGCAATGAAGAGAAATTGGAAACTTTGAAGACTGTCCTTGCTACCAGTGAAGCGGGATTGAAGGGAGTGGAAGAAAGTGAATTCATATTAAAAACCGTGTCTGCACTGGGTGTGAAGAGTGAAGTGGAATTGGATTTGACTTTGGCTCGCGGCTTGAATTATTATACGGGAGCAATTTTTGAAGTGAAGGCCTTGGATGTGCAGATTGGCAGCATCAGTGGTGGTGGCCGTTATGATAATCTGACCGGTGTCTTTGGTATGGATGGTATGTCTGGTGTAGGTATCTCTTTCGGAGCCGACCGTATTTTTGATGTGTTGAATCAGTTGGATTTGTATCCGAAAGAAGCGGTGAACGGAACCGAGCTGTTGTTTGTAAACTTCGGCGATAAAGAGGCTGCTTATTGTCTGCCTATCCTGGCAAAAGTCCGTGAAGCAGGGGTGCGCGCTGAAATTTATCCGGATGCTTCTAAAATGAAGAAGCAGATGGGATATGCCAATGACAAGCAGATTCCTTTTGTCGCTATTGTTGGTGAAAATGAAATGAACGAAGGGAAACTGACTTTGAAGAATATGACTACAGGCGAGCAGTCACTGGTTACACCGGATGAGTTGCTGGCGGTGGTGAAAGCTTGATGTTTACTAATTATCTGCAATCATATCATAAAAGCATCATTGATGGATGATTGCATCACATGGGAATGCCCGATAACGTTTGCTTTATACGTTATTTGTTTTGAAATATAAATGCTGGATTACCTATGTGGATAATCAGATTGTTTTTTCTTCCGTCACTACATCTTACTGATTCTAAAAGAGATGTAGTGACGGAAATTTTTGTATCCCCCCGAAATGGTTTGTTCTCTTTTTTCCGCGTAGAGGCGACAAAGCGGAATGCCTGTTCTTGTCGTTGTTGGTTGTATTTCTTGTTTTAAGGATGAAAACTGATGGAGCTGACTTGAAATATGATTTTCTTTTGCGAGAGTCTGATATTATTCACTATATTTGTGGAATGCTAGCCTTATAAATTTAATCAGATGATAGAGGAAAATCAGTTGATATCCCATTTGTATCAAAATAGGGATAATGGTCAATGGATGATACAAACCAATGATGAACATCAAAAGGGGGTTGCTGATATGGCGGCATCCTTCGCCGGGCAGTTCGGACTTCCTTCTTGGGGGCGTGCGCTCGGCCTACTTCATGACAAAGGAAAGGAACGGGCGGCATTCCAGCAATACATACGCAAGATGAATGGTTTGCCTACGAGTGACAAGAAGCGCTATGATGATCATACCCATGCTTTTGTGGGTGGAATATTGGCAAAAGAACTTATGGGAAAGGATGTTTCCCATCTTCTTGTAAACCAAATTATTTCTCATCACACAGGGTTACATGATTTCGGGGATGTGGAAAACATATTGAAAGAGAGGCTATTGTCCAAAGAAATAAACGAGGGTGACATTAGCATAAACAAACCTTTATTATTCCAAGAATTTATTGATTCACCTTTTTCTAAATCAAAGGTTGAATGGAAACACTTTCATCACCTTTCCCGTATGCTTTTTTCCTGTCTTGTAGATGCCGACCGGCTCGATACAGAACGGTTTATGGATGTAGAGTCATGGCGGAAGCGGGGAAATTCGGCTACGCTTGCCGATTTGCTTCCACAGCTGGAGGCATATATGCAAAAACTGCAATCGAATGCAGCCGATACGAAAGTGAACCGCATCCGCCAGCAAGTGAAAGAACAATGCAGTAGAACTTCTTCAAGCGAAAAAGGATTTTATAGTCTTACAGTTCCGACGGGAGGCGGTAAAACACTTTCTTCTTTGTTATGGGCCATGAAGCATGCTGTAAGCCATTCAATGAATCGTATCATCATCGCCATCCCATATACCAGTATCATTGTGCAAACGGCAGGGCTTTTGAAGGAAATCTTTGGTGAAGAAAATGTATTGGAGCATCATAGTAATTTCGACCCCGATGATATTAAGGACGAGGAAAATAGGGAAAAAGCAAAATTGGCTACAGAGAATTGGGACTATCCCATTATTGTCACTACCAATGTACAGCTTTTTGAATCTATGTTTAGCAATAAAACATCTGATTGCCGCAAACTGCACAACATGGCAAATTCAATTCTTGTTTTGGATGAGGTTCAGATGTTGCCAACCGGCTTCTTGCGGCCGATAGTCGATGCGCTGAAAGCGTATCAGGAAATGTTCGGGGTTTCGGTATTGTTTACCACGGCAAGCCAGCCGGTACTGAGTGGTCTGATAGAAGGAACAAATCCTAAAGCTGATTTTAAGGGAATAGAACATATCAAGGAAATTATTCCGGAAGAATTTGCTTTGCATGACCAGCTTCGCCGTGTGAAGTTGTCAATCGATGATACAGGAAAAACATACGATGAGATAGCTGCAAAGGTGTCTGAATATAATAAGGTGTTGTGCATAGTGAACACTCGTAAAGATGCCAAAGAGCTGTATGACCGTTTGCCCAATGACGGAGTGAAATTGCATTTGTCTAGAATGATGTGCCCTGCCCACTTACACGAAACTATTGGTAAAATAAAAACTTTATTGAAGGATGAGTCGCAGCCGATTGTCAGGGTCATTGCAACCCAGCTTGTGGAGGCCGGTGTGGATATAGACTTTCCGGTTGTGTTCCGTCAAGAAGCAGGACTCGATTCTGTATTGCAAGCAGCGGGACGGTGCAATCGGGAAGGACTAAATTGGGAAAACAGCATGGAACTTATAGAGCAGTTGAAAGAATCGGGGTGTACCTACTCGTTGGTGAAGCAATTGGCGAAATTTACTGTAGGCATCCGTTCCTATGATTTTAAGCAACTGAAAGGCTATGGGCTTGTCGAAGAAATATTGGAAGGAATATATGTATTGGCAGACAGGTCTCAGTATAATAAAGCCACAGGTCTCAGCCTTGATAACCATTGGCTGGAGGAAGTATTAATGATATAAAGAAACGGATATGACAAAGAAAGAAACATTGAAATTGTTTGAAGAACGTAAAGTCCGCACCGTGTGGGATGATGAAAAGGAAAAATGGTATTTTTCGATAGTTGATGTGGTGTCAGTTTTAACAGACAGTGTTGATGCAACTGCTTATTGGCGTAAGTTAAAGCAAAGACTTAAAGAAGAGGGAAATGAAACCGTGACAAATTGTCACGGTTTGAAAATGAAAGCCACAGACGGTAAGATGCGACTTACAGATGTGGCTGATACAGAACAACTACTACGTATCATTCAGTCTATCCCATCTCCCAAGGCAGAACCGTTCAAGCAATGGATGGCACATGTAGCATCCGAACGTCTTGATCAGATGCAAGACCCTGAGTTGAGTATTGAGCAAGCTATGATGGACTACAAGCGACTTGGTTACTCTGACAACTGGATAAACCAACGCTTGAAGAGCATTGAAATCCGTAAAGATCTTACAGATCAATGGAAACTACATAATGTAGAGGAAGGTGTTCAATATGCTACTCTTACAGACATTATCTATCAGCAATGGACCGGAAAGTCGGCAAAGGAGTACAAACAGTTCAAGGGCTTGAAGAAAGAAAATCTCCGGGACAATATGACCAATGAAGAATTGGTTCTTAATATGCTGGCCGAACTCTCTACGACAAGTATTACTAAAGCTAAAAATCCTCAGACATTGGGTGAAAATATGCAGTGTGCGGCTGACGGTGGTGATGTGGCTCGTGTGGCACGCGAACAGTTGGAGCAAAAAACCGGTCGTGAAGTGGTAACTCCCTTGTCGGCAAAAAGGTTTTTTGAAGGTCAGAAGCCGGAAGATTTATTGGAAAACAAGGAAAACGATGAATGATATGGAATATACAGATAAAGAATATTGTCTGGAGGTGTGGGGCGATTGGGCTTGTTTCACTCGTCCGGAATTGAAAGTAGAGCGTGTGAGTTACGATGTCATAACGCCATCGGCGGCACGCGCCATCTTTGAAGCGATACTGTTTAAACGCTATGCCATGCGTTGGCAGGTAACAAAGATTGAGGTACTCAGACCTATTAAATGGGCTACCATTAGACGGAATGAGGTGGGGGCAGTTGCCAGTAAATCACCTATCATTATTGAAGATAAACGTCAGCAGAAGAACACGTTGCTTCTGTTGGATGTGCGTTACCGAATTTATGCTAAGTTAGTATTTATTCCGGTAAAAGACCGTCCGAAAGAGGCTTTTGCCAAGCATCAGCCAAGTGCCGACGAGAATCCTATGAAGTATTATCAGATGTTCGAACGCAGGGCATCACAAGGGCAATGTTTTACGCAGCCCTATCTCGGATGTCGTGAGTTTTCTGCAAACTGGAAGTATATTGAAAGTACTGATAATCTTGATTATCCCTTAGCCGAAGACAGGGATTTCGGCATTATGCTTTATGATATGGACTTTGAGGAAAATCCACAAAA
>PPYE01432791.1_pt1 | contig 29148 bp, 28 predicted proteins | sample 1559881 | NCBI WGS metagenome assembly PPYE01 (sample SAMN08240022, study PRJNA423297) | Human gut metagenome, whole genome shotgun sequencing project. | reverse complement strand
AGGTTTTATATACTAAAGTATTCTATTTACCCCTAGTAGAACTAGGGGTTTTGTTAAGCTAAAGCACCCAATAAAAAAGGCACAAAACCATTTTATGATTTTGTGCCTCATTCATTATTTGATTTTTATGGAAGTGGTTGATGGAGAGAAGATATCATTTCTTTTTCTTTCCCATACGTTTGCCGTCGCCGCGAATTGCATGTTCTGGACAAACCAGTGCACACAAATGACAACCTACACATTTATCAGGAATCAATGTAGGACGATGTGTTTCTTCATCAAAGCTCAGCGCCTGATGGCCGCCATCCCGACATGCAATGTAACATCTACCGCATCCAACGCAATTATCTCTGTAGAATTTCGGATAAACGATGGTATCTCTTTCGATTTCATCGTTTTCTACGATGCCATCAACCGCACGGCCAATAAGTTCAGAAATAGATTTTACGCCATTTTCAGCCATGTAGATCTTTGTGCCCAACAGCAAATCATCAATGATGCGATAGCCATACAGCATAACAGCTGTTGTTACCTGTAAGCTGCCAGAACCAAGGGCGATAAATTCCATACCATCACGCCATGTTTCAATACCACCCATACCACTGATGTGGTGACCACGGATAGCAGGATCTTTATACATATCGGAAATAAAACGAAGTGCAATGGGTTTTACAGCAACACCGGAATAACCGCCAACCATAGATTTGCCATTGACTGTAGGTGCAGTTGTGAAAGTATCCAAATCTACATTAATGATACTCTTAATGGTATTGATTGCCGCAATCCCGTCTGCGCCGCCTTCAATGGCAGCTTTCGCAGCAGGACGCATATCTGCCACATTGGGTGTCATTTTTGCTAAAATAGGAATATTTGTCCCTCTGCGTACAGCCTGCACATAGCGTTTTACGGTTTCAGGGTCTTGTCCCACGTCTACGCCAGTGTTTTTCGCTTCCATGTTTGGACAGGAGAAATTACATTCAATGACGTCAGCCCCTGCTTCAGTCACAACTTTTGCCAAATATGTCCATTCTTCTTCGTTTCTGCCCATGATGGAAGCCAGAATCACTTTGGAAGGATAATTCTTTTTCAGCTCTCTGAAGAAATTCAGGTTTTCTTCTAATTCATAGTCAGAAAGCTGTTCGATGTTTTTGAATCCATAGAAAGAACCTTCACCTGTTTTAACCGTTGAAAATCTAGGAGAAGCTTCACGAATATCCATCAGGCAGATAGTCTTAAAAGCAGCACCAGACCAACCCATTTCAAAGGCTCTGGCTGTCATTTCATAGTTGCTGGCAACAACGGAGGAAGATAACATGAATGGATTTTCCAATTTTACACCGCAGATATCACAGCTTAAATCTACGTCATCTAAACCTGGAATTTCTTTTTGTTCCGGGAATTCCTTCCGCAGACCAGACATCAATTTCTGAATGGGAACTTCCGCAGGACAGACATTTTGACATTTGCCATCACAATGCAGACATACATCTTCTTTTGGCAGCATCATAGATGCGCCTGCAGCATTATCGAAACGCAGCGCACGAATGATTCTTGCCGGGTCCATGGCAGGACAAGCTTTTGTGCACACCGCGTCATGACATAGGATACATTTGCTGATATCTACAGATTTCATATTGGAATAATACATATTTCCGCCTCCTTATCGTATCAAAAATCTAATTTTATCGTCATTTTCAGAAAGGAAAAGGAAAGCATGACTTTGCTTCCCTTTTCTGTTATGAATCATTTAGGATTCTGCTTCTTCTGCTTCTACATCTTCTTTCTTTCCAACCAGCTTGAACAGCCATGCGCCGCCTTTGTCACAGCAAAGACCTAAGATAATCCCCAGAATCATGCAGGGAATGATAATCAGGTCACCACCGGCAGCAAAGGTTGAGAATGAACCGAAGAATGTACCAGGGATATATGCCAGAATTGGAATTTTACTCTGGATACACATCAAATGTACTGTCACCAGTGCAACTACCAAACTTACGGCGAAAGAGGGAAAAACTTTGTTCAAGTACATCGTAAGCAGTGCATAGGCAATACCACTCATGACACAGAAGAAGGCAGATTTTACGCCTTTCCATCCATGATCAGGACAGGCAAAATAAGATGTGCATCCAGCGAAGCCAGCCCAGCTCAGTAATCCAACTTCCGGTGATAAAAAGGACCATACAGCACAACATACGGCTGTGGAAATACCCAAACAAGTAATTGACTTCATCTGATTCCTCCTTGTTTATGCTTTTTTGAATTTGTCATAAGCAGAGCCAAAAGGTTTGCCTTTTGCCAGCTTGCCCTGACCTTTCTTGCCTACATATTCTGCGTTTTCTACGATTACCTGACCACGCAGCAGTACTGTTTCCGGTCTGCCTTTCTGTTCCATGCCTTCGTAAATGCTGTAGTCAACACCTTCCAGAGAGTTTGCAACGCCCATAACGCCTCTGTAATCAGGGTCAAAGACAACGATATCTGCATCATAACCTACTGCAATGTGACCTTTTTCTGTCAAACCATTAACTCTTGCAGGAGAAGCTGCAATAACATTTACGAATTCCTGTCTGGACAGCTTGCCTTCACATACGCCATATGTCCATACGGCATTAACTCTGTTCTGTACGGAAGGTGCACCATTGGGAACGTCTGCAAAGGATTTGCCTTCGCCAAAGCCCATATGTTTCTGTACTGCAAAGTCGAAACCACAGTGGTCAGAACTTACCGCATTGAGCCATCCTTTGTTCAGGGCTTCCCACAAAGGTTCCTGATGGTCTTTTGTGCGCAGCGCGGGAGAACAGATATATTTTGCACCTTCGAAATTGGGCTGATCCAGTACGGATTCATCAAAGAGCAGGTAATGGGCACATGTTTCACCATATACGGACTGTCCTCTCTGATATGCAGCTCTGATTTCATCCAATGCTTCTTTACAGGTAACGTGTACGATGTAAATAGGTGCGTCTGCCATTTCTGCCAGATAAATAGCACGGCGTGTAGCTTCCGCTTCACATACGGGAGGTCTGGAAACAGCATGATAGTATGTACCTGTTTTGCCTTCCGCAATGAGTTTCTTTGTCAGGAAGTCAACGATATCACCATTTTCCGCATGAACCATAACGGTGATACCAGCTTCTTTCCCTTTTGTCAGTGCCTGAATGATAGCATCATCATCGGCATGGAAAAATTGTCCTTTATATGCCATAAATAATTTCAGTGTAGGATAACCAGCTTCAGCCAGTTTCGGAATTTCTTCAATGACTTCCGGACGGGGATCGGTCATAACGATATGGAAACCGTAGTCTACCATGGCAATACCGTCTACATCCTTTGTTTTGAATTCATCAATGGATTCCAGCAGACCTTTGCCCTGTACCTGATTTACGAATTCGATTACAGTTGTAGTGCCGCCCAAAGCAGGTGCATTGGAAGTTTCAAAACCTCTTACTTTACTGCCCTGATATACGAAAGAATAATGTACATGCTGGTCAATGCCGCCAGGGAATACATATTTTCCTTCTGCGTCAATGATTTTATCCACACCTTCTTCGGAGAGATTTTTGCCAATGGCAGCAATTTTCTCGTCAACAATCAGAATATCACTTTTGAATTCGTTTTCTGTAGTCAGAATCATACCGTTTTTAATCAAAGTTTTCATACTGCTTCTCTCCTTCCAAGTCATACAATTTTCGATATTTGTTATTCAGAATTTTTTATTCAGATGCCTGATCCAGTTTCAGTACCGCATTGAGCATAACAGAAGCCCCATCTGTGCACTGCTCAGCAGATGTATGTTCCGGTTCACAATGGGACAGACCCTTATCAGAAGGTACAAAAATCATTGTGGTAGGAATCATATAAGAAATGTACTGCGCATCGTGACCAGCACCGGAATTGATATCCATATGAGAAATGCCAAGTTCTTCAACTGCTTCTCTTACATAACCAACCAATTCTTTATTCCAGTAAACTGTGTCTCGGTTCCAGCCCAAAACAACTTCACAGTCACACTGCTGCCATTTTCTCTTAGGCAGCTGGAACAGAATTTCACGAACCTGATCCAGAACTTCTGGATTTTCATGTCTTACGTCGATGGAAAAATCGAAATAATCAGGGATTACTGTATTTACACAAGGATGGATTACAACTTCACCAGTTGTATATACCAGATCTTCATGTCCCAGTTTATCGATTTCTTCATGGAGCCAGCAAAGAGCTTCTGCTGCTGCATGGAACGCATCATGTCTCTTCTTCATAGGGAATGTGCCGCAATGTGCAGCAAAACCATAGAATTTTACTCTGTAGATCATCTGACCCAGTACGCAGGTAACAACACCGATATCTTTTCCTGCGTCTTCCAGAATAGGTCCCTGTTCAATATGCAGTTCAAACAGCGCTTTATATTTATCGGGAGACATTCTGTTTTTGATATCGCCTTTATATTTAAACTGGCTGAGTTTTTCACCAAAAGTCACGTTGGGATCCAAAATAGATCTGGAAGCCATCATTTTGTTGTATTCGAAGTTGTCTTTGAATCTTTCCGGCATATAATCATGTGCCAGAATACCAGAACACATCATGCAAGGCGGGAATTCAGAACCTTCTTCGTTTGTAAAGATCATTGCTGTCAATGGATGTTTATGAGGAATGTTCTGTTCAACAACAGTTTCCAGAACTTCCATAGCCCCCATTACCCCCAGGATACCATCGTAGTTACCGCCGTTTTTAACGGAGTCACAATGAGAACCCATTACAATTCTTTTTGCATTTGGATCGGAGCCCGGAATGGTTGCATAGATATTAGCCAAATCGTCTGTTTCAATTTCAGCACCGATGGCTTTCATTCTCTTTACAAATTCATCTCTTGCCATTTCTGCTTCTTTTGACAAGGAATATCTGGTGATCCCCCCATGACCAGCATCGCCAAACTGAGAAAAAGTTTTAATTTTATCCTCCATTCGATTTACATTACATTTGTACACAATAATCTCTCCTTTCTAAATGAAAACTTTTAAGATGGTATCTGTCCGAAGATCCCCTCTTCACGCCTATATAAAAAGCAATTCCCGTGCCAAAACGATTCACTTTTAAAAGTTTTTTGTAGATATTTTTACCAAAAGATTTGTTATTTTCATATACAAAATAAACAAAGAAACTGCATTTGCACAAACAAAACCATTCTCATTATACAAAGAGAATCCGTTTTTTCATAGACTGTCGTGTCTTTCCAATGGGATTCTTGCAATTTTGCATAACCCCATGCAATTTTGCAATTACCAGAAAATGGCTAAATCCAGCCAAAAAAATTGCATATTCACAAAGAACTTGCAAAAACGCAAATTACTATGCAAATATGCAACCTATTTCTGTTATGCTTCTCCTACGATGTGGTACTTTTTACACTTTCTTGAGATTGTAGATTGATCTGTCTGCAAAACTTCTGCAACTTTTGCACCACTTTTATATTTTGCCATATACTGCTGCAATAATTTTCTTTCATAAGCAGCCACTTTTTCTTTCAAGCTTCCTTCTGCAAAAATAAAATCATCTGTTTCTGCAGCTTCGTCCAGCAACCCTTGCTCATTTACATTCATAGCAGCAAAGGCGATAGAAGCATCAGGCAGTGTAATCTCATCTTCTCGGCTCATAATCACCATTCGTTCCACCACATTTCGCAGTTCCCGCACATTCCCCCGATAACTGCATCCTGCAAGGAATTTCAGAGCATCATTGCTAAATACCTTTTTAGCATGGTATTTCTCATTATTTAAATCTAAAAAATGATTCAAAAGAGGCACAATATCCTCTCGACGTTCATCTAATCCAGGAATGACAATATCAATGACGTTAAGCCGATAATAAAGATCTTCACGGAATGTCTTTTTCTCGATCATTTCTTTCAGATTTGCATTGGTAGCAGCTAACAAGCGAAAGTTTACTTCGATCCCTTTATTAGACCCAACATGACGTACTTTCTGCGTCTGAAGCACCCGGAGTAACTTCGACTGCAACGGCAATGGCAGTTCTCCAATTTCATCCAGCAGCAATGTTCCATCCTGAGCACTTTCAATAAGTCCCTTTTTCCCCTTGGGATTTCCGCCAGAAAAAGCACCTGGTTCATAACCGAACAACTCACTTTCCAGCAGCTGCTCCGGAATGGCAGCACAATTGATCTTGATAAAAGGGCCTTTATTGCGTCTGCTGTAAGAATGAATCAGATTTGCAATGACCTCTTTCCCGGAACCAGATGGTCCTGTAATGAGTACAGAAGCGTCACATTCTGCCACTCTTGTTGCCATTTCCACAACGCGTTCCATCTTTTTGCTTCGATAAATGATTTCACCAGATTGATTGAGTTTTTGCCGCAGCAGTTCATTACTGGTAATGAGTCTTTCATTATTTTTCTCTGCTTTTTCCAGTTTATCTCTCAATTTGATCAACTCTGAAGCATCCAGCAAATAATTGAGCACATACAGGATTTCTCCCTTATCATTCATCAGCGGCACAGATTTTACTTGAAAATATTTATTCTTATGGGATGATACCTGATTGATAAATACCGTTTGCTTCTTTTCCAGCGCTATTTGGGTGGCTGATTCCGATATCAAATTATCCTCTACAATTTCCTTCATGGTGCGCCCCAAATATAACTGTGGGTCATGACCGGTGATTTTTCTGTGGATGTCATTTAAAAACAACACTCTTCCTTCCCCATCTGTAATATTAATACCTACAAGGGAGCTTTGCAGTAAGTCTTCCAAAAGTAGGCTTTGCAATTCCTTCGGTACTGAACGTATCCAGTTGTTATCCATGAAATATCGCCGTCCTTTCTTTGAGAATTTCAAATATCTCAGATCATTGAAAACAGCGTAAACTTGCTTTCTGCTTTCAAAATACACTGTATCAGAAAATTCAAAATCGATAAAAAAATATCCAGCATACCAATATGAATACAGTTTACCTGATACAGTAACTGGAGAGTCAACCTTTTTTGCAAAAATAATGTAATCCTAATCTTCTATTTTTGGGAGAGTTTGCAGCAACGAACATCTGACCATGCGGAACACATCTTTTAAATGAAAAAAATAAAAGGCTCCCTAAAGGCAGCCAACGTCTGAACATCAATATTTCTTGAAACCAATTTCCATAAAAATGCTCCTTGTCATGAAAAGAACGACAAGGAGCATCTAATAACCACAGCTATTGTTCCAGTTAAACCTGATTAAGTTTTTAAACAATATTTCCCCGCATGTGGCTTTCCATCATTTTTTCAAGTATCTTTTTCATCCTCTTTAGGAAGTGGATGCCATGCAGGAGGTTCTTCGTGTCGGTGAAGGAATTTCTTAATCCTTGCCAATATGGATTCTATGAAATGAAACCAAATGTTTCCAAAAATCACAATGATCGAAAGAAAAACCAAAATACCGCCGAGCTCTTTTAACAATATATGCACCTCATTTTGTTGCGTACTGATTCATAAAAAATTCTGTGAATGCCGCCAGTTCTTTTTCCTGAGATACATATACATACAGCTTTTCATCTTCCAGCCAATCATAAGCATTGATGCCGATATACGCCTTTTTGTCAGGATAAATAATAAATGCATCTGTAGGATATTTATTACGATATGCCTTCAAGATTTCAGAGTGACGATAATATACAGGATCGCCACAACCGGAAAGGTCTGGAACTGTAGGAACCACAACAATGGTTTTCGTTTCTTCATTCCAGCCTACAATAAGGTTGCCAATCTTTGTTTTGCTGCCATGAACAAAGCCATAATTGAACCATGAAACATCTTCGGTATAGCCGAAAATCAGCTGATAAGTATCTCCATTTTCCACCACCTGATTGAAAAGCAGACGCATTTTCTTCGCATTCGCATCGCTTTTCTCCATGTCGATTTCAGGCCCTTTAAACAATTTTCCGAAAAATCCCATATTTGTTCCCTCCTAGTCATTTTTGATATTTATTGTACTGTCATTCAGAATTGTTTCTTCGTGGCAGTCTGCAAACTAAAATAAAAATAAATTTTAAAATTTGTATTTATTTTATGTATAAAGAAATCCGTCTGAATATTCGGACGGATATGTATTTGTCATTATGCCTTCAGTTTTTCCAAATGATTGATCACAGCATCAATCTGGAATTTTGTGGTTTCTTCTGCGGCTTCCGGTACAAAAAATGGTAATCTCTCCGGAACAGAACGATGGATAAGAATGATTGTCAAACACAGATTGATAAACAAATTCACTCGTTCCTTGCTAGGCTCAATTCCGAAACATTCCAGTATTTTTCCAAAAAGAACTGCCTGTTTTTTCCGAAACATTCCGTAACTTTCTTCTGACAGCCGTTGAAATAACATTCTCTGTTCATCCAAACTCATAATGGCAAAGCCGCTTTTTGTGCCATTACAGCAGGAATATATAAACCGGCTCATGGCTTCATGCCACGTCAAAGACGGATCTGACATCAGCTGATTTACATAAGCAATGATCTTCGGCTGCTGATAATAAAGTGCTTCAATAACCAAATCTTCTTTAGTAGGAAAGAAAGAATAAAAAAATGTGCGGGAAATGCCGACTTTCTTATAAATCTGCTCAACAGTGGTATGCTGAATCCCCTGCTCTGCCATAAGTTCCAAAGAAGCCCGAATCAAATCATCCCGAATCTGTCTGCGTTCTTCTTCCGAATAAGCAGCCTTTGGCATATTCTTCTCCCCTCCAATAAATACAAATTTAAAATTTCATCTTTATTTTAACACAACAAAAAAGAGAAAACAACTATAAAATATACTGCTCAATCCTCCAGTTCAATAGACGCTTCTGCTGCCATTGCCAAAAGTCTCTTAAACTCCTCTCGCTCCTGCTCTGTCATTCGTTGGGTCATTCGCTGAAAAGTCCGTTTGATTTCTTCTTTTATAAAAGGATACACCTGCCATGATTTTTCTGTTGGCTGAATGTCAAACGTACGCTTATCTTTTGCATTGGTTGTACGGATGAGGAATCCCAGCTCTACCAACTTTGTTACTGTTTTTGCGATAACACTTTTGTCCAAAGCCAAACGTTTTGTGATTTCATCTTGTGTCAGCTGTTTGAAATCACAGATAATCAATATAACAACAGCCTGTGCTGCTGTCAGATCATGCTGTAAACAACAGTTATTGAGCCAGATATGAGATTTTCGATACAAAATAGAAATAGATTTGAAGGGACTATCAATGATATTTGGCATAATAAAACCTCCTTATTTACAAAACCATTATAATCTTATTTAGTGGCGATTGCAACTAGTTATTGACTTGTGAACTTTTCTTTGCTATATTAAAACTAGTGGCAATTGCCACTAGTTTTCGGTTTAAAAAGGAGTTGTATTCATATGGAAACCATTCAAAAAATCTGGAATAAAAAGTTTGTTCTGCTTTTTATTACCAACCTCTTGGTACTGGCAGCCTTTTACGCTTCTATCCCCATCATTCCGGTATATTGCCAGGAAATCGGCATCACCGGTTCTGGCATCGGGATTGTATTGACTGCCATGTCTGTTGCAACCATTCTATTTCGTCCCATTGCCGGATATCTACTGGATAACTTCAATCGTTATCGTGTATATCTGCTGTTTCTGGCTTTATTTTGTCTGGCATTTCCCAGTTTCATCGCGTTCCCCATTTTTGGCGCGTTAATCGTGATCCGTCTGTATATGGGTGCTGTATATTCTGTCTGCGGTTCTGCCACCATGACACTGGCCAGTGATGTGCTGCCCCCTACGAAAATTACGGAAGGCATCAGCAGATTTGCATTTACCATTTCCATCGGCATGGCAGTAGGCCCTTATGTAGGCATTCAGGTGCAGAACCACTTGGACAGCAAAGCATCTTTCCTGACAGTCTTTTCCATTTCCGTCATTGCTTTGATCTGCGTATCCTGCTGCAGAATCAAATATCCAAAAGTAAAACGAAAAAAATTCTCCATCAAAGATTCCATCTATAATCCCGCGTTGCCCTTTATGTTCAACATGACATTTCTCATGATTCCTTATGGGGCAGTCATCGCATACTCTTCTATTTTGGCGCAGGAAAAAAATCTCATGTCTTTTCTTCCTTACTTCTATATTTGCCTTGTCATCGGCATGCTGTTGTCTAAAATTTCTACACAGAAAATGATTGATGCCGGCAAACACCGTGTACTTGTTTACATCAGCCTGATCATTCTGGTAATTACCATGACCAGCTATATCTTCCTGACAACAGGTGTACATCTGCTGATCGCAGGGTTCTTCTTTGGTATCGGTTATGGCATTTTGCAGCCACTTTTCCAATCTTTCGTTACCGGTACTGCGCCTGCGCCAAAACGGGGCGTTGCCAATGCTACCTACTTACTCTCCTACGACATCGGCATTGGCATCGGCTCCCTGCTTATGTGATGCTTACAGGAAAGCATTGGTTTGCAGAAAGGCTTTGCATTGACAGCAATCGCTTATGTAGTTGGCGGGATTATCTATATCGTTTATTCCGACCGATATTATCGAAAACTGAGAAAAGCAGCATCTGCGGAAGCACCTGCAAAAGAAGCCCATACATTGGCACCCTACATGAAAAAAGAAGTATATGCCCTGCAAGAATACGCAACTGTTTATGATGCCATTGCTTTCTTCTCTGAAAAAAATATCAGCGGCGCGCCCATTCTTTCCAAAGAAGGTACCGCCATTGGTTTTATCAACGATGGTGATATCATGCGTTACATGAAAGAAGGCAAACTAGCCCCCATGGCAACAGACAGTTCCACACTTTTTATGGAGTATCTGTGGGATCCCGACGCAGAATTCCACGAAAAAATCAACACCATCATGCATCTGAATATATTGGAAATCGGTACCAAAAAAGCCATTTCCATTGACGCAGATGCATCTATCCAAGATGTCTGCAAACTATTAGGAGAATCCGGTGTGAAAAAAGTGCCTGTTGTATCAGAAAATAAAGTTGTAGGTATCCTCCTGCGCTCGGCTATCATCAACTATCTGGAAAAGCAATATCTGGAGCAAGCAAAATCTGTACACCAAGCTGGATAATACCTTACCTAAAATGAAATGGTTTTGTAATTTAAGGGAGAAAACTAAAAAGTTTTTGCAAACAAAAAAGCGCTTTCTCCTAAGAAAACATTGTTTTCCCTTAATTTCTTAAAAGAAACTGTAATGGCTGCCTTCAGAAGACAGCATTCCTCATGCAATTCAGATAACAAGAAGAAAGCTGGAAACCCTTTGATTCAGGGATTCCAGCTTTCTTTTTACATTATTTTCTGAAGGGACATATTTCTTAAGAGAATCTCTTATGCTTCATAGATAAAATTATCGATCAGTCTTGTTTTACCAATATAAACTGCCATGGCAGCCAATACGGTTCCTTTGATTTCCGCAACTGGCTGAATGGAAATGGCATCTACTGCCTGTACATAATCAATTTTTGCCAGAGGTTCTTCTTCGATGAGCTTTTTCATTTTTTCAACGATAACATCCGCTTTTCTTTCGCCATTCTGGATCAGTTCCTGTCCCAAACCCACAGCTCTGCTCAGCACAAGAGCCGCTTTTCTTTCTTCGGGGTTCAGATAAGTATTTCTGGAACTTTTCGCCAGTCCATCCGCCTCTCTGACGATGGGGCATCCCACGATTTCAATATCAAAATTCAAATCTCTTACCATCCGTTTGATGATAGCAAGCTGCTGTGCGTCTTTCTGACCGAAATATGCTCTGTCCGGTGCAACAATGTGGAACAGTTTGCTTACCACTGTACATACACCTCTGAAGTGGATTGGTCTTGTTTTTCCGCACAGTTCATCAGAAAGAGATTCCATGGTCACATAAGTATGGAAGTCATCAAAGTACATTTCTTCCGGTTCAGGATTGAAAATCAATGCAGCGCCTGCATCTTCGCAGAGAGCCGCATCTCTCTGAATATCTCTTGGATATGTGGCAAGGTCTTCACCAGGGCCAAACTGTGTCGGATTGACAAACACACTGACAACCACTTTATCGTTTTCCTTGCATGCTCTGTCAATAAGGCTTTTGTGACCTTCGTGCAGATAGCCCATGGTAGGTACCAAACCAACGGACAACCCCTGTTTTCTCCAGCTCTTTACTTCGTTTCTTACTTCAGAAATGGTTTTTACGATATTCATTTTTCTTCTCCTTAATATAACTTTTTGATGACGTCTTCAGAAATGGCAAAGGTGTGTTCGGGAGCCGGGAAGGAACCTTCCTGCACATCCGCAATATAATCCCGGAACGCCTGTGTCATCGTTTCTCCAACATTTGCGTATTTCTTTACGAATTTCGGTGTAAAGTCAGAGAACAGTCCCAACATATCCTGATATACCAAAATCTGGCCATCGCATCCTGCACCTGCGCCAATACCAATGGTAGGAATAGAAATGGATTTGGAAATCAGTTCCGCTAATTTTGCAGGCACACATTCCAATACCACTGCAAAAGCGCCTGCTTCTTCTACGGCTTTGGCATCTTCCAACAGTTTTTTCGCTGCTTCCTCACTCTTGCCCTGTACTTTAAAACCACCAAAAGCATTGATGGACTGGGGTGTCAGACCGATATGTGCCATAACAGGAATAGATGCGTTTGTAATAGCTCTGATCTGGGGGCATACACTTGCGCCGCCTTCCAGCTTGACTGCCTGACATCTGCCTTCTTTCATAAGTCTGCCAGCATTGTAAACAGCTTCTTCAACAGATACCTGATAAGACATAAAAGGCATATCCCCTACAACCAATGTGTTTTTCGCACCACGGCACACAGCGGCTGTATGATGGATCATATCTTCCATGGTCACAGGGAGTGTATCCTCATAGCCCAATACAACCATTCCCAGGGAATCTCCTACCAAAATACCATTGATGCCTGCTTCGTCCATCAGTTTTGCTGTGGAATAATCGTAAGCAGTGAGCATGGAGATTTTTTCGCCTTTTGCCTTCTGTTCTCTAAATGTGGATACTGTGTTTTTCATCATCGATAACCTCCGCAACTTTTACATAGTCCCTTTCCGGGTGTTTTTCTCCTGCTATCGCCAATAACTGCTCTGACAAAAGAAGATAGATTTTCATTAAATCCGCTCCCGCTTTTGTATCAGAAATGTTTTGAATAGACTGAATGTGCTTCTCAACGGTAGAAACATCTGCCCGTTCCACCGGGCCCGTTAATGCGTCCACTGGGCCTTTTTCTGCCACTGCTTGTGCATTGCCCAAAAACAGTGGAATCAAAGCCTTTTGCGCATCATTCTCTTCAAAACCGCAGTTTTGCAAAATATGTACGCCCAAAGAATAGAGTCCTGTTACCAAATTGCTGACAACCACAGCGCCGCAATGGTACAGGGATTTATTTTCGCTGTCCATTACAATGACTTTGCAGCCAGCGTCCTGGAGCATGTCTTTCATTTCCTGCAGATGGTCTGCCGAACCTTCCAGCGTAAAATAAGCCTGTCCCAATTCTTTGTATGTATCATATTTGCTGCTTACGGCGTATAGCGGATGTACGGAATATACGGATGCACCAAGTTTTTCGCCATCAAAAAAAGCGGCTGATGAAATCGAGCCGCTGCAATGACAAATAATTTTATTTTCTATATCCAGATTTTTTATGCAATCCCAAACCATACAAATTTGTCCATCCGGTACTGTAACAAAAATGGTGTCACTATCCCGCACAATATCCGCAATAGTGCCATAGACTTTTGTTCCTGTAAAATCTGCTGCTGATTTGGCTGATTCTGGTGTTTTGCTATAATAACCCACCACATTTCCACCATGGGTCTTGAAATATTTTCCCAGGGAAAAACCAACTTTCCCCGCACCAATAAAACCAACTTTCATGCCCTTCACTCCTCTCCGGGTAGTGATGGCATAAAAAATCTGTCATTTACGGTATCGTTTGTCATCAATACGATCCTGAATCATCATAAAAAATAAAGTAATTGCGGTACAGCTTCTTTCCGAATACCATCCGCCAACAATATAACACATCTGCACACATTTGTCCATCTAAAATTTGGAAATCTTCAATTCCCGTTTTGCCTGCTTATCCCTATAAAACTTTATGATTTCAGCATTTTAGTACCTTATACTTGTAGCCTTCGGAAATATATTTTCATCCATTTTTTTGATAAAAACATATCAAACATATCTTAATAAGCTTTTCTAAATTGACTTATAACAAAACAGAAATTATAATATATATTACAGTTGTAAGATTAAAAGGTGGTGAGATTTATGAAGAAACTTCCCCAAATTTCGGAAGCAGAATATGAAGTAATGAAAGTCATATGGAAATACGCACCTATCAACACCAATGAAATCACAGATAAATTATTGCAGTGTACCGATTGGAGCCCCAAAACCATCCATACACTCATCAAACGTCTTGCAGGAAAAGGCGCCATCACATATGAAAAACAAAGTCGTGTATTTGTGTATACACCCCTGATTCAAGAACAGGATTATCTCAAACAGGAAAGCGATTCTTTTCTAAACCGCTATTTTAACGGCAATATTTCCGCCATGGTTTCCGCATATCTGGAAAATGACAAATTATCAAAATCAGATATTGAAGAGCTGCGTACGCTTCTTTCCAGAAAAGGAGGAGAATAATATGTTTCTATTTATGATTCGTTTTCTGATCTGCAATATCTATCTCTGTGGAATTATTGGCATGTTATTCCTGCTGAAACGTGTCTGCAGAAACATATTGTCACCTCGCAGACATTACCAGATTTGGCTTATATTTTTATGTTTACTGGCTGTGCCCTTTCTTCCTTTTTCTTTGAAAGGCATTTGGGAATGGTTTCCAACTTTGGGAAACAACCTTTTCTTTTTCAATACAAAGACTGCTCCTCTCTCGAATGTTGAAGAAACCACAGATTTTGCTGTAAACTTGGCAAATGACTTTGCTGTCTCAACCAATCAAAACGCAGATTCCTTTTGGGGCTGGGTCTTGGTAAGCATTTGGCTTTGTGGGATGATCGTCGCAGCCATCAACTTATGCCGCTCATATTTGCAGCTGCGAACATTAGAAAAATCTGCTCTTCCTCTGCAAAATGGCAATGTGCGTCAATTGTTCATTTTCTGCTTGCGAGAATATGGCATAGAAAGAGACATTCCTGTTTTTAGTACAGCATTTCTGCGCACTCCCATATTAGTTGGATTTTGGAAACCACGAATTTATCTTCCCATTTCCATATTGAACGATTCCATTGAGGAGGATTTACGGCTCATATTGATGCATGAATTGGCGCATGTGAAACACAAAGACAACCTCGTAAATCACTTTATTAATCTCGCTGGTATTCTGTACTGGTTTCATCCATTCGTTAAATTCACTTTTCAAGAAATGCGTAGTATACAGGAAGTTGCCTGTGATGAAGCCGTATTGGAAATGCTGGATACACCCCAGCGTTTGGAGTATGGAAACACTTTGCTTCGTTTTGCGGAAAAAAACGCTCTGGAGACCTTTCCTTCAGCGGCAAGCCTCATAAACAGCAAGAAACAAATGAAAAGACGCATCCTGCATATTGTTCAATATGAAATACCAACGAAAGAAAAACAGCGGAAAGGGATTTGTATTCTCGTATGTACTGCGCTGTTTTTATGTGGCATTTCTCCGGCATTCTCCATTTATGGTGCAGAACAAAGCAAATATGATTGGAATGTATCCACCAAAAATATCACATCTGTTGATCTTTCGAACTATTTTGGAGATTATGATGGCTGTTTTGTTCTATATAATCTGGAAGAAGACACATGGCAGATTTACAACATGGAACAGGCAGAAAAACGCATTTCTCCTGATTCCACATACAAAATTTATGATGCATTATTGGCACTGGAAGAAGGTATCATAACACCCAACAATTCTTTCATGGCATGGGACGGACAAGAAAATCCATTTTCTGCTTGGAATACTGACCAGACATTATCTTCTGCCATGGCTTCATCTGTAAACTGGTATTTTCAGACCATAGATGCCCAGCTTGGCAGTAATCGTCTTGCCGCATATTTCCAGAAAATCGGATATGGCAATGGCGATGTCACAGGAGATATTTCTTCCTACTGGATGGAATCTTCCCTGAAGATTTCTGCCATAGAACAAGTGGAACTGCTGACGAAGTTACATCGAAATGAATTTAATTTTAAAGCAGAAAATATCGAAGCCGTCAAAGAAGCCATCCAACTTTCCGCTTCTTCTGACACTACATTATATGGAAAAACAGGGACAGGCAGAGTCAATGGCAAAGATATCAACGGCTGGTTTGTGGGTTCTGTAGAAGATGGACAGCATACTTACTTCTTTGCCTGCAATATTCAGTCTGATAAAAACGCCACAGGCAGTCACGCATCGGAAATCGTACTTTCCATCCTATCTGATCAGCATATTTTGCCATAAAATAAAAGATTGCTATAAGAAAGCTGGAATTCTATACTACTGCAAGAATTCCAGCTTTTTTATAAAACAGCCTGCCAATCATCTTTCAATTATTCTGGCATCGATTCCAACAATATTGCAGAGGTATTTTCTCTCTTCCACTGTTCTGCCTGACACCTACATGGCATAGTATTTCCGTATTTTGCGACATATTCCATGCAGACAGACGCCTGCTCTATTTCTTTTAATGCTTCATAGCACATTGCTAAAATATATTGTCTAAGCACTTCATGATACGCTGCTTGTTCTTTACTTTTTTCCAGAACTTCCACTGCATCCGTGCATTTCCCTTCCAAAAATAATTTTTCTCCTAAGAATATTCTATTTTTACGGAATAATTTTTCACCCTTTCGATACAATTCTGCAAATTCTTCCCCATTTCTATTTTCAAAAGAAACTGCCAGCTGCACGTTCAGCAGTGTATTTTGGTAAAGATTTGTCGTTCTTTTGCCCTGCCAATGGTTCTGCAGATACGCCATCGCTTTAGGAAAACGATGTTCTGCCATCAGCGCCAATACATACCGCTGCTGCGCCAGCGTAAAAACAGATTTCTGGAAATCTTTCCGTTTCATTTCTGTTCCGTAAGATACAGCGTACTCCATGATTTCCAGATATTTTTTGGTATCACATTCTTCTAAGAGAATCTTGTCGAATTGTCGGAAATCACGCAGGATTTGATATAGAATACTGCCAATGCCTGTAAAAATTCCGATAATGCCGCAAAGGATGAGCAAATAACCATGGGTACTGACCCAGCCATTTACCATAGTTTCCATAAAAAGAATTTGTGTCTTATGTGGAAACGGACTGCCCAAAAACATACTGACAATACCCATCATGGCAAAGTAAACAACCACACATACCATAACTGCCTTTAGCCGTCCTCGTTTTTGTTTTTCATAAAGTTTTACAATCTGTTCTGCCATCATCCATTCGCCTGCCTTTTTATTATTCCATTTCTTTAGCGCCATAAACTTCCGTCCATTCTGCCAGCGTCAGCCGCGGTTTATACCAGCTTTCTTCTGCATTATCTTCTGACTCTATCACATGATTGGAAACATACTGCACACCGCCATTTTCCAGAGGACGTACCACCACTTCATGGGAAAATACTTTGGACAAACCATCATAGGGAAATATCACATTTACAAGCAAAGTAATGGTTCCATCCTCATTTTCCCTATAATCTACGACTTCAGGATAGGGATGTTCTGGATATTCTGCCTCATAAAACCCACGTGGGCGATATTCATAGGTTTTTGTATCCGCATGATAAAGTGTTTTCTGCTGTAATGTTTCGCTGTCAATATTCAAATATGTCATAATGGTATGCTCAAATTCCTCTTTGGGGATTTGATAAACAGTACCAACACCCAAGTTGTCACTTGGTTCGTATGGTACTTCCTTTCCATAAATCTGACGGTAAAAAATATCAAACAGATCATAAAAATCAAGTGCAGAAAAATCATCCTCACTCCAGTCCACCAAAAACATATTATTTTTCACATAGCTAATGGGAATCATATAAGTTTCATTCAATGCGCGACATTTCTCATCCAAAGGAAGGACTCGCAGGGCAACTTTTTCCTCCATATCACTCAGTGTAAAAAGATAATATGCTTCCGAATACCAACTGCCGGAAAACATGATGTATCCTTCCGCTGTGTATTTCCAATCTGAAGCTGTGTAAACGGTTGAATCTTCCAATTGCATATCACCATCTACGTATTGATAAATATTTCTTGCCACAGTAACAATTCCATCATCACAATGAAAATCATATATAGTCCACTTTAAAGTATCTGAAATCACCGTAAGCATAAAATCACCCTGCCGCTTTTCTTCCACTGCCTGACAAAAATCAATTGCCTGATCTGCACAAACCATATTAATCTGATTTTTGCTGTCTACAGCAGCATATCCTTGCTCTTCCAGTCTTTGCATAACCTGTTTTATCTTTTCCAATTTCGTTTCAGAAGTATTGCTAGCCTGTTCTTTCATTGCTTCTAAAGAAATGGCAATCATTTGAGAGGATTTTTCTTCATCAAAAGATGTTTGCGTTTCAACATCCGATTTTATGGGCAGTTCTGTTTCTACCTTTGCACAGGAACACCCCAATACTGCAGCAAGCACACATAATACAAGTATTCTTTTTCTATACATTCTTTCCACCTCATTTTATTACAAATGTAATATTTAAAATCAAAAAAATATTTTTCTAAATATTACATCAGTAATATTTCATAGTCAAGCCTTATTTCTTAAGCATTCCTTAAAGTTTTCACAACATAAAAACGGTTAAAACCAAAAGGCTTTAACCGTTTTTGCTGTATTCTAATGACTTTTAGCGGCGCAGAGGTTCTGTTTCCCAGCTAATGATGGAACCGCTGTATCCATCGATAGTAAATTCATATTCTGTATCTGCGTCATAGATTTTACCTTCATATTCCAGACGTCCATCATCATAATCTGCTTCCCATTCTCGAATATCATCTACTGTGGCACCGGAAACCTGTGCTACTGCAATTTCTTTAGCTTTTGCTTCTGTAATGGCACTGCTGCTTTCTGTGGATGTTTTTTGAGGTGCATAATCTTCTGCGTCATAGTCATAAGAAAGGATTTCTCCTGTTTGAGGATCGATTTCGTAGTCATATTCTTTGAAATCGGAAGTATAGAATTCGATATCGTATTTTTCTCTGCCATCATCCCGTTCCAGTTTGCCTTTGATGAAAGTTACTCCATCGGCACTCAGTCCAGCATGATTCAGTGCAATTTCCTTAGCTTCTTCCAGTGTCACCTGTCCGTCAGAAGCGGCATTTGTGGTATTTGCTGTGGAAGCTTCATTTGCTGCTGTATCGTCCACTGCCTTTGTCTGATTCTCAATGATCTTGCCGCTGATGGCATCGATATCGTAATCATATTCCTGTCCATCTACAGTAAAATCAATATTGTAATAAGAAATACCGTTTTTCTCTTCCAATTCCGCTGTGCTGAACACGGCGTCACTTTCGGTAATATCCGCCGCTGCCAACGCAATGGCTTTTGCTGCATCAACGCCCAGATATTCTGCCTGTTTTGTCTGCTGTACACAACCTGTCATCATCCACGCTGCCGCTGCCATCACTGTCAATCTACCTAAATATTTCATATAAACGCCTTCCTTTTTGCTTTGGTTATGTTTGGTTATGTTTGCTTTGTTGTACTTATCATAACCTGCAAACATGAAAGAAACATGAAATTTGGAAAGAATTTTTAAATTTTTTCTTATTTCTGTTTCGCTGGCAAATGAAGTGTAAATGTACTGCCTTTTCCCTGTGCACTTTCCAATTCCATATATCCATGATGCAGTTCCGCAATTTTCTGCACCATAGAAAGCCCCAGACCTGCACCGCGCTTGCCAGTGCGGGAAGCATCCACCTGGTAAAATCGCTTCCAGATTTTTTCCTGTTCTTCCTTAGCAATGCCAATGCCATCATCTTGCACATGAAACAAAACCTCATTGCCTTTCTGTTCCAGTTTTATCCAAATCTGTCCCTCAGGCTTTCCGTATTTGATAGCGTTTTCCACCAGATTCTGTACCAGACGTCCCATCAAAGACGCATCTAACTGCAGCACCATATTCTCATCCAATGCAAAATGGAATCTTGCAAGGTCATATCCATTTTCTTCACAAGTCTTATGAATCAAATCGGCAAAATTCACAGGCGAAAATTTCACAGATTCTGTCCCTTGGTCCAGTCGGGTAATGCTGAGAAGCTGAGAAATCAAATCTGACATCTTCACTGCCTGCCGATAGATCATATCGATGGTTTCTGCCCGCTCTTCCGGCGTTTCTTCATATTTTTTCGCATACTCACAGGCGCTTTTGATAACAGAAGTAGGTGTTCTCAATTCATGGGAAGCATCGGCAGTAAACTGCTGTTCCGCTTCAAAAGATTTTTCCAGCCTTTCGAACATTTTATCAAAAGTCGTTGCCAATCTGGTAAACTCATTATTTCCCTCTGGGATTTCCATCCGCGCAGACAAATCAGATGCTTCACTAATGGTATCTGCTTTCTGTATCATCTGCTCCAGAGGCCGGAAAGCACGCTTTGCAATCAAGTAACCGCCAATGGTAGCAAGCAGAATAAAAATAGGCATAGCTGCCGCAGAACTCATAACCAGATTTCGGATCATCAGTGTATCTTCCGATACTTCCATGACACCTCGTACCCATACGCCATCGTCCCAACCAAAGGGACACCAAAGGTCAAAAACATAAAAACGATTCTCGCCATTGGAAACCATCCGTGTCAAACCATTTTCAAAGGGTTCTGACACAGTAAACGACGCTGGTATCTGTCCTGCCAGCAGAGATTCCTTCTGGCTATAGATCACAGAATATACGCCATTTTGATAAAACTGAAATTCATCACCCAACTGCAATTTTCCATCTGCCACATCTACTTCTTCTAAATTACTGCGCACCACCTGAGAAACATTGTTCATGGCTGTCTGGGTAGTAACGGCATTACTGACAAACCAAAGAAAACCAATCATCAACACACTCATAACGGTCATAAGTATAAAATACCAGATGGTAATTTTCAGTTTAATGGAAATACGTTTCATGATTTTCCCCCTTGTTCCTCCTCACGCAGTACCCAGCCAACACCACGGATGGTATGAATGAGTTTCGTATCATAGCCATCATCAATTTTCTTCCGAAGTTTGCTCATATATACATCCACGTTATTGGAGTTGCCGGAATACTCATAATTCCAGATGCGATCTTCAATCTGTTCTCTGGATACAACATTGCCTTTGTTCCGCAAAAGATATTCCAGAATGGAAAATTCCTTGGGCAGCAGGGTAATCTCTTTCCCATCTCTTGTAACTACATGGCTTTTCACATCCATCGTCAGATTCCCCGCCGTAAAACTATTATTTCTATTTCCAACATGTTTTCGTGTCATTGCCCGAATTCGTGCCAAAAGCTCATCAAAATCAAAGGGTTTGATCAGATAATCATCTGCTCCTAAGTCCAGTCCTTTCACTCGATCTGCAATGCTGTCTTTTGCAGTTAAAAACAATACGGGAATATCTTTTCCCTTTGCTCGCAGTTCCTGTATCAGCGTATAGCCATCCTTTTTAGGCATCATCACATCCAGCACTACAGCATCGTATTCCGCACCCATAAGGTGGAGCCAAGCTTCTTCTCCATCGAAACAGCCGTCTACGCTATACCCTTCCCGTTTCAATGTCTTTACCAGCAAACGGTTCATATCCATTTCGTCTTCTACAACCAGTATCCGCATTCGATCCTCTCCTCACAATCTGTACTGATTCCATTATGGCCTTTGTTTTCCATTCCGTCAAATTTAATTTTATTCTATACCATAACAGAAAAGGCAGAACCTTTTGGGGCTCTGCCTTTCCATTCCATACTACTACTTCATCAAATAAATCACATGAATTTCTTTTCTTTGATTTTCAAACGTGTCATAGCTCTTGCCATCGCCATTTGACCACGATAATACTCTTTTCGGCTTGTCTGCAAAGCAATGCGTTCTTCCGCACGTTCTTTTGCTTCCTGGGCACGTTTGGCATCTACATCTTCCGGTCTTTCGGCGCTGTCTACGACCATGGTAACTGTATTCCCTACAACACGGGCAAATCCCTGTCCAACAGCCACATAATACCATTTGCCATCCAATTTATAACGCAGGATGCCAATGGCAACGCCAATTACCATAGAAACATGGTTCGCCAGTACGCCATATTCCCCATCGCTGGTGGGAACTACCAAACTTTCGCAGGTACCTTCATAAAACAGACCGCTGCTGGAGGAAATTTTCAACTGAAACTGTGTCATATTGCCACCTCCTTACGCGCCCTGTGCCATCAATTCCGCTTTTTTCTTCACATCATCAATAGTTCCGACGTTAAAGAATGCCGCTTCCGGATAGTCATCCATTTCACCGGATACAATGGCTTTAAAACCACGAACGGTCTCTGCCAGAGGGATGTATACACCTTTCACGCCTGTGAAGTTTTCAGCCACAGAGAATGGCTGAGACAGGAAACGCTGAATCTTTCTAGCACGATAAACTGTCAGTTTATCCTCGTCGCTCAGTTCATCCATACCCAAAATCGCAATAATATCCTGCAATTCCTGATATTTCTGCAGCATCTGCTGTACCTTCATGGCTGTCTGATAATGTTCCTCCCCTACGATATCTGCTTCCAGAATTCTGGAGGAAGAAGCCAAGGGGTCAACAGCGGGATAAATCCCTTGTTCCACGATTTTTCTGGACAATACCGTTGTGGCATCCAGATGGGCAAATGTTGTGGAAGGCGCAGGGTCAGTTAAGTCATCGGCAGGCACATATACTGCCTGTACAGAAGTGATAGACCCATCTGTTGTGGAAGTGATACGTTCCTGTAACTGCCCCAGTTCATTTGCCAGTGTGGGCTGATAACCAACAGCAGAAGGCATACGACCCAGCAATGCAGATACTTCAGAGCCAGCCTGTACAAAACGATAAATATTGTCGATGAACAGCAGTACGTCCTGATGTTCCCGATCACGGAAGTATTCTGCCATAGTCAAACCTGTTTCTGCAACACGCATTCTGGCACCGGGGACTTCGTTCATCTGACCGAATACCAAAGCAGTTTTGCTCAATACGCCAGATTCTTTCATTTCCCAATACAGGTCATTGCCTTCTCTTGAACGTTCGCCAACGCCTGTGAAAATGGAATAACCGCCATGTTCTGTGGCTACATTATGAATCAGTTCCTGAATCAGCACGGTTTTCCCAACACCGGCACCACCGAATAGACCGATCTTACCGCCTTTTGCGTACGGCGCCAACAGGTCGATAACTTTGATACCTGTTTCCAGTATTTCTACTGCGGGGCTCTGTTTTTCAAAATCAGGGGCTTTCCGGTGAATCTGCCAGTGTTCTTCTGCCTGCACAGGTTCGCCGCCGTCAATGGGTTCCCCCAAAAGGTTAAACATTCTGCCCAATACTTTTTCGCCAACAGGAACCGTAATGCCGGCACCTGTTGCGGTAACTTCCAATCCTTTGGAAAGGCCTTCGCTGGTATCCATCATGATGCAGCGCACGACGCCTTCCCCCAACTGCTGTGCTACTTCCATTACCCGTGTATGGTCTTCTACCACAACAGTCAGTGCTTCCTGAATTTTGGGTACATGCTCCTGCGGAAAACGTACGTCCACAACAGCACCCATGATTTGTATGATTTTTCCTTGTTCCATACACCAGTTCCTCCTTTACAACCGCTTCTTTTTCTGGGCTTTCGCACCAGCAATGACTTCCGTGATTTCCTGTGTGATACTTCCCTGACGTAAGCGGTTGTATTGCAGCTGCAATTGCTGTAACATTTCCGTTCCGTTTTTGGTTGCGCCATCCATGGCAACCATACGGTCATTGAGTTCTGCGCAGTAACTTTCTGTCAATGCACTGAAAATAATGCCCTGCATGGTAATAGGTGCCAATTGGTTGAACACAGAAGCCGCATCCGGGAAAAACTCTTCCGGTACTTCCGGTTCGTCACCTTCCGGCAGCCCCATATCTTTATGATAAAACTGCTCACGGGAAAGAGGCAGCAGCTTTATCATCACGGGTTCCGATTGCAGACCATTTTTCATACGTGTATAAATGATATATACTTCCTGCACTCGTTCATTTCTTACTTCATCCAGCAGGTCTACCGTAATCTGCCTTGCTCGCTGCAAAGTAGGCTTTTGAGAAGAATATAAAAAATCTTCTTCAAAGGGAATCTGTTTGTGCAAAAAATAATGGCGTCCCACCTGTCCAATGACAAAGAAACGAGCATCGGGATGGGCATGATATTCCTGTTCTGCTTTCTTTTCCACGTTCAAATTATATGCCCCAGCAAGACCTTTATCTGCCGTGATGACAATATAAGCCCGTTTCCCGGCAAAATCGGGGCCATCCACAGGTTCCAAAAAGCGATGTTCCATTTCTGGTATATGATGCAAAATGTCGCCAATGCTTCGGCGAATGGTATGAAAGTAATCATACACCTGCTCCATATTTTTTCTTGCTTTTCGCAATTTGGATGAGGAGATCAGATACATTGCATTTGTGATCTTCATGGTGTCTGAAATACTTTTCATACGATCCTGAATTTCTTTACTGCTTGCCATATCCTTGCTCCTTCTTGAATACGTCTAATTCTGCCAGAACAGCTTCTTTCTGTTCCGGTGTAAATTGTTTTTCATTTCTGATAAATTCCAGAATTTCAGGTTTATTTTCTTCCATATGTCCATAAAAGTCAGCCACAAAACCAGCGACCTTTTCTTTAGGAATGCCAAGGAGTTTTCTACTGGTGGCAACACAAAGGGTAATAACCTGTCTTTCCAGAGATTTAGGCTGATACAAAGGCTGTTTCAGCAATTCCATCAGCTGCTGACCATATTCGATCTGTTCTCTTGTGCTGGTATCCAGTTCAGAACTGAACTGGGAGAAAGATTCGATTTCCTTATACTGCGCCAAGTCGATACGCAATGTACCACTGACACTCTTAATAGCTTTGGTCTGTGCCGCACCGCCTACACGGGATACGGAAAGACCTACGTTAACCGCAGGGCGGAAACCTTCGAAGAACAAATCGCTTTCCAGATAAATCTGACCATCGGTAATAGAAATAACGTTGGTAGGGATGTACGCAGAAACGTCCCCTGCCTGTGTTTCGATGATGGGCAGTGCAGTAATGGAGCCGCCCCCATGGGCTTCATCCATACGGCAAGAACGTTCCAACAATCTAGAATGCAAATAGAATACGTCACCAGGATATGCTTCACGTCCGGGAGAACGTTCCAACAACAAGGACAGCGCACGATATGCCACCGCATGTTTTGACAGATCATCATAAACAATGAGAACATCTTTTCCCTGATCCATGAAGTATTCCGCAATGGCAGTACCGGAATAAGGTGCCAGGTACTGCAATGCTGCTGGTGCGCTGGCTGTTGCCGCAACTACAACGGTATAATCCATAGCACCATGCTTTTTTAAATTGGTCATGACCTGCGCAATGGTAGAGGCTTTCTGACCAATGGCTACATATACACAGATGACATCTTTATCTTTCTGGTTCAGAATGGTATCTACGGCAATGGCTGTTTTACCAGTCTGTCTGTCGCCGATAATCAATTCTCTCTGACCACGTCCAATAGGGAACATAGAGTCAATGGCCATGATTCCTGTCTGCAAAGGAACATTGACGGACTGTCTTTCAATGACGCCAGCTGCTTTTCTTTCCAGCATATACCAGTCTTTTGCTTCAATTTCGCCTTTGCCGTCAATGGGAGCACCCAAGGCATCCACAACACGTCCCAGAATGCTGTCCCCTACGGGAATACCTGCTCTGCGTTTGGTACGCAGCACACGGGTGCCTTCTGTCAAGGTCTGTTCGTCACCCAGAACCATGCAAAGGATTTCTGTTTCATCGATATTCTGTACCAGACCTTTCAGGCCGTTTTCAAACAATACGATTTCACCATACATGGCTTTTGAGATACCTTTTACCGCAGCAATCCCGTCATGAAGATGGTGTACATAGCCGCCTTCCTCGATGGAAAATTCATCTTCAAAACCATTGATATCGCTTTTCATAATTGAAATGATATCTTCTCTGCCTTTTTCTTTCCGAAGCTGACGTTCCAGTTTGTCAAAAGTCAGTTTGAATGTATTGTCAAAGACTTTATTCCCAATCTGGAGCATATAACCGCCCAGAATGTCATCATTTTGATGTTCCTCCAGCACAACGTCTGTGGCATTGTATGTTTTCTGGAGGATTTTTTTCAGCTCCTGCAAATCTCCTTCAGAAGGTCTTTTGGCATAATGAATGATCGCCTTCAAAATTCGATTTTCTTCAAAAAATTCTTTTGTGAAATTTTCTGCCATCACGCTTCACCTACCTTCTTCAGCAAATCTTCAAAGAGCGCTTTTTCTTTTTCTTCGTTGATATTGTTCCCCACTGCTTTTCTTGCAGCAAGCATGGCAATGGTAACCATTTCATCCTGGGTATCTGTCAGCAGTTTTTTCCGTTCCTGCTCAGCCTGCTTTCTGGATGAAATCAAAATGCGTTTTGCCTCTTCTTCAGAAGCCTGCAATTGTTCTTTTTCTTTTCTGCTGGCTGCCTCCAAAATGCGCTGTGCCTTTTCCCTTGCCTCTTTTGTGGCATTTTCCACGGTTTCCCGGGTCTGCTGGAGATTCTGGTTTGCCAATGCCTCCTGCTCTTTGGCATGATCCATCTGTCCCTGAATCATTTCCTGCCGCTGATCCAGAACTTTTTGTACCCTTGCGAACAGAAATTTTTTCAAAAGGACATACAGTACGATCAAATCAACAAAAGTCCAAATAATATTCCAATTCAGCGTTAACATTTCCACATTCTCCTTTTATCAGCCTAAGAACAGGATAATCAGCAATGCGATAACAAAGCCGTAAATTGCAGTTGCTTCGGCCAGTGCGGCACCAAGCAGCAGTGTTTTGCTGATTTTGCTTTCTGCTTCGGGCTGTCTTGCAATGGATTCTACGGCTTTAGATGTAGCGATACCAATACCGATACCTGCGCCAATACCTGTAAATACTGCAATACCTGCACCAATCGCGATTAAAGTTGTCATTTCTATTTCCTCCTTGAATATCCTAAATTCTTTTTTATTCTATGGCTTCTTTGATAAACAAAGCAGTCAGAAATACAAATACATAAGCCTGAATCAGTCCATCGAAAATATCGAAGTACAGGCTGAATGCCACTGGAATGATCGCCGGTACAATGATCTTGATCAGTTCCATAACGACAAATGCACCCAATACATTCCCAAAAAGTCGCATGCAAAGAGACAGCGGCTTGATAAAGATTTCCAAAATATTAATGGGGGTGATGATAGGCATAGGTTCTGCAAAACTTTTTACCCAGCCTTTCACACCTTTCTGATGAATGCCTGCGTACTCAATGAGCACAATGCTCATGATGGCAAGTCCTGCTGTCACATTCAGATCCTTTGTTGGCGGTTTAATGCCAAAAAGTCCGATAAGGTTCGCACAGCCTATGAACAGAAGCACCGTTCCCAGATATGGCACATATCTTTTACCATGTTCACCAAAAATCCCCGTGAAAAAATCCTGTAAAAATGTCACACAGGATTCCACAAAAACCTGACGTTTTCCTGTTGGCACGATTTGCAGATTTCTGGTCAGATAAAGCGAAGCCACTACAAGAAAAGCCATGATGATCCATGTAGCTACCACGGATTCCGGAACCGGTATCCCGCCAAATACAGGAATGGTAAATGCCGTTTCACAGTTCAGCTCGTTCATCAGTTCTTCTGCTAAACTTCCCATATGATTACTCCTTTTTTACATTATTGTACACTTCCTACCGGGAAAGCACTGCGGAATACTTTTCGTACAATGGGGCCTGCAATGAGCAGCTGGAATGGCAAAGCCATGATAAAGTTTTTGGGAATATTGGTCAGCCAGATCATACCAAGCTGTCCCCACTCTCCCGTTCTGACACATACTTCCAGTCCGCCATACAAACTCATGACAATGACCATAGGCACAACCATACATGTGGAAATGCAAATGACCTTACGCAGTGTGCTGCTTTCAGGTTTTACCAGAAAGCGGAAGGCAAAGCCTTTTGCCAATTTGGAAACCAAAAACCAGTCAAAGCACATGGCGTATATGTAAGCAATGGGAAAACCATCCAGCCTTCCCGCAACACATCAAAAGATGGCCCGCCCATATGGAGTGTAACATTATACATGCTCATCCAAAACACCATTACAAAACACATCAATACAGTATAAATCAGACTTTCTCTTTTATTCTACGGCATAATTATCCTCCTTTTATTTCCATTACTGCCTTTTTTGTCCACAAGAAATATTGTAGTAATTTCTTTTGTGTCATGTAAGTGTTTTTTTATTTTCGTCTTTTTTCTCTGAAATCGGCAGAAATGATTTCATTTTGTAGGAAATTATACCCAATGTCTTTTGAGAACATGCAGGACAATTCAAACAATAGAATTGCCAAAGAATTTTCTGATTTTTTCACTGTGAAACTGTCTTTTTTTCAGTACTTTCCGATCGTGTATTTTCTTTTTTGCATTTTTTGCTGCCTCATCCCTTCTTTCTGTCTCCGCAACAAACCACATCCGGCATCTCCAGAAATATCAGTTCGTCTGCGCTTCCCATTCGGGCGTTCACAAAAATAACAAATATTTGATTCCATAATTCCTTATTACCATTATGAGATAAAAACCACTACGGGTATTCTCATATGCTCTGGCATACTAGATGTAATCCAGCATCCTATTTTCATTGTCCTCGTCCAATCACACCACACTCCTTTGTTGTCATAAATTCCAGGGTGTTTCCGTGTATTGATGATATACGCTTCGAACACGCACTCATATTAGCACTACAATTACAACATGTCAATATTTACATGTTTAAAATTCCATGTTTTTTTTAACATGTAATTCTAGTCAAGTTAAAATGTTTGTGATATAATACAATTGATTTTCATGGCATAGGTACAAATAAGTCCAGCGGTGATATGTCAAGATAAAAACAATATTGAAAGATATACTTTCAGCCATGTTTCAAAAAGACAAAAACAC
>PPYE01661879.1_pt1 | contig 29149 bp, 22 predicted proteins | sample 1559881 | NCBI WGS metagenome assembly PPYE01 (sample SAMN08240022, study PRJNA423297) | Human gut metagenome, whole genome shotgun sequencing project. | reverse complement strand
TCTTTTTGAAATTCCTTTTGTTTTTGAAATTCCTGTTTGCATTACGAGGTCATTATACTTCCTATAATTGAAATTATCAAGAGTTTTTTGCTATATTTTTAAGAAAATCCTAAAAGAAACAAATCTTCTCTTAATTTCCTTGGAAGTACCATTTCCTCCATCACACCCATAGTATAATACACATCCCCCGAAATTGCTATAACTTTTCTCTGTTCATTTTCTTACAGAATTATTACAAAACTAATAAGCCAGCGTGATATTGTACTTATCTTTATACAATAAAACAAACCCGGATCTGCTTTTTCCAGGTACGGGAAATGCTGGCATATACAGGGGAACCGGGCTTTGGGAAGTTTAGAGACCGGACCTTGCATTTCGCCGCAATTTTGTTATAATGTTCATATAATTTTTAAATTTTGCTTTTTTGAACATCCGGTGGGGTCTGTTGCTGGAAACAGCAGATTTATACCGGAATTCTGCAATACCAGAGGGACCTTGAGTCCCGGAAAGGATTTTTATTATGGATCGTAAGGCTTTGCTTTGCAGAAGTATCCTGGAGACACCGGCTATCACCCAGCGGGAACTGGCAGAAAAGCTGGATGTGTCTCTTGGAACTGTAAATGGCCTGGTGCGGGACTGCACAGGACTTGGATATCTTGAATCCGCAGAGGAAGGAAAATACCGGGTTACGGAGACCGGTCTTCAGTTTCTGAAACCTTATCGGGTGGATGGAGCGCTGTTTATTGCGGCGGGTTTTGGCTCCCGCTTCGTCCCCCTTACCTTTGAAACCCCAAAAGGACTTTTGGAAGTTCAGGGCGAGAGAATGATTGAACGTCAGATCTGTCAGCTTAAAGAAGCAGGGATTCACAATATTACCATCGTAGTGGGATATCTGAAGGAAAAGTTCGAATATCTGATTGACAAATATGGCGTCCGCCTTCTTTATAATCCGGAATACTCCTGCAAAAATACGCTGGCTACTCTTTATCATGCCCGTAAAGTCCTTGAGGGAAAAAACATGTATGTTCTCTCCTCCGATAACTGGATGCGGGAAAACATGTACCACGCTTACGAATGCGGCGCCTGGTACTCTGCCGTTAAAATGGAAGGAAAGACCTCCGAATGGTGTCTTACTTATAATAAGAAAGGGCTGATTACAGATGTAACCATTGGCGGAACAGACGCCTGGGTTATGTATGGGCCGGTATTTTTCTCACGGGAATTTTCTGCCGGATTTCTGCCGGTTCTGGAGGCGTATTATCAGATGCCGGGAACCGAGCAGTTTTACTGGGAACAGGTTTATCTGGATCTGGTAAACGGCCAGGCCCGCAGGCGGCTGGAAGGCCAGGAAGGATCGGAAAAAGATGCTATTCGTCTCACCGCTTCTCTTTCCCACCCACCGGCTATGTATATCAATCGGCAGCCAGCCGGGCAGGTCTATGAATTTGAAAATCTGGAAGAGCTGCGGCTTTTTGACAGCCGTTACCAGAACCGGTCCAACAATGAGGCTATGGAGCTGGTGGCACAGGTCTTCCAGGTCCCTGAATCGGAAATTGTCCATCTGCGCTGTCTGAAATCCGGAATGACCAATAAATCCTTCCTTTTTGAAATCCGCGGAAAGCACTATATCTGCCGCATCCCCGGCCCCGGTACGGAAGAACTGATTAACCGCCGGGAAGAAAAGGCGGTTTATGATGCGGTTGCTCCCCTTGGCATCACAGAGCGGGTGCTGTATTTTAACGGGAATACCGGATACAAGATCTCGGAATACTATGAAAATTCCCGTATGGCCGACAGCAGCAGCCGTGAGGATATGGAACGCTGCATGGAACTGGCAAGACTTCTTCACAAATCAGGGATTTCCGTAAACCATCGTTTCGATCTCCGGGAGCGGATTCATTTTTATGAACAGCTGTGTCTCTCCCACGGCGGAATTCCTTTTGAAGATTACCAGACTGTGCGCGGCTGGATGCAGGAGTTATTAGACCAGCTGGATCGTCTTCACCGTCCCCAGGTGCTGGCTCATGTGGATCTGAATGCCGACAATGTCCTGATTCTGGAAAACGGTGATGCAAGACTTCTGGACTGGGAATATGCCGGCATGGCTGACCCGATTCTGGATGTCGCCATGTGTTCAATTTATTCATATTACAGTTTTGAGCAGGCCGAATCTCTGCTGGAGATGTACCTGCAGCGAAAACCCAGCCAGGAAGAGTGTTTTGTGCTGACTGCGTATATGGCGCTCTCCGGCTTTCTCTGGAGTCTGTGGGCCGTTTACAAAAGCGAGCTTGGGGAAGAATTCGGAGAATACACCATTATCATGTACCGATATGGAAAAAACGGTTATCGGCGTCTTTCCCGCAAATTGTAATAAAAAAGTTAAACACTCATTCTGAAGATATGCTATACTGTTAGATAACAAAAGGAGGATATATGTTATGAAACGTAAGATATGGAAGGCTGCGGCTGCAGCCGGACTTTTCGCCGTTTTAACATTGGCTCCTGCCGGAATTGCCATGGCCGCCGGCTGGACGCAGACGGCGAACGGCTGGACCTATGTGCAGGATGGCGGCACGCTTCGCAAAGGCTGGATCCAGACTACCGATGGTTACTACTACATGGATCTTTCCACCGGTACAATGTGTCTTGGTTGGAAACAGATTGATGGGAAGTGGTATTACTTTAACTCCAACGGACTGATGGCTACAGGCTGGGTCAATGACGGAGGCAAGTGGTATTATCTTTACACCGATGGCACTATGGTAAAAGGATGGCTCCGGGAAGGTGAAAATTATTTTTATCTGCGGAGCGATGGTTCCATGGCCATCGGATGGCGTCAGATGGATGATGCATGGTATTATTTCCGGCCGGATGGACGCTGCATGGTTTCCGAATGGCGCCCCATCGACAATTACTGGTACTATTTCGGTTCCGATGGAAAAATGGCCACCGGATGGACTGAAGTAAACGGCGAATATTATTATCTGAACAGCGATGGACGTATGCTGACCGGATGGCTCAGCGACGGAACAAACAAATATTACATGGATGCTTCTTCCGGAAAGATGGCACGGACCTGGAAATCCATTAATGGTTCCTGGTATTACTTTAATAATGCCGGCCACATGCTGACCGGATGGATCCGGGTTAACGGAAGCTATTATTATCTGGATCCCACCACCGGCGTCATGGCTGCAAATACAACGCTGAATATAAACGGAACCAGCTATACCTTCAATGCTGACGGCGTCTGCCAGAATGCAAACGGAGTGAATGCTTCCGATGTAGGCGGCTCCAGTTCCGGTCCCGGCGGATCTTCTGGTTCCAGCTCCGGCTCCAGTTCCGGCCCAGGCGGATCTTCCAGCTCCAGTTCCGGTCCCGGCAGTTCCTCCGGCGCAAATGTAATTTATACCACCGGAGATTCCTGTTCGAATTCCTCCGGCAGCTCCTCAGGACCATCCGGTTCTTCCGGTCCGTCCGGCTCTTCCGGATCCTCCAGCGGTGATCTGGTTGCCGGTATGACAGGCGGTCCTGGTTCCAGTTCATAAGCTGGCGGCAGTTTTATACAGGATATGTTGTTATAAATCTTATACACTGGTTATTGCAGCCGGGAAAGCAGACCGATGCTTTCCCGGCTCTTTTGCGCCATAAGCCCGGCAGCCATCCGCCTTTTGGCATCAGCGGATATTAAAAAAACAGAGCCGCCGAAAGCCCAGCAAACAACTGGCTTTCGTGCAGCTCTGTTTTATTTTATATTTTTATAGCAACACCAGAGACAGACTGGTCAGGAACTGCTGATCTCTATCAGTTTTCCTCTTCCGGAATCTCTGTCACTTCCTCCGGTGCATGCTCTTCTTCTGCAGCTTCTACCATCGGAGTCAGATCTTCTTCCTCTTCGTCATCGGTAAAGGAAATCTCATCTTCCAAGGTAAGGTCTGTGTTGAGCTTTACATTGCGGTAACGCTTCATACCGGTTCCGGCAGGAATCAGCTTACCGATCAGAACGTTCTCCTTCAGACCGATCAGGTGGTCAACCTTGCCGTTAATGGCGGCTTCGGTCAGAACCTTGGTGGTCTCCTGGAAGGATGCTGCAGACAGGAAGGAATCGGTGGCAAGGGATGCCTTGGTAATACCTAACATTACCTGCTTGCCTTCTGCCGGCTTCTTGCCTTCTGCAATCAGCTTTTCGTTCATTTCATTGAACTCAAGCACGTTCATGGATACGCCGGGCAGCACATCGCTGTCTCCGCTCTCCTCTACCTTTACCTTCTTAAGCATCTGGCGCACGATCATCTCAATGTGCTTGTCATTGATATCTACGCCCTGAAGACGGTATACACGCTGTACTTCCTGGATCATGTAATCCTGAACGGCGCGGACTCCCTTGATCTTTAAGATATCATGGGGGTTCACGGAACCTTCGGTCAGCTCATCGCCGGCCTCCAGATACTGGCCGTCCTGAACCTTGATACGGGAACCGTAGGGGATCAGGTAGGTCTTGGAATTTCCGGTTTCGTTATCGGTAACAATGATTTCGCGCTTTTTCTTGGTATCCTTGATGGTTACCTGGCCGCCAAACTCCGTGATGATGGCAAGACCCTTGGGCTTACGTGCCTCGAAAAGCTCCTCTACACGGGGAAGACCCTGTGTGATATCACCGCCGGCCACGCCGCCGGTATGGAAGGTTCTCATGGTCAGCTGGGTACCGGGCTCACCGATGGACTGCGCCGCGATGATGCCGACTGCCTCGCCTACCTGTACAGGCTGTCCGGTAGCCATGTTTGCGCCGTAGCACTTGGCGCAGACACCGATATGGGACTTACAGGACAGTACGGTACGGATCTTAACGGACTGGCGTCCGGTCTTTTCCAGAACCTCAACAACAGCCTTGGCGCGCTTGGGCGTACACATGTGGTTTGCCTTCACCACTACTTCACCGGTATCGGGATCGGTAATGGTCTCGGCAATATACCGGCCGGTAAGACGGTCTTCCAGGGACTCGATGGTCTCGCGGCCGTCCATAAAGGCCTTGATCTCCATGTAGGGGATCTCGCCGTCCTCGCAGCAGTCTACTTCACGGATGATCAGGTCCTGAGATACGTCTACCAGACGTCTGGTCAGATAACCGGAGTCAGCCGTACGGAGAGCCGTATCGGACAGACCCTTACGTGCACCGTGTGCGGAGATGAAGTACTCCAGTACGTCCAGACCCTCACGGAAGTTGGACTTAATGGGAAGCTCGATGGTATGTCCTGTGGTATCTGCCATCAGACCGCGCATACCTGCCAGCTGCTTGATCTGCTTATCGGAACCACGGGCTCCGGAGTCGGCCATCATGAAGATGTTGTTGTACTTATCCAGGCCGGTCAGCAGGTCATGGGTTAACTGGTCGTCCGTATTCTTCCAGGTTTCAATTACTTCTTTATAACGCTCCTCCTCGGTGATCAGACCGCGGCGGAAGTTCTTGGAAATCCGGTCAACGGTAGCCTGTGCATCGGCAATCAGCTGCTTCTTGGAAGCAGGAACCGTCATGTCGGAAATGGATACGGTCATAGCGGCCTTGGTGGAATACTTGTAGCCGATGGCCTTGATGTCATCCAGGGTGATAGCCGTCTGGATGGCGCCATGGACATTGATAACCTTCTCCAGGATCTTCTTTAACTGCTTCTTGCCTACGTGGAAGTCTACTTCCAGCTTCAGCTCATTCTCCGGAATGGAGCGGTCAACGAATCCAAGGTCCTGAGGAATGATCTCGTTAAAGATGAAACGTCCTACAGTAGACTCGATGACACCGGTCTTTACTGTGCCGTCGGGCATGGTGCGGCTTACCCGTACCTTTACCCGGCTGTGGAGAGTAACCACATGGTTCTCGTAAGCCAGGATGGCCTCGTTTACGCTCTTGAAGATGCTGCCCTCACCCGGCGCTCCCGGTCTCTCCTGGGTCAGGTAGTAAATACCAAGAACCATATCCTGGGACGGAACTGCCACAGGGCCGCCGTCCGAAGGCTTTAACAGGTTGTTGGGAGACAGCAGAAGGAAGCGGCACTCTGCCTGGGCCTCTACAGACAGCGGCAGATGAACTGCCATCTGGTCGCCGTCGAAGTCCGCATTGAATGCGGTACACACCAGCGGGTGAAGCTTGATAGCCTTGCCTTCTACCAGGATGGGCTCGAATGCCTGGATACCCAGACGATGCAGCGTAGGAGCACGATTTAACATAACCGGATGCTCTTTGATGACATCTTCCAGCACATCCCATACCTCGGGCTGCAGACGCTCTACCATCTTCTTTGCATTCTTGATGTTGTGGGCGGTGCCGTTGGAAACCAGCTCCTTCATTACGAAGGGCTTGAACAGCTCGATGGCCATCTCCTTGGGCAGACCGCACTGGTAGATCTTTAATTCCGGTCCTACTACGATAACGGAACGGCCGGAGTAGTCTACACGCTTTCCTAACAGGTTCTGACGGAAGCGGCCCTGCTTACCCTTTAACATATCGGACAGGGACTTTAATGCGCGGTTTCCGGGACCGGTAACCGGTCTTCCCCGGCGGCCGTTATCGATCAGGGCATCCACAGCCTCCTGGAGCATACGCTTCTCGTTTCTTACGATAATGTCAGGCGCACCCAGCTCCAGCAGGCGGGCCAGACGGTTGTTTCGGTTGATGATGCGGCGGTACAGGTCATTTAAGTCGGAGGTTGCGAAACGGCCGCCGTCCAACTGTACCATGGGGCGGATGTCCGGCGGAATAACCGGAATCACGTTCATGATCATCCACTCCGGCTTGTTTCCGGAGGTACGGAATGCCTCTACCACTTCCAAACGCTTGATGATTCTGGCGCGCTTCTGGCCGGAGGCGTCCTTTAAGCCCTTGCGAAGGGTCTCGGAATCCTTCTCCAGGTCGATGGCCTGCAGAAGCTCCTGAATGGCCTCGGCGCCCATTCCTACGCGGAATGAGCCGTAGCCGTTCTTTTCCACCTCTTCCCGGTACTCCTTTTCAGAAAGCACCTGCTTATACTGCAGGCTGGTCTTGCCGGGATCCAGAACGATATAGGAAGCAAAGTAAAGTACTTTCTCCAGGGTCCTGGGGGAAATGTCCAGGATCAGACCCATGCGGGAGGGAATTCCCTTAAAGTACCAGATATGGGATACGGGAGCGGCCAGTGCAATGTGGCCTACACGCTCCCTGCGGACGCTTGACTTGGTAACCTCTACGCCGCAGCGGTCGCAGATGACGCCTTTATAGCGGATCTTCTTATACTTTCCGCAGTGGCACTCCCAGTCCTTGGTGGGTCCGAAAATCCGTTCACAGAACAAACCGTCTTTTTCCGGCTTTAAGGTTCTGTAATTGATGGTTTCCGGCTTCTTCACCTCGCCGTGGGACCACTCTAATATCTTCTCCGGGGAAGCCAGGCCGATCTTAATGGCATCAAAGGTCAGCGGATGATAAGTTTCATTTGTCTCTGGCATGAGCGATACTCCCTTCTATTATTCTTCGTCTGAGGAATCCGTATATCCGTCCTGCATATCCTCCAGATACGGATCGTTCTCATCCTCATAATCATCTTCCTCTACCGAAACCAGTTCATTGTCCTTGAACTCCTGCTTCTGATAGCCGTAATCAGCGAAGGATTCTTCGTCATGATAATGACGGTCGCCTTCGATGATGGAGCGTAAGTCGGTATCGCTGTAATCGATATTCTCAGTCAGCTCGACCTCGGTATTATCGTCACGCAGCACTCTTACGTCCAGACCCAGGGACTGCAATTCCTTTAAAAGTACCTTAAAGGACTCAGGAATTCCAGGCTCGGGGATATTTTCACCCTTGATGATAGCCTCGTAGGTCTTTACACGGCCTACCACATCATCAGACTTCACAGTAAGGATTTCCTGCAGGGTGTAGGAAGCGCCGTACGCCTCCAGTGCCCAAACCTCCATCTCTCCGAAACGCTGGCCGCCGAACTGTGCTTTTCCGCCCAGAGGCTGCTGGGTAACCAGAGAGTATGGGCCAGTAGAACGTGCATGGATCTTATCGTCTACCAGGTGATGGAGTTTCAGGTAATGCATGTGTCCGATGGTAACAGGGCTGTCAAAATACTCGCCGGTCCGGCCGTCGCGCAGACGAACCTTTCCATCGCGGCTTAAGGGCACGCCCTTCCAAAGCGCCCGGTGCTCCAGATGGCTTCCCAGGTACTCCATTACCTCCGGTTTTAAAACATCTTTATACTTCTCCTGGAAATCTTCCCAGGTTCCGTTTACATAGTCATTGGCCATATCCAGGCTGTCCATAATGTCGTCCTCGTTGGCGCCATCGAACACGGGAGTGGCAATGTTAAAGCCAAGAGCCTTGGCTGCAAGGCTTAAGTGGATCTCCAGCACCTGTCCGATATTCATACGGGACGGCACGCCCAGAGGATTCAGCACGATGTCCAGGGGACGTCCGTTGGGCAGGAAAGGCATATCCTCCACAGGAAGAACGCGGGAAACAACACCCTTGTTTCCGTGACGGCCTGCCATCTTATCGCCTACGGAGATCTTTCTCTTCTGGGCAATATAGATGCGGACAGTCTCATTTACGCCGGGGCTTAACTCATCACCGTTCTCGCGGGTGAATACCTTGGCATCCACGATAATGCCGTATGCGCCGTGGGGCACCTTTAAGGAAGTGTCTCTTACCTCGCGGGCCTTCTCGCCGAAGATGGCACGCAGCAGACGCTCCTCTGCAGTAAGCTCGGTCTCGCCCTTGGGGGTAACCTTTCCTACCAGGATATCACCTGCACGAACCTCTGCGCCGATACGGATAATACCGCGCTCATCCAGATCCTTTAAAGCGTCCTCGCCTACGCCGGGAACGTCACGGGTAATCTCTTCCGGTCCCAGCTTGGTGTCACGGGCCTCAGCCTCGTACTCTTCAATGTGAACAGAAGTATATACATCCTCCTGAACCAGACGCTCACTTAAGAGAACTGCATCCTCGTAGTTGTAGCCTTCCCAGGTCATGAAGCCGATCAGCGGGTTCTTTCCTAATGCGATCTCGCCGTTGTCGGTGGAAGGTCCATCTGCGATCACCTCGCCGGCCTCTACGTGATTGCCCTTGAATACGATGGGCTTCTGGTTATAGCAGTTGGACTGGTTGCTTCTGGCAAACTTGGTGAGATGATAAACATCTCTCTGTCCGTCCTTATCCCTGCGGATAATGATCTCATTGGACGCGGAGCGCTCTACCACACCGGCATTCTTTGCCAGCACGCATACGCCGGAGTCCACAGCAGCCTTGCCCTCGATACCGGTTCCTACTACAGGGGCCTCTGTCTTTAACAGCGGCACGGCCTGACGTTGCATGTTGGAACCCATCAGAGCACGGTTTGCGTCGTCGTTCTGCAGGAAGGGGATCATGGAGGTAGCCACGGAGAATACCATCTTCGGGGATACGTCCATCAGGTCAATATTCTTCTTCTGGAACTCGGAAGTCTCCTCGCGGAAACGTCCGGATACGTTATTGTGAATGAAGTGTCCCTCTTCGTCCAGGGGCTCGTTTGCCTGGGCCACCACGAAGTTATCTTCCTCATCGGCAGTCAGGTATACTACCTCATCGGTTACCACCGGATTTAAGGGATCTGTCTTATCTACCACGCGGTAAGGAGCCTCCACAAAACCGTACTGATTCACTCTGGCGTAGCAGGCCAGGGAGTTGATCAGACCGATGTTGGGACCTTCGGGGGTCTCAATGGGGCACATACGTCCGTAATGGGTGTAGTGTACGTCACGCACCTCGAATCCGGCACGGTCTCTGGACAGACCGCCGGGGCCTAATGCAGACAGACGGCGCTTGTGGGTCAGCTCAGACAGCGGGTTATTCTGATCCATGAACTGGGACAGCTGGGAGCTTCCGAAGAACTCCTTCACTGCGGCAGTCACGGGCTTGATATTAATCAGAGACTGGGGAGTAAGGGAGTCTACATCCTGGGTGGTCATTCTCTCTCTTACCACACGCTCCATACGGGAAAGTCCGATCCGGTACTGGTTCTGTAAAAGCTCGCCTACGGCACGGATACGACGATTTCCTAAATGGTCAATATCATCGGAGTTTCCTACTTCTTCCTCCAGATGCATATTATAGTTAATGGAAGCAAGGATATCTTCCTTGGTGATGTGCTTGGGCACAAGTTCGTGGATGCTGTGATGGATGGCATCCTTTAAGGCCTCCTCATCATCTCCATAAGCTTCCAGAATCTTAACCAGCTCCGGGTAGAATACTAATTCTGTAACACCAGCCTCCTTGGGATCGAAGGAAACATAGGCAGATAAGTCTACCATCATGTTGGAGAGAACTTTCTGCTTTCTGGTGGGGCCTTCTATTACCACATAGGGAACCGCTGCGTTCTGCAGAGTCTCAGCCAGCTCCTTGTCTACTACAGTTCCGGCCTCAGCCAGGATCTCGCCGGTATTGGTGTTCACCACATCCTCAGCCAGGGTGTGGCCCTTGATCCGGTTCTTGAAATGAAGCTTTTTATTGAACTTGTAACGTCCTACCTTGGCCAGATCGTATCTTCTGGGGTCAAAGAACATCATATCCAGCAGGTTTTTTGCACTATCCACGCTTAAAGGCTCGCCGGGACGAATCTTCTTGTATAATTCCAGAAGACCATCCTCGTAGGTCTCGGAAGGATCCTTGCCGAAGCTGGCCAGGATCTTCGGTTCCTCGCCGAACAGATCCAGAATCTGGGCATTGGTTCCATAACCCAGAGCACGGATCAGCACTGTTACCGGAACCTTTCTGGTCCGGTCCACGCGGACGTAAAAAATATCATTGGAATCGGTCTCGTACTCCAGCCATGCACCCCGGTTCGGGATCACGGTGCAGGAATACAGCTCCTTACCAACCTTATCATGGGTGATTCCGTAATAGATGCCGGGAGAACGCACCAGCTGGCTTACGATTACACGCTCTGCTCCGTTGATCACGAAAGAGCCGGTATCCGTCATAAGCGGAAGATCGCCCATAAAAATCTCATGCTCGTTGATCTCGTCAGCCTTGTCCTTATTGCAAAGGCGTACCTTTACCTTTAAGGGGGCCGCATAAGTAGCATCCCGCTCCTTACACTCTTCGATGGTATACTTAATATCGTCTTTGCATAACGTGAAGTCCACAAATTCCAGACTCAGGTGACCTGCAAAGTCTGCAATCGGAGAGATGTCTTCAAATACCTCTTTCAATCCTTCATCAAGGAACCATTGATAAGAGTTTTTCTGAATCTCGATCAGGTTTGGCATCTCAAGAACTTCCTTCTGTCTCGAGAAGCTCATTCTCATGCTCTTACCGGCCTTTACCGGACGCATTCTGCTTTTCTCCATTGACGTTTCACCCCTGTTTTCTTTCATTCTCGCAAAAGGCAGGGGGCTTTTCGCGCCCGGTCCCGGCCTCTCACGCTCATATGACGTCGACCCGTTGATAGGCCCACGCCTCCATAATAGTGCACATTCCATATTATCATAATTAAGTCAAGGTGTCAAGCATTTTTCTCTTGCCTTTTTTGACGAAAAATGGTATACTGGTTTAGATAATGGGCAGGCAGCGAAGACCTGCCACACGTAAGATTGGAGGTTTCCCCAAGTGAACACATTTTTAACTGTAGTGACCGTGATCCTGGTGATTCTGCTGATCCTCCTGGCGGTCCTTTATTTCTTCGGACGCAAACTGGAGCGCCGGCAGAGAGAATCTGAATCGATGCTGAAGGCGGCTGAGCAGACAGTCTCCATGCTGATCATCGATAAGAAAAAGCTGAAAATGAAAGAATCGGGACTTCCCAAGATGGTAATTGATCAGACGCCGAAGTACATGTTCTGGGCCAAGGTTCCTGTTGTTAAGGCAAAGGTAGGCCCGAAGATCATGACTCTGATCGCAGATGAGCGGGTATTTCAGGTACTCCCGGTAAAGGCTGAGGTCAAGGTTGTGGTAAGCGGCATCTACATCACCCAGATTAAGAGTGTCCGCGGCGGAAAACTGGAAACACCGCCGAAGAAGAAGGGATTTTTCTCCCGCTTCCGCAGGGACAAGTCCGGCAAGACAAAAGAGAAAAAGTAAAAGATCCGGCAAAACGCGCCAGCCAGGGCCATGGGCGTTTTGCCGGATTTTTTATTTCCGCGGGCAACGAGCCAAGCGGACATGCTTGCATGTCCATTTGGCGACTGCCGCGAGAGTCAAATACCCCGTAGCTTGCTGCGGGGTATTTGACTTAAGCAGGAAACTTCTGCACTTCTCAGTTTCGCAGATTCACCTGCGCCTGGGAGCGGGACTGAATATCCACCACAATATTGCACTCCGATACGTGCTGGTAATTAATATCCAGAGAATACTCCACACGCACATTGAGATTATCTTCGCTTTCATTGACGGAAATGCTGTTTGTCTGAAGACCTACCATCATATCACCCACAGGGGTGGCATAACAGGTCAGGCGCTTCTTATTCCTCTCAAAGGTCATGTGTACATTGGCAATTCCGGATTTAATGATATCCATGCTGTCAGGCTGGATCTTTATGGTATTGCGGATCACTCCCTCGTAACCTTCCATAACCTCATCATAGACAATGTAGTGCTTTCCGTTCTTAAGATAATAATCACCGGTGGTGATCATCTCCACATCGCCCTTATCCCCGTCCATCATCTGCACACCGCTGATGGTGATCAGTACGTCTTTCGTCATTTCGTCTCTTCCTCTCTCTCTCCTTTCGGAGCAGATCCCGGCCGGCAGTAACGGTCCATCCCGTGACGGATCAGCATATTAACCAGCTCTTTCTTGCTGATTCCTCTGGCTTCCCACAGCTGAGGATACATGCTGATGGCCGTAAAGCCAGGCATGGTATTGATCTCATTAAAAATAATTGTTCCGTCTTCTTTTACAAAAAAATCTACCCTTGCAAGTCCGTAGCCGTCCACAGCCCGGAAAATATCTTCCGCAATCTGCGGAATCCGACTGGCTGCATCGCCGGGAAGTTCCGGGTCTGTAACCGTTCTGGACTCAGCGTTATTGTACTTGGCATCATAATCGTAAAACTGGGCAGCAGCCAGGATCTCTCCCACACCGCTGGCCCTGACAGGTTCCCCGCCGCCGCCGAATACAGCGCACTCCACTTCATGGCCGCAGATCATCTCTTCCACCATGACTTTCCGATCCTCTTTTGCAGCTGTCTTAAGGCTTTCTTCTAACTCTTCCCGGGAGTCAGCGCGGCTTACGCCTCTGGAGGAACCGGCATTGGAAGGCTTTACGAAAACCGGATAGGAAAACCGCCGTTCCACCCGATCAAGGACTGCCTCCATATCTTCCAGTTCTTCTGCCATAACCGGCTCATAAGCTGCCTGGGAAACCCCCAGATGTCCTGCCAGAATCTTCGTGTAAAGTTTATCCATGGAAACGGCAGATGACAGAACGCCGCATCCCACATAGGGGATCCGTGCCATTTCCAGAAGCCCCTGAATCGTTCCGTCTTCACCGAAACGGCCATGAAGCACCGGGAATACCACATCAATGGGGCGGAAAGATACCTGCCCTTCCGGTCCGATCTCCATCACGCACCGGCGGAGGGCATCGGGTGAAATCACAGCTTCGGTACGGCTCTCTCTCCAGCTGCCGGACTTTACATCCTCCAGCGAGTCTACCTTAAGCCAGCGTCCCTCTTTCGTAATGCCGATTAAAAGCAGGTCATAAATCTGCCTGTCGATCTGCTCTATAATATTGGCAGCCGACATGCAGGAAACTTCGTGTTCCGATGACTGGCCGCCAAAAATAACTGCTGCTGTAATACGATCCATACTATAATCTCCTCTTCTTCTCTTCCCATATAATGATGTTTAAAGACTGCCGGACAGTCCGCCATCACAGGGCCGATTGAACGTTTATATTATAGCATATCTGGCTATAATTACAAATAGAATCTGAACCGGATTACCAGCCCAGAAAGGATGAAAAAATATGTTCACATATATAATAAGAAAGAACAGGAAACTTCCCGCAGGTTTTGGGAAACTTATGCTGGCTCTGGTCTGCCTCTTGGCAGCGGGCCTTTTGTGGTCCGCACAGATAAACCGGCAGCAGCGACAGATGGCAGCAAAAATCGCCCCTTATGTCCTTCGTTTTCATGTTATCGCAGAAAGCAATTCGCCGGAGGACCAGGCCATCAAGCTGCATGTAAAATCTTTCCTGCTGGAACAGATTTATGCCGAGATGGAAAAAAGAGAAGGAACGGACAGCTGGGGAAAAGCAGAACTTAAAGAATATCTGGAAGAATCCTCCGAAAAGCTGGAAGAGATGACTGAAGAATTCATCTGCGGGCTGGGAAAAGAGCTTCCTGTATCTGCATCCATCCAGTGGACGGATTTCCCCGAAAAATATTACGGAGATCTGGATTTCCCGGCAGGGACATATGAAGCCTTCCAGGTTGTGATCGGGGAAGGCCGGGGCCGTAACTGGTGGTGCGTCCTGTATCCGAAAGTCTGCCTGACAAAAGACGCCGTCCAGGTCACGCCGGAATCCTCCAGGCAGGAACTGAAAAAACTCCTGCTCCCGGAAGATTACCAGGCACTGACCAAACAGCGTCCCAAAATTCGTATTGATTTTGCAGCGTTTCATATTCTTGACGGACTGCTGCCTTGAGAATCCCAAAAGAATTCCCTTGGTAAAACTACTGCGTCAGTTCTCCAAGTCCATTTACCGCCCAATAATAATTTAACATTGCCTGGGTCATATCCAGATCTGCCGACTGATAAGATGCCTGGGCCGCATAGTAGGAAATCTGCTGGCCCAGGAATGCAGTCTCCCCCAGCATTCCCAGCTGATGTTCGGCGACAGCAGCATTCCAGTTCATCTGCGCTGCCTGGAATGCAGTTTCCTGTGCCTGGAGAGCTGCTTTCTTCTCAAAGAGGGTCTGGTACAGGCTGTCCAGGGTAATGGACAGCTGCTGGGTCGCCTGATCTACGCTCTGCTCCCTGGCACGGTAGTCCTTATTTTCGTAGACGCCGTCCCCATCCGCATCATTGGGACTGGAATTGCGCATGCCGATGATGGTGTAGTTGTTGCTGGGGGCTATGGCCTTATCTGCTTCCAGATCAATAGAATCCAGCCTGCTTACATCTGCTTTCGGTATGGAGCCGATGACCACATCACTGTCATAATCCCAGCCGGTCATCAGAAGAAGGCTTCTTTTTACAGACGCCATCTGATCATTCAGCTGCGTTAATGAAGACTGGGCTGAATGAAGGTTTGCCTCTGCTGACAGGATATCCGTCTGGGTATTCATCCCCATGCTTCCCTGGGTTCTTGCAAGGGCTGCCATCTGCCCGTAAAGTTCCACCTGTTTTTCCAGCGTAGCCTGATTTACCGCCATCTGATTGTAGGCTACCATCAGCTGCTGACAGGCAGAGGTAAACATCTTCCGGTACTGTCTGGTATTCCGGTCCATGATCGTATCTTTCCGGTTCTCTTGTTTCAGATATGTACTGGACATCTGCAGTGCAATCCTTCTGTTAATCTGATACATATAGGCTGACTCGTAATCGCCTTCATCCACGGCATCCTCGTAGAGCCTCAGAAAATCATTAGCAGCTTCCTGATAATCCGCAGCATTTTCCGAAACCGTATCGTAACTGTCATCAATGGTTCTGACGATCTGGAGCATGGTGGGATTAAAGTTAGCAACCCGATCCTCCAGTTCGTCATACTCCAGCACGTTATCCTGCAGACGTTCCCAGGAGGCATCATCCATAGATTCCGGCTTTTCCGCGCCAAAGGCCGGAGCGGAAAAAACCATGGAAACTGCCAGAAGTGCAGTCAGCACAGCCGTATTTTTCCCGATCCTTGAAAAATTCGTTCTCCTTCTCACGCTTCACTCCTCCTTCCCCTTATGAGGAAGCAGAAGCCAACGCAAGGCCGTTTACTGCTCCCTGATAGGTTTCCCAGGCAGAAAGAAGCGAAAGGGCCGCCGTTTCTACTGCCGTATTTCTGGAAGACATGTTATAGGATTCCTGAAGGTACTCCAGCTGACTGGCCGCTCCGGTCTGGAATCTCTGCTGGACAGCAGCCAGAGTCTGGGCCTCTACCGCCTGCTGGGTCAGCGCTAGATTGTAAGATGACTGGGCTTCCAGAAGGGACTGATATTTGCTGGTAATGTCAGAAGCGATATTCTGCTCATTATCCCGGATCGTATTCTGGAGATTTTCCCTGGTGGCTGAACTGGTGCTGTTTTCATACTGTCTCCTGCTGATCTTCAGCGTATAGTTGTTCTCCAGAGCCCTGGCTTTGTCAGCCTCCAGATCAATGGCAGCGATCTGGGCCGGATCCACCTGAGGCAGTTCTCCAAATACTGGATCCGCATCGTAATTCCATCCTGCAGCCAGACAAATCTGCTGTTTTAATGTCTGGGTCTCCTTTGCATCGCTGATGGAAGTGCTTTCTAACTGCTCCAGCGCCTGTCTGGCATTAAGCACATCTGTCTGCGTGGCGCTTCCCACACTGGCTTGCACCTGCACGGCCTGATACTGAGCTTCCAAAAGAGAGCGGTTCTCCTCTGTCAGCCCATTGGAAAGAAGTTTCTGGTTGTATGCAATCAGATTCAGCTTGGTGGCCAGCACCAGATTTGCCTCCACCATCTCATACTGCAGGTAGATGCTCTGTGAGTCGTCTACGTTGTTATCTGCCTGCTCCTCCAGGCTTTTCGCCTGGGTTTCATTTAGCTGTGCCGCCATCAGCATGGTGGCATACGATGTATCCGTAGGGTCATCCGGATACTCGATGTTATCCCGCAGTTCTTGTGCCGCATCCCGGTACCGACGGGCCACATCATCCCGGTCTTTCCCCAGATAGTCCCGGTAGCTTACCCGGTTATTTAAGACCGTGGTATTATATTCATGAACCAGATCGGCAATCTCATCATATTCCAGGGTGCTGTCCTGGAGTCTTGCCCATTCTTCTGCAGTTCTTGAAAATTCCGGGCTGTCAGTAGCTGCAGCCCATGCCTGAGCCGGGGCCGCAGCCGATAGAAGAACCACAAGGCCTGCAGCAGCAAATCGTGTTTCTTTCCTCATAGTGTCTTTCCTTTCTGGATAATTTTCCTTAATTTTACCACTCCAATGTTAAAGAATGAATTCTGTTTTATTTCAATTCTGTTAACTCCAGGGCCCCGGTTTTCTTTTTATTAATCCACGGCGTTATTGTTTTCCGCAAAGCGTTTGCCAAGCCGCGTTACCACCCGGTAGAATGTGGGCATCATCAGAAGCATCAGAGCTGTGGATGCCACAAGACCGCCTACGTTTACCAGGCCGGCGCCCTGCATGGTTTCACCAGCTTCACCGAAAGCCATCATATTCGGCAGTTCGGAGATAACGGTGATCGCCACAGTCATCAGGATAGGCCGCAGACGGATGGCGCCGGCTTCCACCAGTGCCTTCTCCAGAGGCATATCAGCCCGAAACTGGTTTGCCGTCTCCACGTACAGAATACCGCCGTTTACAACGTTGCCGACCATCATCAGGAAACCAAGCATGGAAACCATACTGATGGCGCTGTCGGCCAGGAAAAGGAATCCGAAAGCACCGATCATACTGAATACAATGGTGGACATAACCATAAGAGAATATTTCGGCGATTCAAACTGGATAGCCATGGCAATGAAGATCAGGAATACCGCAGTTATCAGTGCGCTGCCTAAAGCCCCCAGCTCTTCCATCATCTGCTCATCGGTGGCATTTACCGCCAGGGAAACGCCCTGCTGGAACTCCCAGCCCCGCACAAATTCATTTACTGCCGCCTGCGCGGTATCTTCAAATCCGATATTAGGCTGCATGGTAATATTTACCTGGTACACTTTGTCTTTCCGTACAATCTGCTGCGGACTGTCTTCGTAATAAATTTCCGCCAGATCCTCTAAGGGTACACTGGCGCCGGTGGGCGTGGTAAGAAGCATTCCCTGGAGTTTATCGATGGTGTTATAGCGGTCAGCAGCAAACTCTACCGTAACATCAATGTCTTCATTATCCACACGTATCGTAGCTGCGTCCACACCGCTTAAATTGGTATAAACGGTGGAACCGATGCTGGCAGGAGTCAGCCCCTCTGCCTGCGCCTTTACCGGGTCAACCGTTACCCGGACAATGGGAGCTGCATTTTCTACAGAAGAATGTACCTGGATCACATCTTCACGCTGACGAAGAGCCTCGGTAATACTCTGTACATCCTCACGAAGCACATCGTAATCCGTACCCTGGAAATCCAGTTCGATCTGCCGGCCGGCGCTCATCATACTGGTGCTGCTTCCAGACTCCATGCTTATGGTACAGTTTTCCATATATGCGGCCTCTTCCATCCACTGGTCAATGACTTCATCCGTACTCTTGGTACGTTCATCTTTCAGATAAACCGTCAGGCTCACTGCATCTCCGGAGCTTACGCTGATACCGCTGCTTCCATAGGTCAGCAGGTAGTAATCTGTATTTTCATCTGCTGACACCAGTTCCTCCACTGGCGTCACGATCTCGTTAATGGCATCAACCTTCAGTCCGGGCCGCACATTGATCGTGACATTTACAATGCCTTCATCGGATGCCGGCATCAGTTCCATATCCAGCTGCGTTGCCATAACCAGCGCCAGAACCAGAAGAATGGCCATCACGCCGAATACCCGGCGGGTCTTAAGGATCATGGAAGGCATGTGGTTCCGGTACCACTTCTGCAGTCCCTTCAGCAGTCCGTTTATGGGTGCATTGTCATGCTCCTGAGGATGCCACATGTAAAAGCACAGGGGAACGATGGTCACCGCTGAAAACAGGGAGGCAATCAGGCAGAAGATAATCGTCCAAGCCAACTGGGTAAAGAGCTGTCCGGTCAGACCCTGCAGAAGCAGAAGGGGAACGAACACAATACAGTTGGTAACCGTACCGCCGGCAATAGCGCCGATCATGTTCTTGGTTCCTTCTATGGCCGCGTCATAATAATTCATGGTTTCCTTGGCCCGGAAACAGCCGTCCAGTACGTTGATGGAGTTATCTACCATCATGCCGACACCGAATACCAGCGATGTCAGTGAGATTACGTTCAGCGAGAATCCCATGGCGGTCATACTGATCAGCGCCAGAACTACGGAGCATACAATGGAAATACCGATGATCAGCGCAGCTTTTACATCGCCGCAGAACAGCCACAGTACAATCATGGACAAGATCACCGCCAGAATAACGGTGCTGAACACATCCTGAATAGAGCTTTCAATCATCTCACTGGAGTCATTGATTACTACAAAATCCAAGGCCGGATTCATCTGCTCCAGTTCTGCAATGGCATTCATAACCTGCTGCGAGACTTCGATGGCTGTGGATCTCTGCTGCTTCGTAATGCTGATAGAGATAATGTCCTCTCCATTATAACGGCTGATGGATGAGGCATCATCCGTAGCCTGGTAAACATTTGCCACATCAGAAAGATAAATAATATTTCCGTCTGCCAGGGGAATCGGAATGTTCTCCAGGCTTTCCACACTGTCATAATCGTTGGCTACACTGACATCCAGAGACTGATCTCCTTCGTCCACACTTCCTGCGGGAACGGTAAAGTCCGCAGCGCCTACCAGCTGTGCCACCTGATTCATGGTAAGATGGTACTGCTCCAGCTTATCTGCCATCAATTCCACCCGCACATAGTCCTGCTGGCCTCCGGCCAGAGACACTTCGCCTACGGCGCTGAGCCGTTCCAGTTCCGGAACAATCTGATTTTCCACATAGGTGTAAAGATTCGTTCCCACATTGCCGCTGACGGACAGCATGATGGATGGCATGGCGTTAATGTCCATCTCCAAAATATTGGGATCGCCTGCATCTTCCGGCATCTGGCTCTGAATACCGTCCATGGCCTTTTTCAGGTTGATGTATGCCGTATCCATGTTGGTCCCGTATTCATACTGAATCATAACCACGGATACATTTTCCATGGAGTAGGACTGAACCGTATCGATACCGCTTAAGGTAGATACCGCATCTTCCTGTTTGGAAGTAATCAATTCTTCCACATCATCAGGGCTGGCACCGGCATAAACCGTGCTGATCAGAAGCATGGGCAATTCCATCTCCGGAATCAGTTCCATCCTGGCCCCCATCAGGGACTGGAATCCAAAGTAAACAATGGTCACCAGGCAGAGGATAATGGTGACCGGTCTTTTTAAGGCAAGCTTCGTCAGTCTGATCATTCGGTCTCACCTGCTTCCTTCACCAGCACCTGTGCGCCGTCTACCAGTTCATTGCTCCAGGAGGTAATAACCTGACTGTTCGCCTCCAATCCGCCCAGAATTTCAATCTTATCCTGATCATGGATGCCTGCCTGAATATCTGTTCTCACAGCAGTTCCGTCCTGGTAACAGTAAACGTAAGGATTTCCATTATCATAATTTACTGCAGAAAGGGGGATGAGCATGGCGTCTTCTGCTTTATCCCGAACCACCGACAGCTTCACTCTGGTTCCTGTGGTCATATCTGCCTGGCTGTCCATGGCGGCTTTTACATCGTAGAGTCCCGTAGACGCATTGATCATGGAGCCGATCTCGCTGATCTGTGCCTCGTATGTATTTCCGCCTTTTTCCACGGTAATCGTATCGCCGGCGGCAATATTTCCATGGGTTTTCTCGGTAACTCCAAATTCGATCTGCAGCTGGCCGTCAGAAGAAATGGTGCAGATCGATGCGCCTGTACTTACAAAATCATGGACGTCCACATTTCTGGATTCCACAGTTCCGCTGATAGGAGCTGTCACCGCAGTATATTCCAGCTGCAGATCATACTGATTCTTCGCCGCTTCGTAAGCGATGCGGGCGCTTTCTGTACTGTTCTGGATCTGCTCTAATTCCTGCTGGGAAACAGCGCCTGCCGCATACAGAGTCTGCAGTCTGGCCAGATTCCTCTGGGCCTCTGCCAGAGTAACCGATGCGGCATCCATATTCAGCTTAAGAGAGGTCAGCGCGTCCGAATCAATGCGGCATAAAACCTGACCAGCCTCTACGTAATCTCCTGCCTGGAAGTTTACTTCCAGAACCTCACCTGCCATCTTGGGAATCACATCTGCTTTGGACATGGGTTCTACGGTTCCGATCAGTTCCGTATAAAGTACAATGTCTCCCGTTGCCGGCTGTTCGGCAGAAACCGTAGGGCGGCTTTCGTAGGTTGATACGGTTTCCTCTCTATTTAAGAAACGAAACAGCACAAACAAAGCCGCCAAAATAATGATAATTCCTCCAATTATTTTTTTCTTCGTCATCTTCCTTTTCCTTTCTGTTACCACTGTTCTTCTTTACGGCTTTTATTTCTCCGGTTAAGACTGTCCCCGGCGGCGGACCGCCCCGTAGCGGATATAGTCCAGACGCTTTTCAAACAGTCGTTTTGCTTCCTCTTCATCTTTTCCTTTTTTATAAACATCAGCAATCGCTGCCAGCATCGTATGAATTCCAATGGAAAACAGCTGCTGAAAATCTTCCGGTCCATCTACTCTCAGGTTTTCACAGTTGGTACGCTCATAAAGCTCCTGTATGGCAAATTCTTCCGCGCACATCCCATCATGGCCGCTGTCTCTGTTCCCCATGAATTTAATCAGAACTTCATGGCCGGAGGCCGTCTGTGCCAGGACAAACATGCGCTTTTCCCGGCACACCTGAAGCAGATATCCCATCATTCCGGATAAGAGCGCCCAGAAATCTCCATTGTTGTTATCAAGACACTGGCGGCAGAAATCCTTTACCTGGTTTACGAATTCCTCAAATATGTATCCCAGAAGATCTTTCTTATCCTCAAAATATGTGTAAAAGCTTCCCCTGGAAATGTCTGCATTCTGCACGATCTTATTGATCGACACCTTCTCTATAGGCACTCTGCTGAATTCTTTAATCGCAGCTTCTCGGATCAATGCTTTTTTCGACTCCGACAAATGCAAAAAACGTTCTGTCGGCATTTTCTACCATCTCCTTTTTCTAATTTTCCATAAAAATGTCCAGAACGGCAGTCAAAAGAAATACCGTGCTGAACTGGAATGCATAAAATGCAAAGTGACAACCTGTCACTATAATAATGACAGCCTGTCACTTTGTCAATGGGTTTCATATTTTTTTAATAATCTTTATTTCTCCGTAACGGGTTTAAAATCTTTCCCTTCCCGTTTTTTCTGACTGTCCAGAATCATCTTCAGCGCGTCATCGCTGACATCAATCCAGACATCCTCTTCTTCCTCATCCAGTCCCAGAAATTTCGCAAGAGTCCTGGGATCATCGCTGTTGTTCCATTCCTCAATGTACCGGTCAATCTCCTCAAAGGGAATCTCACCGGCCAGATACCGCTCTTTAAAATTCATCACGATCTCTCCTTAATATTCCGTGAAACGGTCAGCTGCTGATTATCGATATGCTCACGCATGGCCCGTTTGGCCTCCGCGATATTATGACTCTTTACCGCACGGATGATATGCTCATGCTCCACCACAAGGATCTGCCGTTTATCCGCATCTTTAATATATTCCAGGCGGTAGCGGTACATCTGTTCCCGAAGATTATTAAGGATCTGGACAAGGCGGCCGTTTCCTGTGGCCTGATAGATCACATCATGATAGCTTTCATCGCTTTCTGCAATAGTCATGGGATCTCCCTTCTGAACTGCTTCCGCAAAGACAGCTTCCGCAGCTTCCAGTTCCTGGATCTGCTCTTGCGTAATCTTCTGGCAGGCAAGTTCAATGGCCAGTTCTTCCAGAGAACGGCGCACTTCCAGCACCTCCCGCAGGCTCTTTTCCGATATGCTCGCTACCTCCGCACCTTTCCTGGGAACCATTAACACCAGGCCTTCCAGCTCCAGTTTCCGGATGGCCTCACGGATGGGAGTACGGCTTACTCCCAGCCGCTCCGCCAGCTGGATTTCCATCAGGCGCTCTCCCGGCTCCAGTTCTCCCTTTAAAATCGCCTGGCGCAGCGTATTAAACACCACATCTCGAAGAGGCAGATATTCGTTCATCGTTACTTTAAAGTCTTTTGCCATGGAAGGTTCCTCCTTTATCACCTGGTAGGCTTGCTGTTGTTGAAAAAATTAGTCAGGTATACCTGTTTGGCCAGAGACGCATACCGTCCGTAGCGCAGCGCCTCATAGGCATTCCGGGCCGCTTTGGGACTTGCATAAAGGCCGAAAACCGTGGGGCCGCTGCCGCTCATCAATGCATTCAGGGCGCCGGTCTCCTTCATAGCCTGTTTCAGTTCTCCGATCACCGGATATTTGCTCTCTGTTACCAGTTCCAGAACATTTCCAAAACGGCCGGCTACCTGATAAAGATCCCGGCTGCGGATAGCCTCCACCATGCCGTCGATATCCGGATGCTGCTCCTGGCGCAGTTCATTGGCATGCAGATTCTCATAAACATAGCGGGTAGAAACACTGATCCCTGGCTTTGCAATGACCACCTGACACTGGGGCATAGGCGGCAGCGGTGTCAGCTTCTCTCCGATCCCTTCCGAAAGGGCCGTTCCCCGAAGCAGGCAATAAGGCACATCTGCCCCAATCTTCACTCCCCGCTCCATCAGCGCCTCTTTGGAAAGTCCCAGGCCGAACATCTTGTTTACTCCGTAAAGAACTGCAGCAGCATCGCTGCTTCCCCCTGCCATGCCGGCTGCCACCGGAAGGAATTTTTTTAACTGGATATGCAGTCCTTCTTTTACCTGGAATTCCTCCATCAAAAGCCTGGCCGCCTGGTAAACCAGATTGTTTTCATTTACCGGAAGATAGCTTAAATTCGTCTCAACGGTAATGCCCGGCTCTTCCTTCCTGCGCAGGTCCACCTGGTCATAGATGCCTACGGTCTGCATGATCATCCTTACATCATGATATCCATCTTCCCGCTTTCTCAGTACATCCAGAGCCAGATTTATTTTTCCGTAGGCCCTTAATTTTAAAGTTGTAATCATTGCCACCAATCCTTTTTGGAATTTCTGTTTAGAAAATACATTATTTTGTATACAATGTCCATTCGGTAGAAGTATATCGCTCTTTTTCAGAAATAGCAAGTCCTTTTCCTTTAAAAAGCAAATTTTCTCGTATTTTCAGGAAGACTATGCTATACTGAAAACACAATGATATTATGCAGTTACGGAAGGGAGCTGTTTGTATGAAAAAACTGGAAATTATTATTAAACCGGAAAAACTGGAACAGCTGAAAAATATTCTCACCGACAGCCATGCTACCGGCGTGATGATCAGCAATGTTATGGGATACGGAAACCAGAACGGCTATAAGCAGATGTACCGAGGAACGGAATATACAGTCAATCTCCTGCCCAAATTAAAAGTAGAAACGGTTGTGGCGGAAGATGCTGCCGACAGCATTGTAGAAAGAATTGTGGCAGAAATCACTACCGGTACCCACGGAGACGGAAAAATCTTTATCTATGATGTGCAGGATGCCGTCCGTATACGGACGGGAGAACGGGGTGAAGAAGCACTGTAAAAGAGATTATGAAAAGGGCATGGCTTTTGCACCATGCCCTTTTCGTCTGTTTTATTTTTTGTCTGAGCTTTATTCTTCTGTTTTCTTGTCTGCAGACACCTGAGGATCCTCCTGCAGGCTCCCGGCTTCCTGGAACCGGGGTTCCGGCGTCTCCACATGTGCTTCTGCTTTCGGATCTGCCGTGTGTCCATCAGGAGCAGCTTCCGGATTAGCCCCGGGCTCGGGACGCGATAATTTCACATCCTCCAGGATGGGACGCAGCTCACCATCATCGTTCCGATCATCTTCCGGAATGTAATTCTTAAAGATCCGGTCAAAGAAATAGGAGTTTACAAACGCAATCAGCGGAAAGCCGAACATAAATCCCAAGGCAGAAAACTGCGGCGCATAATATAAAGAAAGGTATCCGGCCAGGAGAAGCAATACATCCAGCACCAGCATAGCGATGGTCTGAAAGCAGTGGCGGATAGACATAAAGAAGGCATTATAAATCGTCTTTTTTATGGGATTGTAAAAACGGCTCTGCACCGGGAAAAGGTACCACACGACAAAAAGCCAGATTATGATCATGGCGCCGATCACCGCCGTTAAAACCGTACGGAATGCGGAATCCCCAGTCATTATCTGAAGGAAAAAGTACATGTCAAATCCCAGCACAATTCCGGTCAGAAGAATCAGAAGCCACAGCACCGTAGCCTGCCTGAAATTCTCCTTGAAGGACCGGAAAAAGCAGCGGATCGTCTGCCCGTCCTCGTCCCGCACCAGGCGCAGCGTCACATAGTAAACTGCCGTAGTGGAAGCACCTATGGTAAAAATCGGAATGCTGCAGATAATCCACAGAACATTCAAAAGAATTAAATCACCCAGTTTTCCGATAAACCGCCACACCGGATTATCGTAATTAAATAAACTTTGAAACATACTTTCAGTCCCCTTTTTCTGTAATCCGTCAACCTTTCTTATCTTTTCGTTTCAGGTCTTTTCTCAGTATAGCGAATTTTAATGAAAAAAGCAAATTTTCTTCCATAATTCATGAAATTTTTACAATCGCCTGTGGAAAATCATGTTATAATGGCGTAAGGCGCTGTGCCGTGCCGGCAAAACTCTCCTGCCGGTTCCCGGATGCCGCCAATTATGAATCAAAATGAGGTGCACGAACCATGTCTTTAAAAGATACCATTAAGAAAAACGGAAAAGAAGAGGGACAAAAACTGAAAAACATGTCCTGGAAGGACCGTTTCTGGTATATCTGGGAGTACTACAAGGTCCACTTTCTCGGTCTGATTATTTTTTGCCTGGTGATTTATCTGATCGGAACCATTCTTTATAATCAGACATTTGAAGACCGGCTTTATTACGCCGTAATCAACAATGCCAGTCCATCTTCCACAGACTTTGAATCTTTTAACCAGGAATTCAAAGATGCCATGGGATATGGAAAAAAGGACCGTGTCACCGGCGATGGTTCTGTTTTCCTGAATTTTGATGATGCCGGTTCCCAGACTGATTATGCCTACATGGTAAAGATCTCCGCAATGGTATCCGGCCGTGAACTGGATATGATCATCACAGATGAGTCTACCTTTAAGCATTATGCCGCATCTGACGCCTTTTTAAATCTGGAAGAGGTTCTTCCGGAAGATCTGCAGGAGCAGCTTCAGGATCAGATTCTGTATGCCGCCAATGGAAGCGGAGAAGAGATTCCCTGCGGTCTTAATATCAGCAATACCCGGTTCCCGGAGGCTACCGGCGTGTCCATTACCCCCAACTGCTATATGGGAATCGTAAGCAACACCGCTCGTCTGGATACCGTTATTGCCTGGATACGGTTTATTTTGAACGATTAGGAAGCGACAGCAGCGACGCATTCCCATGAAAGAGAAGGACGGTCTCCTCGTTCTTCTCTTTTTTATGTCCCAAAGCTTCCTGCCCCGGAAGAAAAGAGAATCCCAGGCTTTCTGCCAGCTTCCTGGAGGAAAGATTCCCCCTTCGGATCCGGACATACAGATCCTCCGTGAGATTTTCCAGAGCATATGCTGCAGCCGCAGCAGCCGCTTCCCGGCCCAACCCGCGCATCCGGAAAGGCCGGCGGATCCAGTAACCCAGTTCCAGAAAAGAATCCTGATCCCCCTCCGAACAGGAAAGAAAAGCCGGCTTATCCGACATATCCCAGACGCCAGCAGCTCCGGCCAGGCTCCCTGTCTCATTTTCGATTACGGCCCAGATTCCGTACTGGTAAAATCCATACTGGTTCCTAATATAGGCCCGGAATGCCTCTCTGCCGGAAAACGCTTCCGGACAGTCCTTTTCCTTTTGAAATTCTGCTGCCCCATCCCAGTCTGATTCCTGAAATTCCCGCAAAGTAAGACGCTTTGTCCTGGATATCATCCAGGGAAGGCCTTTTTGCCTGCGCACCGCCCGCTCCAGAAAATCCGGATCAACCGGCACTTCCTTTTCCGCCAGAAAAGGAATTCCCCATGGAGCATCCTGGGGCTTCTTTGGATCCCACAAACCAAGAACGGCCCTTCCGGCCGCCTGCGCAGCCAGAAGAGCCTCCTGTTCATCGGATATGAGTACAGTATGTTTTATTCCGTCCACCAGGACGGTGCGGTACTCTCTCATTGTATTCCATCCGCCTTTCTGACGGCCTGCACTCCCTGCAGGCCGTCAAAATCTGCATCTGGCTTCCAAAGGCAGCCAAGAAACCATATCACGCCTTCTCCGGCTCCGGATACTCCTCTCCGAAAGTCTCCACTGTCACCTTCGCCATACGCTGGGGTTTCATGGGACGATCATTGTAGTCTGTACGGACTGCAGCAATCTTATTCACCACATCCATGCCCTCGATGATCTGACCGAAGGCAGCGTAAGCGCCGTCTAAATGGGGAGAAGCCTCATGCATAATAAAAAACTGAGAGCCGGCAGAATTGGGCGCCATGGCTCTAGCCATGGAAAGAACGCCCGGCGTATGGCGCAGATCATTCTGGAAACCGTTCTGGCTGAATTCACCTTTGATGGTATAGCCAGGGCCGCCCATGCCGTTTCCGTTGGGGCATCCTCCCTGAATCATAAAGCCGGCAATGACACGGTGGAAAATCAATCCGTCATAGAAGCCTTTCTTTACCAGGCTGATAAAATTATTAACCGTATTCGGCGCTACTTCAGGATAAAGCTCCGCTTTCATCACGTCGCCATTTTCCATTTCAATGGTAACAATGGGATTTTTCATGTTTATTCTCCTCGTTCTATTATTGTTCTCAGGACCGCAGTCTCACAAAATGCGGCCAGCCTGCTGATATCAGGGAAAAGCGAAAGTCCTTTCTCCCCGGCATCATTATCCTTTTTAGTATAGCACAATTCAAAAGAATATCCCAGCCCTATTCCGCAAAGAAAAAGCGGTTCTTAAACCAATGACCCGCCGGCATTCTGTTCATATTTTGTTCAATATTCATTTAAAATTCTTTTACAGAACCAACACGATTTCTTCATGATTGCCTTTTATACTTTAAGCATAACAAAAAGAAATCACGTTTATCTCTTTTTTGTTATCATTGCTGTTTACAAGATTTTTTTCATAATACTCGAGCTGATTAGAGATAATCAGCTCTCCTCCCTTTTTCTAAAAATATAAAGAGGGTGCCTCCTGAATCAGGAATGATTGAGAGGCACCCTTCTTTTTTATTTCTAAATTTATTCTTCCTGCTGAACTTCCTCGATTTCTTCCAGTTCTGCATTTTCATTGGTCAGGCTTCCGTGGTAAGTAACCGTGATCGCAGCGCCCTCTGCATAATCCTCAGGATCCGCGACGCCCGCCGCAGCAAAGGTGAACTGTCTTCCGTCATCGGTTTCCAAAACCAGAGTCTCCTCATCCAGCGATACCAGGGAACCGGTCAGTGTCTTGTATGTGGCCTCAGCATCTCCGGAAGCTTCCTCTGTAATCACCCGCAAGGCCAGGCCTTCCTCTTCCCCTGCAGGAAGTTCGCCAAGGTAGGTAACATCCACGTTTTCACCAATTACGATTCCACCATCACCAGTTACCATCTGTGCAATGGCCGTAGAAAAATGGTAGGTGTTTCCGCTTTCTGCCTCCACTGCAATCGTATTCATGGAGGCATCTGCAACAACGCCAGAAAGGATCGGATCCTGGTCGCCTTCCAGTTGTGCAGAAGTAAGTATGTCATAAGACAACGCAGTCTTTACCTCCTCGTCACTGTCTGTAAACACGATCTGGATCTGATCTCCCTGGCCTACTTCCAGGCTTCCCCCTGCCTCTGCATCTGCAATATCGATCTGATATGCAATATCATTCTGTCCGCTGATGGAAAGTACTGTGCCGTCGATTCCATCTACGCGGCCTGTTACCGTCTTTTCAGCGGCTTCTTCCGTTTCTTCTGCTGCCAAAGATCCTTCCGTTTCTGTCTCATCGGTACGTTCTGTTCCCTCTGAGGCGTCCTGGGACGCTTCTGTTTCTGCAGAAGTTTGTGCTGTTGTGCTCTGTGTGCTGCTGTTTCCGCAGGCAGTAATGCCAATGGTCAGGCAGGCTGCTGCCAGGATCAAATACTGTTTTCTCATAATCATTTCTCCTCGCTTTTTGTCTCGATATTTAAGTCTGTTGATGTTTGCGAAGTCATTGTACTATACAATTA
>PPYE01432790.1_pt1 | contig 29163 bp, 27 predicted proteins | sample 1559881 | NCBI WGS metagenome assembly PPYE01 (sample SAMN08240022, study PRJNA423297) | Human gut metagenome, whole genome shotgun sequencing project. | reverse complement strand
GCGTCTTTAGGCGCTGGCCGGTAACAGAGGCTTATAGCCTCAGAGCAAACCACCCGTTAGACGGGTGGTGCTGATTTATAATGGAAAATCAGTTTTGCATGGGGATTATCCTACTGATCTGCTTCCAGTGCAGCCAGATGTTTTACCAGAAGCCTGCGCACGCCGGGGTATTCACCCAGTCCTTTTACTACAGTGGTTACGTCAAAGCCCTCAGCCTTAAACTGACTGTACCAGGATTCGGGATCATCTCCCGCCATATCATTTTTTGCGTGGTCCCCTGCTACGATCATGAAGGGAGCAAGTATGACTTTTACAGGATTGTATTCTTTTACCATGCGCATAAGGGACTCCATAGAAGGATAAGCTTCTACAGTCCCCAGAAAAATATTTTTGTAACCTTTATCTTTAAAGGTATAATCCAGAGCTGCATAGATAGCATTGGCATAGTGTGTGGTTCCGTGTCCCATAAGAACCAGAACCTCATCTTTTTTCAAGTCAGGAAATTCATCAGCAACTGCCTGGATCACTTCCATACTGTCCTCTTCTGTAGTAAGAAGAGGGGTTCCAAAGGAGATAGAATGGAAGAATTCCCGGTAGGAGAGCGCGTCTTCCTTCATCAAATCATTCTCAATTCCATTGATCACATGGGTGGGCTGTACCAGTACATCTGTGATGCCGTCTTCTTTCATCTGTTCCATGGCTTCCCTTACTGTGTTGACATGTACGTTGTCGCGATTTTTAAGTTTTTTGATGATCATTTTGCTGGTCCATGCACGGTAGAGCCGGTAATCAGGAAATGCCTCCTGCATATCCTGTTCAATGGCGTCGATAGTAACTGCCCTGGTATCGTTGTGGCTGGTGCCGAAGCTTACGGCAAGGATGGCTTTTTTTGCTTCTGTAGACAATGTTTTCTTACCTCCGTAATGTGGATTTATATGAATATCTGCAATGTACTGCTCCAGGGTTTTTAGATTCCTGGGAAGTGGAAGGGAAGCTTTTAGAATCCCTTTTCTGCAGAGACTTTCAAAAAGTTCCAGAACCGCCGGGGGCTCCAGGTTGGTTTGTTTTAAAATAGAAGGATTAGAAAAGACCTGTGCGGGAGTACCCTGCATCAGCACCTTTCCCTGGTGAAAGAGTATGACTTCATCTGCCCATTCATAAGCGTAATTTACGTCATGGGTCGCCATAAGTACAGTAATCCCTGCCTCAGTCATCTGATCTACGATGCGGTTTACCATGGTAGTATGTTTGGGATCAAGGGCCGCCGCCGGTTCGTCTAGGATGATGATCTCGGGATGCATAACAAGAATATCTGCTATAGAGACCTGTTTTTTCTGTCCGCCGCTTAATGCATGGGTGGGCTTATGGCGGAACGGTGTGATTTCCAGATAATCTATGACTTCCTCCACTTCTTTTTTGGCTTCTTCTTCGGAAAGACCAAGGTTCAGGACACCAAAGGAAATTTCCTGATAAACACTTGCGGAGAAAAGCTGATTATCAGGATCCTGAAACACGATGCCCACTTTGCTCCGGAGATCCAGAAGCCCTTTTTTTGTATAGGAAATCTCTTTTCCGTGAAAATAGATCTTTCCGGACTGTGGCTTTAAAATGCCGGTACAGCAGAGGAAAAATGTAGACTTTCCGCTGCCGTTGGCGCCCATAAAAGCAATTTTCTGCCCTTTTTTGATTTCCAGGGAAAGACCGTTCAGGGAATGGGTGGTATCATCATCATAAGAGAAAACCAGCTGATCGGCCTTTAAAATGGTAGTTTCATTCATGAAAAAAATCTCCTCCATAAAGCAAATATAAATAAGAATATTTCGAATAAGGCAATGGCAGCGATCACTTTTTTCTTCGGAGGGCGGTCTTCTGAAAGTACCCGGATGGTACCGTCATAACCTCTTGCCTCCATAGCGTCATATAGCCGATTGGAACGGCTGACCGCCCGGATCATCAGGACAGAGCCGAGCATGCCGAATGATTTTAGTGCTGTTTTATAGTCTCTGTTTCCAAGACGGCAGTCCTGGGAAACAGAAATTGCGGAGGCAATATCCAGCAGGACAAAGATAAAGCGATAGATTAAAAGCATCAGTTCGATCAAAAGTCTGGGACAATGCAGTTTTCTCAGAACTTCCAGGATATCCGGCATAGGTGTGGTAAATGCCAGAAAGTACAGGCAGGAAACTGCGGATAATGCTGTAAGAATCAATTGCAGGGCATAGAAAAAAGAATGGGTGCTGGCTGTAAGGTACCAGCTTCCCAGAGACACTGCAAAAAGATCCAGAGGAGTATGACTGATATTGAACATGATTGCCAGTGTACTTAAAAAAAGAAAAGTCAGGGGTACTGTGAGAAAACGAAGATAACGGAAAAAAGGGATTCCCCCTTTCCATACGGTGAGAACCCCTGTCACTGCTAATACAATACCTGCCACAGCAGCGGAACGACTCATTACACAAATCAGAAGTGTAATCACTGCAAAGGCAAATTTTTCACCGGCGTTTTCGTATCGAAGTCTGGAATGATAACATAATTTATCAATTGTGATCATGGAAAACTCCTTTCACCGGTATCTGCTAATTTTCGTCTTTGGTCCATTTTCTGCGCTCTACAAAGCGCCCCATGATGAAAGCAATGATTCCCACACCGATACCAGTCTGTATGCAGAACAGCAGACTTTCTACTTCACCCGGGAGTTCTCCGCCCAGAATCTTTTCAAAGACTGGAGTAGCCCATGGTTCATAGGAAGAATCTACTTCTTCCACAACAACGCTGCCGGCGTCGTCAGATCCGCCGAATTCGGCATCTTTTAAGACAAATAAGGGAATAAAAGCAATTAAAAAAATGGCAATAATCGCCGCGATCACTGTTTTTTTCATATTATTTTGCCTCCTTTAAAAATCCAAGGGCACGAAGCTCTGGTTTTGCGTAGGATTCAAGCCCCATGACAATGACTGCTGTAATGATTCCCTCAATAATTGCCAGGGGGACCTGGGTAGGAGCAAAAACAGCAAGGAATTTGCCAAGTGCTCCCATTACTGTGGTGTCTGCATGATGGGCGAGAGCCATTTGACCGGCTGTTACACAGTAGGTAAACAGATCACCCAAAGCTGCTGCAAGGAAAACAGCGGCCTTTTTATTCACATTTAATTTCTTGCACAGAATATAAATCCCGTAGGACACAAAAGGACCTGCGATAGCCATAGAGAAAGTATTTGCTCCGATGGTGGTAAGACCGCCATGTGCCAGCAGGATCGCCTGAAACAGCAGGACGATCAGTCCCAGAATAGAAACTGCGGAAGGTCCGAATAAGATAGCGCCAAGTCCGGTTCCGGTCATGTGGGAACAGCTTCCTGTCACAGACGGAATCTTCAAAGAAGAGATCACGAAGACAAAAGCGCCGGACATTGCCAGCAGTGTGATCAGATTTCGATGTTCATTTAAAGTTTTTTTGATGGACAGAAATCCTGCGGCCAAAAATGGTATGCAAAGTACGCCCCAGGCGATGCAGAAGCCTCCTGGAAGGTATCCTTCCATAATGTGCATGGCACTGACGTTGGGAACAATGCCGAAGGTAAGTGCAAATACACCTGCCAGAATCAGGATTCGTTTTTCGTTTCTACTCATTTTTCTTCTCCCTTCTGATTTTGAGTATTTTGAAGTAAAAAAATACCTGTCATGATGACAGGCTATCAGAAGAACAAGAGGGATAGCAGATAAGGAATTGAGTGCTATGAGCCAACCTGTTCTTACACCAGGCCATCGTTCGTAACCTTGTGTAAATCGCGTGTACAAGGCAGGTCTTCTGACTCAGGCATCATCGCCATATTTTGCCTTCCCGGAAAAAAACCAGTGACATTTTAAAATACAGCTCTTCCATTACAGCGGCGTGACCGTGTGAGATTTCCACTCATCTTTCCTATTCTCCTGCAAAGTGCAGGCACCTTTGTACATTCAATTCTGTAGTTCATTGTAACATAGGTGAGATATTTGTCAATCAAAAAACATAAAAAAGAAGTAAAAATTTTTAAGGTTTTCGGTTAGCTTCGACAAAGATCCGGCGCTGTTTTGTCTGTTGCACAGGTTCACATTCTATGCTAAGATGAAACAAGACTGATCCCGGGAAAGAAAAGCAGACCGGGGGAGAAATAAGGACAAAAGAAATATGGGAGATTGAGGAACAATGGGAATTTCCATGATTGGAATTGACTACAACAGGGCCTGTGTGGATGTAAGAGCGCAGTTTTCTTTCACAAAGAAACATGCCGTCACAGCCCTGGAACATTTGAAACAGGAGCCAGGGATCGCAGGCTGCATCATTTTATCTACCTGCAACCGGATGGAAATCTGGGCGAGTACAAAGGAGGACTGGAATGGTTCTCTCTATGGATTTTTATGCAGAGAAAAGGGCAAAGATCCGGAGAAATTTCAGGAATACTTTATCCAGCGTGAGGAAGAGGAGGCTGTAGAACATCTTTTCTATCTTACCAGCGGATTAAAGTCACAGATTCTGGCGGAGGATCAGATCATTACCCAGGTAAAGGATGCACTTACTCTTTCCAGAGAGGCGTTCTGCACAGACAATGTGCTGGAAGTTCTGTTTCGTACTGCAGTGACGGCGGCAAAAAAAGTGAAGACAGAAGTAAACTTTTCCAGAGCAAACTCTTCTGTAATCCATCAGGCCATCCGAAGGCTGGAGGAAAAAGGATTCTCCATACAGGGAACAACCTGCATGGTCATTGGAAACGGTGAGATGGGAAAGGTAACTGCTCTTGCGTTAAAGGAGGCGGGAGCGGACGTAACGGTTACAGTACGCCAGTACAGAAGTGGGATGGTGACTATTCCAAAAGGATGTGAACGAATCAATTACGGAGACAGAATGCAGCTGATCCCCAACTGTGACCTGGTGGTGAGTGCTACAGCAAGTCCCAATTTTACATTGACAAAAGAGCTGTTGGAAAATGCAGGGATCACCGGACATCTGGTGCTGATTGACCTGGCAGTGCCGAGGGATATTGAGCCCAAGGCAGGAAGTCTTCCCAATATAACACTGTATGATATTGACAGTTTTAAAATTGACAGTATTTCTCCCAAAATGCAGGAGAGCATGGAGAAGGCAGGGGTCATTTTAAAAGAGCAGATGGAGGAATTCTATAACTGGTTCAGCGGAAAGGATCTGTTTCCAAGGATTCAGGAGATTAAGGCAGAAGCAGTGGAAGATTTAAATCTGCGCATTTTAAAGATCTTAAAGAAAACTCCCATGGATGATCATGACAGGGAAAATCTGCTGAAAGCAATTGATACTGCCGCCGGGAAGGTGGTAAATAAAATGATCTTCGGACTGAGAGATTCCCTGGAACAGGACGCTTTTGTGGAATGTGTGGAAGGATTGGAAAAACTTTATGAAAACTGAAAACGAAAAAAAATTTTTTCCCCTGTTTATGGATCTGACGCAGAAAAAAGCAGTGGTGCTGGGAGCGGGAAGGATTGGAAAGAGACGGATACAGTCACTTTTGCCCTATGTGGGAGAACTGACTGTTATAGCGCCTGAGGCAGCAGAAGAAATCCAGACGCTTGCCCGGGAGAAAAAGGTTTATTATAAAGCAAAAAAATATGAACGGGAAGATTTATACGATGCGGATCTGGTTATCGCGGCAACGGACAGTCCGGAAGTGAATAAGGATATATACAGTGCCTGTAAATGTCTGGGCATCCTGGTAAATGTGGCCAGTGATCAGACGAAATGTGATTTTCATTTTCCCGGACTTCTGGAACATGATGGGATTGTTATTGGATTTAACGGAGGAGGAAAAGATCATAAAAAGGTGAAGAAGACCCGGGAACTGGTGCAGGAGGCACTGGAAAACAGCAGTAAAGGAGAGGCAGACACATGAGCAGTAAAAAGAAGATCATCATTGGAAGCAGAGAAAGCCGCCTTGCAGTGATCCAAAGTGAGATGGTAAAAGAATTTATCGAAAAGGCAAATCCGGATATGGAGGCAGAAATCCTTACCATGAAGACCACAGGAGATATCATCCTGGATAAAACTCTGGATAAAATAGGCGGAAAGGGACTTTTTGTAAAAGAGCTGGACAGAGCACTTCTGGACGGGAGAACTGATATTTCTGTACATAGCTTAAAAGATATGCCTATGGAGATCCCTGAAGAACTGCCTCTGGCAGCGTTTTCTAAAAGGGAAGATCCACGGGATGTTCTGGTACTTCCCACAGGTGTGAAAGAGCTGGATAAAACAAGACCTGTGGGATGCTCCAGTTTAAGGAGGATTCTGCAGTTCAAAGAAATGTATCCTGATCTTGAGTGCAGAAGTGTCAGGGGAAATGTACAGACCAGACTTTCCAAATTGGACAGCGGAGAGTACAGTGCCCTGATTCTTGCGGCGGCCGGTCTGAAACGCCTTGGACTTTCTCACAGAATCTCCAGATATTTTGAACCGGAAGAAATGATCCCGGCAGCCGGTCAGGGTATTCTCGCAGTGCAGAGTCGGTCAGGAGAGGATTTGTCCTGGCTTGCGGGATTCGATGACAGAGAGGCCAGGGCGGCTGCTCTGGCGGAGCGTGCCTTTGTAAAAACTCTGGACGGGGGATGTTCTTCTCCTGTGGCTGCTCATGCAGTTATAAAAGACAGCCGTATTTTTCTTACAGGACTTTACTATGAAGAAGAAACAGGGAAATATGAAAAAGGCAGCGGTGAGGCAGAGCTTTCCCAGGCAGAAAAATTGGGAAGGGAACTGGCAGAGAAATTAAGGCGGCTGTGCAGACAGAAGTCAAATCCCCCGATGTAAGCATACGGGGCATCAAGCGAGCAGCGATGCAAGCATCGGGGGATTTGCCGTACAGATAAGAAAAAAGGAGCAGAAATAACAATGAATACAGGAAAAGTCTGGCTGGTAGGAGCAGGTCCCGGAGATATCGGGCTTTTTACTTTAAAAGGAATGGAAACACTGAAAAACGCAGAAGTGGTGGTCTATGACAGTTTAGTGGGGCAGGGAGTTCTTTCAAAGATTCCTAAGACTGCTAAATGTATCAATGTGGGAAAGCGTGCTTCCCATCACACCATGCCTCAGGAGAAAATCAACGAAATTCTGGCACAAGAAGCAAAAAAAGGATTGAAAGTAGTCCGCTTAAAGGGCGGTGATCCTTTTCTTTTCGGAAGAGGCGGAGAGGAGCTGGAACTTTTAGCAAGAGAGGGTATTCCCTATGAAGTGGTACCCGGCGTGACTTCCCCCATAGCCGTTCCCGCTTACAACGGTATTCCTGTTACACACAGAGATTTTACCTCTTCCCTCCATATCATTACAGGACATAAAAAACAGAATCAGGCATATGACATTGACTTTGAAGCCTTGGTACGTACGAAAGGAACCTTAGTGTTTCTTATGGGTGTCACTGCTATGGGAGATATTTTAAATGCTCTGATGAAAGCCGGCATGGAAAAGGATATGCCTGCTGCAATTCTTCAGAAAGGAACCACAGCAGGACAAAAAAGGATTGTTGCCACTGTGTCTACATTGGAAGAGGAAGTGAAACGCAGGGGAATCGAAACACCTGCTATTATCGTGGTGGGAAAAGTCTGCGCCCTGGCGGAGGAATTTGCCTGGTATGAAAAACTGCCTTTGGCAGGTTACAAAGTCCTGGTTACCCGCCCCAAAGATCTGATTTCTTCTATGGCAGAAAAATTAAGGGGGCTGGGGGCGGAAGTGCTGGAACTTCCAGCAATCTGTACCCAGCCGCTGGAAGACCAAAGCGCTTTATACCAGGCGTTTGAGGCGATCTCTTCTTATCAGTGGATTGCGTTTACAAGTCCTACGGGAGTGAAAGTGTTCTTTGATGAAATGAAAAAACAGAAACTGGATACCCGGTGTCTTGGCAGTGTTAAAGTTGCCGCTATTGGAAACGGTACACAAAAAGCTTTGGAAGAAAAAGGAATCTTTGCAGATCTGGTACCAGAAGTTTTTGACGGAGAACATCTTGGAAAAGCCCTTTGCCAGGTATGTGAAGGAAAGGAAAAAATTCTGATCCCCAGGGCAAAGATAGGCAGCCGGGAACTGACAGACCAGCTGAAGAAAAAAGAGGGAATCCAGGTGGATGATATTGCTACTTATGACACATTCTATGACAAGCAGGATGTCATCAACGAGATGAAAGAATTTGAAGCAGGAAACATAGACTGTGCGGTATTTACCAGTGCATCTACGGTTCGGGGATTTGAGGCGGCAACACATGGACTTGACTACAGCAAAGTCCGTGCCGCATGTATTGGAAAACAGACAAAGGCAGCAGCAGATGCGCTGGGTATGGAGACCTATATGTCTGAATGTGCCCGGATTGACAGCCTGGTTCAGCTGGTTATAGAATTAAAAGATAAAAAGACACGGAAGAAGGAGTGAAGACATCATGGAAATGAATATCAGACCCAGAAGATTAAGGGGAAGTCAGATTATGCGGAAGATGGTCAGAGAGACCAGAATGGATAAAAGTTCCCTGATCTATCCTCTGTTTGTAAAGGAAGGGAAAGGAATCAAAGAGGAAATTCCTTCCATGCCGGGGCAGTACCGATACAGCCTGGATACTCTGCCGAAAGCACTGGAAGAACTGAAAGATGCCGGGGTAGATAAAGTCATGTTTTTCGGTATTCCCGATCACAAAGATGAGGTGGGAAGTCAGGCATATGCCAGGGATGGAATTGTTCAGAGGGCGCTGGAAAAAACAAGGCAAGCGTTCGGTCAGGATCTGTACCTGATCACAGATGTATGTATGTGTGAATATACTTCTCACGGGCACTGCGGACTGCTTTGCGGTCATGAAGTGGAAAATGACAAGACTCTGGAGCTTTTGGCAAAGACGGCCCTTTCTCATGTGCAGGCGGGGGCAGATATGGTGGCGCCTTCTGATATGATGGACGGAAGGGTACGGGCTATCCGCACGATTCTGGATCAGAATGGTTACAAAGAGACTCCTATTATGTCTTACGCAGTGAAATATGCATCTGCTTTTTACGGGCCGTTTCGTGATGCAGCAGGTTCCGCACCTTCTTTTGGCGACAGAAAGAGTTACCAGATGGATTATCACAACCGCAGAGAAGGGATTAAGGAAGCTCTGCTGGATGTGGAAGAAGGAGCAGATATTATCATGGTAAAACCGGCTCTTTCTTATCTTGATATTATTCGTGAAGTGAAAAATGAAATACATCTGCCTGTGGCAGCTTACTCTGTCAGCGGAGAATATGCTATGGTCAAGGCAGGGGCAAAGCTGGGATACATAGATGAAGATAATATTATCTGCGAAATGGCCGCCGGAGCTTTCCGCGCGGGGACAGACATCTATCTCACTTATTTTGCCAAAGAAATCGCAGGATTTATGGACGAAGGGAGAATTGGCTAATGACAAGATCAGAAGAACTATTTCAGCGTGCTTTAAAGAGAATTCCGGGAGGCGTAAACAGCCCGGTGCGTGCTTACGGCTCTATCGGGGAGACGCCCCGGTTTATCCAGGGAGCTGTGGGCTGTAAGATCTTTGATGTGGATGGAAATGAGTATACGGACTATATTGATTCCTGGGGGCCCATGATCCTGGGACATAACAATCAGGAAATCAAGGAAGCGATGATCCGTGCCAGTGAAAACGGGCTGAGTTTTGGCTGTGCCACAGAGAGGGAAGTAGAGATGGCAGAATTTATCTGCGATAGGATTCCCCATGTAGAGATGATACGAATGGTAAACTCCGGAACCGAAGCAGTGATGAGCGCTATTAGGGCGGCAAGAGGTTTTACCGGAAAACCGAAGATCATCAAGTTTGCAGGCTGCTACCACGGACACTCTGACGCACTGCTGGTAAGCGCGGGAAGCGGTGTGATGACCAGCGGTGTTCCAGACAGCGCCGGTGTAACAAAAGGCTGTACAGAAGATACGATGATCGCGGTTTACAATGATCTGAACAGTGTGGAAGAGCTTCTGACAGAAAGTAAGGACCAGGTCGCTGCAGTAATCGTCGAACCTGTAGCTGCGAATATGGGTGTGGTTCCTCCGGCAGATGGATTCCTTGAAGGGCTTCGCAGGCTCTGCGATCAGCATGGTGCTCTGCTGATTTTTGATGAAGTTATTACAGGCTTTCGTCTGGGCTTTACAGGAGCTGCCGGATTCTATCATGTTACACCGGATATGGTAACTTACGGAAAGATCATTGGAGCAGGTATGCCGGTGGGTGCTTACGGAGGAAGAAGGGAGATTATGGAGATGGTATCTCCTGCAGGTCCTGTTTATCAGGCAGGAACCCTGAGCGGAAATCCTATTGCCATGGCTGCAGGACTTACTCAGCTGAAGATTCTCTGGGAAGATCAGGATATCTATACCAGGCTGTATCAGAAAGGAGAAATGCTGTTTGAGGGAATCCGCAGGATATTCCAGGAAAAAGAGATTCCTTATCAGGTAAATTATGTGGCCTCTCTGGGTTCTGTATTTTTTACGGAAACTCCGGTCTGCGATTATGTGTCTGCCAAAACTTCTGATACAAAAGCATTTGCCCAGTATTTTAAATACATGCTGAATCACGGCGTGCATCTTGCACCTTCCCAGTTTGAGGCAATGTTCCTTTCAGATGCTCATACAGAGAATGAGATCAAGGAACTGCTTGAGCTCGTCAAGAGTTATTTTTAAAAGGAGAAATTATGGACGAAACCACTGTGGGAATCGTGCTCCTGCTTTTGTTTTTTCTTGCCGCAGGATTTGGAATCATTAAGGATAACAACAGCAGGAGAAAACGTTTTTTAGAGAAAATGATAAACTCCTGGGGGAAATTCTCCGACAGAGAATATACATGGGAAGATCTGGAGCATATTTCCCAGTATTTTTATAACCGGAAGCAGACAGGGTTCTGTATCGATGATATTACCTGGAATGATTTGGATATGGACCGTGTTTTTGTGGAGATTAACAAAGCAGTTTGTTCTCTGGGAGATGAGTATCTTTACGCTATGCTGAGGACACCTGTTTTCCGGGAAGAAGAGCTAAAAGAACGCCATCGGCTGATGGAGTTTTTCAGAAAGGATCAGGAGGCGAGGCAGAAAATTCAGGAGCTGCTTTCCCATATCCGCAAACCGCCCAATGTGTCTGTTTACGAGGCGGTACATGTGACAAAAAATATAGCAGTCAAAGGGAGTGCGGTACAGATCATACAATGTGCTTTCTTTTTTCTTTCTTTTCTCGCTTTTGCCCTGTATCCTTCTGTGGGAGTGTTTTTCTTCCTGGGCATGATGGTGGTCAATATCGGGACTTATCTTATACAGAAAAATGATATTGAGATGTATCTTACCAGTTTTGGCTGTGTCATGCAGCTGCTTGCTGCGCAGAAAGCTCTGGAGAAGCTGAAAATCGCTGAACTGGAGATTTATACGGAAAAAGGGCGGAAATACAAGAAAGCCCTCTCCAGCTTCCGCCGGGGAGCCGGGATCGTGGTGGAGCGCAGCCCTGCCGGAGGCGGATTAGAGGGAATCTTTCTGGATTATATCCGCATGATGACACATATAGATCTTATCAAATTCTATGATATGATGAAATGTATGCAGAAAAATATCAGGGACATTGAAGGGTTAATGGAGCTTTTCGGATTTTTGGATTCCATGATCTCTGCAGCTTCTTTCCGAGAGGCGCTGCCTTACTACAGCCTGCCCGTTTTCCGGGAAAAAGAACATGCATATTTAGAGGTCCATGACCTCTACCATCCTCTTATTGAAAATCCTGTGGCAAACAGTATTACTGCCGGAAGAGGAATCCTGGTGACAGGTTCCAATGCTTCCGGAAAATCCACATTCCTGAAAAATATCGCCATAAACAGCATCCTGGCACAGACTGTCTATACCTGCACGGCAAACAGTTATGAAGCTCCTTTTTACAAGGTTATGACTTCTATGGCACTGAAAGATGACCTGGAGAGCGGGGAAAGTTATTATATCGTGGAAATTCGTTCTTTAAAGAGGATTCTTGATGAGTCTGGAAGAGAAGGAAACATTTTGTGCATCATTGATGAGGTACTGCGGGGAACTAATACCATAGAGAGAATCGGTGCTTCTTCCAGGATTCTGGCGAAACTTATAAAAGATAATGTGCTTTCCTTTGCTGCGACTCATGATATTGAATTGTCTTATATCTTAGAAGATTTATATGAAAATTATCATTTCGAGGAAGAGGTACGGGAACATGATGTGATATTTAACTATGTGCTGAAGAAAGGCAGAGTTACTACCAGAAATGCCATCCGGCTTCTGGAAATGATCGGATACGATCAGGAAATTATTCAGTCTGCCACAAAAGCAGTTCAGGAATTTGAATCTCTTGGAACCTGGAGAAAAATAGAAAATGCCGGAGAATAGTCTGAGAAACAGAAAAAAATTGCGAAAAATGTCGAAAGATATCAGAAAAATCTGGTAAATTTTCTTGACATTTTAAGAAAGTATTGTCATAATGAAGATATCAGAAGTCTATCAGACTTTCAAAACAATCCAAAATCTATCAGCGCTTCTGCTGGAAATTCAAAGACATATCTACGCTGGAGATAAAAGCATTGTGCACAGAAGAAGAGTCCGTTCTTTTATCTGCCAGGCGGGCAGACAGGTCTTGAATTGCACAGCAGGTGCATGTTCTTTTTATACCGCTGTTCCTTTATGGAACAGCGGTCTTCTCATTTTGTGAACGCGCTTAAAAAAGCGCATTTAAATTCAGCATCCGCATCCGTTGTTTCCGCAGCAGAAGAGCAGAAGAAGGATGATCAGGCAGCTGCAGTCGCCGCATCCGTTGTTTCCACAGCCATTTCCGCCGAATACACTGCCGTTTCCTCCGCAGCAGCTGAGCAGAAGTAAAATCCAGACAATACTGCAGCAGTCTCCTCCAAAGTTCCAGTTACGTGCCATACCGTTTCCGCAGCCGTCATCGCATCCGCATCCGCAATTTGTAGCAGCTAAGTCGCTCATGAATGTTTCCTCCAAGATTTTTATTACACTTACATTCTATGTGCCTTCTCCAAAAGAGTTCCTGAAAAAATTCAGGATGACTGGAGAGAAGCAAATACCTGATATACATCCAGTATACCGTAACCCCATTCCCGGTTGGGGTAGAGCTTGTCGCTGCTTCGTTCTGCTCCTCTGATGAAGAGCGATTTTAGTTCAGAGGTGTTGAAAATCCTGGGGGGTATCTGCTCCATGCCCCATTGCATCAGAAGAGCAGATGCCCCGGCAGTAAAGGCAGCTGCCACAGAAGTCCCTGATCTTGTCTGAAAACGTCCTCCTGGTGCAGGTCCCATAACATTAACACCAGGTGCAGTAAAATCCGGCTTGATATAGCCGGTGCGGGTATAACCTCTGCTGGAATTGAGAAAAAGACTGTTGTTGTATGCATTGTAGGCTGCTGTGGTGATGGCAGTCACTGAGGCACCCGGGGATGTGAGGGTGGTATCTGGATTTGGCTCCAGAAAACGTACATCCGGCTGGGAAAAACCAGTGACAGGAAGCCACATATGATAATTCCCTCCATTATAGCTGCCAGTGTAGATCCGGACTTTCCAGGAGCCGGGAGTCGGATCAGAAAAACGTATGAAGATCATCTGGTTTCCTGAAACAGTCTGGAGGATTTCAGAACTCACAAAAATCTTGGTCCGTTCCAATACAAAAGAAATGTTGTCCGAGTAACTGATGCGGGAAGGAATTTTCTGGATGACCTCTCCAAGAGGCGACTCAAACCCTACAGAGTAAATTTCCGGCGGCTGCCCCCACAATTCCAGACAGAAACCTTTGGTGCCGGATTCTACCAAAACCTCCACAGCAGTGTATTCTGCGGGGTCAGAAAGTGCGTTTCCGTAATAGTGGTGCGCTTTGCCGGCTTCGTTTCCGGCAGCAGTCACTACATGAAAACCACGGGGACTTTTTGCCTGTGAAAACATGCTGTCGAGAGGCGCACTTCCAGAATGTGATCCCTGGTTTGTTCCGAGACCCAGACAGATCACAAGAGGCTTGGCAAGTTCCTGTGAAAGTTTTAAAAGATAACGGATTCCCATCATAATATCAGTCATTTGATAGGCAGGAGCAGAACCGGTGACATAGAAGAGCTCTTTTAAGTATTGTTTTGCTTCTTTTAGTTTCACTACGGCAATGACTGCCTCCGGGGCCGCACCGTTAAAATCGTTTTCTGGCAGTGTACTTCCTGCGGCAATGCCAGCCAGAAAAGTTCCGTGTCCGTTTTCATCTGTGGTTGGAATCACAGAAAAAGGATCCTCTGCCTCCAGTGCCTGATTGATCATTTCACGGGAATAAGCTGTTCCATATGCCAGATCATAGGGCGTTGCTCCGCTCTGTATCGTCTGATCCCAGATTCCCTGAATGCGTGTTTCTCCGGAAGGCAGGCGGAATGCCGGATGCGTATAGTCGATTCCTGTATCGATAAATCCAAGAATGATATCTTTTCCTTTCAGATTCAGTACCGGCTGGTTCTGAACGGCAGTGATGCCGGAAGCGTCCAGATTTACAGAATCCAGTAAACTATAAAGTTTAGGAATGGTATAGTAATAGAATCCGCCCCCGTAGGTATCTACAAAAATCTGATTTTCTAGCGGATAGTGTATCATACCGTAGAAATCATTGAAAAGCTGCGCTCCTTGTTCCTGATACTGATGCAGAAAGCAGGGGAAAGCAGGAAGAATGATATCGGCATATTCTTCGGAAAGTATCATCTCTTTTATGTCAGGCATAAAGGCTCCCTGTGTATGCAGTCTGTTTTCATTAGTTTATGAGACAGGAAAGGAAAATTTGCATAGGATAGTAGTATACTGCGCAGCAGGAAAGGAAGTGTCTTACGTGGAAAAAAATCTGACCGGAAAGGGCGTAGGCGTTGCCGTGCTGGATACGGGAATCTTTCCTCATGTAGATTTTGACAGCCGCATCTGGGCGTTTCAGGATTTTGTAAATAAAAGGACTGTCCCCTATGATGACTGCGGACATGGTACCCATGTCATGGGAATTTTGGGGGGAAGCGGAAAAGCTTCAGGAGGAAAGTGCAGAGGAATTGCTCCCGGCTGCGGACTGATCGCTTTGAAAGTACTGGATGATAAGGGAAACGGAAGTCAGGATACCGTTATCCGTGCTTTGGACTGGATACAGGAAAACAGAGAAACCTACAAAATCCGTATCGTAAACATTTCTGTGGGAACCACGGAAAGATTTGGGCATGAAAGGCTGATACAGGCAGTAGAAGATGCATGGGACAGCGGTCTTGTAGTAGTAGCCGCGGCAGGAAACCAAGGTCCCGGACAAGGAAGCATCACAGCTCCAGGAAGCAGCAAAAAAATTATTACAGTAGGATCTTCCGACATGTTGTTTCAAAATCAGGGGATTTCCGGAAGAGGCCCCACCAGGGAATGTGTCAGTAAACCGGATATTGTGGCCCCGGGCAACGAAATTCTTTCCTGTTCCAATAAAATCAGCGGGTTTCCCTACACAAGGAAGAGCGGAACCTCCATGTCAACACCACGGGTTTCCGGCGGCATTGCCCTGCTGCTTGAGAAAGATCCTGCCTATACAAATCTTGAGATCAAGAAAAGATTAAAAAGAACAGCAAAAAATTTGGGGTATTCTCACAACCTCCAGGGCTGGGGACTTTTTGTCCCGGAGCGTTTTTTATTTTTTTGAAAAAGCAAAAAACGGTATTGACATCTTTTGTATAATTGTATACAATAATACAAGTGATTCACCAAGGCAGAGTATTAGAATGAAAGAGTGAAGAACAAAAGAAAAATTTCTATTGCAGCAGACAGGAGTGATTGATATGATAGACAGAGCTGTCAGAATGAATTACCATACAAATTTACTGGAACTGGAAGAGCATATGTATCCTCTGGTAGATGTGGAAAAACCGAATGTGTTCCGCAATCTTTTTCCTTACACAGAGATACCAAGAATTGCTTTTAATGACAGGATTGTTCCTCACCACATGCCGGATGACATCTGGATCACAGATACCACTTTTCGTGACGGACAGCAGTCCAGGGCTCCCTACAGTACAGAGCAGATTGTAAAAATCTATGAATATCTCCACAGGCTGGGAGGGCCAAACGGAAAAATCAGGCAGAGTGAGTTTTTCCTGTACAGCAAAAAGGACAGGGATGCAGTGGAGAAATGTCTGGAAAAAGGTTATGCATTTCCGGAGGTTACCAGCTGGATCCGTGCCAGCAAGAAAGATTTTGAACTGGTAAAGGATATTGGATTAAAAGAGACAGGTATTTTAGTAAGCTGCTCCGACTATCATATTTTTTATAAAATGAAAATGACGAGAAAGCAGGCAATGGAGCATTATTTAAGTGTTATACGGGACTGCCTGGAAATCGGCATCAGCCCAAGATGTCATCTGGAAGATATCACCAGAGCAGATATCTACGGTTATGTGATCCCCTTCTGCCTGGAGCTGACAAAGCTGATGGAAGAATATTCCATTCCCATTAAAGTAAGATGCTGTGACACTATGGGATATGGGGTGAACTATCCTGGTGCCGTGATTCCGAGATCTGTTCCAGGCATTATCTACGGTATCATGACCCATGCAGGGATTCCTTCCGAACTGATTGAATTTCATGGTCATAATGATTTTTATAAAGCAGTGAGCAATTCTACCACAGCATGGCTCTATGGTGCCTGCGGAGTTAACTGCTCTCTGTTCGGGATCGGAGAGAGGACAGGAAATACACCTCTTGAGGCAATGATTTTTGAATACGCTCAGCTAAAAGGAACCCTGGATGGAATGGATACCACAGTAATCACAGAGCTTGCTGAATATTATGAAAAAGAAATCGGCTACAAAATTCCGCCTATGACACCTTTCATAGGAACGGCTTTTAATGTAACGCGAGCAGGCATCCATGCAGACGGGCTTTTGAAAAATGAGGAGATCTATAATATTTTTGATACAGACAAGTTTCTGAAAAGGCCACCCCAGGTGGCAGTGAGCAACACTTCTGGTCTGGCAGGCATCGCTCATTGGATCAACAATCATTTCCGGCTGTCAGGAGACCGGCAGATTGATAAAAACAGTGAGCTGGCAGTTATGGTAAAAGCATGGGTGGACAAACAGTATGAAGACGGAAGAGTAACCGTTCTGACAGATGAAGAACTGCTGGCGGTGATAGGGGAAAGCTGTGACCGTCTGGGCATTACATTAGAGTGCGAATAAAAAACAGACGCTTAAGAACAGGACAAAGGGAAAATGACAGGAGAAGGAAAAACATTAAGAGGCAAAGTATTTGAAAAAATCAGGAACGATATCTTAAAAGGCCGCTACAAAAAAGGCGACGAGCTGGTAGAGTGTACTATCGGAAAAGAACTTGGTGTAAGCCGTACTCCCGTAAGAGAGGCTATCCGCCAGCTGGAGCTGGAAGGACTGGTGCAGCTTATCCCCAATAAGGGAGCTTTCGTCACCGGAATTTCAGTAAAAGATGTAATGGATATGTATCAGATCCGCGCCCGGCTGGAAGGGCTGTGCGCAGCGATGGCGGCAGAAAAAATTACCAGAGAACAGGAAGAAGGTATGGAGGAAGCAATCGTCCTTTCGGACTACCATGCAGACCGGGGAAACTATGACCAGGTCTGCCAGCAGGACGGGAGATTTCACCAGCTTTTATATGAGGCATCAGGAAGCAGGATCCTCGCACATACACTTTCAGATTTTCATGAATATCTTCAGCGGGTACGAATGGCATCTGTCAGATACCGGATGCGGGTGCGCCCTTCAAACAGTGAACACAGAGAAATCCTGGATGCCATAAAAAACCATGAGGCAGAAAAAGCAGAGCAGGCAGCGTGCAGACATATTTTCAACACTATTGAAAACCTGAAAAACTGTGATCTGGAAAAAGTATTACGAGAAGAGATTAAATAGCGGGAAAGGAGAAATATCATGGCAAAAATTCCAATGACAACTCCCCTGGTGGAGATGGACGGAGATGAGATGACCAGAATCCTCTGGAAAATGATCAAGGAGGAACTTTTGGAACCTTTTGTTGATTTAAAGACAGAGTATTATGACTTGGGGCTGGAGCACAGAAATGAGACGAATGACCAGGTAACCGCAGATGCTGCCAATGCTACAAAGAAGTACAAAGTGGCTGTAAAATGCGCCACCATTACTCCAAATGCAGCGCGTATGGAGGAGTATCATTTAAAAGAAATGTATAAAAGCCCCAATGGAACCATCCGTTCTATGCTGGACGGAACTGTATTCCGTGCGCCTATTGTGGTAAAAGGCATTGAACCATGCGTAAAGAACTGGAAAAAACCAATTACTCTGGCGAGACATGCTTACGGAGATGTATATAAAAATACGGAGATGGTGATCCCCGGACCAGGCAAAGTTGAACTGGTCTATACAGCTGCAGACGGTACCCAGACCAGAGAGCTGGTTCATGAATTTACAGGTCCCGGTGTGGCGCAGGGCATGCATAATTTAAACCAGTCTATCGAAAGCTTTGCAAGAAGCTGTTTTACATATGCATTGGATACCAGACAGGATGTGTGGTTTGCTACAAAAGATACAATTTCTAAGAAATACGACCATACTTTTAAAGATATTTTCCAGGAAATTTTTGAAAAAGAATATGAGGAAAAATTCAAAGAGGCAGGCATAACATATTTTTATACACTTATAGATGACGCAGTAGCGAGAGTTATGAAAGCAGAGGGCGGATTTATCTGGGCATGCAAGAACTATGACGGAGATGTAATGAGTGATATGGTTTCCTCCGCTTTTGGTTCTCTTGCCATGATGACTTCTGTACTGGTATCCCCTCACGGATATTTTGAGTATGAAGCTGCCCATGGAACCGTGCAGCGCCACTATTACAAACATTTAAAAGGTGAGGAGACTTCTACCAACTCAGTTGCCACCATTTTTGCCTGGACAGGAGCCTTGAGAAAAAGAGGAGAACTGGATGGCAGTCAGGCACTTCAGGAATTTGCGGACAGACTGGAAAAGGCTACCGTTTCTGTTATTGAAAACGGAAAAATGACAAAAGACTTGGCACTGATCACCAGTCTGGAAAATCCAGTCATTTTGAACAGCAGAGAATTTATTCTGGAAATCAGAAAAGAATTAGAAAAATAAAAACTTGCCCGAAATCTGAACGGTACCTTTGACAATACCTCCAAACAGATTTCGGGCTTTATTCATGTTATTCTGCCAATTCTTCCCATCTGGCATAAAGTTCTTCCAGCTTCTGAGCAATCTCTGCTTTTTCTTTGGAGAGTCTGATACACTCTGCCGCATTGGTAGCAGTTTCGGGAAGGGCCATTTCTTCATCAATTTCAGTGTCTCTTTCTTCAAGTTCTTCGATGGCTTTTTCTGTTTTCTTTAAGTCATTTTCACGTTTTCTCAACCGTGCCTGTTCTTCTTTCTGCTGTTTCCAGTCCAGCTTGCCCACAGAAACAGAAGGAATGGAAAGCTCTTTTTCCTGTTCAGGAGCATAGATGCGGGTGAGCTCTTCCTTTTTTTCAAGATAGTAATCATAATTTCCGATATAATTTACCAGCTTCTGGTTGGTAAGATCTAAAATTCTGGTAGCTGTTCTGTTAATGAAGTATCGGTCATGGGATACATAAAGAACAGTTCCTTCGTAATTATTGAGGGCTTCTTCCAGAATTTCCTTGGAAGTAATATCCAGATGGTTGGTAGGCTCATCCAGGATGAGAAAATTGGCTTCTGAGAGCATCAGCTTTGCAAGAGAGACCCGTCCCCTCTCCCCGCCGCTTAAAGAAGAAATCTTTTTAAACACGTCATCTCCGGTGAAAAGAAAGGCGGCAAGAAGATTTCGTATTTCTGTGTTGGTAAGCTTGGGATAATCGTCAGAAATTTCTTCAAATACGTTTTTTTCCATGTGAAGTACGTGATGTTCCTGATCATAATATCCAATATGGACCTTGCTTCCAAGATGAAAGCTTCCGCTGTCCGCGGGAATGACCTGGTTTAAAATCTTCAGGATGGTGGTCTTGCCTGTGCCGTTATTTCCAATGATTGCCACCCGTTCCCCTCTTTTGACAGAAAAATTTAAGTCCTCAAACAAAGGCAGACCAGGAAAAGATTTGCTTAGATGTTCTACAGTAAGCACATCATTTCCGCTGGTGATCCGCGGCTTTAAAGAGATTTTCATAGCATCATCAACTTCAACGGGTTTCTCCAGGACATCCATTTTCTCCAGCATTTTTTCACGGCTTTCTGCTCTGCGGATGGATTTTTCACGGTTAAACTGGCGGAGCTTGGCAATTACTTCCTCCTGATGTTTAATCTCCTGCTGCTGGTTGAGATAAGCCTGATATGCAGCCTTCCGCAAAAGTGCCTTTTTCTCACTGTAAGCGGTGTAATTTCCGCTGTAGGAAGCCACCTTCGTATTGTCTATATCAATGATTTTTGTCACTACCTTATCTAGGAAATACCGGTCATGGGAGACAATAAAAACAGCTCCGGGATAATTCAGAAGGTAAGTTTCCAGCCAGGCAATAGAGTCCATGTCCAGATGGTTCGTAGGTTCATCCAGAAGGATAATATCAGGGCTTGAAAGCAAAAGCCTTCCCAGAGCAACCCGGGTTTTCTGACCTCCTGAGAGGGTGGAGATATCCTTTGAAAAATCTTCTTCCTCAAATCCCAGTCCTTTTAAAACCCCTGTCAGCTCACTTTTGTAGGCATATCCGTTTTCTACTTCAAACTCGTGAGTCAGACGGGAATAGGTTTCCATCAGATGAGTCAATTCATCGCCGGCAGCGTTCTTCATATTACCTTCTATTTGCCTCATGCGAAGCTCTATATCCAGAATGTGCTTTTTTACCTGAAGAAGGGAATCGTAAATACTCATACCTCCGGTAAGATCCTGATGCTGCGCCAGATAGCCGATGGTCTTCCCTTTGGAGAGAATTACCTGTCCGGAATCCGCAGGGATTTCTCCCATGATAATCCGCAGCAGAGTGGATTTTCCTGCACCGTTAATGCCCACCAGGGCGGCTTTTTCCCGTTCTTCTATATGAAAAGAGGCGTCATGGATCAGTGTCACGCCGTTAAAAGATTTTTCAATATTCTGACATGCAAGTATCATAACGATCAGTTCTCCTTTGTGTTTCATAATTGCATATGGCTGAATAGTAACACGAAAATTCTCATTTGACAACAGATAAAATGAATAATAATTGACTTTATTTTAACGATTATATATAATAAAATCAGTAGTTCTGATTTTAGACAACAGGAGGGATCGTCGTGGACCAGAAGAGCATATCAAAAGCAGTAATCAGAAGACTCCCCCGATATTACAGATATTTAGGAGAGCTTATGGAAGAGGGCGTGGAAAGAATTTCTTCTAATGAGCTCAGTGAAAAAATGAGAGTGACCGCTTCCCAGATTCGTCAGGATTTAAACAATTTCGGCGGGTTCGGACAACAGGGGTATGGCTACAATGTTCCATATCTGTATACAGAAATCGGGAAAATTTTAGGGCTTGATAAGATCCATCATATGATCATTATCGGTGCGGGAAATCTTGGCCAGGCACTTGCCAACTATGTGAAATTTGAGAAAAGAGGCTTTAAGGTGGTAGGCATTTTTGATGTGAATCCTGTACTGAAAGGGATTTCCATCAGAGGAAACCAGATCCGCATGATGGATGAGCTCCCGGAGTTTTTAAAAGAACAGGAGGTACAGATCGCAGCGCTGACTCTGCCCAAGAACAATGCAGCAGAGACTGCTGATTTCCTGGTACAGCACGGCATTAAAGCAATCTGGAATTTCGCCCATCTGGATCTGGATGTACCGGAGGATGTTATCGTAGAAAATGTGCATTTATCAGAAAGCTTGATGAGGCTTTCCTACAACCTGAACTGTTATGTGACAGAGCATCAGAAAAAAGAGGAGTAAGAGTTTTCTTGTCCAGGAGAAGGCTGCGGTAAAAGAAATTTTACAGCAGCCTTTTCTGAGAACAGAATTTGTGGTAAAATACAAAAAGTTTTTATGTTTCAACAGGAAAGCAGGTGGAAGAATGGAACAGATCGTGTCAGGAAGCCAGATGAAAGCCCTGGATAAAGCAACAATAGATGAAATGGGAATTCCTTCGCTGGTGCTGATGGAGAGAGCAGCTCTTTCCGTATGCGATGCTATGGAAAAGGAAGGATTTTTATCCGGCAAGATCTTACTGTTGTGCGGTGGAGGAAATAATGGTGCGGACGGAGTTGCAGCAGCAAGAATTCTCACCTTGAGAGGGTATAAAGCAGATGTCTGTATTCTGGGAAATCCGGAACATTTTACACAGGAAATGAAGAAACAGATAGAAATTGCTGAAAAATACGGAATTTCCTTTGTCAAGACTTATCAGTGCAGTGAATATACTACTATAGTAGATTCACTTCTGGGCGTAGGGCTGTCCAGAAACCTGGAAGGAAAATACAAAAAGGCAGTGGAGGATATCAATAAGTCCGGATGCAGAGTGGCAGCGGTAGATATTCCTTCCGGTATCTGTGCAGATACCGGAAAAATTTTGGGGGACGCGGTAAAGGCAGATCTGACTGTGACTTTCGCATATAAAAAAGCAGGGATGTGCCTCTATCCGGGGGCGGCGTATACCGGAAAAATAATTACAGCAGATATCGGTATTTACCGGCATACTTTTCCTCTTTCTGATACAGAAGTCTTTGCCTGCGGACAGGAAGACTTAAGGAAGATCAAAAGAAATCCCAGCGGAAACAAGGGTTCTTTTGGGAAGATTTTTCTTATTGCGGGAAGCAGAGATATTTTCGGTGCAGCCTATCTCAGCGGCCTTGCGGCAATGAGAGCCGGAGCAGGAATGCTGAAGATCTGTACCAGAAAAGAAAATCGTCAGCTGTTTTCCTGCTTTCCAGAGGCAATGCTTCTCACTTATGATGATGAAACAGACTTAAAGGCTGCAGTAAGAGAAGGACTTGCCTGGGCAGATACTGCAGGCATGGGACCGGGAGTCGGGACCGGCCTGCAGGCGCAGATACTTCTGAAAACACTTTTGGAAGAGTGTACCTGCCCGTTGGTATTGGATGCAGATGCCATAAATATACTGCCCAAGTATAAAGAAAAACTAAAAAAATGCAGGGCGCAGGTAATTCTCACCCCACACCTTGGGGAATTTTCCAGGCTCACGGATATAGAAATTTCCGCCTGGAAAGAAGATCCTGTCCGGATTACCAGAGAAGCGGCAAAAGAGTACCGCGCCATTATGGTATGTAAGGATGCCAGGACCATTGTAAGCGATGGGACTTGCTGCTGGATCAATTTGTCAGGCAACGATGGTATGGCAACTGCTGGAAGCGGTGATGTACTGACAGGAACTATCCTGGGGCTTCTGGCACAGAAAATCATGCCGAGGGAAGCGGCAGTCCTGGGGGTCTGCCTTCATGGATGCGCAGGTGACAGAACTGCGAAAGTAAAAGGCAGGGCAGGGATGCTTGCAGGAGACATGATACAGGGAATTTCAGAGATTCTCTGCAGTCTGGAAGGAAAAGAGGGAAAATCATGAAAATACAGAGCAGGATTTATGCTGCAGTAGATCTGGACGCAGTTTTATATAATCTGGAGAGTATGAAAAAAAACATTCACAGGGATACCAAGATCATCGCTGTACTAAAGGCGGACGGTTATGGACACGGGGCAGTTCCGCTGGCACGTGAGATTGCGCCGCTTTCCTATATCTGGGGGATTGCGGTTGCTACAGTGGAAGAGGGAATGGAGTTAAGAAGAGCTGGAATCAGCAAACCTATCCTGATCCTGGGTTATACATATGAAGAAGATTATGAAACTATTGTAAGAGAGGATTTCCGGCCTGCAGTTTTCAAAATAAGTATGGCAAACAGGCTGTCTGAAGAAGCTGTAAAAGCGGGAAAAACAATAAAGATACATATAAAAGTAGACACAGGAATGACTCGCATAGGTTACCGGGATATCAAAAAAGATGTCCCGGAAATCTTGGCGATTTCCAATCTCCCAGGCGTGGAAATAGAAGGAATTTTCACTCATTTTGCACGCGCAGATGAAACGGATACGGCTCCTGCTTATACACAGCTGAATAAATACCTGGAATTCCTTCGGGAACTGGAAAAAATGGGGCTTTCCATACCTGTGAAACATTGTTCCAACAGCGCAGGCATCATCCGCATCCCGGAGGCAAACTTTGATGCGGTGCGCGCCGGGGTTATCCTCTATGGCATGTATCCTTCCCAAGAGGTGGAGAAAGAACCTGTGCCTTTAAAACCGGTCATGGAGATCAAAAGCCACATCGCTTATATTAAAACTGTGGAGCCTGGTGTGGAGGTCAGCTACGGAGGTACTTATACCACGCAGAAAGTTACCAGAATTGCCACTATTCCTGTGGGTTATGCGGACGGATACGCCCGGGGGCTGTCAAATAAAGGGAGTGTACTGATCCGCGGCAGAAGGGCTCCTATTCTGGGAAGAGTCTGTATGGATCAGTTTATGGTGGATGTGACCGAAATCCCGGAAGCTCGTGAACTGGATGAAGTTACTCTTCTGGGAAAAGACGGAGTGGAGCGTATTACAATGGAAGAACTGGGAGAAATCTCCGGCAGATTCAATTATGAATTTGCCTGCTGTATCAGCAAACGCGTCCCCCGCATTTACATAAAAAACGGACAAGTAAAAGAATAAGATAAAAATACGTTGGATATTCATGAATACACACGGAAAAACTGGGAAACCTCATAGTGTAATGGGGAGCCCCTAAGAATTTTAGTAATCGGAGTGTGAAATGTGTGGTTATCAAACGTGGAGATATTTTTTATGCGGATCTGCGTCCTGTGGTAGGAAGTGAACAGGGAGGAATCCGGCCGGTTCTGATTATTCAGAACGATGTGGGGAACAAGCACAGCCCGACCGTGATCTGTGCCGCGATCACATCCAGAATGAATAAGGCAAAGCTGCCTACCCATATTGAAATTGATGCGGCATCTTATGCCATTGTAAAAGATTCCGTGATCCTGCTCGAGCAGCTGCGCACCATTGACAAAAGACGGCTGAAGGACAAGGTCTGCCACCTGGACGCGGAGATTTTAAAGAAAGTTAATCATGCCCTGTGCATCAGTCTGGAGCTTCCGCTTTCGGGACAGTCAGGAAATTAATAAAGCGCTGCAGAGGTTTTTACATAGTATGCAGAACACGAGAATCTTGACGAACAGCAGGGAAAATGGTATTTTATTCATGGCGGGAGAAGCGATAGCTGTTCTCACGGGAGTAAATTACAATAAAGAAAGAAGGAATAGAAAAAGTTTATGGACGACGGGAGTACCCCTTTTGGGGTGGTAATCGTATTTATTTTATTTATTCTCATTAACGGGATTATGTACGGATTTGGATCAGCAATTCAGAAAGTGAGTGAAGAGGACATAGAGGAAAGGTCAGGGGGAAAGACAGATAAGAAATCTGCCTGGCTGCTGAAAGTAACAGAACACCCTATGCCGGTGATCAATACCATATTGACTACGGCTACGCTTTTAAGTGTTTTGACCGGATATATCAGCATACGGGGTATGACACCTTATGTACTGCTCTGGCTCACACGTTTTCAGGATATTCTGAACACAGAGATTCCCCTGTGGATTCTCCGGGATATAGCACTCGTACTGGTAATGATTTTTTCTCTGATCATTCTCATTTCTATGGGAATTCTTGCTGCAAAAAAGATTTTTGCCAGCAAACCTGTAAACTGGGTGTACCGCACTGCAGGAATCGTAAAATTTTTTGTTACTGTATTTACACCTCTGAATTTTGTGATCGTAAAGCTGTGCAATGTGATTGTACGTCTTTTCGGTGTAGATCCTCATAAAAAAGAGGATGATGTCACGGAAGAGGAGATCATTTCCATGGTAGATGATGCCCATGAAAAAGGTGTGATCGAAGAAAATGAGGCAGAGATGATCCAGAATATCATGGAGTTTTCTGAGACAGAGGCACAGGATATCATGACGCACAGAAAAAATATCAATGCTATTGATGAAAACACTACGTTAAAAGATGCGCTGGGCTACATGCTGAACAGCACCAATTCCAGATATCCTGTATACAGAGAGGATATTGACAATATTATCGGAATTCTTCATTTAAAAGATGTGACCATGCAGATGATCAATTCAAATTGTCAGGATCTGCCTATCGGAACAATTCCAAATTTGATCCGTGAGGCAGTCTACATACCGGAGACCAGGAATATCAATGATCTGTTTAAGCGTATGCAGGCAAAGAAAATCCACATGGTTATTGTGGTGGACGAATACGGACAGACATCGGGAATTGTTACAATGGAAGATATTCTGGAAGAGATCGTGGGAAATATTTTGGATGAGTATGATGAGGAGGAAAATTTCATTCAGATTCAGACGGATGACTCCATGATCATGGAAGGACTGACTCCTCTGGAGCAGGTGGACGAGGTTCTGGATTCTGATTTCGATGAGGAAGAGTTTGATACTTTAAACGGATATCTTACTTCACTTCTGGGACATGTGCCAAATATGGCAGAAGATAAGGAAATCAGAGCAAAAGGCTATTTATTTACCATTTTATCAGTGGAAAATAATACAATACAAAAAGTCCGGGTAGAGAAACTGCCCGAAGAAGAAAAAGGAGAAGAAACATGTCAGGACATTCAAAATTCGCAAACATAAAGCACAAGAAGGAAAAAAACGATGCAAAGAAAGGTAAGATCTTTACTGTCATCGGAAGAGAAATCGTTGTAGCGGTAAAGGAGGGCGGCCCTGATCCGGCAAACAACAGCAAGTTAAGAGATGTTATTGCCAAGGCAAAAGCAAATAATATGCCTAACGATACCATTGAAAGAGGAATTAAAAAAGCAGCCGGAGATGCTAATGCAGATAATTTTGAAAAGCTGACTTACGAAGGCTATGGCCCGAATGGTGTTGCTATTATTGTAGAGACACTGACAGACAATAAGAACCGCACTGCGGGAAATGTGAGAAGCGCTTTCACAAAAGGAAATGGAAACATCGGAACTCCCGGCTCAGTTTCCTTTATGTTTGATAAAAAGGGACAGATCATCATTGACAAAGAAGAGTGTGAAATGGACGCAGATGACTTAATGATGACAGCTTTAGATGCAGGTGCAGAAGATTTTTCTGAGGAGGAGGACAGCTTTGAAGTTCTTACCTCTCCGGATGATTTCAGTGCGGTAAGAGAGGCTCTGGAAAAAGAGGGGATCCCCATGGCTGAGGCTCAGGTAGCAATGATTCCTCAGACCTATGTAACCCTCACAGATGAGCAGGATATTAAAAACCTGCAGAAGACCCTGGATCTGCTGGATGATGATGATGACGTGACTGACGTTTGGCATAACTGGGACGAATAAAAAAGAATCCGTTTTCACATAATACCTCCAGAAGAAACCTGGAGGTATTATTATGTCTGAAAGAAAAAAAGAAGAACTGGAAAAGACCGAGCAGCAGAATGAACTGGTAAAGGAAACTGGAGAAGCCATGCTCTCTGAGAATGAAAAAGAATATCATATTCAGCTTCTGACTATTATCGGGGAAGTAGAAGGTCATGAATGTCTTCCCAATAACAGCAAAACTACCAAATATGAACACATTCTGCCTAAACTTGCGGTGATTGAGGACAGCAGAGAGACGGACGGACTTCTGATTTTATTAAACACCGTAGGCGGAGATGTAGAGGCCGGACTTGCCATTGCAGAGATGATTGCTTCTTTAAGCAAACCTACAGTATCTCTTGTGCTGGGAGGAGGACATTCTATCGGCGTACCTATGGCGGTTTCAGCGGACTATTCCTTTATTGTTCCAAGTGCCACCATGGTGATCCATCCGGTACGCAGCAGCGGTATGTTTATCGGTGTAATGCAGAGTTACCGGAATTTGGAGAAAATCCAGGACAGGATCACCGGATTTGTTGCAGAACATTCTAATATGAAACAGGAGCGGATTGAGGAACTGATGCTGGATACTTCACAGTTGGTGAAAGATGTAGGAACCATGCTGGAAGGACCGGAAGCAGTCCGGGAAGGCCTGATCAATGAGGTTGGCGGTATTAAAGAAGCTATGAAAAAGCTGTATGAGCTGATAGCGGATTCAAAAGCAGAAAAGCCGGAGTGATTTTTACGGTTGTTCTTATAAAGGATTTATGTTAAAATTAACTTTTGATAAAAGTAGATTATACAAATGAAGAGGTTTTAGGAATGTCACTGATACAGGCACTTATTTTAGGAGTTGTACAGGGAATCACAGAGTTTCTTCCGGTGAGCAGCTCCGGACATCTGGCTATTCTGCAGAATATATTCAAACTGAATACAAACTATAGTGTTTTTTTTAATGCAATGGTGCATCTGGGAACACTGGCCGCTATTTTTGCTGCATTTAAAAAGGATATTAAGAAAATTCTGCTGGAGGCATGCAGATGTGTTTATGATATCCGGGAAAATGTAAAAACCGCTTTTTATAACAGAAAAGAGCAGGAGGCCAAACGGTATAAAATCATTATTTCCAATAATTACAGGAAGTTATTTCTTCTTCTTCTGGTATCCACTGTTCCCACTATTGTGGAAGGGCTGCTTTTTCAGAATCTGGTAGCAGCGGCAGGAAGCAATCTGCTTGCTCCTGCAATGGGGCTACTTATCACAGCCGTAGTACTGGTAGTTGCAGATTTTATTCCTGCAGGAGGAAAAATACCGAAAGATGTCAGTGTCGGGACGGCCTTTGGTATCGGTATCTGTCAGGGGATCACTGTATTTCCCGGAATTTCCAGGTGCGGCATTACGATTGCCGTGTGTCTGATGTGTGGATTTAACAGAAAATTTTCAGTAAAATATACGTTCCTTTTAGCAATCCCGACTATTTTGGGTGCCGCTGTACTGGAGCTTGCAAGCCTTCCTGGTTCCGGGATCACTGCTGTGGAGATTGCTTACTGTCTTGCGGCAGCAGCGGCCGCCGGGATTGTGGGATATTTTTGCATAAAAAAAATGTTGAATATAATTCAGAAAAAACAGTTTCGCTTTTTTGCAGTTTATTGTTTCATCATCGGTGCAGCAGCGGCCGCTTATAGTTTTGCAGTTTAAAACACATGCATAAAGAGAGTAAAGC